>Ga0335073_10014163_pt1 | contig 11183 bp, 8 predicted proteins | sample Lox_Sample_22_FD_207093 | JGI IMG/M metagenome (GOLD analysis project Ga0335073, IMG submission 207093) | Soil microbial communities from Loxahatchee National Wildlife Refuge, Florida, United States - Lox_Sample_2.2 | ecosystem: Environmental > Terrestrial > Soil > Wetlands | place: USA: Florida... | reverse complement strand
TCCAAGGTCAGGCGTGGCGCCGCGGCCATCTTCAGATCTCCGGAGCCCTGCGCACCGAGAATCAACGATCCGAGGTTCCGGGCCAGCTCGAGGTTGAAGCCCTCGGTGACAAAAACAAACTTGCCCCGCGTGGTGATCACCACCGGGCCTTCGCTCGTCGACCAGACCTTTTCGGTGGTGCCGTCGTTGGCGGGAGGGGCACTGGGCATGGGCTTGAGGCCGGAGTATTTTCGGCCCAGCTCGGAGGCATAGAGATCTGCAAAGCCCTGCGCCGAGGCGCTGCTCTTCCACACCGAAAGATAGAGCAAGGCGACGGACTTGGTGGATGCCTGTTCGGCAGGGGTCGCGTCGCGCAACTGTCCCGCCCAGTAAAGTCCGCCATCCCAGGCGGGCGTGAACTGGCTGGCTGCGGCATCTCCGCCGAAGATGCCGGTGAGGATGTGGACGTCGAGCTGTCCTACCTGGCCTATGTCATAGGGCCGGTATTGCTTGTCCACGAGCGGGTGAATGTCGGGAAGAAAGGGAATTGAAGGCGAACGTCCTTTCTCATACACGCGCGGATTCATGATCTCCCACGAGGATGTTGGTGGCCGATCGAGCGCGCCGGTGAACGCCGCGGCTTGACCCTCGTCCATCCACACATCCTGCTCGAAGCTGAGGCCCTCGCGGTAAGGGAACATGAGAGATTCAGAGAGCAGGAGCGGGGCGCGGGCCAGGACCGGCGAGTCGCCCGCGCCATTCATCTGCTGCTTGATCACGTCCACGACTTCCGGATCCTTGATCAGACTGTGGCCCATCGGCTTGAGAATGTTGTCCATCATGACCGCCGTGGCCTGACCTTCCGTGACAGCCTCGCGCGCGGTGTCGAGCTCGTCTTTGGCCAGATGTACCGTGTCGTCGCTCTCGTTGGTCGATACATCTTCAGGAGTCTGGTCGCTCCATTTGTCGAGGTCGACATGCTGATCCTGCAAGGCATGCGTCAATTCATGGGCGAGCACCGGTTTCTGGTCGTCTATGCTCACCCAGTCGAGCAGGTTCACGGTTTTGGTCTTGGGATCGTAGAAGGCCTCGATCTGCTCCTTGAGCAAGGACAGGAGGAAGGGCTTGAGGTCGAAGTCGCGGTCGAGCAAGCCGAATTTCTTGAGGACGATTTCGCTGCGCTGCATGCGTTTCGCGTCTTCGTCTTCGTCGAATTTCTCTTTGAGATAGCTCTCGACCTGGGCGCGGGTGGTGAGCTGGCGTTTCACCTCGCTCTTGATGGGCAGCCCGGTTTCGTCAGAAGAAAACTTCAGGAGCTGGTCTACGAGCGAAAACAGCTGCTGCGCTTCCTGGGGTGTGATGTGGGTTTCGCCCTTGGCCTTGTCCTTTTGGTCCTGATTGCCCGATTGGGGCGCAGTGGGAGCCTGCGGAGGGGCGCCGAACGCCGGAAGGACAGACGAAGGGGCACCGAGCGCGAGCGCTAAGGTCCAGATAAGCCAGCATTTTCGCGCCACGATGGGCCTCCTCGTCATGTATTGCAGCCAGGTTCGATCGACTCCGTCGGTGGAGAGACGGCATCTAATCCCAAGGCTATAATCAGGATGGGCTTGGCGTAAACTTCGCGGAACAAATCGTGATTCCAGGACTTCAGAATAACCCCCCCATGACCGAATCGGCGCTAGCGACCATGAACCCGGTGACCCCTTTGGCCGCGCTTCTGGCGGGCGGTGCAAAGCCGCCGCAGCTTGTTGACTATCGATGCGTGCAGACCGCACGGGAGTTGGACGCAGCGGAGACTGAAATAGCGGCATTGGCTTCGGGCGCGGCCGTGCACGATCTGGGATGGATGCGTCGGGTTGCGTTGCGTGGCGAAGATCGCTTCCGCTGGCTGAGCGGCATGGTGACGAACACGGTCACCGACCTGCCTGCGCATGGTGGGGCGTGGAACCTCGTGCTGAATGCGCAAGGGCGGATCCAGGGAGAATTGACCACGTGGCGTGACGGCGATGCGTTGGAACTGGAAATCAGCGCGGAGCAGTATGAGCGGCTGCTGGCCCACCTTGAGCGCTTCATCATCATGGACGATGTGGAACTGGTACCGCTGGGACAGGAGACGCCGGAGACGGGGGTAGGGCTCACCGGTCCGAAGGCAGACGAGGTGCTGGAACGGGTCGGGTTGCCGGTGTGCGATCAGCCGATGACGGGAACGGCGGTGGAGTGGAACGGCTGGCAAGTGAGGATCGTGCGCAGCTTCGGAGCGCTCGGCAAGCACTACGAGTTTTTCTTGCCGACGGCGGGATTAGGAAAGTTGTGGTCGTGCCTGCGCACGGCAGGGGCGTTTCCCGTGGGAGTGGCGATGCTCGATGCGTTTCGGATTGCCGAAGGGATTCCGGCGTACGGCGTGGACATAGCCGAACGCGATTTGCCACAGGAGACTTCGCAGATGCGCGCCCTGCACTTCAGCAAAGGCTGCTACCTGGGCCAGGAGATCGTGGAACGGATTCGCTCGCGCGGCAAGGTGCACCGGCATTTGCGTTTGCTTGAGTTGGATGGTGCGCTTCCCGCGGCGGGTACGGAGTTGACGCATGCAGGGACGGTGGGCGGCACGATCACCAGCGCAGCCGAGTTGCCGCTGGCCAGCGGAAAACGCCGCTTTGCGCTGGCCATGCTGCGCGAAGAAGCGGAAGCAGCCAATGCGCCGCTCACGTATGGCGCGGAGGCAATGGCGGCGCGGATTTTGAGTGCGCCGCCGACACTTTGATATCACTGGATTGAGAAGACACAGCCATGAGCGATACACCGAAGTTTGAGGTCATCGACCGCCGCAAATTCAAAGCGGAAGAAGAGCAGGAGAGCTCGCCAACCTCGAAGGAGGCGGCGCCGTCCGAAGCGTCTTCGGGCCCGAGGCTGGTTGTGCCGCCGGAGGCAGAGGAACCGGCAAAGGCCGCGGCCGCTCCCGAAGAGGAGATGCTAAGCGAGTTGCCGCCGGCACCGACCAAGGAAGAGAGCCGGGAACAGAAGAGCGCCTACGACGCCTCGGCGCAGCGGCTCGAAGACCTGGTCAGGGCGCAGAACCCGGGCATCGGCGCGCAGCCGCCGGTGGGGTTCGAGCATCTGGTGCAGCAACTCTACCTCTCGGCCATGATCCAGATGGGCGCGGGAACGCAGGAAGGACAGCGCCCGCGCGTTGACATCATGGGCGCGCGGCAGACCATCGACATGCTGGGCGTGCTGGCGGAAAAGACCAAGGGGAACCTGAGCGAAGTGGAGGATCGCACGCTCCAGACAGTGCTCTTCGAAGTGCGCATGGCCTTTCTTGAATTGACCAACATGATCACCATGCAGGGGATTCCCACGCCGCCCACGGCCAAACGCTAGGTACGGAGTTCGAATCCGCATGGAGGGACTGGTTACATTTCTCGGCACCGGGACCTCGATGGGGGTACCGACACTGGGATGCAGGTGCGCGGTGTGCACGTCGCCTGATCCGCGCGACCGGCGGCTGCGGCCGTCGTTGCTGCTGCGCTGGCACGAGGGGGAAAAAGAGCGCGTCGTCGTGATCGACACCGGTCCGGATTTTCGCGAGCAGGCGCTGCGCTATGGGCTCGCGCGTATCGATGCCGTGTTGTACACCCACGGGCACGCCGACCACATCATGGGCATGGACGACCTGCGTCCTTTGAGCTTTACGGTGGCGCGCGAGGGCGGGCAGATTCCGCTCTACGCGACCGAAGAGACTGGAGAGGTTCTGCGGCGGATCTTCGATTACACCTTCTCGCCGCAAGCCACGTATCCCACGCGGGCGCGGGTGCGGATCGAGCCTCTGTACGAACGAACCATCGTGCATGGTGTGGAGTTCGTTTCCGTTCCCGTTCAGCATGGAGGAATGAGCATCATCGGCTTTCGTTTCGGGGGCACGGCCTACCTCACCGACGTGAGCGCGATTCCCGAGGCCAGCTTTGCGTTACTTGCCGGGGTGGACTGCCTCATACTCGGGGCGCTGCGCCATAAGCCGCATCCCAGCCACGCGACCCTCGAGCAGGCGATGGAGTGGGTGCGGCGCATTGGGGCGCGGCAGGCATGGTTTACGCACATCTCGCACGACCTTGGCCACGCGGAAACGAACCACGCGCTGCCTTCGGGCATGGCGCTGGCTTACGATGGCCAGACCTTTCGCGTGGACCTATGAGCAAGTCGAACGAGGTGAGGATTCCCGTGTATCGCTCGCTGGCCGAGGTTCCGGCGGTGTTCGGGCCGACGATTGCAGCGATCGGCAACTTCGACGGCGTGCATCGCGGCCATCGCGAGATTCTCACCGCGGTTGCGACTGAGGCGGGCAAGCGAGGAATGCGGTCACTCGCGGTCACGTTCGATCCGCATCCGGAGCGCTTCCTGCGGCCCGCGCATGCTCCGAAACTGCTGGCGCCGATTCCGGTCCGGCTGCCGTTGATTGCCGCTACAGGCGTCGACGCGGTGCTCGTGCTTCCCTTCGATGCCGCGCTCGCCAATACCCGCGCGCGCGACTTCGCCGAAAAGGTCCTAATAAACCGGCTTCATGTGCGCTCGGTGCATGAGGGAGGCAACTTCCGGTTCGGGTATCGAGCCGAAGCCGGGGTCGACGAGCTGAAGGGTTTCGGCGCGGAGCTTGGGTTTGAGGTTCATCTGCATCGCGCGGTGCGGGTGCACGATCTCGAAGTATCGAGCTCCGCGGTACGCGCGCTGATTGCCGGGGGAGAAGTCAGGCGAGCGCGATGGATGCTGGGCCGGCCGTTTTCCATTCACTCCACGCAGGCTCGCGGGCGCGGGGTCGGCTCGCGGCTGCTGGTGCCCACGGTGAACCTGGCTCCTTACACCGAACTGCTGCCGGCCTTCGGCGTCTATGTCACGCGGCTCACGATCGGTGAGCGATGTTTTCAAGCCGTGACCAACGTGGGCAATCGCCCGACGTTTGAGGGCGCGGGCTTCAGCGTGGAGACGCACATCCTGGACTTCGAGCCTGTGGATATGAACGAGGAGACGCCGCTCGAACTGGAGTTTCTTCTTCGACTGCGCGGGGAGATGGAATGGCCTTCGCCGGACGCGCTGAAGGCGCAGATCTTCAGGGATGTGGCGCGGGCAAAGCGCTACTTCCGCCTAGCCGCGGCTGCGAGATCACCACAGGTCTGATCACTGGCGTCGTGCGCAGGGCGGCGGGGCTTGGCCGCGGCACGGGCGCAATCTTGGGTTGCGGCGGTTTCGGAGTTGCAAACGCAGGTCGTGATTTTGAGCCTGGCTCCGCGAAAGCCCGATCCATCGAGTCGTCCTCGTCGGCGATGAATTCCTCGTCGTCCTTGCCGGCAATGGCGGCGCGCATAAAGTCCATCCAGATGGGCAATGCCGCATGCGCGCCGGTCTCTTTTTCGCCGAGGGACTCGCGGCTGTCAAAGCCAACCCACACGCCGCAGGTTACCGAGGGGGAGAAACCGATGAACCAGGCATCGGTGAAATCGCTGGTCGTGCCGGTCTTGCCGCCCAGGGGATGATTCAATGCGGCAGCGGCTGCGCCCGTGCCGTGATCGATGACAGCACGAAAGAGAGTCATCATGGTGCGGGCGGTTTGGGGACGAATGACCTGGCTGATCTCGGGGCGGTCCTGCCAGAGCGTGATGCCGTCGTAGTTCGACACTTTGCGAATGAGGCGCGGCGTGACGCGAATGCCGTCGTTGGGGAATACGGAGTACGAGGCGACCTGCTGCTCGAGCGTGATGCCGGCTGCGCCCAGAGCGATCGGCAGATAGGGCGGAATGTCGGCGGTGACCCCGAAGCGGTGCACCATCTCAATCACTTTGCGAATGCCGACGCGCGCCGCAAGCTTCACCGCGGGGACATTGCGCGATTCGGCAAACGCGTTGGTGAGAGTCATGGCTCCCTTGAAGTTGTTCTCGTAGTCGTGCGGAGCGTACCCGCCGAAGTTGGTCGGCGCGTCGACGATGATGTCGGTCGCTTTCGCGCCTTCTTCAATCGCGGTGGCGTAGACGTAGGGCTTGAAGCTGGAGCCTGTTTGCCGCTCGGCCTGGGTGGCGCGGTTGAACTGGGACAGCGCGAAGTCGCGGCCGCCCACCATGGCCAGCACGTCGCCGCTGGTGTTGTCCATGGCCAGCAGCGAGCCTTGGGCGCCGGAATCCTGCTCGAGCGAGGCGCGCCGGGCGGTTCCTTCGAGCGTGTCGGTCAGGTGAACGTAGATCACGTCGCCGGGCTTGACCAGGGCGATGGCCGAGCGATACCCCGTCCACTCCCAATCAGGGGGCAGGATCACCACTTCGTTCTCGCCGACTCGGCCGCGAATCTCCTGCGCAGACACATCGGTCACCAGCGCATGCACGTAGTCTCCGGGGAGGCTCGGGGATGCCCAGTCGGGGTGGTGGTACTGGGCGATGGGCTGCCCGGTGGTGAGAATGTTGTCGAGCTTGCCCTTCCATCCATGACGACGCTCGTAGGCCGCGAGACCATCGGCGACCGCGTGGTTGGCCGTCTGCTGCAGGTTCAGATCCAGCGTCGTCTCGATGCGCAAGCCGTCTTCGTGCACCTCGTCTGTGCCGAATCGCTTCTCGAGCTCGCGGCGCACCTCTTCCTGAAACCACGGCGCAATGGTGGTGTCGGGCTGCGAGATCTTCAGTCCCAGCGGGGCCTCACGGGCAGTCTCGGCCTGCTGGTGGGTGATGACGCCGTCGGACTCCATCTCGCTGAGCACGAGATTGCGGCGGCGGAGAGCTTTCTCCGGATTCAAGATCGGGGAGTAAGCAACCGGGCCCTTGGGCAAGCCGGCAAGCAGCGCCGCTTCGGTCAGGGTGAGGTCTTTGGCGTGTTTTGAGAAATAGAATTCCGATGCGGCCTCAAATCCATACATGCCGCTGCCGAGGTAGATCTGGTTTCCGTAGAGGGTGAAGATCTGCTGCTTGGTGAAGGCGCGCTCGATCTGAATGGCCAAGTAGGCTTCCTGCAGTTTGCGGGTTGCGGTGCGTTCGGAGGAGAGGAAAAGATTGCGCGCCAGCTGCATGGTCAATGTGGACGCGCCCTGTGCCCGGCCGTGGCTGCGCAAGTCGTGGATCAGGGCGCCCGCGATGCGGAGCACGTTGATGCCCCAGTGCGACTCGAAGCTCTTGTCTTCGATGGAGATTACTGCCTGGCGCAGGACGGGCGCGAATTGATCGTAATCAATGACGACTCTGCGCTGCAGGGCAAACGATCCAATGATGCGGTCGTTGCGGTCGTAGAGATCGGTAGTGGTCGAGGGCCGGTAGCGTTCGAGATCGTTGATTTGAGGCAGGTCGACCGAATAGACAAGAACGAGCCCGGCGAGGGAGCCGGTGACGATGGCCAGCAGAATGAGGGCAGCCAGGGCGGCGCGCCCCGCAAGCTTCGTTCGCCTCGGCGTGGGCACAGGATCCGGATCGAGCCGATGATAACGGCCCATGCCGCGCGGCTTCTGCGGTTGATTGGATGTGGTAGCCAAGAGTATCCGGCCTCGTGGGCATCCCTGCAACGCACCGCGGAGAAGTGCCGAGAGCGAATTTCCGATCGATGCGCCTCAGAGGGCGCTCCCTAAGCTGCTTACCTTGCTCGGGTAGGAACACACCGCAAAACGGCGGGAATGCACACGGCAAGTGATCGGAAATTGCCCTGGAAAAAGGCTAGCACGCTCCGCTTTGAAACCACGCAGAATGGGGTCACGCACGTACCCGCCCATGCAAATCCGGGCGAGCCGAGCATCTTTATCCGTTTTTGGCTTTCAACAGTTCGAGCGCTTTATTGAGTGGTTCGTCGCCCCTGGGAGTCGGGTTTTCGTCGAACTCATCTTCGTTCTGGCCGACCTGAACGGTGGGGATGACGGCATCGTCTTGAATCTTCTTGCCATCGGGCCCCTCGTACTTGGCGACCGTGAGCATCAAAGCGCCGCCGTCGGGCAATTCGATCGTCTTCTGGACCGAGCCTTCGCCAAAGGTGCGCTCGCCGATCACGTCGCCCCGTTTCGTTCCTTCGATCGCGTCCGCCGTCAGCTCGGCGGCTCCATAGGTGCCGCGGTTTACGAGCACCGCCAGCGGCGCACTGGTGATGAACTTCGAGGGATCGGCGGTGAAGGTCTGGGTCGTGAATCTCTGCCCTTCAAGGGTCGCCAGTGTCCCCTGGTTGATGAAGAAGTTCGCGAGGCGAATGCCCTCGGCGGAGCTTCCTTCAGAGCAGTCACGGAGATCCAGGAGGATCTTGCGGTTCTTGCCCGCGGATTTGAGCTTTGCCGCGATCTCATCGACGCGTGCGGCCGAGAGAACCCCGGGCTTCAAATAGACGATGGTTGCGTTGTCGTACTGCTGTTCGTTCAGGGCGGGGGGCGGTGTGATGGTGCGGGTCAGGGTGATCTTATCCGGATCCGGTTTGCGGGGACGAACCACCGAGAGCGAGACCGTGCTGCCGGACTTGCCTTCCAGCATCAGGCGAATCACCGCCAGCGACAGTTCGCGCGTCGATTGATCACCAATCGACTCAATGACATCGCCATCGGCGAGGTGCTCGTGGTCCGCGGGTGATCCGGGCACCACGCTCACCACCGTCGCGTAACCGAAACGCTTCGAGACGGTGATTCCGATCTGGGCGACGCCAGAATCGGGGCGTTCTTTGTAAATCTTATATTCGGCAGCGCTTAGGTAGCTCGAATCGGCATCGAGCGATTCCAGAAGGCCATGCAAGGCTCCGGTGGTGACATTGCCGATATTGGGGGGCGTCACATAATCGCTCTGGATCCGTTTCAGGACCTCTGCGTACACATGCATTTGCCGGTAGGCGCCATCCTCATCGCCGCCCGCGTGCACGCCAAAAAAGCCAACCTGGCCGAGAACAAACCCGAGGCCAAGGGCAGCGAAAACGGTCGCAGCCAGCCCAAAAACAATCCGTTGAAAGGTTCGAGACACAAACACCGCCGGTGAGGCCCCAAGGGGACAAGGCACTCACATTCTATAGACGTAATGATACTCCAAGGGTAGGTGCGCCAGGGGCCGTGGCGCCTCCGGGCACGTCACCTTCGATTAGGTCTCTGCTTTTCGAATGGCGGGCGCATTTTCGGCGGCCGTGATCCGGTCGAGCTCGGCGACCACCCGCTCCAGTTCCTCGACGATGCGATTCGAGGGCGAGCGTCGGAAGATTTTCAGGAGCTCGTGGAAATACCAGAGTTGCAGGTCGCGGCCGCGATGGAAGCGCTTCCAGACCTCCGGCCCGGATTTGCGATAGTCGTCGAGCACGGAGCGTGCGTTGTAGAGCTTGTCTGCCGCTGAGATCAGTTGTACGTCGGCGGGTTCGGCGCCGAGCCGATCGAGATAGTTCTGCTTGCGCTCTTCCCAGGGTTCTTTATTGTGCGGATCCGCGGCGAGCGTGTCCGACAGTCCCTCGACCATGCGGGCGACGTTCGCGCCGAAGTTAAATTCAACGTCGTTGAGGCGAACCGCGCCGCCGTGATCCTCCACCGTGTCGTGCAGGAGTGCGGCGATCACCATGTCCTCGGTGACCGGGAATGCGACGTGTCCGGACTCGCCCATGACGAGCGAGGCCACGCCCAGCAGGTGGGCCATGAAGGGAATTTCGGTTCCTTTGCGGCGCTCAATATGAAGAGTGCGGGCATAGTCGACCGCGCGCGTGAAGCGTTCGCCCAGGTGCAGAGGCTCGTTGGTTGCGGCGGTCTTTCGGCTCCTGCCGGTTGGGTCAGACATGCTTGGTTCCGGCACGCGGGCCGGGCATCCTTATTGTCGCAGGCTTGGGGTGTCCGTGAAGAATGCAAGCGAGCGACTCGCGAGCGCCTGCCCCGTGCAGTGGTTACTGGTCGGCCCGGCGTCGCACTTCGGCTAGAAGGATGTTCTTGCCCACATCGCAATTGGCCCAGTTCCGCTCTTGAACGCCGTCGGTGCTGAGGAAGTGCCGGACGAAGTAGAGTTGGCAGGACGACTCGTTCACCCAGTCGTCGAAGCCATCGTTGAAACGGAAGTTGCTCACGTACTGTACGGTGGCGCGGTCGTTTTCGAGCAGGGTCAGATCTCCGGCTCCCACGATGCCGTCGAAGCCAAGCGTGACCTCGTCGCCTTCAAAGCGCAGCTGCGACTTTGAAACCGGGATCGTCTTGCAAGCCAGCTTTTCTCCGGCGGGGAACGAGAGCAGGCAGACGGTTGCGGACCCCTCCATGTCGAGCGCATTGACCTTGCCATCGTTGCGGAAGCTGACCCGGATCTGCCGGTTGTTGAGGCCGATGGCTTGCGAAACGACGTTGGTGACAATATGCGCGGCGGCGGTGCCCCGCAGTAAGAGCCTGGTGAGCCGGTTGGTCTCGTTGGCCGTGTTTTTCGCGGCGGTCGCTGTCTGGAAACTGATCCAGGTGCCTGCGACGTTTACGAGGAGCAAGGCAAGGGCGCAGGCGATCAGGACGATTTCCGCTTTCTTGCTCGATTTTGGGGCAGGTGCGCTCGAATCGACCGTTTGCTCCTCAGATTCAATGGCTTCAATCTGCGGGGGAGGGGCCGGAACGACGGAGGTCATTTCCGGAAACTTCTTCGCCGGACGCAGCAGCGGTCCGGAATACTTCCCTCGCAATGCGATTCGCGATTCCATCGTGGACGATCCCATCCGGGATAAGGCACGAATATCACGCGGCCGGGCGATGGCGCGAGAACATTCAGCAGGCGGGAATCAAGGGAATGACAGCCTATTCCTGAGCGATCAGGCGCCACCCTCGTGGGCTTCTCGCACGCCGGGCACGCCGGCGGTGGGGGATCATCCCGCTGGCCGGTGATTTGGCCTTAGGTTTCCCGTTGGCCTGCCACGACCCTCCTGCTCAACTTCGCGGCGCCGATCCTGCTCTTGCGCGGCAGGGAGATCGCCGGACAGACTGCGGCGCGAAAAACACGCGCACCGACCGCACCATGGAGGCTACTCACCCGTTTGGGAGTTATTCTTTCCCGTGGTCCAACTTTCTCGCCCATGAATCGAAGACAGTTCCTTCATCGAAGCGCGGCCCTGGCTCTCTCGTCGCCATTCACGCGCGGCTTCTCGGCGAGAGCCGAAGTGGACGCTGGGGTGAACCTGGCCGTTCATCGTTTTGGCGTCAACTACACTCCCTCTCACAACTGGTGGTTTTGCTGGAACGACTGGGATCCGGATCCAATCCGCCGCGATCTCGACGCAATCGCTTC
>Ga0335073_10014162_pt1 | contig 11183 bp, 9 predicted proteins | sample Lox_Sample_22_FD_207093 | JGI IMG/M metagenome (GOLD analysis project Ga0335073, IMG submission 207093) | Soil microbial communities from Loxahatchee National Wildlife Refuge, Florida, United States - Lox_Sample_2.2 | ecosystem: Environmental > Terrestrial > Soil > Wetlands | place: USA: Florida... | reverse complement strand
TCGGGTAATGCACAGTACCATCATTCAATTCCCTGACGGCAGGTCGATGTGGTCGATCACGATCACATCCACCTTGCTCTTTTGCGATTCCAGTTTCAAGCCGAGTTGCTCCTGAAGAGCGGTGAAGAGGGTTGGACCACCTGCATCAGGAGGGGCCTCGCCGGGGCCTTCTTGGGGACCACCGAGAACATTTCGCATGCCCTCATCCGGGGTCCAGTTCAAAGAGAAGTCGTAGTTGCCGGTCAGGCCGGTCTTGTCGACTACGGTGCGTCCAAGCATTCCCGAGAGCGCGTGAGCGAGGAACTCGATGGTTCCTCCGTGCGCATCGATACTGCCGGGATTCATCCGCATTCCTTCCCCGACTATTGCCCTATTTCCCGCCCTTGGCGGGCCATCGGGTCTCGCAATTGGTCCGGGAGCGCCGGGCGGAGGCAACCCGCCTCCCGGCGGCGCTACCGAAGTGCGTCCGTCAGGGCCGAGCATGGACTCGCCTGGTTTTGATTCGGTGAGCTTCGGACCACCCTTTGCGACGACCAATGCATACGTCGGAAGCTCGCGGATTTCATGGTGGTACTTCAGGTTGAGTCTTTCTGCCAGCAAAGGCAGAAGCATCTCGCGCCGCTGGTCCATCTTGAGCTCGCTCATTTTTGAAGCATCTTCCGGCGCAATCTTGGCTTCGATGTCATAGCGATTTGATTGCACCCATTTCGGAGCACCGACGATTCGGTCTCGCTCGACGCCGAACGCCAGTTGCAGCAGCCTTTGCAATTCCATGCCCGAAAGAGAGATCCCATCCGGCCTCATCATGATCATGTGCCGGTTGTCGTTCACGGCGGTCGGTTTGAATGTCGCCACATCGAACTTTGGCAGATCCGGCGTCGATGACTGTGAGGATGCGTTTCCTGAGGATGAAATCGACTGTCCATGCAGAACACCGAACCCCACTGGCAATAGGAGCGCCGATATTCCCGCGGCGGAGAGCATGAGCTTCTTTGTGAGACTCAGTGCGACACCGGAACGGCGAGCCATGATGCGAAGAATGCGTTCCTTCAGGTCGGCGCCGGAGACGCCAGAGATGCAGGCTGCGGGTGGTTCCAGGCAGAAACCGCAGACTTTGAGAATGCTCTCCGCATAGGCCTCTGGACGCGCGTTCTGCTGTATCACTTTTTCGTCACAGGCGCGCTCGCGCTCCTCTGTCATCTTCTTGCTCATCCAGCGGACGAGAGGATGGAACCAGAAGAGGGTTTCGACCAAGGCATGAATCGCGCAGGTGAGATTGTCGCGGCGGCCTATGTGCTCGACCTCGTGACCCATGATGGATTCAATGTGAGCTTCATCAAGCCGATCAGAGAGTTTTGCAGGCCAGAGCAGGGTGTGCCGGAGAATTCCGGAAACTCCGGGTTCGATCTCGCAGGCTGAAAGACGTAACGCGACTCGCGTTCGAATGTTCGCACGGCGCAGTGCCCGCCGAAGGGCGTCAAATTCGCGGCCCTCTTCGGAAAGTTGAGCATTCCTGACAAGAGCCCCGGCGCGCCTCCAATCGGAGATCCATCTTGCGAGGAGAACGATACATCCGCAAAGCCACACGATGGCGACGAACGCCCAGATGAAGAGGCTCGAATGAGAGGAGACTGCGCTGGCCGGTGCACTGGGCACAGGAAGTTGAGACTGCTGAAAGGGGCGGCTGAATTCTTCGACAAAGATATAGAGCCGTGGGCCCGCGCTGACAGCGGGCTTTGCCCAGTGGGCGCCAATGTCGGCAAGCAGCTTGAACGGGACCAGGAACTTGATGGACGCGAGCAGCCAAATGAAATAGCGGACGCGCGCGGAGTTGCTGCGCAACGCGACGGTGAGCAGCCAGGCAACGATCGCCACCGCTGTCGATTGCCAAAGGTGATTGAAGAGGGCGGATCCCCAGCCGTGCATCCAGAGTTGAGATGCGATCATGATTCGCGCTCCTTGCTGAGCTGCCGCAACAGACGCTCCGCATCTTTCACGTCATCGAGGGAAAGCTTGCCGGATTCAATCAGGTGGGTCATGACGGGCTGGCCGCGACCGCCGAAGAGAGCCACTAGGTCGTCGAGAAGGCGGCGCTGCGCCGAGTCTCTGGAAACCGCCGGCGCAAACACGTGGAAATTTCCCACTTTTTTCAGGCGATGTACGATCCCTTTGGCTTCCATCCGATAGACGGTGGTCTGGATGGTGGTGTATGCAGGCCTGCTCTTTTCAGGAAATGACTCCTGAATCTCACGGATGGAACACTCGTTTCTCGCCCAGAGCGTCTCCATGATCTTGAATTCGAGCTTTGATAGTTTTGGCTGCGGCACTTAATCTCCTACATGTGTAGTAATTGGTACCACAAGTGTGTGTTTTGGGTCAAGCGTGTTGTGACGAATCAGTTTTCCGAAGGTGAGTCGATACGGTCGATCACGATTACGTCTACCGTGGTCTTCATCGATTCGAGTTTCAATCCGAGTTGCTCTTCGAGCGCGGTGAGCAGCGTTGGACCCCCGGCATCGGGGGAAACGTCTCCCTTACCGGGACCGGCATCGCCGCCTGGCGTGCCGACATCGTCGGGAGTCCACTGCAGGGTGAAGTCATATTCGCCGGCGAGGCCGGTCTTGTCCTCGACCGTGCGACCGAGTTGAGACGCGAGGACATGGGTCAGCATCTCCATGCTTGTGCCGGTGGACTCAAGATGGCCGCGGCCATTCATCATTAATCCGTGGCGAAAGCGCGGTGGACCATTCGGGCCTGCGGCATCGGGCTTTGGCGGAGCATCGGGTTTGGCGTCGTCCGATTTGGAGGGATCGGGAGCGGTCTTCTTCATTTTCACGCCGCCTTTCGCCACCACGAGGGAGTAGATAGGCAGGTCACGCGTTTCGTGGTGATACTTCAGGTTAAAGCGGTCCTGAAGCAGAGGAAGCATCATCGCACGGCGCTGGTCGATCTTGAGATTTTTGAGTTTCGACGCATCATCGGCGTCGACCTTGGCTTCGATGTCGTAGCGTGTCTTTACCCAGCCGGGTTCGCCGAGGATGCGGTCGTCCTCCACACCGAAGGATTCGCGCAACAGCATCTTCATGGGCACGCCATGAATTGAGATCCCATCGGGAGTGAACATCATCATGCTTCTACCGTCGTCCTCTTTGGTGGGCTTGATGGTGGCCACCTCGAATTTCGGCAGATCAACTTTGGCATCGGCGCCTTGCGCGGGCCCAGATGCGGCGTTCGACTTTAGAGCCATCGTCGTCGACGGACCAGCCTGCGCGTGCAGGTATCCTGCGAAGGCAAACAGGCAAAGAGCGAGAAGTGGACAGGGGGGCAGAATTCCGAGTAGTCGCCTTGGCTTCTGGATCATTGCAGAGTCCTTTGCGTGGAAGTCGATTTGCATGGTTGATCCTAGACTATGCCGGGAGAGGAAACGGGCAGTTGTAAGACGGGCGGGACCTTGATTTCGTTTGCTTGGCAGTCTCCGTGTCTGCGCTGTTGCTGGTTCCTCGTTGACCGGTTCTTAGTTGGCTGAGGGCTTCTCGACGTGGTCAATTGCGATCACGTCGACTGCGGTTTTTTCTGACGATAGCTTGAGCCCAAGCTCCTGTTGGATTGCGTCATAGAGGCTGGGGGCTGCAGGGACCGCTGTATCGGATGAGCCGGAGTCGCCTTTGTTCTGGTTTGGGAACTGAGGGGGGTGCCCATTGAATTGCGACTCGTCCGGCGAGAAGGTGCATTGGAAGTCGTAACGGCCTGACAGGCCAGTCTTGTCGACCACGGGCCGGTCGAGAATGAGGATCTGGAGAAAGCCGGTAAAGTCGGTGATCTTGGCATTTCGGACCATCAGTGTGATTCCGCCAGTGCCGGGGCGGAAGAACAATCCGGGAAGTTGTCCGTTCAATTGCGTCGGCTTCAGCTTGTCTCCTTCCCTGCCGACGGTGAGGACATAGGCCGACATATCGCGCTGGTCATGGTGGAAGGTGAGCTTGAAGCGATCAGTGAGAAGCTTGCGGATCATGATGCGCAGTTGTTCGGGATTCGGAACGCCCTCCTGCTCAGGGACAGCATCGATGTCGTAGCGATCTTTGTCATACCATTCGGGGGCATTCACGATTTGTTTGACTTGCACCTGGTAAGCGAATGAGATGAGGTCTGCGAGGGACGAGGCGCGCGTAATGAAGTTGCGGCCGCGGATAATCAGGGCCTGCATGCTGGTTGCATTGCTGTTGTTGGGCTTGATGGTGGCGACTTCGAAATCGGGATCAGCATCGGCTGCCATGGGCTTGGGCGGCGGTGGCGGCTTGGGAATCTCCCATGCCGTTTCGGGCGTGGTGCGCGTCAGCACCAGAGGCAGCGGATTCGGACCCTGGCTCCAGCTTCCGTTGATGGTTTTGCCGTCTGCGCTGAGCTTGCCAGTAAAGGTGCCACCGATGAGGCTGAGCTTCATCGTCACGTCTGAACCGTTCAGGGTGACGGAATCGAGATTCAAGGGCTGCGCGCCTTGATCGATGCTGTAGAAGACGGCCTTGTACGCGCCCTTGTCGTCCTTGGTGATTTTCACGACGGTGCGGAGATCCTGGCCGGCATGCAACGTGCCCTGCCAAGTGTCGGCCAAGTCGTGCGGTGAGGCAGGAGGAACGGGAGCAGTTTGTGCAGGCGCGGGTGTCGCCTGGGCATGCGTGAGAACACCGCATGAGGCACTGATAAGAACTCCGAGCGCAAAGCGGGAGAATGCAGGCACGAACCACTTGGGAATCAGGCAGGGAAGATGGATCAGCATGAGGGGGCAATTCTCTTTCACGCCTGAATGCGCACTTTGCCGCAAGTCAGGTCAGGAATGTGCGGACGTGCTGAGGATACACGCAGGAATAACAATTTCAGTTGATTTTTTGCGGAGTGTTCGCATTCGAACAGATTGCAGTTGGCAATTGCGGAGCGAGTGATGCACCGGATTCAGCGCAGAACAACGGCCATCGCGAATCCGTCATAACCCTTGCTGCCAACGGTTTGCAGTACTGTGGTGCTGAGGCGGGGCTCAGTGGCAATGAGCTTCGTAAAGCGCCGGACTCCCTTGATGTTCGGGTCGGGGTTTTTCGGATCGATGACCTTGCCGTCGCGCACTACATTGTCGGCAACGATGAGTGTGCCGGGATGGGAAAGCTTCAGCGACCAGTGCAGGTAGTCGGGATAGCCAGCTTTGTCTGCATCGATGAAGATGAAATCGAACGGGTCAGCGGATGCGGCGACCAACGAGGAGAGTGCCTCCGTTGCCCGTCCGATACGCAGGTCTACCCGTTGCGACAAGCCTGCTTTCTCAATGTTTCGCTGCGCGATGGATGCGTGCTTCGGTTCGAGTTCCAGGGTGACGACGAGGCCGTTGTCAGGAATTGCGCGCGCGAGCCACAGCGTGCTGTATCCGCCGAGAGTGCCGATTTCGAGGACGCGTCGCGCACCGGTAGCGCGGACCAGCACTTCAAGAAAACGGCCCTGCAGCGTAGTGACGTCGATCGCCGGCAATTCCGCTTTGCGATTCGCCCTGAGTGCGGCTTCGCGTGCCCGGTCGGGTTTGACCAGTGCAGCGCTGAAGTAGCGATCGACATCGGTCCAGATCTCTTTTGATTTTTTTGGCAAGCCAGTCCTCCGGAGATCGAGCGCTTAACTGCGATGCTTGGAGAAATTCAGGTTGCTATTTGTCGCGGGCGACGACGAAATCAGGAACCCATAGCAGCGCGCGCTTGAAATCTGAATCGGGCATATTGGCGAGCGCCTGGCGCGACTGCTCGGCGTAACGATCGGCAGCCGCCATGGCATATTCAACCGAACCGTTGCGATTGAGAAGATCGCGAATCTGCTCGCGGCTGACATATTCGAAGCTGCGATCATCGAGCACCCGCTGAATGGCCTGGCGTTCCCGCGCAGTGCCATGATCGAAGGCATGGATGACGGCGAGCGTGGTCTTGCCTTCGCGCAAATCGCTGGCGACGGGTTTGCCCAGTACTTCTTCCGTCGCGGTCAGATCGAGGACATCATCGACGATCTGGAACGACAAGCCGACGGCTCGGCCATATGCTGCGAGCTTCTCTTCCTGCGCTTCGGTTGCGCCGGCCAGGATCGCGCCTAGGCGCATCGATGTTGAAAACAGACAGGCCGTCTTGCGGAAAATGAGGTCGTAATATTCGGCTTCCGACACAGCCCTGCCCAGTTTTTGAATCTGGAGCAATTCGCCTTCGACCATCTGCTGCGTGAGCGCGATGAGCAGGTCGAGAACGCGCAGATTCTTCTCTTCCAAGGCGACTTTGAAGGCTTGCATGTAGAGCCAGTCGCCGGCGAGAACACACTTTTCGTTTCCCCAGGTGGTGTTAGGCGAGGGACGTCCGCGTCGGGTCTGAGCGCCGTCGATGATGTCATCGTGGACAAGGGTCGCGGTGTGCACCATCTCGACGACCGCGCCAAGGCGAATGGCGCTGGGACCGGAATAGTCCAACAGATGGGCCGCGAGCAACAGTAGCGAGGGGCGGATGCGCTTTCCGCCGCCTTCCCGCAGATACTCGGCAATCTCGGTGATGGTGCTGACGCTGGAAGCGGCATCGCGCCCCAGCTCCTGTTCGATCCCCACGAGGTCTTCTCGCAGCAGTTCGAAAACCTCTTTTGCCGTCGCTATCGCCAGAGTGCTCAATGGTCTCAGTATCTCGCGTATTTCAGTTGGTGCGGTAGTTCGTGAAGGTCAGCTCCACACCGAGGTCCCGTCCACGCAAGGTCGCGATGATAGCCTGCAGGTCGTCTCGATCTTTGCCGGATACTCTCACAGTATCGCCTTGAATGCTGGCCTGTACCTTCTTTTTTGAGTCCTTCACGATTCGCACAATCTCTTTGGCTTTTTCCGTGGGAATGCCCTGTTGCAGGCTGATCTTCTGCTTCACGCTCTGCCCGGCTGCGGGCTCAACGTTGCCATAGGTCAGATTCTTGAGGGACACGCCGCGTTTCACCAGCTTCTGACCGAGGATCTCTTTCACGGCTTCGAGCTTGTACTCGTTTGAGGAGGCCATCTGTATGGTGTCGTTGCCTTCGAGGTGAATGTCGGAGTGGGTGTCTTTAAGGTCGAAGCGCTGACGGATCTCTTTCATCGCCTGATCGATGGCGTTGCGTACTTCCTGGATGTCGACCTTGCTGACGATGTCGAATGAATTGTCCTGGGCCATGATTCCTTACCTCAATGCCTGGGTTGCTATCCCTTACGCTCCGGTTGGCGGTGCAACACTATCAGTTTCCCATGTCGGATGGGAGATTGAACAACCGGCAGAAGTTTTTGGTGGTTGCTGAAGCGATTTCTTCGGGCGTGACGTGGTGCAGCTCGGCGAGTGTTTCGGCCGTTTTCGTGACGTAGGCGGGCTCGTTTCGCTTACCGCGCAGGGCGGCCGGAGCCAGCCATGGAGCGTCCGTCTCGACCAGCACGCCATCGATAGGCACTCGGGCAGCGACGTCGCGGAGGGACTGGGCTTTGGGATATGTCAGGTTTCCGGCGAAAGAGATCAGAAAGCCCAGGTCGAGCGAGCGCTTTGCCTGCTCCCAACCTCCGCCGAAACAATGCATTACGCCACCCAAGCCGGTGGACGCCCAATGCTCTTCGAGGACTTCGAAGAGGTCGTCCCAGGCGTCGGTTTCGCCGTCTTTGGGCCGGCAATGGATGAGGATGGGGCGCTTGCGGGCGGCGGCGATCAAGAGCTGGCTGATGAGGCCTTCTTTCTGGACCGGGTGGGCAGCGCCTTCGTGGTAGTAGTCGAGACCGATTTCGCCGCAGGCGATGACTTCCGGCTGGCTGAGCAGATAGTCGAGCTTGGCGAGCGCTGCGTCATCCGCCTCGGGGGCGTTGTGGGGATAGATACCGGCGCTGGCGTAAATCTGCGGCATGCCGGGCTGACCGTTGTACTGCCGGCAGACGTCGAGGGCCTGGTGCATCTCGGCCGGGCCCTCGCCGATGCCGATGGCCAGCACGGCGCCAACACCGGCTTGGGTTGCGCGCCGGAGCATGGCTTCACGGTCTTCGACGTAGCGGAGGCTGTCTAGGTGCGCGTGGGAATCGATCAGCAAACAGACGCCTCCGGAAGTTCCAAGCAGTTCCTGTCGGGAAAGGTTATTTTAGGCGCGCTCCGAGCGGTACATCCTCGAGGAATCCTGCAAGCACCGGTGAGCCATCGGGCGGGAGCGAGGCAGCCAGCAGCATGCCGTTCGACTCAAGGCCACGCATTTTGCGGGGAGCGAGATTGGCGACGATAACGATTTTGCGTCCGATCAGCTTTTCCGGCTCGTAGTATTGCGCGATGCCGGCGAGGATCTGGCGCTTCTCGTAGCCGAGATCGACCTCGAGGCGCAACAGTTTGTCGGCTTTTGGAACTCGCTCGGCGACAAGTATTTGGGCCACGCGCAGATCGACTTTGGCGAAGTCATCGATGGTGATATGCTCCGGCTGGGTCGGTGCGGTGGGAGTGGTGTGGTTCTCCTGTGCGTGCAGCGGCTTTTCTTGAGGCGCGGGTGGTGGCGCGGAATCGAGACGGCTGCTGGTCAACTCGGGCTGCACCTTGCTGACGTGCGCGGTGGCCACGGGTGTTGCGGTGCCCGGGGCATGGGTGGGAGCGGTTTCCTTGTCTTGAGCCGTTTCAGTAGGCTTGGGCAGACCAGCTCCCGGTTCATTCTTCGGGTCATGAACGGAATTCACCGATGGCGATGCCAGCGGAGGCGCCGGTGCGACAGGCTCGGCTTGCTGGCTCGCGGCGTTTTGCCCAGAGGCGGCGTCGATGGCGCTCCGGTTGTTCTCATCTTCCAGACTCTGCATACGGGTTATTGCGTCCTTTTCAGCGCGTGGGAACAGCGGCGCGGGTTCTCCCAATCGGGTACCGGGTTTGAGACCGCCCCAGACGAGGTTGAGGAGAAAAGCGTTCTTTGCGGCTTCAGCGATCTCGCCTTGGCCCAACTGTTGCCACACTTTGGATGCCGCATCGGGGAGGATGGGATAGACGAGCGCGGTGATTACGCGGATGGCCTCGGCGGCGGTGGCTAGAACCCGCGCCTGCAGAGCCGCATGGTCGACCTCTGAGCGGTCCGTGGGACGCTTCCAGGGAGCGTTCGCAGTCAGATAGCCATCGGTTTCGGCTACGAGATTCCACAAAGCTTTTAGCGCTTCAGAGAAGTTCAATTCGTCGAAAGCCGGACCGAATTCCGCAATGGTGCGGGTGACGTCTTCGCGCAGGGTGGTTTCGGCCTGAGTCTTCGGGCCAGGCTCGGGCATAACTCCGCCAAAGTACTTGTGCATCATGTTGACGACGCGGCTGACGAGATTGCCGTAGCCGTTGGCGAGGTCTCCGTTATAGCGTTGGACAAGGGCATCGAAGCTGAAGTTCCCGTCCTGGCCGAAGGGAATTTCGCGCAGTAGGAAGTAGCGCAGGGCATCGGCCCCGAGGACTTCGCGAACCGTGTCGGCACGCACGATGTTGCCGCGCGATTTCGACATCTTTCCCTGATCGAAGAGCAACCAGCCGTTTGCCTTCACCGATCGAGGCAGCGGTAAGCCCGCGGCCATCAGAAACGCGGGCCAATAGACGCAGTGAAAACGGCTGATTTCCTTGCCGATCAGGTGAATGTTGGCCGGCCAGAACTTCTGGAAGCGCGCCTGATCTGCCGGGTCGTCGGAGCCGTAGCCGAGGGCAGTGATGTAGTTGACCAGAGCATCGAGCCAGACGTAGACGACGTGCTTTTCGTCGCCGGGAACGGGAATGCCCCAGGTGAAACTGGTACGGCTGACGGATAGATCCTTGAGACCGCTACGCACGAATGATATGACCTCGCGGCGCGTCGACTCAGGCTGCATAAAGCCGGGATTTTCTTCGTAAAACTCGAGCAGCTTGCGCTCGAAGGCCGAAAGCTTGAAGAAGTAGTTGACTTCGCTGACGGTCTCGGTGATGCGGCCGCAATCGGGACAGGGCGCACCCGGAGGCACATCGACCCACGCCTCGTCTGAAACGCAATATTGGCCGGTGTACGAACCCTTGTAGATGAAGCCGCGGTCGCGCATGGTGGCGAACAGCTTCTGCACTCCGCGCGTGTGCCGGGGCTCGGTGGTGCGAATAAAGTCGTCGTAGGTCAGGCCGAGCCGGTCCCAAAGCGCGCGGAACTTTGCGGAGATGGCATCGGCGAAGTCCTGCGGTGTGCGGCCGGCGAGCTTGGCAGAGCGCTCGATTTTCTCGCCGTGCTCGTCGGTACCGGTCAGAAACCAGGTCTCAATCCCCAGAGCCCGCTTGCGCCGGGCGAGGGCGTCGCAGACGATTGTCGAGTAGGCGTGGCCCAGGTGAGGGCGCGCATTCACGTAATAAATGGGCGTAGTGAGATAAAAGTGGTCTGGGCTGGTGTCTGACTTGGCCATGAAGTGATTGCGCAGCTTTCATTTCGCAGAAGCTGCATTCTCTTCATTTTACGGTATTGAGATTGTCGTGGATTTCCGGGACGGCTTGGCCTTGGATCCCGAGCAGCAGTCAGGCCTCGAGGAACGAGACCGAGAACGCGTAAGTGCGTTGCGGATTGTCCCTTGGTTTGCATTCGCTGTGGCTGAGGTGTCTTTTGTCGCGTTACCGCAGTTCTGTGCGGCCGGCTGCGGCAAGAAATTGGTCTGGTAGAATCAGCCTTGATAATCAAGCATTTCCGAGGCACCACCACGTGTACCAGGAATTGAAGAGCCGGCTGGAGGCCCATCTCCGCGATGTGCTCAAGGCCAAGTACGACCTCACGGTCGAAGACATTCCGCTGGAGATGCCGCCCGATCTGAAGTTCGGCGAGTTGGCGACTCCCATTGCCTTTGAGCTCGCACGCAAATTGCGCAAGGCGCCCAAGGTAATTGCCCAGGAGATTGTGGAGGCGCTGGGCACGCCGCGCGGGTTCGCCTCGTTTGAGATCGCCGGGGCCGGATACATCAATGCGAAGCTGGACCGCACGATTGCGGTCCGCATGATGACCAGCGGAGAAGATTCGCAGCCCGTCGAAACCGACATTCACGCGCTAGTCGAGCACACCAGCATCAATCCCAACAAGGCGGCGCATATCGGCCACCTGCGCAATGCGATTCTGGGCGACACGTTTGTCCGCATGCTGCGAGCGGCAGGACGCAAGGTCGCGGTGCAGAACTATATCGACAACACCGGCGT
>Ga0335073_10014161_pt1 | contig 11183 bp, 6 predicted proteins | sample Lox_Sample_22_FD_207093 | JGI IMG/M metagenome (GOLD analysis project Ga0335073, IMG submission 207093) | Soil microbial communities from Loxahatchee National Wildlife Refuge, Florida, United States - Lox_Sample_2.2 | ecosystem: Environmental > Terrestrial > Soil > Wetlands | place: USA: Florida... | reverse complement strand
CAGGCCTTTCCTTGAGACCGTCAGGGGCTGAAGCCCGCAGTTTTCAAGCGCTTTGCGGCACGACTGAAGTCGTGCCCTGACACAAGGCCGGTTTTTTTTGAAACACGCTGTAGATAACTATCGATAACGCCGCGTCGCCTTCAACACCATGGAGAACACGCCCGACTCGTCGCGCGCCACCTGCAGCGAGACGTGGCGGTTGATGGCGATCTCGGCCTGGAGAAGCTGCTGCTGCGTGGTATCTACATTGGTGGCATAAGTGAGCGTCATGTTACGGCCTACCTGCTCCTGCACGATGATGCGCGTTGTGGAGTTACCCAGAGCGCCGAGGTAGTTGGGATCGATCTTCACCGAGCCGGCGCCGAACAGTTTCTGCACGCGGCTGCTCACGGTGGCGTTGAGCGCGCCGCCGAGCAGCACATCGGTGGAGGGGCTGGCCCCAGCCTGTTCCTGCTGCTCGGTGTATAAGCGCTGCTGGTCCTGGGTGCGCCCCAGGGCCAGCAGCGCCACCACGTCGGCCTCGGGCAGCGGCGGGTCGCTGCGGTAGGTAATGGACATCTTGGACGGCGTTCCGTGCAGGCCAAGGGTAATGTCATAGTCGGAGACGTGCGCGGTGGCGCTCAAATCGATCGAGGGCTCGATGCGCACCGGGTTGGTGAACGACACCGTCCCGCGCTGCAACTCGTAGCGTGTTCCGGCCAGCGTTGCGGTTCCTTCGGTGATCTGCACCGTTCCCAGCAGGGTGGGCGAGGCCAGGGTGCCGCGCAGGTGAAGATCCACGTCGCCGGCCAGCTTGGCTACGGTGGTCTGGAAGTTCAACTGTGGCGCCGAAAGGATATGCACGTCGAGCCGGATGTGATTGGAGGGTGCATCGGGCGAAACCACCGGCTGCACCACGTTCGCCTGGGCGGCCAACGTGGCAATGTCCACGTCGGGACTGACCGAGAAGCGCGTGATCATCACGTTACCGCTCAACAAGAGGTTGTTTTGCACCCCCTGGAGGTGAAACGACCCATCGGCCAGGGAACTGACGCCGGCGGGATAGCGAATGCGGATGCCCTTCCCATTGACGCGGAGATCGGCATAGAGCCCTCGCTGGTAGGCAAGATACCCAGTCACGCTGAGCTGGCCGCCGCCGCTCATCGCGGTGAGCGACTTGACTTCCAGCCGGTCCTGGTTGAATTCGAGCACTCCATGCAACTGGCTCAGGCCGTTGGGCACATCTTCGAGAGCGAGAGAACCGTTCTGGAACTCGATTTGGCCGCGCAGGCCGGGATCTTTGAGCGGCCCATGCGCCTCGACCTGGAAGGTGGTCGTTCCGCTGGCAGTCAAGTCGGGGTCGAGCATCTGGCCGAGCTTCAGGTTGATGGCGCCGCTGGCGGCAAAATCCAGCTTCCGGTCGCCCTTGAGCGCCAGCGTGCCCCGCGCGTGCAGGTCAGTCTCCTCGCCCGTGACGTGCAGGGGATCCAGCGTGATGCGCCCTTCGGCCAGCGTGGCATGAAGGCCACCCTCGCCCTTCAGGTGCACGCCGGCGATGGTGGCCGAAAGGTCGTTGAGGCGCGCCTCACCATGCAGTTCGTCGACACGTGCCAGGGGGCCATCGATCGAGATTGAGCCCGCCAGCGCCGACTCGCCCGTCAATCCTTCAACTTGGGCCATCTTGAGCAGCGCGTCGATGTTGAACTCAGAGAACTCGAGGCTGGCTTCGGTGGCATAGTCTCCGGTGAGCGCAGTCTGGCCCTTGAAGGCCAAAGCCGCAGTCTCGATTCGAGTGGTCGCGGTGTAGGTCATCGCGTGGTTTGCGGTGCGCGCGGTCACTTCGAGCGGCCCCAGCGGTTCGCCGTTCAGTGCCAGGCCGCTGAATGCGGCGTGAGCGTCGAGGCGCGGATCGTCGAGCTCGCCCGAGCCGGTGACGACGACGTTGAAAGTGCCGAGCGGCTCCAGCCGATGCCGGCGCAGCCAATCGATTTTCGAGACGTCGATGCCGGTCGCTCGTGCATCCAGCTGGAACCGTTTCGAGTCGAGCTGGACGCTTCCCTTTGCGGAGATGGAGCCGCCCGCCTCGTTTGCCGTCAGTGAAGTCAGCTTCAAGACCTGGTTGGCGAGGGTGGCCTGCGCGCGAACTCGCTCGATGGACTGCCCGAAGATACTTCCTTCGTCAATCTCGGCCGTTCCGGTACCGGCCAGCGCACGGATCGGTCCACTCACCTGCAGTTGCGCGGCGATGGCGCCGCCGATGGGAAGTTCGCGACCGGTGAGCGGCTGCAGTTGGTCAGGAGTGAGGTTGTCGGCGCGCAGCCGTAATTCGAGGTGCGAGTCTTCGTCGAAGGCCGGCGACGGCGCGTGTCGGCCGGGCACGGCGTTGTGCGTGGAGGCCGCGAGGGTTCCGTTGAGCACGATCTGCGTGTCGCCGCGGCGCAAAAAACCGTGATCGACGGCAATCCGCTCTGCGGAATAGCTGCCGGAGGCCTGGACGTTGTCCCAATGGATCCACTGCGGCTCGCCGCCGTTATTGGCTGAGCCCGGCACCGTTTCGATGGCGATATTCGTGGCTTGCGCGCTTCCCGCAAGGTGCGGATCGACCAGCGAGCCGGTCCAGGCGCCGCGAAAATCCGCCTCTCCATCGAGAGACACCGGCAGCGCCGCGATTCCGCTCTTCCCGTTGTCCTTGAGGCCGAGGTCGCGGAGCAGGGTATCGTAGTCGAGCAGGTTGCGGGAACGGAAGCTCACGGTCAAGTTGGTGGGACTGGTGATCGGATAGGCGCCCAATTCGCCATGCGCATCCAGTTCGCCGCCCGACGTCTGGAACTCCAGCTTGCGCAGATCCACGGCGCCGTCGCGCTGCTTGTAAGTTGCGTCGATTGCGCCGCCGGCCGGCACCTCACCGGTGACCGGCTGCGCTGCCGGCGCGAAATTCAGCAAAGCGTCCACCACCAGCGACGCGGTGTCGCCCTTGCTCCACGTGGCTGTCGCCGGGCCGTTGAGCAGCGTGTCGAAGCCGAGCCGCTGCAAAGGCTGCTGGCCGACAATGTCGAGGACCGCGTCGAGCGGGACGTCTTTCAACTCGGCCCTGACCTTGCCGTTGACCGGAACTGCGACCGGCGGCGGATGTACACGAACCGAGGGAACGGTTCCGGGAACGGCCCGGACGCTACTCTGGCCGGCGCGTTCCATCGTGGGTGTTCCCGGAATCGGAGGCAGCCAGTGGTCCAGCGCAACGCTGCCTTCGAGCCGGCCGCCTTGCTTCAACCGCGCCACAATGGACGAGATCAGCAACTGCTCCGGGTCGGCGTGAACGTGTGCATCGAGACCAATGCCGCGTGCATTGACGCCTGGGCCGATGTAGGAGCCTCCGTCGACGTGCACGCCGCCATCCAGCCGGAACTGCCCGCCCTGCCCGGCGCCGGTGAGATTGAGCCGCGCGATCCCATCCGGTGAAAAGGGATAACCGGTCGCCGGATCGAGCAGCCGCATATCCAGTTCTCCGGCGATGCGGCCCTGCCAGCGCGGATGGGAAAAGTCTTCGAGAGCGCCGGAGATATCGAGCGTGTGATCGTCTTCGCGCCCCTTGCTGTCGCGGGCGCGCGAGGTGAGGCGCACGGAGCGCACGTAGAGGGCGCTGCGCGTCAGGTCCAGGCTGGCCTGCACGTATCCCTCGGCGGTTTGCTGCGCGGTGGCTGTTTGGGTCTTGCCGGCTGTCTGAGGTCTGGCGGGCGAAGCGCCCCGCGCAACACTCAGGTCCCGCGCTCCCAGGTCAATGTGGTAGCTCTCCGGGCTGCCAGACGCCGCAGGCGCGTAGCTCATCTGCGCCGAGAGGTCGCGGGCACTGAAGTCCAGCAGCGTAAACCGGTTCTGGAAATCGAAATCCGCAGCGCGGTTCTCGAAGTCCAGCACACCCTGCTCCACGGCGATGCGGCCCGCTTCGAGGTCGAACAGAGTGTCGATCGTCGATTCCTTGCGGCGAACGGGCCTTCGCGGCTGCGGCTTGTTGGTCGAGCCGTCAGCGTAAACGATCAGGTGTAGTTCCGGACGGACCACTTCGAGATCGCGGAGCAGAATGCGCGGGCTCCAGAAGTCCAGAAGGCTCAGGCGCACTCGCAGCCGGCCAATGCTTGCGAACGGCGCTTCGGCCGGCGATTCGCTCCCATGAATCACCACTCCCTCCGCCTCCGCTTCGAGATTGAATGGACGCCAGTGGAAGGTCTTCATTTCGGCGCGGCCGCCGACGCTCTGCTCGATCTTTGCCACCAGCCGCCGGCGCGCCCAGTTTTCGAATCCCGCTGACCTGGTCGTATAGAAGAGGAACGCGACTCCCGCGAGGAACACGGCAATACAGCAGACTGCACACCGCAGGAAGATGCGCAGCAGCCTGCGCCGTGCCGGACGTGTGGATTTCTCCGCGCTCATTCCTCTCCCCTGCCTTTACCCGTCTGCGTCTCCTGCCTTTCCAGAGACGGGTCCAGCGCCGGGTCAAGCACCTCAATGTCGCCTTGTTCCCGCAGGTTCTTGAGCCAGTCGTCGAACATCGCGTTCACGCGCTGTTGCAACAGGATTTCCTCAATGCGTGGGGCCACTGTCTCCAACGCCGGCACTTCGGCGCCGGGGGCATATTGCGGCAGCAGCGTCTTGTGGTAGTAATTGTCAACCTCCTCGGGCGGAACGCGAATCCCCTGGCGGAAACGCTGCTCGATGAAGCTCAGAATCTCCATGCGGTTGCGCAGATAGATCTCGACCAGCCCGGGAGTGAGCCCGTGCGCGCTCAGGAATGCCGCCCAGCCGGCTTCGGTGGCGCAATTCTGCTGCGCGCAGGCGGGCACCTCTCTGCGGATTTCAGCCAGCCGCGCATCCAGTTGCGCCGACGTGGGCGTGGCCGCTGCGGCTTCCTCGCGGCGCATCTGCTGCTCGATGAGGGCGCGGCTGATCAGCACATCGAGAGCCCGCGTTCGCGTGATCGTGCCCGCCCGGCCTGCGCTCGGATCGAGAACCGACAGGCGAATCTCGTTGTCGAGGTCGCTGGACAGGATGACCTGGTTGTTGACCACGGCGACCACTTCGTCCAGAACCACGCCGGCTGCGGGGGAGGATTGGCTGCGCCCAGGCTGGCAGCAGAGTGCAATCAGACAGGCAGCCAGTGAGAAGCCCAGGCGGGATGTGCTGTGAAGACTGAGCTGGAAAGAGAATCCCACAGACCCGCGCAGGAGCTGATTCGAATGCCGGGATTGATCTAGCATACCCATCAAAATGTTTGCCCCAGGCTGAAGAAGAAGTTGAAGTGGCTGGCCTGGCCGACGTGTTCGTCTCCATACGCCGGCGTTATCGAGTAGTTGTACACCACCGGAAAGATAGGCGGATTCAGGTTATAGCTGAAATCGAGCCGGATGGGGCCCACCGGCGTGTGATAGCGCATGCCCAGGCCCGGCGCGTGGGAAAAGTAGTCGAAGCTGCATTGCCCGTGCGGCCCGGTCGACGTATCCACTCCGGTGGGGGCCGTCGGAGGGGGGTATTGGGGAGGATCGATGACCGGCAGCACCTTGCATGCGTTGCGGTCGGGCTGGTGCACGCGCAGGGCGCTCGGCCAGGCCTGGGAGGCATCCCTGAAGACGTTGCCCATATCGTGAAACAGCACGAAGCTCAGCGTGTTGCCGAACCATGGCAGATTGGGCGGCGGCAAGCGCAGTTCGGTCGAGTTGATTAGCGCCCCGGCGCCGCCGATGGGAAAGCCGGTAAGCGGATCGCGCGGGCCGGCGGCGTTGATGGAGAATCCGCGCAGGCTCACCGGGCCTCCCGCGTAGAGGCGCTCGGGGAGCGGAATGAGCTGTTCGTTGCCGTCGCCGAAAGCGCGCTCCTGCGCGTAGCGCGTGTTGCGCGCCAGCACCAGCTTGCCCTTGTTGAAGCCGTAATAGCTGGAGTTGGAGATGTCGACGCGGTTGAACTCGGCCTGGGCGCCGAACTCTTCGTCGGAGAAAAAATCCTGGAAGCTGGTATAGGTGCCGCGGTGAGAGTCCATGGGAGAATCGCGCGTATCGCGGATCCAGGTCAACCCCGGACCGGCCACGCGCACCGCGGTGGAGAGGAGCGAAATCTCCGCGGGAAAAACCTGCAGGCTCGCCGCGGCCACTTTCACGCGGCGAAAGTCGAAGTCGTAGATCAGAGTGTTGGCCTTCGACGGCCCCCGATTCGACTTGGAGAAGTGCTCCGTCCAGCGCATGCCGGCTTCCAGCTTGGACGCGACGTATGTGGTCACGTCCTGGCTGTTGGCGTAGCCGCCGGTAAACGCGAGTCCGAAGTCGCGGTCGCCGTTGAAATGCGGATTCTGATACTGCAGATTGACATTCTGCTCCAGCAGGCCATAGGTCGCCTGCAGGCTGGCCGACTGGTCGCGGCCAAAGAGATTGTTGCGCGTGAGCTCGCCCAGCACCCTCGGGCTCACTCCGGTCTTGCCTTCCGGATTGCATTTGACGCCGGCCGAGATGATGCCGGCGCAGTTGCTTACCGGCTGGCCGGTCTGCGCCTCAAACCCAAGGCCGTAGGTAAACACCCACCGGCGCGCCTCGGTGGCCTGAATCAGGATAGTTTTCTCGGCCTGGCCCCCCGCAGGGTTTTCGATCGCCGTTTCGACCTCGTTGAAGAGCGCATACTCGTAAAGGTTGCGCTGGGTCTGCAGCAGGGCACTCTGGTTCAGCGGTTCACCGGCATGAATGGCGATGGCGCGCGCAACCGTATCGGGGCGCGTGTAATGCAGGCCCGTGAGCAGCACCTTGCGCACGAAGATCTGCTGGCCTTCAGTGATGCGGAAGACGACATCGACTTTGTTCGGGTCCTCAGGCTCGGGCAACGCGGAGACTTCGACGCGCGACTGGTCGAAGCCGCGGCTGAGGAATTCGGTGAGCAGCGCGTCGCGATCGCCGGCCAGGTTCTGCGGAGAGAGCAACTGTCCCTGCGTGGTGTTCAGCAGCGGCGTGAGCTCCGTCAGGGGAATGTGCTCCGCGCCCTGGATTTTCACGGTGCCCACTCGCTGCTGTGGTCCTTCTTCGACGCGATACGTCACCGATAGAGGCGCCGCGGAGCCGGGAAGGTCGTTGGAGGGGTTGCCGGGCTCTCCGGCCTGGATGACTGGCGTGACCTTTACTTTGGTGAACCCGTTGTTCCTGTAGACCGCCTCGATCGCACTCGTGTCGGCCGCCACCAGCGCCTGGCTGTAGATTCCGTGGTGATCGAGCGAGTTGGCGGCATGAACGCCGAGCAGATCCGCGAGCGTGGCGGAGTCGAAATAATGATTGCCTTCCAGCGAGACCTTGCCCACACGCCGGCGCTGACCCAGTTCGACGGTGTAGACGATGACCACACGCTGCTGATCCGAGGTCTTCTCCTGGTGATCCACCTTCACGTCGAAATAACCCAGGCCCTGATAATAGTCGCGCAAGTTCCGATTTCCCTCGTTGAGCAGATCGTCGTCCACGCTGCCCTCTTCAAAGACTGGAATCAGCCGCTTCACCCGGTCCGCCGCGAGTTTTGTGCCTTCCACCAGCACTTTGACCACTGGTCCGCGATTGGCGGTGAACTGAAAGTTCGCCCGGTTCGCTTTGGGCGCGTACTGCTGTGCGTCGAGCTTGATCTCGGCCTCCAGGCGTTCGTCTTTCCTATAGTGCTTGAGCACGCCATCGATGGCCCGGTTATCCGTGTCCCGATCGACGTGTGAGCCGTCTTTGAGGTGACCGTAGCGTCGGAACTCGCCTTCGCTGAGGCCAGGGTCGCCGGCGACTTGCACTGCTCCAACGCGCGCTTGCGGACCGGAGACCACGTGAAACGCGATGTCGACGAGCTGATTGCCGGGGTCTGGGTACAGCTGATCCTCGATTTTCGGCACGTTGTAGCCGTTGTCGATCATGGTGCGGTGCATCTGATCGAGGGCGCGCGTCAGTTTGGCCTGCGTGAAGCGGGTTCCCGCTACAAGCTGGCTGGCGCGCTCCAGTTGCGTGTTCACGGTTGCGCCCTTGGCTCCGTCCACCGTCACCCGGCCGATAAAGGTTCGGGGCTGGCCGCGAAATACGATGTCCACCCCGCCGCCGGCTCGCGAGCCCTCGGCCAGCACGTTATCGTAGAGGCCGGTCGCGTAGAGCCGGCGCAAACTCTCGCTCACTTTGTCGACGGTGAGCGGCGCCCCCACCGTGAGCGCGAGGTGGTCCCCGAGCGGAGCGATGCGCCGAGCGGGAATGCCTTCGAAGGAGATGCTCCGCACCGGCAGCCCCAATAATTCCGAAACAGCTTGCGAAACCGGCGGCGCCTGGCCTTGGGCGATGATGGCCGACGCCTGCGCTGCGGCAACCGGGCCAACCCGGCTCTGGCCCCGGGCCAACGCCGCGGCCCCCATCCCGAAGACAAGAGCGCATGCCGTCAATACCGGATGCATTCCGCCGCCCTTCCCCGCCGGCTTTGTCCTCAAGACCATCTCCAGGTAGAAACACGGGAAGCCCATCCCCGGTTGCACAACACCATCAGGCAAGGCTGCATCCAACACGCAGTGGTGCCTTGGCAGGTTGGCCACGATCCAAGGAGCGATTCATCCCTTATACTAACGAGTAGTGAAGCCTCGGCGCACAGGCCGGGCGTAAGGGACGCTCCTCAAAGGAAGCGCATGCCTCATTCCCCATCGACGACGCAACAATCGGAATCGGTTTCAACATCTTTGGCGGAGCAAACGGAGCTGTTGGTTCCGGCGGCGTCTACCGTAGCCGCGTCCATCACTCCCGCCGTCCTGGGCCATGGCGACGATGTGCTCAGCCGCGCCCAGGGCGGAGACCACCATGCCTTCGCCCAACTCTACTCCCTTCACAAGAGGCGGATTTACTCCCTTTGCCTGCGCATGGTGGGCAATGTGGCTGAAGCCGAAGACCTGACCCAGGAGGCGTTCCTGCAGTTGCACCGCAAGATTGCCACCTTCCGCGGCGATTCGGCGTTCTCCACCTGGCTGCATCGGCTGGCCATCAACGTGGTGCTGATGCACCTGCGCAGGAAAGGCCTGTCGCTGATTTCACTCGACGAGGCCATGGATCCCGCCCCCGACGAGGGCCCCGGACGCAGCTTCGGCGCCCCGGATCTTACCCTGGCTGGCTCCATCGACCGGCTCGCGCTGCAGCGTGCTATTGACGACCTCCCCGCCGGTTATAGACTGATCTTCGTGCTGCACGATATCGAAGGCTACGAGCATAATGAAATTGCCGCCATGCTCGACTGTTCGATCGGAAACAGCAAGTCCCAGTTGCACAAGGCTCGGCTCAAGCTGCGCGATGCCCTGCGCACCTATCCTCGGCAGGAGGGACGGAGATGACGGGTCCCCGCGATACGAGCAAGCTGAGTTGCGAAGAGTTCCATGCCATATTGCCGGAGCTGATCGGCACAGGCGAGGACATTAGTACCGATCCGCACATCCAGCGCTGCGAGCTGTGCCGCAAACTGCTGGCGGAACTCGAAACCATTGCCGAGGCCGCGCGCCAGCTCTTCCCCGCCGAAGAGGAGCCGCCGGACAAGCTTTGGAGCCAGATCGAATCGGCCCTCAAGCAGGAGGAGCAATCCTCATCCAACCACCGCGGTCACGTCGAGCCGCCGGTCCGGGCGGCGGAATCCCCCTTAAGCCCGAGCACGTGACGGCGCCAGCTACATCCGGCAATCAGATCCGCCGCGTCGTTCTCACCGGCTTTATGGGTTCGGGCAAGACCACAGTGGGCCCGCTGGTGGCAGCGCGCCTGGGCTGGAGTTTTGTCGATGTCGACGACGTGATTGAAGCCGAAGCCGCGGCGACCGTTGCTGAGCTCTTTGCGCGCGACGGCGAAGCCGCATTTCGCCTGCGCGAGCAGGCGGCCATCGAGCGCCTCGTCGCCGGCGATGCTCTGGTTCTGGCCCTCGGCGGTGGCGCCATCGAAAACGCCGCGACGCGTGCCTTGCTGCTCGCCATGCAAGGCACGCTGCTGGTGCATCTCGAAGTGGCGCTGGCTACCACGCTCAGACGTTGCGCGGGAACTGAAGGCGTACGGCCGGTGCTGGCTGACCGCATCAACCTCGAAGCCCGTTACAATCGCCGGCTGCCGCTTTACCGCTCGGCGCACCTTTCGGTCGTCGTCGATGGGCTCACGCCGGAGGAAGTGGCCGAGGCTGTGGTTCAGGCGATCGAGTGAAGAGCGCCGGAAGTCTATGGCCGTTCGTCCCGCTCACGCTGCAGTACAACTCTGGCCAATCGCTCTGCAAGAAGTCTCCTTGAACCCCAGACAGGCCGCGAAGCATATGCCGGCTGCCCGGCTATAATGCCTCAAATTCAACAACCGGCGGAATTGACATGGCTAGACTCTCAATGCAGTTCACGCTCGGGCTGCTCAGTATGGCAGCGAGTGTGGCAATCGCCCAGGCAGGCGGCGGCAAACACGCTTTCACGCCGATGGATTGGGCGAAGCTGCACAGCGCCGACGCCGCGGCCGTTTCGAGCGACGGAACGATCCTCTACCGGATGAGTTATGGCGCGGAGAAGGGTCCAACGCATTCCGAATGGTGGACCGCGGCCCCCGACGGCAGCCGCAACGTAAAGCTGGAACTCTCCGATGATTTCAAGCCAATGGGCTTCACCAAGGATGGGAAGAGCTTGTACGGCGCCTGGGAAGTGAATCATCACCCGCAGTTTGCCATCTTCGCGGTGAAGGACGGCAAAGCCGCGGCTGCTCCGAGCGTGGTGGTGGTGCTGCCGCGAGGGATGCAGTCGGCTGGCCCGTCGCCTGACGGCAGGCGCTTCGTGCTGGGAGCGGACCCGCGTCCGCCCGATCCGCTCGATGAGATTCGGCACGTGCACGAGCCGGACCAGACCAGTCTGTACGTGGTGAACGCCGATGGGACCGGTGGCGCCTGGTGGTGCCGCGACCTGAAGAATGTTTCCGGAGCGGAGACGGTGGGCGGGACGGATCGCGCGGCGGCCTGGAGCGCCGACAGCTCATCACTGGCGGTGCTGTCGCAACTGCCGCGCATCGGCCATCATGACGTGGGCACATCGATCGATGTGTGCAGTGCCTCGGGCTCGCGGCACGTAGCGGATATTCCCAACTTCGTGAATGGCATCGCCTGGGCAAACGGCGGACGCGATATCGCGTTTCTTTCGACGACGAATCACGTGCTCACTCCGGACCATCTCTGGTCCGTGCCTG
>Ga0335073_10014160_pt1 | contig 11183 bp, 14 predicted proteins | sample Lox_Sample_22_FD_207093 | JGI IMG/M metagenome (GOLD analysis project Ga0335073, IMG submission 207093) | Soil microbial communities from Loxahatchee National Wildlife Refuge, Florida, United States - Lox_Sample_2.2 | ecosystem: Environmental > Terrestrial > Soil > Wetlands | place: USA... | reverse complement strand
GCGCGGCGCCGCCGCCGACCAGTCGGCCGAGATCGGCGTGCGCAGCCTCGATCGACCCGGCCGCCACCGCCGCGGCCCTGGCGGCGCGGCCAGAGTGCCCGAACAGCCCCGCCGCGACGAACAGCATCGCGAGGTTGACGACGCCCGCGGCGCCGAGCGCCACCAGTACGTCCAGGCGCTGGAACCGCAGCAGTTCGCGCCTCTCGCCATCATCCCGGCAGGTGACCCGCGACTTAGTCAGCGCTGAGTGTAGGTACACCACATGCGGCATGACGGTCGCTCCGACGATGCCGACAGCAAGGAGCAGGCTGGCCGAACCGCCGAGATGCGGCACCAGGCCGCTAGCGATGCCGGCCGCGCTCGGATGCACCGCGATCAGGTCGTAGGCGAACCCGAGCAGCACGATGCCGAGCAGGCCGATGATGGCCAGCTCGAACCGGCGGTAGCCGCGCTGGTCCAGAGCCAGGATTCCGAACGCGACAATCGCCGTCATGAGCCCGGCGATCAGCAGCGGGGTGCCGAACAGCAGGTTCAGCCCGATGGCAGCTCCGACGAACTCAGCCACGTCGGTCGCCATCGCGACGAGTTCGGCCTGCACCCACAGGCCACGGGATGCCCAGCGCGGCAACTGCTCACGACATAGCTGTGGCAGGTCCTTGCCGGTGGCGACGCCGATCTTGGCCGACAGGTACTGCACGAGCATCGCCATTAGGTTCGCCGCGACGATCACCCAGGCCAGCGAGTAACCGAAGGCGGCGCCGGCCGAGAAGTTCGTGGCGAAGTTACCCGGATCGACGTACGCGATCGCGGCCACGAACGCGGGCCCGAGCAGCGCAACAACGCCGCGCAGGCGGCCCCGCGAACGCAGCAGGGCAAGCTGCGCACCGGCGGGCCGGTCAGCGACCTCGCTCTCGGCCGTCACCATGGCATCGGAAAGACCGGAGCTGGGTCGCCACAACAAGGCCGCATGAAGCCGGAACTCAGCCGATAGAAGGGCCGAGCCCCAGCGACTGCGGCGTACTGGAGTCGGGCGACGGCTGGTGGAGTCCCTCGTCGAGCGGCCCGAACTCGGCCATCAGAGCCGGACTGCCGCCCCACGGTGTCTGCTCCTCTGCGACCAGCGTGTTCGTGGTGAGCAGCAGGCCGGCGACCGACGCGCCGTTCTGGAGCGTGGCGCGCGCTACCCGCAGCGGATCGATGATGTCCATCTCGATCATGTTGCCATACCGGCCCTCGAGCGCGTCGATCCTCTCGTCGCGGCCAAGCGGCATCAGCCCCGCCACTACCTCGTTCCCGTCATGACCCGCATTCGTCCCGATCAGCTGGTCGACGCCGGCTAGCAGCAGGCTGCGGGCTTCCGCTCCGAATCGGAGCTCCTCGGCCATCCGTCCTCCCTGAGCCTGCGCAGTGTTGCGGTCTGTCGTCTTCTGGGGGGAACGGAGTAGTCCGTCTAGGGCACGAGGATCGCCCGGCCGCGCACCCTGCCTGCATCCAGATCGGCGATGGCCTCGGCTGCCTGGTCCAGCCGGTACGTCCTGGTGTGCAGCGTGACCTTGCCCGTTTGCGCGAGCACCATCAGCTCGGCCAGCTCGTTGTAGGTGCCGACAATGTTGCCGATGATGTTGCGCTCGGTCGAGATGATGTCGAGGGTCGGCACTGTCACGGTGCCGCCGTAGCCGATGACGTAGTACGAGCCAGCGCGGCCGGTCATCGCCCAGCCGTCCTGCTCGGCACCCTGCTCGGCGACGAAGTCCAGCACGACCTCCGCGCCGCCGCCATCGGTCAGGTCCATGACGGACTGGACCTGGCTGCCGTCGGCGACCACGGTGTGCTGCGCGCCGAGCTGCTCGGCCAGCTTGAGTGCGTCCGGGTTCCGGTCCACCACGATGATCTTCGTCGCTGTCAGCGCAGCCAGGCACTGGATGCCGATGTGCCCGAGACCGCCGGCGCCGATGACCACGCAGGTCGTGCCGGGATAGAGCAGCGGCAGCGCTTTGCGCACCGCATGGTAGGCGGTGATCCCGGCGTCCGCGAGCGCGGCGACGTCCTGCGGCCGGGTGCTCGGGTCGAGCTTCACGCAGGCCCGAGCGGAAGTCAGCAGGTACTCGGCCATGCCACCGTCGGTGGACAGACCAGGGAAAGTGCTGTTGCTGCAGTGCATGTCCTGACCCGCCCGGCAGGCGCGGCACAGCCCGCAGGTGGGCGTGGGGTGCAAAATGACGGTGTCGCCGACCGCAACGCTGGTGACGGCCGAGCCGATCTCGTGCACCCAGCCGGCGTTCTCGTGACCGAGGATGTAGGGCAATGGCGTGCCCATCGCCGCGTCCCACTGGCCCTCGATGATGTGCAGGTCAGTGCGGCAGACGCCGGCGCCACCGACCTTCACGATGACGTCGAGCGGCCCGGCGATCTTCGGCTCGGGCACCTCGTCGACGACGGGCTGCTGGTGGAACGCGTGCAGCCGGACAGCCTTCATTGCTTCTCCTCGCCTTCGTCTGACTCGCCTGAAGCCGACTCGCCCTGGCCGACGGTGTCGTATCGATGCCGGAGCATGCCACGGCAGATGCTGCCGTTCGCCTCCATGTTGATGGCAGTAACGCGAGCCCGCCGCAGGTGCAGCGGCACGGCATCGGCGCTCACCGGGCCGCCTGTTGCCAGGTCGATCAGCAGCGGTGCGTCGTCACCAGCGGGCAGGCCGAGCTCGGCGCGGCGCTCGCGCAACCGGGCCAGCGCAGGGGACGGCGGCACCTCGCCGAGTGTGAGCCTGCGCAGCTGGTCGTCGCCGGCCTGGGCGCTGCCGTCGGCCCGGAGCGCCCGGCAGACCTGGTCGGTGCCGGCCAGGACTGCCTTGCGCAGGAAGTCCCGGCGCAGATCGTCCAGCTCCCCGACCGCCTCGCCATCGAAAGACTGGGCAAATCCGGCCTGCGCTGCCACGCCGCCGTTGATCGACTCGGCGGCGAAGTGGTCTTCGAGCAGGATGCGCGCGGTCCGGACGCCGGGTAGTGCGGTCACCACGTCGTAGGCGTCGGCCACCATCAGGTAGGCGAAATTGGGCGCGCAGAAATAGGTGGGCAAGCGGAGCCGGACTTCTGCCGCGCCGTCCGGCGAGATAGCGCACGCGGCCACGAAGCCGAGCGAGGTAATGGGCTCGTCCAGCTCCGGGTCGCGTACCGTGGCGAGCGCAGCCAGCAGCGGAACTGCGGTCGTGGTCATCTGCTTAGTCGACCAGCTGAGCGTCGTCTTGAGCCGCAGGCGTTCCTGCCTCGGCGCCGATCTGGCATTCGGCCGGCACGTCGATGCCGTACAGCTTGGCCGCATTGAGCCCGAGGATCTTCTTCTTGCCCGCGGTCCCCAGCCGCGGGTAGTCCGAGAACTCCTCGGTATCCGGCATCTCCCAGTCGACGAAGCCCTCGACCTGCCACTTGGGCTCCCAGATGGCATAGTCGCTGCCGAAGGTCATCTTGTCCTCGCCGACCCAGAACAGCAGTTCGCCCATGACCTTTGCGAAGAACCTCGGCCGGGCGTGCATCAGGCCGCCAGTAACGACCGCGAGGCCCGCATAGACGTTGGGCTCCTGCGTCGCCATGAAGCAGAAGTCCTCGATCCGGGGCAGGCCGACGTGCTCGACGATGAAGTTCAGGTCCGGGAAGTCAGTGGCTGCGTGGTCGACGTCGGACACGTCGAAGGCGTCCTTGTCCAGCGGCCAGATCGTCGGGCCTTTGTGCACGTGGATGTTCTTGATCCCGAGTTCCTGGGCCTTCTCCAGGTAGCGGTACGCCGCCGGGTCGGTCAGCTTGTAGCCGCGCGAGCCGGCGTTCCACTCGGCTGTGTACAGCTTGACGCCCTTCGAGCCGAACCGCTCGACGTTGTGCTTGAGATGCTCGAGTCCCTCGTCGCCGTCGCGTGGATCGAACCGCGTGTTGTAGACGAACTTGCCCGGATGCTTCTCACCCATGAGCGCGTTGCGATCAGTGGTGTTGAAGCCCTCGATGTACCACTCCTTCAGATACGTCGGCTGGAAGATCGCTACGTCTACGTGGCCGTCCTCGAAGACGTCTTTCATAAGATCGTCCTCGGAGTACTTGCGGAAATGCTCGATGCTCCAGTGGGTCTCGGGCGGCCCGAGGCCCTGGTAGGCGTGGAAGCACTCGATCCAGCCCTTGGCATACTGCTCGGCCCCGGGCACCCAGTTGTCGGGCGCAGCGTTCCAGTAGTGCATATGGCTGTCCACCACGAAGTACTTCTCGCCGTCCTTCTCGTACACGGGACCTCCTTAGCGGGAAGGGCTGAATCAGGTACTCTCCCGGTCTACGCCCACGTCGGGGTGAGGTCAAAGGCCCCGGAGTCGGTTGCGCCATCGAAGCGCGAGTTATCCGAGACTGCAGGCGCGGCGCTTTCATCACAAGTTGCTCACGACTGATATTCAGTTCCGCGGTGTCAGTGCTTGACCCGCCCTGGTTCGCGATGGTTCATTCAGGTAGTGAGCAGGGGCGGGGCTCGGCAGTTGGCGTGGCTGCAATGATCTGGGCCATCGGGTTCACGGCACTTGGTGCGGTGCTGTGCGCGGCGGCGGTGCTCGCATTCCTTGGTATCGCGCAGGTCCGACTGTCCGGCGCGGCGGCGATCGAGCGCGACGGGCTGGCGACCGGTACGCGTGCGCCGTCATGGTCCCTCGCGGACTCCGCCGGAGCGGTGCACACGTCGCCACCTGAGCTGCCGCTTCAGCTGGTGATATTCGCTGATCACTCGCTGAAGTCCTTCCCGTCCGTGGCGGAAGGCCTGCGCGAGCTCGTCGCAGAAGACGCCGGACTGGAGATCGTGCTGCTGCTCAGGCAGCCAAGCCCAATGGCCGAGGCGGTGCTCGCTGAGCTCGGTCTCAGCGCGGTTAACGTAGTGGTCGGCTCGCGGGCCCTGTACGCCGGCTACAACGTGCGGGTCGGACCGTTCCTGATCTTCGTTGACTCAGCTGGCCAGGTCCGCGCCTCGAGTCTGGTCAACTACTCCTGGCAGGTGTCCAAGCTCCGCCAGCTAGCTGGCCTGCCAGTTGCGGCGGCGCGGCGGTGACCGCTCTAGTGCTCGCGGCCAAGGCTGCGCTCGCAGTGATTCTGCTCGCGTCCGGCGGGGCCAAGCTCGCCGATATCTCCGGATTCGCGGCCGCAATCAGGTTGTTCGTGCCTGGCCGGGCGGTGGCCCGGCTGCCGTTGGCACTGCCCGCCCTGGCGATCACCATTGCGGCAGTCGAGCTGATGGCCGGCGGTATCAGCCTGTGCTGGCCGACGGCGGGTTGGATGAACCCGGCAGTACTGGCGCTTGGCTGCGGACTTGCGGCGGTAGCTGGGATCGGCTTCGTGCGGCACCGAGGCCGGCCGTGTCACTGCTTCGGTGCGCTGACCCGCCGCGGGTTCGGCGCGCGCACGCTACTGCAAGCCCTGGTCATCGTCGCGGCGGCCGCGTTGGCCTGTCAGCCCGTCCATCCGGTTCCAGAGCTGCGACTCGGCGCGGGTATTCATGTGCTGCTGCTGGTGGCGGCCGGGCTGCTCGCCGCAGCCGCGGCCACCGCGGCGAAGGCGCTTGCGATGACGGCAACTTCCGGGATGGTCGCGTGATTCGGATACCGCTTTACCTCGAGATTGCCCAGTGGGCACTGCTACTTGGGCTCGGGACGTTGTTGCTGGTCCTGTACCGGCAGCTCGGCCGCCTGCTAAGCACCGCAGCCGGACCGCAGGCGCCGGGGCCGGCCGTCGGCACTAAGGCAGCCCCGATCCGGTACACCGGTGTGGCTGCTGGCAGCCCTGCACGCTTTACGCCTGGGAACGGGCAGCCAGCACTACTCGCCTTCGTCGACCCGACTTGTCCATCCTGTGAGCAGCTGGTTGCGAATCTGAGCGAGCTGCAGGCCGCGAGCGAGCTTGGCGGAGTACTGGTCCTGCTGCTCATGTCAGACCCGCCTGGCTATCTCGGCATCTCCCCGGCGTTCCAGGCGACAAGCCTGGAGATCGGCCGTCCGCTGGCTGCCGGGGAAGTAAGTGCGTATCACGTCACGGGTACGCCGCTGCTCGTTGCCATAGACGGCGACGGCATAGTGCGAGCGGTCGCAGTCACCAGCAAGCTCGCAGAGGTCCGGGCACATGCAGCCACGATCGTCAGGGAGAGCGAGGCCGCGCTATGAGCTGGAAACAGGCAGGTGAGCGGTTCGACGCTCGCATCGGCTCGATAGCTGAACGGACAGCCCGGCGCGTGAGCAGGCGGAATGCCCTGCGCAACGTCCTTCTGGGCGGCAGTGCCGGGATTGCCGCGCTCGCGGTCGGCGAGCGCCCGGCGCTGGCTGCCGACTGCCGGTGCGGCCCGACCCGCCGGTGCTCGGGCTGCCCCGACGTCGGCTGCCCGCACGGTCACGAGTTGTGCAAGGGCTCGTTCACCGGCGACTGCTTCAACGCTCAGGGCTATCGCTGCGAGTGGCCACAGGGCACCTGGATCGCGTGTATGGGGGTGGGCAAGGGCTACGGCTACCGGGTCTGCTACGACTGCATCGGGAAGTCTGGCTGTAAGGGCTGGTGCACCTGCCTGAGCCAGTGCGTGTGCTGCAACTGCCAGACCGTCGCCGACGTTCGGGCCGAGCAGCACCGGATCCAGCTAGCCGGGCTCCCGGCGACCGGGTCGCCGTCGGCGCCGAGCCGGTGACCAGGCCGTGCAGCCAAGGACGACTGGGCAGCCGGGAATGACCGGGCAGCCGGGAATGACCGGGCAGCTAGGGGAGTGGTCGGCCGACCGGCCCGGCGTCCGGGCGGCACTCGCCGTGACTGCAATCGCCGGCGGCATGGCCGCGAGTTGGCTGGCATCCGGCAACGTCGGGGTGCTGACCGGGATGGCAGTCGTGCTCGCCGCGGGCAACGGTTACGGGAAGGCTTACTCGCCTTGAGGTGCCAATTCGGCGGCTTCACTGGCTGCCTTCCTCCCGGTCGGGAGGCCCGCCCGAGCCTGCTTGGTGCTGGTGTCCTACGCGCTGCCGGCCGCGGCCGTCTGGGCTCTGCTCGGCCTGGCGCTCGGTGCGCTGCCAGTCGCCTCGGCCGCGATTGTGCTGGCCGCTGTCTACGGTTGCGGCTATGGGGTCACCGAAGCGAGCGGCTTGGCCCGGCCAGCCGCACCAGGGCGCCGCTGGCAGGTACCGCAGGACCTGGTGCTCGGCGGAACGGGCGGCCGTCGGGTCGTGCTCTGGGGCGCGATACTCGGGCCAGGACTGCTGACCAGGAATCCGTACGCGAGCTTCGGCATGCTGGTCGTCCTTGCCGCTACCGTCGGCAGCCTGCCCGCTGCGGTCTGGGTCGCGGTACTGATCGGCGTCGCGCACGCCGGCGGCCGCGCATTCGCGATGCTGCGTGACAGCGCGCGCCGCCAAGATGCGCCATTCGCGCTGCTGCTTCGCTCCCTCAGGTGGCGCGTACTCGACGGCCTCGCACTGCTGGCGGTGGGCGGGGCGGCACTCGTAACCGCCGGATACCGACTCCTATGACATCAACCAGAAGCAGGGAGAACTGATGCGAACGGCTATCCGACCGGCTGCGCCGCTGAAGACAATGCCCGCCAGGCCGATGGCCGCGGCCATCGCCAGCCTGGCGGCCCCGGTCCTGCTCGTTCCCCTTCTCGCGGTGCCGGTGCTGACAGCAGGGCCAGCCGTGGCCGGAACCACTGCCCGCAGAGCCCAGGAGCAGTTCATTCTCATCGGCCATCAGGCCGACGGCAGCCATCAGCAGGTACAAGCGACGGGCAAACTCACCGCCAGCGGTCATGCACGAGTCACGGTCGCTACCCCGAAACACAGTGTGACGCGCCTGGTCTTCCCGCATGGCGCGGTGCGCCTGGTGACCTATCCGAACCCCAAGCGCACGTCGGAATCGGTCCCGAATCCGTCAACATGCAGGTTCACCGAGGTTGTGCACGGCAGGTACGCAGTTCGCGGTGGTGCTCAGCGGTACCAGCACGCTACCGGGGCTGGTGGCTACATCACTAGGATCGTCGGCTACCTCCAGGTGCTGAGCGGTGGCGGCTGCGGCTCTAAGCTGGTCAAGTTCTGGCAGCGCACCAGGACGTGGGGGTCGCTGCGCTGGTAGCCCGGGCACGTTGCGAACGGGCGCCGACTGCGGCACGCTTGCGTTCGCGGCCGTCACCAGGTCGTCAGCCAGCAAGGTGAGGACTGAGATGGGCGACCTGGACGGACGGACGTTCCTCGTCACCGGTGCCAACACCGGCATCGGCCTGGCGACTGCGACTGCGCTAGCGGTTCGCGGCGGGCGGGTGCACATCGCCTGCCGCTCCGAGCAGAAGGGCCGGGCCGCGCAAGCGGCGGTAGCGGCCGCCGCCAGCCCAGAGCGTGTCAGCTTCCTCAAGCTCGACCTAGCCGACCTGGCCTCAGTCCGGGCCAGCGCGCAGGAGTTCCTCGCGCTCGGCGAGCCGCTGCATGTGCTGGTCAACAACGCTGGCGTCGGCGGCCAGCGCGGGCTGACGAAGGACGGCTTCGAGCTGATGTTCGGCGTCAATCACCTTGGGCACTTCGCCTTCACGCTCGCGCTGCTCGACCTCCTTAAAAGCAGCCAGGCCCGGATCGTCAATGTCGCGAGCGACGCACATTATGCAGCTAAGGGCATCGACTTCGACCAGCTGCGGCGCCCGACGCCCGGAATTACCGGCATGGCCGGGTACTCGGTTTCCAAGCTCTGCAACGTGCTCTTCAGCCAGGAACTGGCCCGTCGGCTTGCCGGCACCGGCGTGACGAGTTACGCGCTGCATCCGGGCGTGGTGGCCTCAGACATCTGGCGCCGCATCCCGTGGCCGATCCGCCCGCTGGTCACGCGCCGCATGCTGACCGTGGAGCAGGGTGCTCAAACGTCGCTGTACTGCGCCACCTCGCCCGAGCTGGCCGATGTCAGCGGCCGGTATTACGACAACTGCGCCGAGCGCCAGCCGAGTCCAGTCGCTACCGCCGATCTTGCCGAGCAGCTGTGGCAGCACAGCGAGGCCTGGATTAAGTCCTGAGTTCCCGCACCATGGCGGCCGAGCGAGCTACTGTCGGACAATGCGGCTAAGTCGGCGCGAGGCGGCCATCACGCTGGCCCTGGCCGCCCTGCCTTGCGCTGGGTGCGCCGCCGCGCAGAAGTTCGGGCCAGCTGCGGCCGCCGGAAGTTCCAGGACCCCTGCGTCAGGGAGCGCATCGGCGAGTGGCGAATCAGCTAGCCCATCGATCACCTCATCTGCCAGTCCCAGTTCGTCCGCTCTGCCGCTGGCCGGCAAGGTGGTGGGTATTGATCCCGGCCACAACGGCGGCAACTTCACCGATCCCGGCTACATTAACCAGTTGATCTGGAACGGGCGGGAACAGGAAACCTGCGACACCGCCGGTACGGAGACTGCCAGCGGTTACACCGAGGCGCTGTTTAACTTCCACGTCGCCAGCCACCTGCGGGATAGCCTGGTCGCCGCCGGCGCGACCGTCGTTATGACCAGGAAGACCAATAGCGGTGTCGGACCGTGCGTGAACCACCGGGCACAGATCATCAACGCCGCGCACGCCGATGTGGCGATCGACATTCACGCTGACGGCGGCCCATCATGGGGCCGCGGCTTTAGCGTGCTGGAGCCGGTGGCTGACGGCCCGAACGACAAGGTGATCAGGGACTCGATCCGGTTCGGCGCCACCGTCCGGTCCGCGTTGCTTGCATCGACCCGGATGCCGCTCAGCGATTACTACGGGCACGACGGCGTGGTGTTCCGCAACGATCTGGCCGGGCTCAATCTGACCACGGTGCCGAAGGTGCTTGTCGAGTGCGGCAACATGCCGAACCCGACGGACGCTGCGCTACTCGCCAGCCGGTCGTTCCAGCGGGAGATATCCGATGCGTTTACGAGTGCCATCGTGTCCTTCCTGACTGGTCGGCAGACCTGATTCCAGGCGTTCCGATCCCGGCCGTCCGACGCAAGGAGTGCGCCAATGCTCGATCACGTCTCCATCCAGTGCGCCGACGTGGCTGCCAGCGCGGCCTTCTATGACGCGGTGCTGGCGCCGCTCGGGGGCAGCCGCGTGATGGACTTCGGCACTGTCATCGGCTACGGCCTGCCGCCGATGCCGGACTTCTGGATTGGCCAACAGCAGACCGGCGACGGCTTCCGCGAGTCGCACATCGCCTTTACCGCGGCCAACCGGGCGGCGGTCCGGGCATTCTTCGAAGCTGCCGTGAGCGTTGGTGCTGAAGTCCTGCACGAGGCACGCGTCTGGCCCGAGTATCACGAGAGCTATTTCGGCGCTTTTGTCCGAGATCCGGACGGAAACAACGTCGAAGCAGTGAGCCACGCCCCCGAATAGCAGCTCTGATGGGGCGTCAGGGTGGATCTGCAGCCCATCTTGGGGCTGCATATGTCCACCGACGCCCCAAGCAAGTGCTGGCTGTGCTGAGGATCAGGCCATCTTGAAGGACTCGCCCACCACTGGCTGCGGCTGAAGCGGCACTACGGGCGAGCCGGCGAAGTGGCCGCGGATGCCGTTGATCCACTGGATGCAGCGGCGCTCGAGGGTGTTGTCGTCGGCCTGTAGGCGTCCTCTCGTGACCAGGGCGCCGAGGTCAGCGCCTTTGTAGCGGAAGTCGCCAGGCGCGAGTATGCGCAGGAAGAAGGCCTCCCGCTCGTCGCTGATCCCGTGCCAATCCGTGGCCGGGCGCCGGAAGTCGGCCGTCCCGTCCGGCGCAAGCGTGTACACCCCGCTGCGCGGTGTGCGCGTCAGCAGGTCGATCCCTGCTGCGGTCTCCTTCAGGATCAGCTGGCTCCACACGTCGACAGCCGATTCGCGTGACCACCGGGCGTTGATCTCATCGATGTCGACCTCATAAGCCAGGTCGAGGTACTCAAGCAGGTGGAACAGGAACAGAGGCATGTCTGCGTACGCACCCGCGGTCACGTTTGTCATCGGGCTGATGCCGCTGATCCGCGGATTCAGCTCGCCCAGGTACAGCTCACCTGAAGCGGTGTCGACCAGGTAGTCGACCTCGAAGAAGCCGAGATAGCCCTCGTCGGCAAGCCGGTCACCGAGCTTGCGGGTCAGCCGGCGCGCGCGCTGCTTCTGCTCAAAGGTCAGCGTCGCCGGGTAGTCGTTGCCGGCCCAGCCGCCGCGGTACGGGGTCAGCTGCTGATGACCAGTG
>Ga0335073_10014158_pt1 | contig 11183 bp, 8 predicted proteins | sample Lox_Sample_22_FD_207093 | JGI IMG/M metagenome (GOLD analysis project Ga0335073, IMG submission 207093) | Soil microbial communities from Loxahatchee National Wildlife Refuge, Florida, United States - Lox_Sample_2.2 | ecosystem: Environmental > Terrestrial > Soil > Wetlands | place: USA: Florida... | reverse complement strand
GGCTTACCGCGTTGTCGATGGCGCGGAGCGCTTTCGATGATTCGTTGAGGAATGAAAGATGCGGCAGTTCGGCGCGCAAGGCGCGGCTGAATTCGGTGTGGCCGTGGCTCACGACCGAGACGAACGCGATCGGTTTTGTCGCGCGCGTCGCGACAAAGCGCTCGACCGCGCGCAGATAGGCCTCGGTCCGCTCGGCGCCGGGCGCTCGCGGCAGCTCTTCCTGAAGCAGGATCATGTCGAGCCCGGGATCGCGGTCGAGCGCTTCGACGCAAGCGAGATAGGTCTCCTCGCTCGTCAGCACGCCGAACCCGCCATCGAGCGGATTGGAGACGAGCGACCCGACCGACAGAAGCGCGTTGAGCCGCGCCTCGGTCGCGGCGGCGAGCGGCGGAAATGTCAGGCGATACCGCTCCGCCGTATCGAGCAGCAGGCCGCGGAACGCGCCCGACAACGTGATGGCGCCAAGCCGGCGTCCGGTCGGGACCGGCGTGTGCAGCAAAAGCTCGATCAGCTCCACCGCGTCGTCGAGGGAGTCCACCCGGATCACACCGACCTCGGATGCTACGGCGTCGAACGCCTCGGTGCTGCCGGCAAGCGAGCCGGTATGCGCCATCGCCGCCGCGATCCCCGCCTCGGACCGGCCGAGCTTGTAGGCGATCACCGGCTTGCCCGCCTCGAGCGCGAGCCGGCACGCGGCCTTGAAGCGCGCGACGTCGGCAATCCCCTCGATGTAGCAAAGGATGATCTTCACCGAAGGCTCGGCTGCGAAAAAGGCGATGTAGTCGGCGATCGTGAGCCCGACCTCGTTGCCGCTGGTGATGAGATAGCCGACGCCAAGACCGCGCTCGTCGAGCACGCCATGGACGAACAGCATCACGCCGCCGCTTTGTCCGACCATGGCGATGGGCGCAGGCCCGATCGCGGACGCGCGCGTGTCGGTGATGGTGACGAGCCGGCTTGCGCCGCAGACATTGCCCATGCAATTGGGGCCCGACACCGCAAGCCCGGTCTCCGCGATCGCCGCCGCGAGGTCGCGCCGCCGCGTCTGGCCTGCGGGATCATTGGCCTCGCCGAAGCCGGACGAGAACACGGTGGCGCTGCGCGCGCCCGCGGCGGCGCCGGAGCGCAAGGCGGCCGCGACCCGTTCCGCCGGCACCAGCACCGCGAGATGATCAGGCGGCTCCGGCAGCGCGGCGAAATCGGGATAGCACGGCCCGCCCCAGATCTCGCCGCGGCTGGGGTTGATGGCATAGACCGGGCCCGCAAAGTCCCAGCGATGGAGGCTGCGCCAGACCCGCATCGCCCAGCTCGCCGGCCGGTCGCTCGCGCCGACGATGACGACATTGCGCGGCGCGGTGAGCGCCGCGACCTTGCGCCGCGCTTCTGCGAAGTCGAACTCCGTCATGCCCGGACGCGACCGCCCCGGCTTCGGTCGGTTCGATCCGGACCGACAGGCGGGATCAGCGGCCGCCGACGGTCTCGAGCGCCTTTTGACGCTTCTCGATCCCTTCGTCGTCCTTCAAGCCCTCTTCGGAGAGGTCGAACCAGTTGCCTTCGGGATCGACGGCGCGGAACTCGGCATAGGGGCGGTCGCCGGGGCGCGCCTTCGGCACTTCGAGGTTCCATTGCTGCAGCTTCTTCACGACCTCGTCGCGGTTCTCGAGGTTGAAGCCGAAATGGTTGAGCCCGACCGCGGCCTCGCCTTCGAGCCGGTGCGGCAGGATCGCCAGCATGAGATAGCCGTCGGTGAGGAAGTACGCGTTCTTGCCGGCATGGGCGACTTCCATGTCGAATACGCTGGTATAGAAGTCGGCGAGCTTCTTCGGGTCGCGCGCGAACAGCGCGAGGTGGCGGATCTTCGGCTTGGCCATGGTTTCCTCCGGGAGACGCGTCGGTGACGGGACTTTAAGGTCGTGGCCCCGAGCCGGTCAATGTCGCGGGCACTTTGAGCTAGGATGGACCGATGCCCAGCCTTTTCACAGCGCCCCGCGCCAGCGCGCGGATTCCGGTGTCGCTCGTCACGGGCTTTCTCGGCAGCGGCAAGACCACGCTCTTGAATCGCCTGCTGCGGCATCCCGCCATGGCCGCGACGGCGATCGTCATCAACGAGTTCGGCGAGATCGCGCTCGACCAGCATTTCATCGAACGCTCCGACGGCGAGGTCGTGGTGATGGCGAACGGATGCCTGTGCTGCACCGTGCAGGGCGATTTCGAGGCGGTGGTGGGCACGCTCTACGCGCGGGCCGACCGCGGCGAGATCCCGGCCTTCGATCGGCTGCTGATCGAGACGACGGGCCTCGCCGATCCCGCGCCGATCATGCAGATCCTGCTCGGCCAGCCGCTTATCGCCGAGACCTTCGCGCTCGACGCGGTGGTGACGACCGTCGACGCCCTGTTCGGCCTGCGTCAGCTTGACGAGCACGAAGAGGCCGTGAAGCAGGCCGCACTCGCCGATCGGCTCGTCGTCACCAAGACCGATCTTGCCGACGCGTCGGCGCTGATCGCGCGTTTGCGCCATCTCAACCCGGGGGCCGAAATCGCTCGCGTGCCTGGCGATGATGTGGGCCCGGCGCAACTTTTCGGCGCGGCCCTCGTCGATCGGGCCGGGCGCGTCCGCGATGTCGAGGCGTGGCTTGGGGCGCGGCACGAACCGCACGGGCATCTTCACGGCGTCGAGAGTTTCGCCCTCGTCATCGAGCGGCCGGTGGAGTGGCGGCACTTTCAGCGCTGGCTGACGCGGCTCAAGGTCGCGCACGCCGATCATCTGCTGCGCGTCAAAGGCATCCTCCGGATCGAAGGCGAGGATGCGCCGGTCGCGATCCACGGCGTCCATCATGTCTTCCATCCGCCGGTGGCGCTGCCGCATCTTGCTGGTGACGGCCCGTCGCGCCTCGTCTTCATCACGCGCGGCCTCGACCGCGACACGGTGGAGCGCGACTGGCGCGACTTCGCCGAGCCTTAGTTCGTTCCGGCGCCTTGAAGGATCGCGCGATTGCGTGTAAGAGGATTGTGCGTGTCAGCATGATTTTGTTCGGTATGCGCACAATCGTGCGTTGAGTGATCGCACACGCGTGGACAAAGCACCGACTCGTTCGGAGCCGAAAACAAGGGGGAACCATGAAGACGTTCGCGTTTGCGCTCGTGTTGGCGCTTGCCGCTTGCTTCGGTGCCGTTACCGGGGCTTGGGCCGACACCAAATGCACCGGCACCATCAGCGGAAATTCGCCGCCGAACGGGCCGTTTCCGTATTCGACGCCGTTGATGACGATCACCGGCAACGTCACCGTGCCGAACGGTGCGTCCTGTACCCTGTCGTCCGTCAACGTGACCGGAAATGTGCAGGCCGGGAACGGCAGCAGCCTTACGCTCAGCTATGTCAACATATCCGGAAACGTGCAGGTGCAGAGCGGCGGCACGCTCCTTGCCAATGCCTACGAGGAGCCGATGACGATCGGCGGCAATGTTCAGGCCAGCAACTGCAGCACGGCGCTGCTTGAAGGAAATGTGACGGTTGGCGGAAACGTCCAGATCCAAGGATGCAGCGGAACCGGACCCACCGGCTTTCAAGGGCCGGACATCGTCATCAAAGGCAATTTCCTGTGCCAGAGTAATTCCGGCGGCTGCGAGGCGTGGCTCGGCACTGTCAGCGGGAACGTCCAGGTCCAAAGCAACGGTGTCGCCGATGTCAGCCTCGTGACGGTCGGCGGCAATCTTCAGTGCCAGGCGAATGCCGGAACGGTCACGCACAATCATGGGCCGAGCTGGGTGACCGGCAACACGCAAGGCCAATGCGCCGGCTTTTCCACGACGACGACGCAGATCGGCACGACGGTCGCGCCGGTGGGCGCGTGCGCCAACCTCATGTCGCTGCCGGGATCGGGATTCCCGGTGCCCAATTCGGTGATCGTTTCCGCGGTCGACACGCCGGCCGCGGCGGCCACCGCGACGACGCCGGCGCTGCCCGAGCGGTGCATCGTCTCCGGCCACATCGACGATCACATCAGCCCGGTCGACAATTGCGAATATCAGGACGGATTCCAGGTGCAGATGCCGATCGCCGCGTCCTGGAACGGGCGCTTCTTCATGCAAGGCGGCGGCGGCACGGAAGGTTCGGTTCCGACCGCCGTCGGCACCAACGCGGGAGGGGCGCCAGCCTCGACCGATTTCGGCATCGCCAACGGCTATGCCGTGGCAACTCAGGATGGCGGGCACGAGAACAGCGAGCAGAAAGTCGCCTCGTGCGATTCCGGCTATGGCAATGCCAACGAGCTCTATCTCGATCCGTGGGGCACCAACGGTCACGGCTATCAGTCGATCGAGGCGGCGACCTTGGTCGCGAAATACGTGATCAACGAATATTACGGCACCGGTCCGGCCCATTCGTACTGGCTCGGCTGTTCCGACGGCGGGCGCGACGGCATGGTGATGTCGCAGAATTTCCCGCAATATTACGACGGCATCGTGGCCGGCGATCCAACCTACGATCTCGAGTCCGTAGAGGTCTTCGGAGCGTGGGGAATTGGGCAGTTCGTAAATCTCTATCAGACGACCACGCCGCCGCTGCCGCCTGTTACGACGGTCCCGGGGCCAGCCCCCGAGGCGGCGGAACCGCTCCTCTACCCGGCAATGCCGGCCGCCGACCAGGCGCTCTTCGAAACGGCTTTGCTTCAGGCCTGCGATGCGCTCGACGGCGTTGCCGATGGCGTGATCGACAATCTGCCGGCGTGCCAGGCGACTTTCAACCCGGTGACGGCCACCTACACGTCCGGCGGCACCACCTATCCGCTGCAATGCACCGGGGCGAAGAACGCGACCTGCCTGACATCGGCACAGATTCAGGCCGTGTTGGCCTTCGAGCAGGGACCGCGGACGACCTCTGGTCAGCCCGTGAAGGTGCCGGCCGGCGGCGTCGCGCCCGACCACGCCGACAACACGGTTCCGGGCTCGCCCTATGATGGCGCCTACATGACGACAATCGGCGTCACGGCGAGCACCGAAGGCACGGCCACGACGCCGGGCGTGCTTTATCCGGCGGGAGAGACGCAATTCGCCTACGGCTTTCTGACGCCGCCGATGCCGACGTTCAGCCCGCCGACTTTCAACGTCAACACCGATCTCGGCCTCTTGAACCCGACGACACCGATCTCGGTCTACTCGACCTCGCTCGACATCAACAAGTTCATCAGTTACGGCCATAAGATCATCTGGTACCACGGGCTCAGCGACGTGGCCGTGCCCGCGGTCGGCACGATCAACTATTATGACCAGATGGCGGCTCAGCATGGCGGCTTGGCCGGCGCGCAGAGTTTCTCGCGGCTCTATCCGATCCCGAACATGGGCCATTGCTCCGGCGGACCCGCAACGGATCAGATCGATCTGCTCACGCCGGTCGTGAATTGGGTCGAGCACGGCACGGCGCCGGGTCCGATCACCGCATCGAGCACGGCAACCGCCTTCAGCGCGGCGACCTATCAGGTGGGATTCGTCACCGGCGCGCCGGACAATGCGCCGACGCAGCGCACCCGGCCGGTCTGCCCCTATCCGCAGGAAGCGCGCTTCATCGGCAGCACGACGCTCGTCGGCGGCGTGCCGGTGGCGACCAATCCGGCCGATCTCGCCAACGCGTCGAACTATACCTGCATCACCCCGTCGGCGCCGCCTTATCTACAGTAAAGGCGGAGCAAACCATCGAGCGGAGGGCGGGAGCGATCCCGCCCTTTCTCGTTGCACGTCACCGCTCGCCGCGGACGCCAGTCATTTGTGCCGGTCAATCATTAATTCATCATCCTGGCCCGATAGTCGCCGTCTCGGTCAGGGCATTGTTGCATGGCGCGACGATCGAACGGGCTCGCGGTTTGATGCCACGGCGGGAAGACATTCCGTCGCTGACCGGGCTGCGCGGCGTCGCGGCGACCATCGTCCTGCTGTATCACACGCGCGTTTTCACGGAACCGGTTTGGGTCGGGTTTCCCGATGTCTTGCTTCAGCGCGGATATCTTGCGGTCGACCTGTTTTTTATTCTAAGCGGATTCATTATCGCGCATGTTTATGGCGCGACCTTCGTCGACCGGGTCACGGCGAAGGATTATTGGACCTTTCTGCGCGCACGCTTTGCGCGCATCTATCCGATGCATCTCGTCGCGCTCGTGATCTTGCTTCCGCTGTTGGGCCGTGCCGCGGATTTCCAGCCGCATGACCTGCTCTTGAGCCTGGCGCTCCTCAACGGCGTGTGGATGTTCCACCAGGGCTGGAACCATCCCGCCTGGTCGGTCGCGGCCGAATTTCACACCTACGTGGTTTTTCCATTCGCGGCCGGCTTGCTGCTGAAGCAGCCGAAGCGGCGCGTTTTTGCGATTGTCGCTGCCGCGATCCTGTTCTTCGCGATCGCGGCCCGTGGTGAGGACGCTGTGATCTACACGCCCTGGGTCCTGATCCGCGCCATGCCGGAATTCGTCATCGGCATAGTCGTTTATCGCGAATGGCGCGCCGGCGCGCGGCTTCGCTATCTACAGAACGGGTACGCGTTGGCGGCCATCGTCGCCGCCATTCTGCTCTGTTGCTTCGTGCGAGGCTCGGATCAGGCGATCGTCCTGATCCTGTTTCCTCTGCTCGTTCTCGCGTGTGCGCAAGAGCGCGGTGCCAGTGCGACGATCCTCGGCAAGGGCCCGATCGCTTATCTCGGCCGGATTTCCTATTCCACCTACATCCTGCATTGGCCCGCACTCATCTGGTTTGCGGTTTGCCTCGGTCCGATGCGTGGCTGGGCAGCGACCTTCATCCTCATGGCGATCATCCTCGCGATCGCCGCGGCGGCATCGCATGTCATCGAATATCCGGCGCGACGTTACCTGCGCGGGTGGCAGCCCCGCGCGATGCGAAGCCCGGGTCTTGACAGACGTACGCAAGATGTGGTATAAGACACTGTTATCGATGCGTCGGGCTTGCTGGTTTTTGTTGCTCCATAGGAACAACCTGACGATCAAGGCTATAAACCCATTTTGCGGGCAAAGGCCTGCTCTGAAGCGTCGCGGCGATTATCAATTGTCGCGTTTTTAGCTAGGATGGTCCGATGATCGACCTCACCGGCCGGGTCGTGCTCGTGCCCGGCGCCAACGGCGGCATCGGCGCCCATATCGCCCGCGTCTTCGCGGAATGCGGCGCCGACGTGGCGCTGGCCTATCACGCGCAGGACGACGAGGCGCGGGCGGCGCTCGCCTATGCCGAGACGCAGGGACGGCGCGCACGGCTCGACCGGGTCGACGCGACCGACGCGGCGGCGGTCAAGGCCTGGGTCGACGATGTCGGGCGCGGCTGGGGCCGCATCGACGTGCTCGCCAGCGGCGTGGGGGCGCGCGCGGAAGGCGGGTTCTCGCTCTTCGCCGAACAGTCGCCGGCAAGCTGGCGGGCCACGATCGACGCCCAGCTCATGTCCTTCATCAATCTCGCCCATGCGGTTGTCGGGCCGATGAGCGCGCAGAAATCGGGCCGCATCCTGTCGATCGGCTCCGATGGCGGCAAGGTCGGCCAAAGCGGCGCCGCCGTGGCATCGGCCGCGCATGGCGGCCTCATCGCCTTCGCCAAGGCTCTGGCGCGCGAGGTGGGGCGGCTCGGCATCGCCGTCAACATCGTCTGCCCCGGCCCGACCGAAGGGCGCTCGCTCGACGATCTGCGGGCGCAAGGCAACACCGGGTCGCGGATCGTCGAGGAGATGATCCGGCGCGTGCCGCTGAAGCGCGCGGGCACGGCGCGCGAGCTCGCTGCCACAATGGCGTTCCTCGCCTCGGACCATGGCGGCTACATCACCGGCCAGGCGATCAGCGTGAGCGGCGGCCTGACGATGAGCTGAGAGGGGGGAGGGGAACCGCATGCGGGCGATCGACGTCCATTGCCATCCTTCGACGGCCGAGCACTGGGCCGCCATGGGCACCTATATGGCGGCGCTCGAAGCGATGATGGGCCGCAAGCTCGAGCCCAAGACCGAAGACGAGATGGCCAACGATTTCCGGCGCGACGACGCGCTCGCGATGATGATCGCGAGCGACGCGCAGTTCCAAACCGGCGGCGCCTTCATCAGCAACGATTTCATCGCCGGCCTGACGGAGCGCCATCCCGACGTGTTCCTGCCAGGCTGGGCCGTGGTCGATCCGTGGCGCGGCAAGGCGGCGGTCAACGAGCTCGAGCGCGCCTTCACGACGCTCGGCCTGACCGGCGCGAAGTGGATGCCGATCCTTCAGGCCTTCTATCCGCACGACCGGCGCTTCTATCCGATCTGGGATCTGTGCCAGTCGCTGGGCGCGCCCGTGCTGATCCATACCGGCACGACCGCGATCGGCTCGGGCATGGAAGGCGGCGCGGGATTGAAGCTCGATTTCGCGCGGCCAATGCCGGGGATCGACACGATCGCCGCCGACTTCCCGCGCCTCACCATCGTCATGGCGCATCCGGGCTGGCCCTGGACCGAAGAGGCGATCGCCGTCCTTCTGCACAAGTCCAACGTGTTCATGGACGTCTCCGGGTGGCGGCCCAAATACATCCCTGCGCCCTTGAAGCACGAGATGAACCGGCGGTTGCAGGACAAGATCCTCTATGGCTCGGATTATCCGGCGTGGTCGCCGGGCCAGTGTCTCGACGAGCTGGAGATGGAAGGCCTGCGTCCCAACGTCATCGAGAAGATCTTCGTGAAGAACGCGCTGCGCGTCCTGAAGCTCGGTCCCAAGGTCGAGAAGGCGCTGGCGGCACAAAAGGCGCGCGACGCGCGCCGGTGAAGCCGGGGCCGCCGTTGCCTCGGCGCGACGGCGGGCGCTAGTCTCGGCCGAAATCCCAGGGGACGCCATGCCGGCTTCGAAACAGACGACGATCGTCGACACGCACCACCACATGTGCAGCGCGGCCTATGTCGACTACATCAAGGCCAAGACCGGGATGGTGCCTTATGTCGAGCGCATCCTGCGCAATGGCTCGGCCGAGAAGTCGCTCGAGGACATGGACAAAGGCGGTGTCGCCCGGTCGATCATCTCGCTGACGACGCCGGGCGTCTGGTTCGGCGACGTGGCCGAAGGGCGGCGGCTGGCGCGCGAGTGCAACGAGCATTTCGCCAAGACGGTGGCCGATCATCCGGCGCGCTATGGCATGTTCGCGGTGCTGCCGCTGCCCGATACCGAGGGCAGCCTGCGCGAGATCGCCTATGCCTTCGACACGCTCAAGGCCGACGGCGTCTGCCTCTTCACGAGCTATCAGGACCGCTATCTGGGCGATGAGGCCTTCGCGCCGGTGTTCGAGGAGCTGAACCGCCGCAAGGCGGTCGTCTATACCCATCCGCGACGGCCCGATTGCTGCGTCAATCTGCTGCCGGAAATCTCAGAGGCGGTCATCGAGTACGGCACCGACACGACCCGCACGATCGCGAGCCTCGTGTTCTCGGGCCGGGCGGCGCGCTGCCCGGACATCAAGTTCCTGTTCTCCCATGCCGGCGGAACGATGCCGTTCCTGATCGGCCGCTTCACGGGCCTCGCGCAGTCGCCGCAATATGCGCAAGCGCTGCCCCACGGGGTGCTGCACGAGCTGCAACGGTTCCACTACGACCTGGCCCAGGCGTCCAATCCCGGCGCCACCGCGTCATTGATGAAGCTCGTGAAGATATCGCAGGTGCTGTTCGGGACCGATTTCCCCTACAACACCGCGGCGGCGCATCTCGAAGGATTGAAGGCGTGCGGCTTCACGCCCGCCGAGCTTCAGGCGATCTATTACGACAATGCGGCGAGGTTGATGCCGCGCGCCAGGGTCGCGTGAAGCGGATCGCGGCCGCTGCCGCGCTGGCGCTCGTCGCAATGATGGACGGCGCCGGTGCCGAGCCGCTGACCCTGCGTGTCGGCTGGGCGCAGGCGCCGACGCAGCTCACCACCGTCATCGACGAGCTGATGCGGCGGCACAAGGAGATGTTCGCCCATGTCGGGCAAAGCTATGTGCTATCGCCGATCCGCTTCCAGGGCAGCACGCCACAGATCCAGGGGCTTGCGAGCGGTGATCTCGAAATCGCCGAGTTCGCGCCGCCCGCGCTTGCGATCGCGGTGAACAATGCGAGGCTCGACCTGCGCATCATCGCCGACGTGATGCAAGACGGCATCCCCGGCCATTTCGGAACCTATTGGGTCGTACGCACGGACGGGCCGGTCCGCACGATCGAAGACATGCGGCATCGCCGCGCGGCGGTCAATGCGCTTGGCACCGGGATCGACATGCTGTTGCACGAGGCGATGCGCAGCCACGGGGTCGCCGACGGCCAATACACCGTGATCGAGGCCGATTTCGCCAACATGCTGCCGCTCATCGAGAACGACAAGGTCGATACCGTGCCGGTCATGCCGCAATTCTCGCACGATTTCGAGGCGACCGGCCATTATCGGACCTTGTTCACTCTCGCGGGTGTCGCCGGTCCGAGCCAGGTCGGATTCTGGGTCATGCGCGCCGACTTCATTGCGCAACACAGGCCCGCCATCGTCGATTTCCTCGAGGACGATATGCGCGCCGTGCGCTGGATCATCGATCCCGCCCATCACGAAGATGCGTTGGAGATCGCGATGGCGGTCACCAAGCAGTCGCGTGCGGCGCTCGACTATGCTTTCGGGCCCCACGATCTTTATCATTCGCCCGATCTCAAGCCCGACATTCCCGCGGTGCAAAAGGACATCGACCAGGCTGTTGCGATGAAGCTTTTGCCGCAGCGGGTCGTGGTCGCGCCGCGCTATGTCGATCTGTCCCTCATCGCGGACGCGAAAGCGCGGCTCGATGGACCGTAAGGAGCGAACATGACCGTTCCGCCCGTCAATCCCAACGTCACACGCTCGCGTGTCGTGCTCGAAGTGGCCGCCGAGATCGTCGCCGCGAACGAGCGGTTGCAGCAGGCAAAGGTGCTGATGCGGCGGATGGGCAGTCCCGACTGGGCAATCTCGCTCACGGCGCTTAGCACAAACGAAGGCGTGATCGAGGTCGCACGCCGCACCGCCGACATGGCCATCATCAATCCGTCGGCGGCGCTGACCGTGGCTTACCGCGGAAAAGGCCAATGGCGCGAGGCTCAGCCGGTCCGCGCGATCGGCGTGATCCCGTCACTCGACCAATATGTCTTCGCGGTGAAGAGCCGGTTCGGCCTCACGTCGTTCGAGGATATCGCGTCGCGAAGGCCC
>Ga0335073_10014157_pt1 | contig 11184 bp, 8 predicted proteins | sample Lox_Sample_22_FD_207093 | JGI IMG/M metagenome (GOLD analysis project Ga0335073, IMG submission 207093) | Soil microbial communities from Loxahatchee National Wildlife Refuge, Florida, United States - Lox_Sample_2.2 | ecosystem: Environmental > Terrestrial > Soil > Wetlands | place: USA: Florida... | reverse complement strand
GACCGACCCTACCGTCGTAAAACCATTCCCATCGTTCGTACTCCGTGACAGTCGCCATCCATCACCGTAAACCTTAATTTCCAACAGCGACCGCTGTATTTTAACCCCCGGCGGAGCCTCCGTCCATGCTTCCCCTTACGGCGTTCTATAGAAGCTATCCGTGATCGTCGCCCTAATTTGGCCACCTATGATCGGCACCGTCGACTATTCCGACAGCCACATTTCCGCAACTTCACTCACAACGTTTCAAAACACGTCAGAGTCGACATGTAAATAACGGCTCGCTCCGCCAATCACAGATTGTTTATCCCGGACGCCCACCGCTAAAATCTAACCCGCGTCCCCTATTCTAGTGACAATCCAAAACAAATAGGTGAGTTTATTTGCATCATATCTGCTCTCACTATATCCATTGACTGTTAAGGGATATGCATCTTCGTAGGGCTTGAATTAGGGCATCTACAAGAGCAGTCTCGTTTAGTAGACTAGACATAAGCAATTCAACCATTCATTCATTCTTTTAACCTTACGGAATCACCGCAACTTCGTTGTCTTTCATCAACATTGACTCGCTTACGACGACTCTATTCAACGGGTCTGATCGGAAAGTGCAAGGACGAAATTTGAAATTGCCGACGAGCGGACCGTTTTAAGGTTTACCGATGTTGGCCCGTCGGGCGTTTCCGTATCTACCGAATCAATGGTCCCACATGACCTGGAAATTACGCTAAGCCGAGTACTGCACTCCGCTCCACCTCAGAAGGAACGCAAATTCGCATTTCAAAGCAGCACGCCAGTACCACGCCTGAGTTTCCAGAAATTCCGATCCTTGCCTACCAGAGAATTCATCAAATAGCAACACATGTTCGGCTGAGCATCATCCCGCTGGTTCTCTTCCGGTTACCGGTACACCCCATAGAACAACGAAAGACAGAAACCAGCAAAAGGTCGCCTAAGTTTATCAGCGATATCCTTCTAAAATCAACATGGGATCCGAACGCCCATCCATGTTCGAACAAGCTCTCTGGGAAGAAGAACCCGAATTCTTGAGCTCTGCTCGCCTGGAAGAAGAAGGTCTCAAGGTAGAACCAGAAGATCTCTGGGAAGATCTCCAATTTTTCAGCTCTGCTCTCCATCCAGCATTACCACCAGCAACAGACCAATCTCGTCAGGGGTCGGTGAATGCCAAAATTGCAAGTGGAGCCGCTCGAAGCAACCCTTGGATGCCTTCGTCCGATGAACACCTTCATCTAGAAAGCTTGGTATCCGCAGAATTCGTCTTAACAGATCCGGAAAACCTGGAAAACCTCACGTTTTGGCTGGGGCACGATGGGCACAAGTGGGGACTTGCGTTTTGTTATGCGGCACGCGTGCATGATGTCCAGCTGCTGCGGAAGCTACTTGAACTGTCTGGGTTGGAGTTGAGACAAAAGTTGGAACAGGTCAGAGGCAATTTAAGGGTGAGGGGTTTGATGTATATGCCAAAACCTGAAAGGACTACTCGAGATGTGGTTCGAGAGTGGCTCCCTCTCATCACAGCTCTAATTATCCAAATTTTTGCCAATGCTAAACCACCGGATGACTCCGAATTGTGGTCCAGTCTGAGGAAGTGGTTAATTTTTGAAAAGCCGGTTCTTTCCTCGTACAAAATCGAAGAGATGATGGAAGTATTTTGCCGAATGCTAGAGATAGAAATGTTTTCGGATGATCCCTTGTCTTCCCCGGGGCCGGGTTTCCCGAGTATTGTTGCCTGTTTGATATGGTATTATGACATTGTCAGTGTCTATGATCCTCGCCTTGAATTTGGCGCCCAAGAATTCCGAGACCAATGTGAAGAAAGAAAAGAAGTGCTTGAAAGCAACCGACCGGCACCAAGCACAAACCGTCGGAGCGACCTGAACGAAAGCATTCGGTACGAAAAGTTGCTGAGGAGTTTAGTGGGTTGGATGACAATAGCAGATTCACCTGATCCTTCCGGGAAGACCGCCTTAATGATTGCCGCAGAATCTGGTGACTTGGATTCGGTCGACGTGTTGCTGCAAAGTAGGAGAGTGAATGTCGAAGGCGGTCTATTGCCTGTATTGGCATTGGCAAATATTGAGGCCAAGGATTACTATGACAAAAAGACTGCGTTGTTTTATGCTGCGAAATCCTCACGTATGGACGTGGTTAAGAGATTACTCGAAGCAGGGGCGAACATTGAAGCAACAGATAAACAAGGGAGAACAGCCTTATTCGATGCTGTAGTTGCGAGGGATCCAGAAATCCTTGAGTTGCTCTTGAGAAGCGGTGCAAACATTAACGCAATGGATGAGGATGGGAAGAACCTCATCTTTTATGCTGTAGCTGTGGATGTCATTAGAAAGTTAGTCTTACAAGGGTTGGAGCTTGAAAAACAAGACCACAAAGGAAGGACAGCTCTATTCGATGCTGTAGAAGCGGCAACGCTGGGACGCATAGACATGCTATTGGAAAGTGGATCAAACATTAATGCAACGGATAAGCATGGGGAAACCGTTTTATTCTCTGCTGTGGGAGCCCATGGAGACACGGACATCGTTCGGCGACTATTGGAAGCTGGGGTAGATATCGAAACACGAGACAGAAGAGGGAGAACTGCTCTGTCAGAAGCAATAGATTCTGATCGCTTCGAAGTTGTGAGATTGCTACTAGAAGCAAACGCTTCCGTACGGTCGGACGACTTATATTCCCTCATCAAGCATAAAGCCAATGTCGAGTGTTTTAATGAGTCCCTCCACGCTCACGGTCTTATTAGGACAGAAGTAAGTCGAACTGGGGCCCAGACCCACCTTATAAGCGACAATCAGATGGTCGGCGACCTCCTTCACTACGCAATTTTGACGGATGCAAATTGGATCGTGGAATTCTTGATTAGCGTTGGGGTTGACTTGGAGGCAAGGAACAGGACAGGGGAGACGGCGTTGATTGCTGCGTCGTGGGGTCGCAATACGGCACTAGTGAAGTATCTGGTGTCACATGGTGCAGATATGGAAGCGAAAGATAATAAGAGGGAAACGGCATTACATAAAGCTGTTGCCAATGAAAATGTGGAGCTTGTCAAATGGCTTGTTGAGAATGGTGCAAATATAGGAGCGAAAGACTCGTGGGGAAATAAGCCTTCGGCGACGGGAGACAGGGGACTGGCTAAGTGGCTTACCCAGTATGAACAGAAGAGTTACAATGACCTCTCCCTCCAGTGCGCCCGTGACGTTTTTCAAACGGTTAGAGAGAATGGTACTAGAATACTGACCACGCTTGCGAACCGCCAATGCAACATGCTTTGTTTGGCGGGTTTTGATTATGCAGCTTCGTGGTATAACTATTACAATGAAGATGATAAGGGATTTTTTACCGGTACTGATCCTCATCAGGCGCTCCATCTAACCATTGCCAGGAAATCGACAGATATTATGGCTGGAAACTAACGAGACTTGGGAATTCACCTCAGTGATCGACCTTCTGGACGAAATCGCCGATATCATCCAACCTATTCCCGTCGTTGCATTTGACTTGCAATCGGACACCGTAATAGCTGTGAACGACTCCCGTTGGCATATTTCTGCTCCAAGTGGATCATCTGCAGCATGGTCTTCGGCTGTGACTCGTCAGCCATTCACACACGCCACTGCGCCGATAGCCCCAGTCACTTATCGAACTATTGAAGCGTCGCTGCAACAGAATGAACCTTCGCGATTTGCTCGTGCCGAGAGAGCCCCAGGCACCCAAGGCTCTGGGAAATCACAGCAGGATCAGGGGCAATCACCCTCCGGGTCAACAAGAAGTCCAGAAATACCGCCAGAACCTGCGCAGGGCGAGATGCCAAAATTTATGGGAATCCTTGACTTAGAAGATGACGCGGGGTTGCATCAGCAGATCAAGATTACGTTGAATGTAAAAATAACAAGCTCCGGGTTTCCTTCTGGAAAAGCAATAACGACCTCATCGATCATTCAACCCGCAATCGTTTTACCAAGGACGGTCACTGCTAGTGAGGAACCATATCTGCGTTGCACCCATTTTACTATGACAGTCGGTATCGATGATAAACATAAGATCGATTACGAATCCCAATTGAGCGGTCAATCCCCTCGCATGTACCATTGGGTATCTAAGGTTTCCTCGGCTGGTCAACACGGGGCTTCGATTACTGGCAATGTGGGAATGAGTCCATCAATATCGGCTTCATACGCCTCAGCCACAACTTACACAAAGGATTATACGCCTCTCCAGACCGTGATCAATTTCGATCGAGCGATAATTTGTGAGAGAAGCGACACAAAGGAACATATTTGGCAGTACGCGTTCCAGAAGAACGCTAACGGCCAGGTCGACTTTGTGGATGACTACGTGTCCCGGGTCCAATATCGTCTCGCCAGTTCTCTCGACGAAATACGTCTCTGCTTTGATGCAGTGCTGGAGAATAATAATAAGCAGCGCTTGAGATGGCTTCAAGGAAAACGGAATTCGATCCTTACTTGTTGGCCGAAGCATGTCATAATGAAGTATAGATTAAAGTTCAGGCGCAAAGGTGAGATGATCGAATTCTATGATGGGGGCTGGGTGACACCGCTGTCGCAGAAAGTGGAAGCATTACCGAGGGTAGAAGTGTGGGGTAAAGAAGAAACAGGAGACAAAGTGACAGCTCAAGTTGGGATGGAGATGGAAAGAAAGGTGCGAATGTTGACAGTAACTTAAGTATGTGTTGGGAATAACGGTGTGAGAGTCTAGCGAATTTCTGAGAGTCTAGCGAATTTCGGATATTCAGCATTGGGGCATTCATTCACATGGGCCAACTTTTCATTCATTCCTTTGTTCATGGGATAAAGTATTGGATATGTAGTACTTGAATTGAAGGTTTTGAATTAGTATATCAAACTTATTGCCTACTCCTTATTGGACCGTCATCGAACCCTTCAGTGACATATTAAAGTGGGGGTGCAGGGGCGTGTCGCGATTTAGGCTTCCGCTCATAGATAGCCGAATTAGGATGTCGATCATAGATAGCTCCGATAGATCGCCACGATAGGAAGGCAGGCTAGCGATACCGCTGGGGGTTAAATACAGCGGCCGCCCACCCTCCTACATAGTAGCGAGGAGTAATCCCGTGGTATCGGCACCCGCGCTAGATACCGCAAACCCCCGTCTGTCCGTGTGAGACTGTGATCCCGTGTGAGAAACGACAGGCGCAGAGGGCGCACCCCATTCTGTGTGTCATCGGACCCCCAGTACACCCATCCTGTATAACGGGGCCTGCCCGTGTAAAACGACGGATGCTCGAGCTAATTGATTGGACCGCCGTCGACACGACCTTTCTCACAGCCCAGGTAAAACAGATTGGTTCGAACGCCTGCTAAGACGTTGTGTTAGCCGCATTGCCGCCTTAGGGATACTGTTGCGCGGAATAGCCACATATATATATCATAAATAGGCGCATGCCCACGTAGTCTACAATCAACTTTACTACCACTCACACACCCTATTCCTACACCTCGCTTAACAGATACGCCCGATTATTACCCAGCCGCCATACATTAATTAGTACACTCTCATAAATGCACTGTCATTTGGTTTTTCAGGGTAATTACGATGTCCGATCAGCGTGCTTAAAATCCACAATGACAGTGTATTTACGGAAAGAATAAGTAGTAGGATTCAAATTGTCCGCTGATATTGCCGTGAGAAGAGGACGAAGTGACCCGAGGAGCGCCAAGGATTGCGAAGGGATAGTGGACACGTCGGCTTGAACTGTGACCTGATTAGACATCACGGTGTCCAAAATTAGACTTCGCAGGTGCATTCTTCTCGCTGGACGTTACGGAGTGAGAAGATAGTGGCGGTATTCATCCCGCGTGAGCGGCTATAGTTACGTACACAGTATCGCTAACGAACTCTTGGAACAGGCGTTATGATACTTTTTCCAACCCCGTCGTGTTCCGTGATGACTTGTAAAGCGAAAGTGTGGGTTGAATTCCAATGGCCGCAATTTAAATACCGTACAGCATCAGTGGAAGTCAGCGGAAGAACAAGAAAGAAACCAGGGAATTTTTCTTCTGAATGGCGAATCATGGTAATAAGGGCCACAACCAATTTCCATTCAACCATTTTTCCGAGGTGGAAGCGAACAATGAGTTTGCACACGTTACTGACAACCATCCATCTCTAGACCATAGGAGACTTATCGATTTCGGTGCCTACGGAGAGGTTCACGAGGTAAGCCAATATCACTTCTCTGGACTGACTTATATGTTTGTAGGTGATTGACCATGCCACAAATAGAGTAATTTTCTCGGTAACATCCTCATACTCATGTTTGTAGGTATTCGCACGGAAACTCATGCGTCCATTTGCTCATATGACGTGGCAAGATATAGAAAATGAGGCCGGCGTCGTAACCAAACTATGCTCTTATCAGCATCCCAACATAGTACAGGTACTGAGGCATGGAAAGATCGGTCCGTACTATTTTATTGATATGGAACTTTGTGACCTCAACCTTGAAATGTACGTCGAGCGCTTCCGAAGCGAAATTTCGACAGTCGAAATAAATTTTCCATTCCCAATGGAGCACTTGGATTTAAAGCGGACGAATAAGACAAAGAACACATTTAATATACTCGAGGGTATCACAAATGGCGTTGTTTTCATTCACGACCATAACGAAATACATCGTGATTTAAAGCCGCGTAACAGTCAGTATGGTTTTACTTTGGAAATAATGATGTAGTTCTCTACGCACGCCACGACGGGAAGTGGAAGATCACAGATTTTGGTCTCACTGCTGAGGGAACGTCAAAGCTAGCACATACAACAGCGTATGCAAGGGGAACATCGGGCTATCGGGCGCCAGAACTTGTGCGAGAAGAAAGCACGAAATTCAAATATTCTAATAAGGTCGATATATGGGCGTTAGGTTGCATCTTCTTTGAAGTTGTCTTCGCCCAAAAAGCATTCACAAACGATATCTCTGTCGTCTACTTTTCATCAATGAACGACAGAGAGATTCCTATTTCTACCCAGACTACAGTACTCGGCATGTGAACGGAATCACACTCAAAATCACAGCTTAAACTTCAGAATTTCATATACTAAATCTCGATGGTTGACCACCACTTTGCTATTGCTTTTCGTAGTTATATCAAATTCCACTCAAACTCGTTATACTAGAGATCCCCTTGTCTCAGGCTCTCTCATCCATAAGATACTTGAATAAAATGGCAGTTGACTTCGAAATATTCAAGTCACATGACTCTTATATATGGCGAATATGCCATTTCACTGTGACATTGCAATCTCACCCGGAGTTGCCGAAATTGCGGAGGACAGTTCACTGCCTTCCACCTGTTGGAAAATTCTGAGACCAAAGTATTTATGAAGGAATATAAGGATTGACATTCTGCAAGAAGCATATAGCCATTGCATAAGTATTGTGTTGGGAGAATGGGTTCGAAATTTCAGTTTTAAGCAGTAAAATCGCTTGTGATTCCTTTCACACGCCGAATACTGTACTATGAAGACGAGTGTTATGTGGATCCATGGGGACCCACCCCAGAAGTGATCCTCATTCAGACTGGATACGGCAGAACGACCAATTTCTGGTACCACTGGATACCCAAACTCGCAGACAAGTACCGAGTTATTCGACGCGACCTGCGGGGTCATGGACGTTCCTCTGCGCCAAATCGAGATACGTATGATTGGTCTCTTGACACAATGCTCGCGGAGATAGTCGACATGCTTGATCAACTCGGAATCGACAAGGTGCATTTCGTTGGAGAAAGTACAAGCGGGGAACTCGGCATTGCACTCGCCGTGAAATATCCAAGCCGCCTCCACTCGCTCATCACGGTTTCAAGTCCGACTCACCTCCCTGCAAAATCTCGCGAATTTCTGGCGCTCGGCCTTGAATCCTGGCCGAAAGCAGTCGCCCAACTCGGCTCGGAGGGATGGGCAAAAGAATTGGCCAAGCGTCCCGGGACGGGTGCGCGAAAAGCAAATCCGGGGTATATGGAATGGTGGGCAAAAGAGATGAGAAAATGTCCGACATATGGATTAGAACAATATGCCATTTTTCTCTCAAATTTGGACGTGAGAGGACTATTGAAAGACGTTCATGTCCCTACTCTGATACTGGCCCCAGAACACAGTACTGCCACTCCTAAAGAGTATGAAAACACCCATTGGAATTCTTCTGATCGCAGTGATTCCATGCTGATCAACCGAGAGATCGAGGGGTCCAAATTGGTCTGGATTGATGGTGAAGGCCATGAGATATTCGTTGACAGGGCGGATAGATGTGTCAAGGAGATCAAAGAGTTTATTGCAAGTTTAAAATAGGATAATATCAAATCAGGTCGAGAATCTAGCACTCGGTACGCAGCTTCGAACGACCGTTGCGAACCCAACCAGTCTCGCTATTTATGCTTCTCATTTGATTCATCCGCTCGAACACAGACCACCGACCTGTACACTCCATGGTTATCGTCTTTGGTGTTCTAAGCTGATGACAGTCTGGAGAAGCTCGCTTATTCACTCTATCACCGACCACACAATCCCTCATCCGGTCATTTCGACTCTCAAAACCCGCCCCAGGATCCTCCGTCTTGATTTGTATCCAACGTCTCCGTTCATCAGTGCTGAGCAGCAGTCTCCATCGACAAGAATACTCATGAAATTGTGCCTTCGGACGACAAACTGACATTCCCTAGTGGCAAACTGGATGAGCTACAAGACGAGCTGCCCGACAACGCCCCGCGGTTTGTCCTCCTGTCTTACGAGGTTTTGTTTTCCCCGCGGCCAAGGACACGTATTGACGATAGCTCATTCATTCTGATGGAAGAAAGAGTAATCCACTGATAATGATAAACTACGTCCCTGTGACAGCGAACACAACCCTTCACACTTTGGTATGGCCCCACCATCCCGGCATGGCTAACGGTCGGTATGCTAGGCAATTTCCCCGTCACCGAAGTTTTTAACAACCAGCGCAAAGGTATGGTTTCAAGAGAAGGCGGATATAGGCAAAATTTTGGACATGACAGATCTAGAGGAGCTGAGCGATGAGTTTGTGAAGGGTCAATTACTTCGATAGCCCCAGAAGGGACCATGATTCAGTCAAGCTTGCCGATAATCATTGTATGGATACAATCACAACGACATCTCTCTATAAGCATGCAGCATGCACTTTCCTCTACGATACACCGGCAATGCCACCTTGCTCCATCAAGATTCACATTCATGTGTAGTGCTGCGAACGATACCCGTGAAAGATCCAGCGGCACAGCATTTTTGGATTGGTCGGGATGATCTTCTAGTCCCTTTTCAATTTCTCTGGTCATACACGAGCAGGATTCCAGCAGTGGCTTGCGGGGCGCTCTATGGAGGCAGCTGCTTTAAATAGAGCGGCCTTATAAGCGGCCACGAAAATGACGCCATCAAACGGTCCCTCCACAAAGCGGAATGGCGATTTAGGGAGCCTTAAAATAGTTGCCTGCTCCCTCCAACTTTTCTTCCTCTGCGGTAATGGACTCGAAAGGGATATGGTCCAAGCGTCTTATTATTATCGCTGTTCTCGGTGTCCTACTCACTCTTAGTTCTCCCAATATTGTTTCGGCCCTCAAGGCGATCTTTACCTCGAAAGAAGCATCCCAAGTAGTCGTGCAGCAACCCGTTGAAGCTGAAGTGACGGCGGAAAATTTGGCTGATCTGTATCGCGAGCGAGGATGTCCCAACCATCCCTTCACATCTGTCAGAATTGTCAGTCGATCTCCCCATATCATTCTCATCCATGACTTCGTAACAGAAGCGGAGGCCGAATATCTTTCCAACGTTGCGTATAATCCCTTTTCCATAAAGTCCTCATCCAAGAACCCCGCTTTTCGAATCATCAACGGTTATCAATTACGAAAAAGATAGACATCATGATATCGATTTTCGAGACTCCTGGACCGCTTTCCTCCCAGACCCTTCCGACCCGAAAACCGACCTCGACGTTGTTGCAAGTTGCATCGAAGAAAGGGCTTCTGCTTTCCAGGGCTACGTCCCTCTTGAACGGCTTGAAAGCCTTCAATTAGTGAAGTATCCTCTCCTAATGGCTTAATTCTAATACCCTCAGATACCATGACCGCCAACATTTCAATGAACATTTCGACTGGTTCGATCCACGGGATGAATCTCTCATTGAGCCCGGCAACAGACAATCATCTTTTTTCGTTTATCTCGTCGCAGACTGCGTTGGTGGATCAACTACATTTCCCAACGTTCCGAGACCCGAACGACCAGAGTGGTGCGATGTAATCAAATGCCACGACGAAAGTGGAGCGAATGTCACGTACTTGGAAGTAATACCAAAAGTTGGAACGGCTGTGTTTTGGTACAATTTACAGCCTTCGGGGGAGCCCGATTATAATACATTACATGCCGGGACACCAGTAGTCAATGGAACAAAAATCGGAATGAATATTTGGACGAGGGAACGGAAGTTTAGGGTCTAGTATCTCACGTTCTGATTCTCGATTGTCTATATATCAACATTTGAGACTCTATATTGGCAATTGCAAGTACTCCTCGAAAGTGTTGGTCTGATACCAATCATTACTTTCTCCGTTGAACTCCTCAAACGTAAATCCGTTACCCAGGTAATCGAAACGGTTCTCAGTAGTGTAAGTCATGTCGTAATCCTCCCACCTCGGTCTTTTGAGGGTTTTCATGTAATGGTGCGCCGTCCCACACCAAACAGCGGTCACCCTTCCAGTTGTCTTTCCCGCTTTGTACCACGACCTGCAAGATGTCGAAAAAACTGTATGGCGGAGGTATGCTTGTGTGTGTTCATTGAGTTCTTTGACAACTTCCGGTTTGACATCGACGGTACGCACGTTTTCTGTTTGCATCTTTTTGATTACCTGGGGTCAGAACGCATCAGAACAAATTAAACATTTGACATATAGTCGCCCTGCGCTTGCACAGAGCCAAGAAGAGTGCCATTGGCAACGGGTGTATTGGGGCCCATAAAAGCTACTGTAAGCGAGAATTCTGGAGCAGTATTTACTGAAATAGTTGGGATAGCCGGACACGGCAATCCCTAGATACGCATCGGGAGGATTGGCTGTCCATTCTTCTGAGAGGGATCTTTCTCCTCTTCCAATTAATGGAAAGCGAGGTCTGAAC
>Ga0335073_10014155_pt1 | contig 11184 bp, 8 predicted proteins | sample Lox_Sample_22_FD_207093 | JGI IMG/M metagenome (GOLD analysis project Ga0335073, IMG submission 207093) | Soil microbial communities from Loxahatchee National Wildlife Refuge, Florida, United States - Lox_Sample_2.2 | ecosystem: Environmental > Terrestrial > Soil > Wetlands | place: USA: Florida... | reverse complement strand
AACTCCATCTGGCCCATGACCTTTGGTCTGGCTTGCTGCGCCATCGAAATGATGTCGATGAGCGCTTCCCGGTTCGACATCGCGCGATTCGGCGCCGAGGTTTTTCGCGGATCTCCCCGCCAGTCGGACTTGATGATCATTGCCGGCCGGGTTTCGCAGAAAATGGCGCCGGTGATTCGCCACCTGTACCGCCAGATGCCCGAGCCCAAGTGGGCCATTTCGATGGGGGCGTGCGCCACGTCGACGGGAGTTTTCAATAACTACGCGCTGGTGCCCGTAAACCAGGTGATTCCCATCGACGTATTCGTTCCCGGCTGCCCTCCGCGTCCCGAACAGCTCATCTATGCGCTGATGCTGTTGCAGCAGAAGATTCAGGGCCAGAGCGGAACCGTCAAGGCCGTATTGAATCTGTAGGTCCCGCCCATGCGGCCCTGCCGAAACGCGCGCGCGGCCGGCCGCGATGCTCCGGTAGCCTGTTACTATTGGCATTTCAAGGCCATTACACACCCGGAAGGAATCGGACTTTGCAAAACGAACTCGTAACCGTGACGGGCGGCGGAGGTTTCATTGGAGGCGCGCTGGTGGCCGACCTGCGCAGCCGGGGCTACACCCGGATCCGCGCCGTCGACATCAAGCCGCTGGATGAGTGGTACCAGAAGTTCCCCGACGTGGAGAATCTCACGCTCGATCTGAACCTCAAGGAAAATTGCGATCGCGCCGCCAAAGGAGCGTGCCAGGTGTTTAACCTGGCGGCCAACATGGGAGGCATGGGCTTCATCGAGGCCAATAAGGCCTTGTGTATGCTCTCCGTGCTGATCAATACGCATATGCTGCAGGCGTCGCAAGAGCAAGGAGTGAAGCGATATTTCTACTCGTCGTCGGCGTGTGTCTATAACGGGGACAAGCAACGCGACACGGACAATCCCGGCCTCAAGGAAGAGGACGCTTACCCTGCTCTGGCCGAAGACGGCTACGGATGGGAGAAGCTTTTCAGCGAGCGTATGTGCCGCCACTTCCGCGAGGATTACGGCTTGTACACTCGGGTGGCCCGCTTCCATAACGTTTATGGTCCTTGGGGTACATGGGACGGCGGGCGCGAGAAAGCGCCGGCGGCGATCTGCCGCAAAGTCATCGCGGCTAAGCTGAGCGGCAAACACGAAATCGTGATTTGGGGAGACGGCACCCGCACGCGCAGCTTCATGTACATCGACGATTGCATTCTGGGCGTACGCAAGATCATGGACTCCGATATCGAGGAGCCGATCAACCTGGGATCGTCGGAGATGGTCTCGGTGAATCAACTGGTCGATATGGTAGAAGCGATCGCGGGCGTGAAGTTGAAACGCATCTACGATCTCGACGCGCCCAAAGGGGTGATGGGCCGCAACAGTGACAATACCTTGATCAAGCAGTATCTGAATTGGGAGCCCGGCATCCCACTGCGTGAGGGCCTCGAAAAGACCTACGCCTGGATCCACGACCAGTACGTTGCGCGGGACAAGGGACTGGCGGTCGTGAAGTAGGTGAGGGCGCCGCCGAAACGGCGTAAAGTGCAAGGTAGATGACGTTGGACGACTACAAGGTTGTCTTGTATCGAAACCAGCCAAGCGGCTGGTTCGCGGAAATCCCCGCCATTCAAGGGTGCTACGCCCTTACGCCGACCCGGAGGAAGCCGTCGCCGAGCTTGCAGCGGTGTTTGAACTGATTGCAACCGAAAACCGCGAGAAGGGGTACTGCTGCCGGCTGACAGCACCGCGATCTTAAATGCCTCTAACGCTCGCGCGGAGGAACTTCGCCGGCCCTCCGGTTCGGGTTCGAAAGACGTCGCCAGACGGGCAGTCATGAGCGCTGGGCCCATTCTGACGGACCTCGGTCACTATCCCGATTCACAGCGGACGCGAAATTGGGCCGCCTCCGTTCTACAAATCCTCGATCAGTTGGGAGTCACCGCGGCCGAATTCCGAAAGTTGCGTTCAGCAACAGACCGGGATTGAGAGCGGAGCTTCTACGCCGCCTTGCGCACCAGCACCGTGGTCACATTGTCGGGACCACCGGCCTGCTTGGCCGCTTCGATCAGCTTCTGGCAGCTCTCCTTCAACGGCGTCCCGTTTTGCCCGCTCCGCAAAATGGTCTCGATCTCGCTGCCTTCAACCACGCCGTGCAACCCGTCGCTGCACATCAGCACCATCGAGCCGATCTTCAACGGAACCGCGTAGTAGTTGACCGTGAGGGGCGAACTGGCGCCGATGGCCATCGTGAGCACGTGCCGCATGGGGTGGTTCTTCAGCGCTTCTTCGTCCAGCCCCAGCGGACGGCCGACTTCGTTGACCCAGGTCTGATCGTCGGTAATGGCGCGAAATCCGTCGTCGTCCAGCACATAAGCGCGGCTGTCCCCCACGCTGGCGATTGAAATTCCATCACCCATTTCGAGCGCGACTACCAGTGTGGTCCCCATACCCTCCAGGCTGGAGTCGCTCTGCGCCGCTTCCAGCACCCGGCGGTTGGCTTCCTCCACGGCACGGATCAGCACCTGCGGATCTCGCTGCTCCGCGAACAGCATGATTTCCGACACCGTTTCTACGGCCATTTTGGAAGCAGTCTCCCCGGCTCGAGCTCCGCCCATTCCGTCGGCCAAAATGTATAATCCAAGCTCGGGTTCAATCAGGCAGTAATCTTCGTTGTTGGGTCTGACGCATCCCATGTCCGACATCGCGAACGCTTCCAACATGCCTGATTACTCCTCCAAAACCCCGGCGTTCCACGGGCCCAGAATGGCGCACCACTCCCGACACCGCGGTTAACGTACCCGTAATTTTACCTGATCGAGCCGGGCGGTAAAATAGCTATTTCGACGAATGGCCTGGACTCGCCTGCGTTTGACGCTCGACATGATTAAGTTCGAGCATTCGATTTTCGCTCTGCCCTTCGCCCTGACCGGCGCTCTGCTGGCATGGCGCGATCTGGCGCTGCATCCGGCAAGCACCGTCATGTCGACGCCATTCCCCCTGAAGCTGATCTGGATTATCGCCGCGATGGTCTGCGCGCGCTCCGCGGCGATGGGGTTCAACCGCATCGCCGACGCTTCGATCGACGCACGCAATCCGCGCACGCGGATGCGCCACCTGCCGGCCGGCCTGCTGGGCCGCGGCTTCGCATGGGGATTCGTGATCGCGGCATCGGCGCTCTTCATCGCGGCAGCCAGCCAGTTGAACCGGCTATGCCTTGAGCTATCTCCGCTGGCGCTGGCGATCCTGCTCTTTTACTCCTACACGAAGCGCTTCACGTCGTTCTCGCACGTGGTGTTGGGATTCTGCCTGGGGATCGCCCCGGCGGCGGCCTGGATTGCCGTGCGCGGCACGTTCGATCCGCGGATTCTCTGGCTCACCGCCGCCGTCACCTGTTGGACTGCCGGCTTCGACATCATCTACTCCTGTCAGGATTACGAATTCGATTGCCAGGAAGCGTTGTTCAGCATTCCGCGACGGCTGGGAATCGCCGCCGCGTTGCGCGTCGCTCAAGCACTGCACGCGGCGATGGTGATCTGCCTGCTGGCGCTGGTGCGGACGCTGCACCTGGGTCCGCTGGCGCTGGCGGGTGTGGCCGCCATTGCCGGTTTGCTCATTTATGAACACCGGCTGGTGAAACCCGACGATCTGTCGAAGGTCAACGCGGCGTTCTTCACCATGAACGGCTACGTGAGCATGCTATTCTTTGTTTTCTGGGCCGCCGACGTGCTCCTGCTCAAGTCCGGCATCTGACCATGCAAGTTTCCTTCGAAGATTCCCGACTCGTTCCCATCCGCGAAAAAGTGGAAGCCAGCGAGCGTTTGTCATTCGACGACGGTCTGGCGCTGTACGGAACGCGCGATATTCTCGCCGTCGGATACCTGGCCAACCTGGTGCGCGAGCGCAAGCACGGCGACGTGACCTACTTCAACGTCAACCGGCATATCAACCCCACCGACGTCTGCGTGGCGAGCTGCCGTTTGTGCGCTTTCGGAAAGCGCGTGCGCGATCCCAAAGCCTACACCATGTCGCTGGAAGAAGTGTGGCACCGCGCCGGCGAGGGCTGGAGCGAGGCCGTCACGGAATTCCACATCGTCGGCGGATTGCATCCCGAACTGACGCTCGACTGGTATTGCGAGATGCTGCGCGGCTTGAAGCAGCGATTTCCCAAGGTCCACTTGAAGGCCTTCACCATGGTGGAAATCGCCTACCTGGCGCGCCGTACCAAGATCACGATCCGCGAGACGCTGGAACGCCTGCGCGACGCCGGCATGGATTCGCTACCGGGCGGTGGAGCGGAAATTTTCAACGAGCGGGTGCGCCGCATCATCTGCGACCACAAGATCGACGGCAACGAATGGATCGAGACCGCCCGCACGGCCCATCAGCTCGGCCTCCATTCCAACTGCACCATGCTCTACGGCCACATCGAAAACGATGAAGACCGCGTGGACCACCTGGTGCGGCTCCGCGAACTCCAGGACGAGACCAATTCCTTCGTCACGTTCATTCCGCTGGCCTTTCACCCGGACAATACGCCCTTGCAGCACATCGGCAAGACCACCGGATTCGCCGACGTGATGAACATCGCGGTGGCCCGGCTGATGCTCGACAACATCCCCCACATCAAAGCCTACTGGGTGATGATGACACCGCGGATCGCGCAGATCGCCCTGCGCTTCGGCGCCGATGACATCGACGGGACCATCGTGGAAGAACGGATTTACCACGACGCCGGTGCCACCACGACGCAGGGCCTTCGCCGCGCCGAGCTGTTGCAGTTGATCCGCAAAGCCGGGCGGCAGCCGGTCGAGCGCGATACCTTGTACCGGCCGGTTGAGCGGACGGAATCCACCTTTACCGTTTTGGTTTAGGGTTCTGGCCCTTAATCCACACGGTTCGCCAATCCAGCCGGAGTCCAGCCGGCAGCACATTATGTGCTCCGTTCAGCCGTACCACCCCGGCGGGCCATTCCGGGGCCAGGGGAATCCAGAGCTGCGGGCGCGGTCGGTGCTTGTCTGCTGCCTCCTTCAGGAGTTTACTCCAGTCGCGTTCAGCGGCCAGCGCCACCCGCTCGTCGCCAATCCACACCGCGGAGGGTGCGAGCACGACCTCGACATCGTTGGTCAGCTCCAGCGTCTGCACCCGTAACAACCGGCCTTCCACCGCCGAGCCGTTGGCCGCCAGCACTTCCTTCCTGGCATTGCGCAGCGCGCCCACCAGGCGCGCGTGAAACCGGTCGCCTGCCGCCGCGTGATCCGTATCGATGGGCTCCATCAGTTCGAGGGTAAACAGGAGGCCGCCCGGAATACGAACCCGGTCCGCGAGTGGCGTTTTTGCCGCCGGCCCGTTGACCGGAACAACTGGCGAATCGAAAGAGATAGTCGATTCACCCCGATACTCCTGGCAATTGGCGAATTTGGTGGAATTGGAGACCTCATGGCCCCCGGGCAGCAGGAAGTGTTGGCGCGATTGCGCGGGCAACAGAAATGGCACACCGGCTTGTGCCAAGCTGAAATCGAGCTCCGTTTGCGTCTCACACACCCCGTACGGCGCTCCGTCCAGGGTATAGATTCGTAGCCGCGTGATTTCGACTTGCGCCGGGTCCACGAAGATACTACCCCCATACCCGACGGTCATCCAGTCCCCGCCGGCTTTTACCCGATAATGGCTGTCGCGCTGTAAAACCGAGAACGAGTATTCCATCCGGTCTTCGCCGCCCACCAGCTTGTGGCCCTCGTAATGAAACTGCTTGACGTCCGTTGCGAACATGACATCCAGCAGCGAACTGAATGCTCCGGAGGCGATCGGTCCCTCGGTGACCACGGTGTCGATGTCCCCGTCGAAGTGGCTGGCGCCGGGCCAGGAATAGACCTCGCCGGTGGCGGTCAGGATAACGTCCATGCGAAGGCGGTCGGTGGATGCCAAACGCAGGTCGGCTGCGAGTTCGTTCCATTCAGTCGACGCCGGCGGACATTTGCGTGACAGATCGGGAGACATTTTGCGGTAGTATGCACGCTCCACCGTTTCCACGCACATATAACCTCGTGCGCGTCCCACGCTGCCGAGTACCTTTTCGGTAACCTGTTGCAGCACTAAATCGGGGTCGTTATCCGTGCCGGCGCGCAGCATGCCAAGCGCCAGGACCCCGGCGGCGGTCAGCGTCCGATGGTAGTAACCCATAGCGTCCGAAGCCCCGTCTCGATTTGCGTGGCTTTCCCCGGGTAGTGATAAACGGCGTCCCGTTCCCCATCGGGAGGTGGCAACTCGAATTCGGTTCCCCGCCGCAGCAGGATACCGCGGGCCGCCGCTTTCAACCCCGCCAGTTGGCGATTGGGTTTCAGCTGGAGCAACGTCCTCTCTCCATCGATCTCCAGCGTTTCCCACCGCAACGCCACGGTGTACTCGCCCGAACCCGAATGCTGCAATTCGACACGTGTGAGCCGTCCTCGAGCGATGGCGCCGGCCGGCGCCAGTATGTTCTTCTTTCCGGCATCCCACAACGTCTCCGCCAGGCGGCCTTCGATGCGGTCCCCCGCCGCGGCGTTGCTAAGGGTCAGGTGCGTGGTCAGTTCGATGGCGAGGCCCAGGCCCTCCGGCAGGAGCCGTGGCGGGGTGCCGTGAGGAGTCTCGGCGGCTCCCGGCCGGCCGCCGAACGTCAAGGTCGACTCGCCGAGAAACTCGCGGCAGCCGGCGAATGTCAGGGTATTTTCGCCTTCGGTTCCGTCCACGCCGATGAATCTCTGCCGTGTGGATTTCGGCAGCATATATTCGAATCCCGAAAGTTCCACCATGTTGTAATCGAGCGTGGAATCCACCTCGCAGGTATTCGTGGCGGGTGGCAGTATGTCCGTGCGGACGATGAAGCGCACCAGATCCGCCGTTCGCGGGTCGACGATCAGCGTCCCGGCAAACCCGGTGACGATCCACTCCTTTCCGGCCTTGACGCGATACCCGCTTTCCTCGCGTGGCACGTGGAAGGAATATTGCAGCACCCGTTGGTTTTGCAGTGTGGTCTCGCCATCGAACACGAAACGCGCATTGCGATTCTCGAAGATCGAGATCAGCATGGTGGCGAATGGGCCGGTGCCGAAAGCACCTTCGGGAATCAGCTCGTCAATCTCACCCTCCTCGAACTTGGCCGCTCCTGTCCACGAGAAAATCTCGCGACCATCCGCCATGCCGACGTCCAGGCGCAGCCAATCGGTCAGGTCCAATCGGAGACGGCCATTGCCCTGGCTGCGTGCGTCCAGCACGCGATCGCAGGACCTCACGGATTTCCCTGCGAGGGGCTCATAGCGGTCGCGTTGCACGCTTTCTACGCACATGTGATTCGGCACGCCGCGCGCATGCTCCCACACGCGGTCGCGAAGATGCGCCAGAATCTCCACCGGATCCTCGTCGTCAGCGGCAGCGGCCGGCTCGGGATCCTCCGCTGTGGCGGCAGTGAGCGGGGTCGTGGGCTTTGGTGGCGGCGATGGAACCGACGGGGCGCCAGAGCCGTTCACCGTACGGATCTCAGTCGCCATGCGATGGATGGCTTCGGCCAGGTGGTGGGGCGTGATGACGGTAAACGCAGTCCCATTCAGCCGGTGTACCAGGCGCTCGATGCCATCGGGAGGAACTTGCGGCGGGTTCACGGGCGGGGGTACTCCCTGGAGATTTGTCCCACGCCTCCCACCTTCAATCGTGCTGGTGTATGCCGCCTGCGGCCGCAGCGATTCAGCGGCCTGAAATTCCAGGTAATACCAGGGAGGCGAGCCCGCGGGCGGCGGCTCGATGGGCGCCGAATTGTCGGCGCGCGCCCCCGAGCGGGGACCCATCAGGATCACCGCGCTCGACCGGGTCGAACTCTTCAACTCGTTAGCCACCAGGTCTCCCAGCACGTCCGTCCTCGTACGATTCTGCAGGGTTTTGTAATCGACTACGCCCGGTTCCACCCGCTCGAGCGCTTGAGCCACCTCTTGCAGATCGCGGGTGGTGAAGTTCGCCCGATCGAAGAGCACCGCTTGTTTGTCCAGGTTGAACAACACCAGCCGGACCGATTTCGCCGGTAGCTGGACGAGAATCGCGGACAGGGAGTCGGACAAAACTCCGATGGTCTTTTCGTCGATTTTCGCGGCCCCTGGAATCATTGGCGTCGCGTGAACGAATATCGTGAGCCGCTCGATTGCCCGGTCCGCGCTGGCTGAAGGAGCGAGCCAGCCCAACTCGTGGACTGTCCCGGCCAGGGCCGCCGGCTTGAGGTCCCGCTCGTTACCCGTGAACTTCGCCTGGATGCGCCACTGGGTCAAGCAGGCGCGCGAAGCCTCGTCGCGCACTACTGCGTCCACGGTATAGTTCCCTTCGCCGACGACGAAGCTTCCGGGAACTTCGGCGGAGGTCTTACTGGCGGAAACCTGCGGCACCGATCCATGCGTTCCCAGAAACACGGAGTCCCGGCCCTCTGGTGTCACCCGGATGAGAACATCCAGGCGATGCCCCGCCCCGCCGGGCTGGCTCATCGGGACATCGATCAGGTAACCGGTCAGGAACTGGAGGTTGTAGCTGAGCGCAGGCCGCGAGGGCTCGATCGCGCAACGCAAACGAGCGGCGTGGGGGGCGGAGTCAAAGGCGGTTCGGGCCGTGGCCAAACGCTCCGGCTCGACCAACGTCTGCGCCGAAGCGATGGCCCAGGCGGCTATCACGCTGGCGGCGCACAGTCTTGTACAGGCGTTCATACCCTGTCGTCTCGCCGGCCGGGTCCCAACCCATCTTATCCTCCGAAAGGATTCACCGGCGATTCAACATTACTGGCAGAGGCCGATTTCTTCCATCCCCTCTACCGGGTACTTACACCCAAAAAACGGAAGTAGACGCGCCGGATGCTACCGCTCGGCCCCCGACGCCTTCCCGTTGGACGCACGTTTCGTCTCGCTCCGCAGCCGGTCGTAGTTGCTTTGCGCCCGCAACAGCCGTGGATCGTCCATGGGCAGTTTCATGCGCATCGCAGCCAGCGAGGAGCGGCTGATCTGTTCGGCGGCCACGTAGCGGTGTTCGGCGCGCAGCACTTCACCGAGCTCATTGCGAGCCACGAGTGTTTCCACGCCATCAGCACCCAGGGCGCGCTCGAAAATCCCCGCGGCCCGGCGGTACAGATCTTCGGCGGCGCGGTCGCGTCCCCGTTCATGTTCGAACGCGGCGAAGTTCAGCAGCCCATCGGCGACGTACGGATGCTCGGGGCCGCAGGCAACCGTCCAGAGGTCGATGGCTTTGCGATAGGCTTTTTCGGCCTCTTCATAACGTTGCTGAAAGCGGTACAGTTGGCCCAGATTATTGTAGAGAGCGGCCAGGCCGACCTTGCTCGGACCCGCTCCGGAGGCTGCGAACTGCAGGGCGGTGCGCGCATAACGCTCGGCATCATCCAGTTTCCGCTCGCTGAGGGCCACGGCGGCCAGGTCCGCGTTCACGGCGAACCCCAGCTTCTCCGTGGCGCCAGACAGCAGCGGTTCGAGCATCGCGCGAGCCTCGCTGAACCGCCGTTCTTCGTTGTAAATCGCCCCCAACAACACCCGGTTGTACGTTCGCGCCGGTTCTTCGAGAATGGAATCGGCGCGCAATGCGGCGGCTTCCGCCCGGCCGCGATCGCCCTCCGCCCGGTACAACGCGGCGAGATTCTCCAGCGCCTCGCCTACATCCAAACTGGCATTGCCGGCGGCGTGTTCCAGGTCGGCGAGCGCTTGCGTGAGGTCTTTTTCGGCCTCGGGGTAATGTCCGGTGTCGCGCATCAACGAACCCAGATTTTCCAGCGTATGCGCGCGGTCCCGCGCCACGCTGTCCGGATTCGCGACGTGCATCCATGCATCCAGCGCCTGCCGATAACACGCTTCGGCTTCGGCGTATTTCGCCTGCCGGGTCAGCAAGACCCCGCGATTATTCAGTTCGATCGGATTCGATTTCGCAACGCCCCCTTCAGCGCCACAAATCGTGCCGATTGAGCCAAGACTGAGAGCTATTACAGCCACTTTCACGAACACACTTCCTCCTCTGATACTCGTGGTGGCTAACTCCGAAGACAGCAGGAAAGGAACTGCTAACTTCACCCTACGCAGAGCGCATGGACGAAGTTCGAGAATTCACCACCGGCTGTGCGGTCAATGAAGATATCGGCCAAAAAGGTGTAAATATGAACCGCATGCCGGCCTGGTCTCGATCTAAACGCGACTCGAATCTCTGTCTACTATCTACGTGCTCCAGGTTCTTTTGTGAGCGGCACTAAATGTGAATCTGTGACGGCCATGGTTCTGGTACCCGCGGGATCCGGGTGACATTTGAATGACAACGGCAGCCTCGTTGCGCGGGCACGATTCCGAAAAAACAGAAGCTCCACCTGATTCGGCTCCGATCCGCCGGCCAGATCGCCGCCGCTGGCCTCCGGCGCCAACCGCGAACACCGCGCCAAAAGGCCAATCGCCCCATCCAGGCCAAACGGTTTCCATTCCGGCGCCAGCCGCCACTCCGTCTCGCCAGGTGTGAGCTTCAGATTTCCGGACCCCACCCGCGCCCTCACGATGAGCGAACTACCGGAATCCGGGGCAAGTTCGCCTCCGGAGAGTGTTCGAGGAGGCCCTGGATGGCGCTATACCTAGATCATGCGCTCAGACGCCATCCGCATTTTCGTAACCGGTGGAACCTTCGACAAGGAATACAACGAACTGACCGGCGAGCTGTACTTCAAAGATACGCACATCACCGAAATGCTCCGGCTTGGCCGGTGCCGCCTCGACCTCGCCGTCGAAACACTGCTGATGATCGACAGCCTGCTGATGACCGATTACCATCGCCAGATGATTCTCGAACGCTGCGCGGCGGCTCGCGAGCATTACATCGTAATCACGCACGGCACCGATTCCATGCAGGACACCGCCGCCGTCCTCGGCAGGCAGATACACGATAAAACCATCGTTCTCACCGGCGCCATGGTGCCGTACACCTTCGGCAGCTCCGACGGCATCTTCAATCTGGGTACGGCGCTGGCTTTTGTGCAGACTTTGCCGCCGGGCGTTTACGTCGCCATGAATGGGCGGTACTTTTCGTGGGATTCCGTCCGCAAGAATCGGGAATTAGGTGTTTTTGAGGACGCATAATACCGTCGGAATTTACCTTGAGTGGGTTCCTGTCAAGAAAAATAATTATTTTC
>Ga0335073_10014154_pt1 | contig 11185 bp, 11 predicted proteins | sample Lox_Sample_22_FD_207093 | JGI IMG/M metagenome (GOLD analysis project Ga0335073, IMG submission 207093) | Soil microbial communities from Loxahatchee National Wildlife Refuge, Florida, United States - Lox_Sample_2.2 | ecosystem: Environmental > Terrestrial > Soil > Wetlands | place: USA... | reverse complement strand
CGAATGAAAAGGCTGCATTGGCCCGGTGTCCTCGCCTGGGCCATTGCAACCTCGATATTCGTTGTGGTGATCTTGATGATGATTCTGTTACCGCTGTACCTAATACCAGCTTCGTCGTTGCAAACAGGGCCTGATACCGACCCGACCGTACAAAACAATAACAATTGGCTACCGTCATATTGTCCGATTTACACGGTACTTGCGAATGGCGCAGGCGTGCCATTGAGTGATGGTCCTCTACGTCTACCGATGCAGCGGCCAGACCCTGATTGTCGGACATTTTCGAGTGCAGCGGTAGAGAAACTTCTAGCCAACATCACCGCCCGGATGGTCGACAAAGATTTGGCTCGACTTTTCGAAAACACTTATCCTAATACGCTAGGTAGATCGATCTCCGCAATGTTGCTAATTTTAGATACTACTGTCTCCTGGTACACCCCTGACGAAAATAATCCTCTGGCGTATGTCATAACCGGCGACATTGCAGCTCAATGGCTGCGAGATTCATCTCATCAATTCGTCCCGTATCTGCCACTAATACCGTACGACCCAAGCCTGCGCATCCTGTTCCGGGGATTAATCGGCCTCGAAGCCAGACATATCGCAGACAAGCCATATTGCAATGCGTTTCAGCCTCCGCCAGAAAGTGGACTGCCTCTACTGAGTACTGCCTCAAATGTGAAGGTTCAACCTGGTACGGACGACACGGTCTATCAATGCAAGTGGGAGATTGATTCTCTGGCGAGTTTTCTTCGGTTGAGTTGGGGATACTGGGAGTCGACAGGGGGAGATAAATCAATGATCACAGGTGAGTGGCTAAGTGCGGTCGAACAGATTATGAATGTGTTGCAACAACAGAGTCTTCCGACTCTAGCAACAGATGGATCCATAAACCCGCAAGCTTATTCCTATCAGCCAGTCGGATCTCGAGCGGTACAGTCCTTGTGATCACTTGCTAATGTTAGACCGACCAATTGCTATTGGGAGGATACGGGTCGCCATCAGCACCTGTCGGATTGATTCGATCCGCGTTTCGTCCATCCGACGACTCGACGATTTTTCAGCTCTTTATCCCAGCAAACGCTCAACTTTCGGTGAACTTGCAGCGTCTTTCCGACATCCTCAACCAAACCAACAACCTTCCCACCATCGCAGCACAAGCTCAGAACATGAGCCAATCCATCCGCTCGGCAATTTTAGAGCATGCCGTGATCAACTCAACGGACGGCCAACTTTACGCATATGAGATCGATGGTTTCGGTGGAATAAACTTTATGGACGATGCAAATATACCCTCATTAATGTCACTTCCTTACATCGGCTTCGCAAATAATACCGACCCGATCTACACCTCCACCCGACAAGCCATCCTCTCAAACCGAAACCCTTACTGGTTCCACTCCCCATCCGCCAACCAGTCCGGCATTGGCGGTCCCCATCGCGGTCTGAACAGAATATGGCCCATGAATTGGATCGTCCAATTGAGTACGTCAACTTCTGCTGAGGAACGTATCTACCTCCTCAACCTCTTGAAAACGACAACAGCGGGGAAGGGATTGATTCACGAGAATTTCGATGTATCGCAAACTTCCGGGGCTGGGTTTGGGAGATTGTGGTTTGCATGGGGGAATAGTTTATTTGGGGAAGTTTTGCTAAATATGGCAATGGAGGACGGGGAGTTGGGTGCGGACATTTTATTTGGAACAGGTCAACCAGCGGTGAAAATTGAGGATTTGTTTGATTAGCACGAGCGGCGTTTTGGCGATTAAAAGTTATCTTTATTTTGCATTTTCAGCATATCGAAAATGTATATCAAGACACAATCAAGCAAAACGGAGTGAGATCGCCGTTTTAGATGGGTTACTCGCAGATCACCGCCAAATTTTCACTCTTGCGGATGTATGAGCCTTCGTGTACGGTCTAGCGGTGCCAAGGTTATAACTTCCATCATGGATGTACAGGCACGGCTACGCACTCCCCCTCCTCCCTCTCCAAAACCATCAGAACCGCCACGAAAACGACGTCGGAGAAAGACGAAGCAAGATGGGTTCGTCGTTCCACTTGAACAACGAAATCCAGGCCTTTTCGAAAGCTGCGACTGGGTAATCGATGGTCCGTACAGACGAGTTCCCCCGTACTTCTACGTAAGCATAAAAGCATTGGTCTTACTGACTACTAGACATATTATACATGGGCCAAAGAACGTTGGTTCAATGTCCCGATCTTTGAAGTCTTCAAATCCGAGTTTCGAGACCGTCAACCAGAGTACTATCGCGCTGCCATTGCAAGAGGTTCAGTCACGGTCAATAGCAAGCCTGTTTCCGAATCCTACGTCGTTCGAAACGGAGACTGTATTTCACATAAGATTCATCGTCACGAACCGCCGGTTTCCTCTCGACCCGTCAAAATTATCCACCATGACGAGGACTCTGGCCTGGTAGTCATTGACAAACCAGCTGGGATACCTGTCCATGCCGGCGGACGATACCATCAGAATAGTATTGTTTCGATCTTGCGGCTTGAACATGGATTGAAAGATATTATGCCATGCAATCGGTTGGACCGACTGACTTCGGGGGTCATGTTTTTGGGGATGAATGCGTCGACTGCGTCCGTTATGCATGATCAGCTGAGAGAGAGAACAGTGTCAAAAGAGTATTATTGTCGCGTTGCTGGAGAGTTCCCTGGGGAAACCATTACTGTCGATAAAGCGATACGACAAGTGAGTCGAAAACACACGTTGAGTCGACTTGTCGATGATGGGAAGCCATCGACGACGGTATTTGAGCGGGTGTTTTATGATCATACACGAAACCAGAGCGTTGTTCTCGCTAAACCGCTGACAGGACGCACACACCAGATAAGGTATTGTCAACCACGATCGACCTAAAGCTAACTAGCCAGAGTTCATCTGCAGTATCTGGGACATCCCATTGCGAACGATCCAATTTATGCAAATCCTCTTGTCTTCAAATCAGCGGACGATGTGCTTACCGCGACGGACGACGAAATCGTTGCTCGATTAGACGAGATGGGTAAAGTCGCTGCCTCCACAACACTAGCCGACCAGCCCAGCGCTTCGTCGACCGAGACCATCGACATCACTCCAGTCCATGGGCTTGAAAATCCAGAAATGAGAGAAATGTGGTCAGGAGAGATTTGTGATGTATGCGGGACTCAGTTGTACTGGGATCCTTCTCCAGCAGAACTGGAGATTTGGTTGCACGCATGGAAATATAGCGGTCGGTCTCCTGAGCGGGAGGGTGAGGAAGGAAAAGTCTGGTCGTATCAAAGTGAAGTTCCAGAATGGGGACTAGAGGATTGGCAGGGACCATTGCATACCCCGATAGAATGGAGAGAGATCCATAATTCTCGTGGCACTGGACTGGGTGTATAATAAATTAGGGGGTATCATCGGTACTACAATGCCAAAACTTTACTCGGTTCGAAACTCTGCATACCGTTCATGATTATCCATTTCCTCCTGGGCGCTTTCAGGCAGTTCAGCTACTACCAAGCCTATGTATCAGTCTTTTATCTCCATAATGAAGTACCCGGTTTACCTGACACAATGCTGAAACTCGGAATGACAGCGTTGGGCGGTATCACGGTGTCATCTTCAATACGCACACAATCCTTGATGATTGCGAATTTCCCTATCTGTACATTTGAGCCAATAGACACATATGACCCAATTTGAGCCGCCTCGATTATCGTCTGACTGCCGATATATACGTGGTCTCCCAGCTTCATGGGCAGATACTGATAAACTCTACCGTTCAGAACTAGAATTTAGCGAAGTGTCAAACCCCTTGTAAACGCGCGCCGCCGGACGCAGTATCACGCCTCGCTCAAGGAAACAATATCGTCCAATAGCGATAGCTATTGCACTCTGTTTGCCATCGGTGGTTGTCCGGGGAGACCGAAAGTCCCCGCGTATGGTACATTCTGCCTGGATGATTGTCTGCGCGTAAGCCACCACTTTTTGAAGGAACTTGTACCTTGCCGCCGAGGATGATGTACTGTGATCCCAGAATCGTAGCTTTACGGGAGACTTTGTTGCCTGTATCCTTACTACGTCAGCGCCGAGTGAGGTTCATGGTATACAGTGACGATATACTCTTTCGATTTTGCGGCTGTGGGTTTTTTCGACATGTCGCGTGGAAGTGTGTAATGACGATCATCATCGTCAGGCACTTCCGGGAGCTCACCTTTTACATTCGGCTAATGTGCCAATGACAAATCGAGCCTCCAATGTTCAAAAAGTTCGCTAAAACTGACAGGTTCACGTCACAGAGGCGAGAAGTGACAGTTTTCTGTCTACGTCATAGAATATACTTTAAATTGGTGGCGTGTATTGGCACATTCCTGGCGTCAATGCGGAGTTTCTTATATTTACCCAACTGACATGACAGCCATACCAACAAGGAAATTAGTTCCGCTTGGCGTACGCACGAGTGATGTCATGCATGTCACGAGAACGTGCGTTCGTTTGTTTCCTGGGGCATCTCGTGGCGAGAAGGCAATCGACAATTCAGTGAGACGAATTCAGAAGGAGTGAGATGGGCGGTGATCAAGATGGCAGTAAGGTAGATTTGAAAATTTGTATATTTTCCAGTCCTGAAACAAAATCAATCCCTAAGGTAGATACAAGAAGATAAAAAGAACTATAAAGAAAAAAAGTTCGTAGGAAGAAAAGAAAAAAATCCTACTGATTTTCCCCGAGCGGCACATAATTTCCCCTGTGCATCTGAGACAGACACTCCCGTGCCTCCAAAACATGAAACCCACATCTCTATTCTATACACACTTTTTCAAAACCCCCACTGCACGTCCCCGTATGAAATAGTAGCGCTTTTTCTAGTACAAGACGAAATGGCATACACCGTCACAAGACACTGTACATCCTGTTCCACCTTGTTGAATGACTCCATTTTCATACACACATTCACCGTTCATAGTGCCGGAAGCACATTCAATCTTGACGTTGTAGTCGAGTTTCGATGTCGTTTGGAGTGGGTTGTACATGATGCTTAACCATGCGACGCCGCCCGTATATCCTGCGCCAAAGTTGACGGGAGCCCAGTTGCCGATATCGCCTGATGAAGAACCCCAGATACATTGAGATGACGCGCTACCGCCGGATGGGTTGACGTAGTATTGCGCGGAGGTGAGCTTGCCTTCCCATTTGAAGTAGCTGTCTTCGTCGGGGACGTTGAGGGGAAGAGTTTGGTTTCCTGAAACGACCGTGGGGACGACCATGTTTTCGGTTCCAGGGTAATCGGTTTGACAGATGGCGACGTCCTCGGCGAGACTGTTGACGACGTAGGATGCTTGTTGGCCCCATTCGCAGAGGTACTGCGACGCACTGTTGGTCAGATAGAGCTTCCCGTTCTGGCAGAGCAGACCGCCACGGGTTTCTCCGTCAGATGGTTGCGTCGAAGGCCACTGGGTCTTGGCCATGCCCGGTTGGCAGGCGTATGAGCAGTATGCGCCCTCCGTGCAGGTCATGCCAGAGACGGCCGTCCCGCCGGTACCAGGGTACTGGATTCCAGACCATCCTCCTAATCCGAGATAGTCGAGCGACAGGACACCTTGCTGATCGGCAGGGAAGTCGGTGCAGTCGTATGTGCCGTCGGGGAAGGGGATGGAAGGAGCCTTGAATTCGGCGAGAGCGGCGGTGGCTCCGGTATCGGTGTGGACCTCTGGTGCGGCAGAGGAAGTCGATGGTGTGTCTCGTTTCACGGCGTCGGGAATCGAAGCGGTTGTAGTGGATACGGTCTGAACATATTAGTCGCTGGTCATTATATATGTGAGGGCAATACCAGTTCGACAGTCGTCTCCGTATGGGCTCGAGGAATGACTTGTCTCCTATGAGCTTTCGCGGCCCGCGCGTGGCGATTGTGAATGTGTCCATCGCATTCAGCTGACACAGTGGAGACTAAAACGACGAGAAGGGCCAAGGCCTTGATGCTGAGGATTGACTTCATTGTTGACACTGGTGACGAGTGTGTAGTGTAGTGCTGCTGTAGAAGCGATTGAGTGCGGTACTCTGATTTTAAAGGATTGGATGACGACTTGGCGTTCGGAACAGATGAAGGCTGGCTTCAGGGGTTCGTTGAAAAAATCGGATGAGAAGGCTGGAAAGTGAAGATGTTTTTGCGAAGATCCGTCAAGGAATGTGCAGTTTGAAGCGACGTCAAACTAAAAGACGGAATTGAAGCAATAAAAACAAAGACTCGAAAGAGTGTCTGGGCAAAAGAGTTTGCTAGTGATGGTTTTGTCGGAAGGAGGTCCGTCGGCCTGACTTGGTATTTATTTTATCTTGGGAAAGAAAAAAAAGTACCGGAGGGTGGGGATGTGGTTGAGGCTGGGAAGTGAGGAAGGAAAGGGGGGAGGGGAGAAGGGTGGACTGGGAAGAGCCGAGGAGGGTGGGTTGGGGTTGGGATTGTAGCAAACGGGGAATTGCCTCGCAGCAAACGAGCGGCGCATTGGCCAAAGTTCGAAGTGACTGTTCTTTTTTCCGCCTCTGCATTGCTAATTCTCATGCCCATGCGTACTTGCATAATCGCATTTTTCCGACTGAGAAGGCGCCAACCACAACACTGGCCCTCTCCGAAATTAAATTGCAACGGTACAAACCGACATAATGGCTCAATTATGACTGGTCCGGAATGATGCTCTCGGCAAGTGACATGCACCACACACCCAACCGATTTGTGGAAATTAGCTTCAGCGCCATCGTCGATCGCCATTGACGCATCGCAACATTCCTCAGCTCCCTCAATTTTAATCTCAACCCAGTGGTCTCGAACGAAAAAAATCCCCCCGCCGGTCGCCTTTACTCACCCCACACTGCAGACTCAGCCCCCAACGTGCAACAGGCTTTGTTGGGTAATCCTCCGCTAAATTGCGGTAAAACAGGAGCTCCACCGACCACACAAAAATTTAACTTTACATCCACTGGCATACAACTCCCCTTAAAAGTTGCGCATTCAGAGCCAATGAGATGACAAAGGGGCCAACTCCCTCATGCGCCCGGAGGCGTTTTCCCTCGTGCTGATAATCTCCGGAGGGCCAATCCCCTAGGATTTTGTAGGTTTGCTCAAGTGGGACAGTTCGCGGGCCACCAAACCTAGAGGAAAGGATTTGAAGATTTTTGCATCTGATTATTGGCTGTCGCCACGGTCGAACCGAACCTTCTTTGCGCCTTGAGCATGCTTAGACAATCATGGCAGAATGGTATTCACCTATGGTTATAATATTACTCTTGGCGCTGCAAAAACTATGCAGGGGTAAAATCTCTCCCATCTAAAGCCAAGAATTCATTATAAAGGACGCGAATTCGCGGGCTGCTGTGAGAGTCATACTAGTCAGAGGCGATTGTAGACTCCAGTGGCTTAGTAAATTATAAAACTCTTCTGTATCACCTCAAATGCAACAAAGACCCCCTCGCCACCTCGCCAAGTAGCGACGGCGGAAGGGCCGACGTCGTACGTTCGCTTAGCCACAACGCATTCATCACTATACCGAGGGTATATGTGTAAATTGCCCGAATATACATTTCTATCCCCCTTGGAACATCATGCCGTCAGCCTCTTGTTGTCAAGCCCGCCTTCCCGCGAAAATTTTGCGCCGATCCCAAGCCATCGCGGATGTCCCAACAGGTCGTCTATTGTGGCCGTCTTTTTTACACGCATTGATACATGCCCGGTTCAAACGAGATGGGGGATGCCCTAAACGCCATCTGTAGACGGAGGGTCCGTGTAACTCTGCATTTAGGGTCCTCGAAATGGTATACCGAACTCATCTCAACAAATTTTCATCGGACCGAAGTTCCGACCGGAAATGAACTCGCTCGCCGCAGGCCTATTGTGCACTTGGGAAAATTCAAAATCGGAAAAAGGAGTTTGACGCCTTCTGATCCATCTACTCTATTCCATAGTCCGCTAAATTGACATGTGCTAAACTCTCAACCTCTCTGCCCCAACTCCCCAAAATCTTCTTTTCTTGGCCCTGAAAAGCCCCCTTGATGAACGGATCCGGAACCCATACCACTTGCATCTCAGCATTTCGGGCGCTTTCGACCCCCAACACCGCGTCCTCAAACACAAGACATTCCGCAGGAGCAATGGGTTGTATGCCTGGTGGCAGGGAATTGTTTATCGTCGAGAGAGCGAGGAGATAGATATCTAACGTTAAGAATGCTTGGCAATGAAGGTTACCGCCGTGTGGTTTCCCTCGACCATGAGGTATTCGTTCGTCATCGCCGACAATGATTCTATCTTGAGGGAAGTGGGCGAAGAAGTCTTCTTGTAGATGTGCTGTTTTCAAATGATATTTCAAACGATGCGACGAAGTAGCCAACTGCGGTCATTAGCCTATATCCATCGACATAGGAGGTACTGCGAAGGGAATATTTTTAGCGACGAGCTTTTGGATCAGCTGCTCTGCGCCCGGCAATGGCTTCACACTTGACCACATTTGCTCCTAACATTTCAGCCAGATCTTGGCTTACAAGCGTACCTGAATTTGGGTGGTCTGCTGATAGACCTGGTCCGGCGTGAGGTCCAGTTCAGCCCAATCCAACAAGACTCGGGATGCCTAAATCAGCCATAAATTATAAGTGTCTCACATGCGGACCAGGACGACCTAACTTTAGCGAAAGCCATAAAAGACATTACCCATTAATTGAGCTTTGATTTCTGCGGGTAATGGTCCTTTGCCGTACGACGCGAGCCAGCGGTTGGTGACCTCTGTATAAATCCGCTCAGAGTCAATGAGCAAGCCTAAACTTAGAAGATGCTCCTGTGACGATTACCATCCATATCAAACAGACATGCTCGAACTTTGGGAGGAGGGTGGTCCATGAAGAATCGTAACTCTGTGAAGCGAAAGTGACTGCCCGGCAGATCGCCGATCGTCGGGCCGCACGTCGCATCTCTCTTCAAGGACTGTGAAATGATAAATCGTAGTAGTTAGCCATCCGAACTATTTGAATTAAGTATATTTATCTCATTCCAGAACTCCAGGTAAATGGCAATAGCGCTATACATGCACAAATAAACCTTCCGCAACGCCAATTGAAGCAAACTACTCCTTCTGCACAGCTCGCACAACCCCTCTCGTCAAACGTCTCACCTTCCACCCACCGGCATCGTACGAAACCCACCCATCCCCCTCCCTCTCAAACTCCTGGCCATCAGCAATCCAAAACCCCGTATCATCTGCCGATGCTCTATCGACAGCCCATTTCTTGGTCTCATCAACTTTCCAATCGTCCGGAGCAAACACATATCCCGCAGGCGGCGAAACCACCGAAAGTTTGTCTGTACTGTCTGTCGACCGAGGCGGAAATAAAGAGTACTTTGACGCTGACCAGTCTGGAAGATGGGCCGGTGGAACAGGAGGGAGGAGTCGTTTCGATTCGAAAATCTCGACAGGGAATGTGAGATATTGTGGTGGTGGAGGAGGGATATAATCTTCCTTGACAAACTCGTCGATTTTCGACTTGATCCGTTCAATTTCTTCAGGAGGCAAATATGTTTGCATAAGATACTTAAAGAGAACGGGATTACAGGCGAGGATCGCGGCGTTGCCGATGATGAGAACGATCCATCGCATGGGGAGAAGTTGAATGGAAATGACCATGGTTAAGCCAGCGATTGTTGTGAATGCGAGAACCGTTGACGAAAGTGGTTCGTCACGGAATGTAGTGACATGCACGACCCACGTTCTCACAAGGTCGTACAGGTTACTGAAATCGTCCATCGAGTTTTGAATATCCCGCATGTTCATGAAGAAGTCTCTGCTCAATTCTGGTGCAGGTTTTGCAGGTTGCATCGGGGGTGATATGGCTGACGTGACTTCTGTAGGAGCACTTGATAGCGTTGACGGTGGGGGCGGATGTCGTGCCTCGTATCCTGGTACAAGAAGGGCGAACACGACGATAAAGAGGGGCAGCGAGATCAAAAGTGCCGGATTCAACGTAACGAGAGAGAATATCGTCATTGCCGAGATTGTTTCGATGGGATTTCGCCATGTAAGAACGTCTTCGACTTTGTTCTGCACCAGGAATATCACGCCAACGCTATTGCACAAGTCAAACCTGTAGAAAATAGGGGGAGCAGTACCGAGCTGAGAAACGGCGAAAGTTGCGGGTCATCAAGTTGAGGGATAATCCTGGCTGGCCCTTCTCTGACACTGGTGCAAATGAAGGGTTGAGTCCACCCAAAAGAGGTTGTACAAGACGATCGATGAAAAAGGCCGAAGCCTTGCTGGGTGATTCCTCCGCCATCTTAAGGTTCGGTGATGACGAGGCCCTGGTGGGAGACGTAGATGATGATCTTCAATTTCGATGATGACTGTCGCGATGTAGTACATATAAACGCATCTAATCGGCAATCAAATCTGTCTTAAAAATTGCAAAGATGGATGGGAAACGATCTGTTACTGCTTCAATTTTTCCATAAATTCATCCGTTGGCTTCTCGATTGTGACTTTCCCCTTTGATGGTACTTGAGAGTTGGGATAATCTCAATTAGAGAACATCTGTCCCAAAGACAGAACCGCCATGAGGCTATATTTATCACCACTCTGGATCCAGGTATCAATTTTCTAAATAGTGTCCTTTTCCATACAATTTCACGACTAACCTCTCGCCAATAGAAGATTCAGTTCGACATTGGACAAATTCTTGGTAGCCGGAACCGGATTCTCCTCGGTTGGCTCCACCATTGACTCTGGGCGAAGTCTATTGTCAGCAATCCATCGTAAATCTCCGCTGTACCCAGATCGGGTGAGGCGTCTGGCAAAGAAACGATCTTTCGAAGGATTTGTCAGATAATGATCTTGCTTTTTGTTCAAGAATTGTTGCAAGCCACGCTCTTCCCGAAAATGTACATCAAGCACAGCACGATGTTTTCTCTCCCATATCATCCGGTATCGGGTACAATCCCCTTCGCTTCCAACCGTCAGTCCCATCCTCCTGAGAACCGACCACATGGCTTTGGGCCATTCAACGAGCGGATACCCCTGAGCGGCTTGCGGGATTCCGGCTTTTAGTGCTTCGCGTCTCCAAACTTGGAGTGTCGCTCTCGGTATATTTACGACTGCACTCAATCTTCTTGATTCTTCGCTCTCTTCAACATCCCAGGTCGCATATATTTGGCCGGTGAGCGCGTCG
>Ga0335073_10014152_pt1 | contig 11186 bp, 8 predicted proteins | sample Lox_Sample_22_FD_207093 | JGI IMG/M metagenome (GOLD analysis project Ga0335073, IMG submission 207093) | Soil microbial communities from Loxahatchee National Wildlife Refuge, Florida, United States - Lox_Sample_2.2 | ecosystem: Environmental > Terrestrial > Soil > Wetlands | place: USA: Florida... | reverse complement strand
CGAGCACACCGCATTCCCCCTACCCGCACCACCAGCACACGCCAAAGCAGCTTGACGATTAACTGCATCGGATGTCTTCATCGCATCAAAATGGCTTGCGTTCGAGACGCGGAGAGCGCGAGATCAGACGCAAGATCATGCCAAATACGTGCCTAACAGGCTGACGTCGGCGACGTTCATGCAGGTCAGAGCTCTTCACGGAAGGGTCTGTAAAACCGTCGGCTCAGCCTACGTTGGTTCGAACCCAACACCTGCCACTGATCACAGTTCGTAGTTCCTGCAGGTCAGCGCGGCGATTAGCGATCTTGTCTTAGGTGAAGCGGCCCCTCGGCGTGAGCGGTCTGCAGACCGCTGCCTGTAGCAGCGCAATTGTGTGCGCGGCGGCTTCTGGCCGACAGGAGCAGCCATGCTGACGCCTCCGTTTTCCGTTCGAATACACCATGCTGACCTGAGACGATCCTTCAATGTTGTCACCTCGGCTGTACGTTCGGACCAGCGACGCTCGTCATGGCAGCTAGCGGTCACATATTCGAAGAGCCGACGGCCGCGGACATATAGCGGACGGCAACGGTCCGGGACGGCGGCCCGGCGAACCGCTTGCCGTCGCGGACAGTGACCGGACCTGCTTGGTGCACGGCATGTCCGCCAGCAAGCTACCGGGCCCGTCGTGACGTTTGGGCTTGGCGTACAGAGCCCATCGGATACCGCGATGCAGTTCCGGAGGTGTGCGGTCACCTGCCGGCCGTCTGCCCCAGGCCGACGCGCACAGCGAGAGGCGGTCACCATGCCGCGGAAATACGGAATTCAGGAACTGGAAACACGGAAATTGTCGACTGGAGTCGCGGAATTCAGGCGGCAGGATAGCGTCGTGCGCCGCCACCAGGTCGGCCGTTCGAGACGATCCGGCCAGGTTCGGTCTGTAAAACCGTCGGCTCAGCCTACGTTGGTTCGAACCCAACATCCGCCACCACCTGCGGAAACGGCCCGTGGCCTGGGCATTCTCGGGCTCACGGGCCAAGCTGTCGGCGGCTGGACTTGTCCATCTGAGTCCCGCTGAGTCCGGGTCTCGACAGCTGTCCACGGACATATAGCGGACAGCGTGCGCGATCACGACGCGGGAACCCAGGCTCGATCGTCCGGTAATGAAGAGCACTAGGCGCGGGTGAAGCCTGGGTAAACGGAGCGACCGCGATCTTGTGTCTGCCGGACGGGTCGAGCAGCCGTTTCTCGGGCTCCAAAATCTTCACGATTTCCGAGGACACGTCGGACATCCAGCGCGTGAGCATCGGAAGGGTCGTCACTGGGCTTGACGTGCGGTAATAACCGCAGGTCATGGCGCTAGTGCGCGGGGTAGACGGATCGTGCACCCCGAAACTTCGAGGGCAGGTTGTTTGCCCGTTATTCCTGATTAGTTCCGGGAAAGCGCGGTGACCAGCGGATATCTGCTGGTTGAAGCCCGGTCACCGCCGCCTGGCGCGCCGCGCGTGAGCAGCAGGCAGCCGTGATGTCCCTTCCGTCTGCGCATGACCTGCATTGGCCCACCGCAGATTGCAAACCCGCTGTTACAAGTGTTCGCCCTTGACCCGAGGCGGTTACCGAAGGTGAGGGGCTACAAGCTCTGCCTGAATATGACGTTGCCCCGGATCCCGTGTATCAGCCGTTTATACGGCCTGAAGGGCTCGGTGATCTTCGATCAATCGCATAACGCCGATTCTTGGCGCCTCCTGACAGCGCGCTCAAACCCGCCGTTGTGGCCATATCAGCCAGTATTGTGCTGGCCTTCGCCGATCCCGGGTCCCGGCTAGCGGCGGATATGATCGCGGTCCTGCCCGGACTCAGCTGCCGGCGGCAGCGCTGAGGCAGGCCGCGGCGGCGCGGCTCGGGATGGCGTGATGCCGCGTTGCCGCCGGATTCGTTCGGGCGGCGACCTCCTGGGATTGGGACGGGTGACGTCACAGGCGGACGCGAACTCGGCAACTAGTGAGTATGAGCACACTGGCAAGCGTGGGGGTCGCGATGCGAGACGGCTCGCGAGACTCGGTGCTCGCCGAGTTCGAGCAGGTCTACCGCAGCAACGTCGGCGGTGTGACAGCGTATTTCGCCCGGCGGTGCGCCGATCCGCAGACGGTGGCCGATCTGACGTCTGAGACGATCGTGCGCGCGGCCGGCGCGTTCGGCAGCTTCGATCCGGGCAGGGGCGCCGCGCGCCCGTGGCTATTCGGGATCGCTGCCCACGTCTACGCGCAGTATTGCGCTCAGGCCGCCAACGGCCGGGATGCCGCGCTGCGGCTGGCTGGCCTCGCCGATCTCCCAGTCGATGAGATCGACGAGCTCGCGGGCAAGATCGACGCGCAGCGCGCCGGGCGGGAGCTGATCGAGCGCTGCGCGCAGCTGTCCGCGCTTGAGCAGGCCGCAGTCGAGCTGGTCGACCTCGACGGTTTGACGCCGAAGGAGGCCGCGGCGGCGCTCGGCGTCCCGCGCGGGGTGCTTCGCAAGCGGCTGTCCCGGGCGCATGCGCGACTAAGGAAGGGGAATCACGGCGATGAGTAAGTTCGAAGATCACCTCTGGCAGGAGTTCGTGCGCGAGCACGGGCATAACCTGGCACAGATGTGCAGGTCAGCGGCCAGACCCACGCTGCGGCCACGGGTGGTCGCTGCCAGCGGTCTGGGCCTGGCAGGTGTCGGCGTCGCGCTGGCGCTCGTACTCGGCGCGGCCACCGCTGCGCCGGCGTTCGCGGTAACCCGCAACCATGACGGCACAGTTACCGTCGAGATCCTGCGGAGCGCCGGCGTCGCTGGCGCCAACGCGGAACTGCGCCAGCTCGGGGTCAGGGCGGAAGTGATGTCGAAGGCGCCGGCCGCCTGCCAGACCTACGCCTTTGAGCAAGTTGCCCCGACCACGGGGGGGCACCAGATCGCGAACGCCCACTGGACCATCGACCCGCGCACGATCCCCGCGGGCCGGAGGCTGGTGCTCACGCCGGCGTCCGAGGGCAACAGCGGGAACAGCGGCTCGGGCGGCCAAGTTTATAACTGCCCCGATAATTTTCCGTACCGCCCCAGCAGTCCGCCATCTGGCGACAGCGGCAATGGTGGCAGCAGCTGATTCTCGGCTGGCTCACGCCTCATGTGTCCGCGTTTCCGGCCCCCGCTGAAGGGCGGGGGCCGGCGCGGCAGGGTCAGCGCTACCCGGCGATCGTCAGGGTATGGCGGGCGCACTGGGCGGGTAGCTCCGGCTCGATCACCTCCGAGCCGACATCGTCCGCCACGTCGGCCACCAGCTGCCAGACGACGCCGCGATGCTCCTGACCAGCCGCGATGCGACTTCGGCGGCCTGCGACGGGCGGGCTGCCGGCATCAGCTAGCCGCCATGCGCACCGCCTCAGCCCCGCCGACCCCTAACAGCATGGCCGAGGCTGGGCGACCGGCATGGTCAGAAGGGCTTGTGCGCGCTGGCGATGATGTGGCCGAGGGCGCGCTCGGCCGGGTAGCGCCCGGCGAGGTGGTCGCGGGCCCTGGCCAGCAGCGGGCTGGTGACGAACATTGCCCTGGCGAGGCGCCGTGACTCGGTCTGATTGCGCTCGATGACAATGCGGCAGCGTTTCTGGTACAGCTGCAGGGCCAGCGGGACCGTGCGGGCGTCGGCGCGGGAGAGCTCATCGGCCAGGCCGGCCGCGGCGCGCATCGCGGTGGAAGCGCCGATGCCCGCGGCCGGCAGGAACCCGGCGGCCGCGTCGCCGCACAGCGCCACCCGTCCCTGGACCCACCGGCTGGCGCGGACGTCGGACATCGGCCACTTGTATGCCGGGCCGAGGTCGCCAAGCGCCGCGGCCACCGCGGGATTCCGGCCGGCCAGGGCGGCCAGCCGACTGCGGAGCGCGGGCCCCGGGTCATCGCCGCCGGCCATCCCGGCCGGGCCGCCGGCCGCGCACATGACCCGGCCGGGCGCCGGGTACACGCCGAAGAACCAGCCCGGCCCGCACCACTCGCGCGCGACCCGCGGGTCAAATCCGTCGCCGCCAGTCCACCAGGTCCACAACGCCCACCCCGTGTCGAATCCCGAAGCCGCGCCGAACACCCGCTCGCGGGTCAGCGACCCCATGCCGTCACAGGCCACCACGGCGTCAAAGCGCCCCGACGTTCCGTCACTGAACTCGGCCCCGACACCATCGTCGTGCTGGGTCAGCGAGCTCACCGAAACGCCGCGGCGCAGGTCAGCCTGCGCGCAGCACGCCTCCAGAACCGCCACCAGGTCACGGCGGCTGACCATCAGCAGCGGCCCGACCGCGCCGGTCAGCACCGACATGTCCAGCGACTGCAGCACCCGGCCTGAGCCAGCCGACAGCTCATATCGCTCCAGCACCAGGGACCGGGCAGCCAGCTCCCGGTAGGCACCGAGCCCGTGCAGCACGCAGCTACCCAGCGGGTACAGGCCGATCGCGTAACCATCGGCGGCCGACGCCGACCGCTCCACGATGACCGGCGGGCGCTCCTGCCTGCACAACAGCCCCCCGAGCGTCAGCCCGGCGATCCCCGCGCCAACCACCAGCGTCTGCACGACCTAACCTTAAGGATCGTCAGCCCCGGGCGACGTGGGAACTGGCGGCGAGCATGACCGCTCGGCGGAACTGGATGACGCGCAGGACCCACTCGGACTCAACGGGACATGATCCATTACCTGCATCGCGGCGACCAGGGACACTCCGCGGCCAGGGACGAATGGCGGACAGGAAGCGGTGCTGACCCCCTACCGTTAGCGCTGGGACTGTCGTCCCGGCATGGATCTCGGGTCGTCAGGCCCGCTGCGCTAGGGCCCTGGTGTTCCTGACGCCTCCGCTTGTGCTTGTGCTATCAGAGGACCGTACATTTCCGGGTAGTTCTCATAGTTGAAGGGGGCCTCGGGGTTCGCGCGGACCTGTTCGTCGAGCATCCTGGCTTCCTCGCCGACCAGGATCCGCCACGCTCTGGATCGCACCCCGTCCAGGATGATGGTCGCGGCCTGCGTCGCGGTGAATCCCTGGTCCTGCAGTTCGGGTTTTTGTTGCGCGATCACCCGGCGCAGGTCATCGGCTGAGAAGTCCTCGGCCAGCAGGCCCATTTCGATGAGAGTGGCCCGCGTGTTCTCGCCGAGCAGTTCTAGCAGCCCGGCGTCGCTCAGCTGGTCCCACGCTGGCTGGCCCAAGGCGCGGCGGGAGTTCTCGTAGATGTTGGTGTTTACTGTTCCCGGCATGGCCACGACGACCCGGACCTGCGGCGCATTGGAGCGCAGGTCTTCGATGAGCGCTTCCGAGAAGCCCTTGATGGCGAACTCCGACGTGGCGTAGGCGGTGATCGGCGCGCCAGCCCCTGCCGTGGCCCAGAACCCCGCGACGCTGCCGGTGTTGACCAGCACCCCGTCGCCGCTTTCGATCAGCAGCGGCAGGAATACCAGGGCGCAGTAGTACACGCCGAACCAGTTGATGGCGAAGGTGCGCTCCCACTCCTGGCGGGAGTCCTTGACGAAGCTCCCGCCGCCGCTGATGCCCGCGTTGGCGAAGACCAGGTCCACGTGATCGGCGGCGTGCTGCTCGAGCAGCTCGTCGCGGAACCGCTGGACCTGTGCCTCATCGGAAACATCGCACTGGTGGCCGGTGACCTTGACGCCGGGCGGGGCGGCCGCCCACGCCGTGGCCGCGGTCACAGCTATGGTGTCAGGGTTCAGGTCGCAGGCGGCGACCGAGCAGCCCGCCGCGGCTAGCTGGCGGACCAGCTCGCGGCCGATGCCCGAGCCGCCGCCGGTTACCACCGCCAGCTTGCGGGCGAACGAGTCCATGCCCATGATCGTCACCTGCGGTGCCATCGGTCGTCAACGATCCACGGTGCCTGCAGCTCAACGACGCGCCGGGACGCGTAGTTCATGTCCTGAATGGTCAGGTGGATCCGGTGGAAGGCTTCCCGGATGCGCCCGCGGCTGGCCGGGCTGGCCGGCTCTATCGACGGGGCCTGAGTTCCCTCGCGGGTCAGTAGTGCGGTCATTGCCTCGTCCTGTCTGCTGGGGACTGGCCGGTTCCCCGGCCCTCAGCGACAGGTTCGCCCGCCCGGCCAGGTGTGCGGCAGGGGTCGTTTCGCCCCTCTTGCCGCCCAGCCATGGCCGGGGTGGAATCACCCACACCGCCGCGCGGGCGAGCGGCTACCCGGCCAGGCAGCCTGCGTGAGACCTGTCTTCGGCCACGATCTGGTCCTGCTCATCTTTGTAGCTCGCTGGCACGCTGGTTTGCTATGGCCGGTGCAGCGCGCATCGGATGTCGCGTGCGAGCTAGGCCAGTGCATCGGCAGCAGAGCGACAGCCGGATTAAGACGTACTCAAACCCGGGAGTTCGCCCTGACCGGTGGCTGCGACACCTGAGTCTGGGTCAATGCGACGGTCCGAAACGGGCCACTGGTTCGTAGTCCTGGTCTGTCGTCATTGCACGACGCGATCGCCGGACAGATCGCCGTGCCCTGGGTACCGCGAGTCGCCCGCCGCTGTTGGCTCCGGCGTTCTGGGCTGGCCTCGCGGGGGGAGGAAGAGGCTGAGCGCGACGACGAAGGCCACGACCTTGGACACTGCGTTGAACGCGAAGGGCAGCGGCGCGGAGGGGTAGCCGAGTCCGAATAGCGCCCAGACCGCGAAGATCAGCAGCATCAGCGCGAAGGCGAGGAAGGTCATCCGGGACAGCCGCACCAGCGGAGACAGCGACAGCAGCGCCAGCGTGGTGACTTCGGCGAGGAACAAGGGCGCGAAGAACAGCACCCGGTACGCAGCCGGGTGGGGAGCAACGGCGGGGTAGGTCCGGGTCATGACGATGAGGTCGAAGGGGAACTCGAAGATCATGGGCGCGGCTATCGCGCCTATGAAGGCGCTGCCCAGCCACCGTCCGGCCGCGTCGTCCTCCCTGCTGAGCGAGCGACCCAGATACAGGATGCCGATAAAGAGGGCGACCATGCACGCGGCGGTAACCGGGAAGACCGGCTGCGCTGGCCTGGAATGGATCAGGTGCTGCTGGAGCAGCTGGTGCACATAGATGCCGAAGCAGGCCAGGAACGCCACGACCGCCGTCCCCCAGGCCGCCAGCATGACCGTCCTGACTGCCTGGCCGGGACTGGGCAGCCACACCGGAAAACGCAGCCGAAGCCCGGCCCCGGCTACGCCCGCCGCAACGACCACCAGCACCACAGCCAGCGCCACCCTGGCCGCGCCGCCATAACTAAACCACCCGACCCGCCCTGCGGGCGCATGGATCTGCACGACGATCGCATGCAGCTGCCCGGCGGCCTTAACTGCCTGTCCAGAGCCCATCTTCATCGCCAGCGCCTCCTTGCCTGCCAGGCCATTGCCCGACCTGCTCTGCCAATTCGGCGTCCCTTAGGACATCACCTTCGAAGTCTTCGGCCGGCAACCGCCGACCGGGCCACGCTGTCATCCTCGCTCGCGCCCCAAGCTGGCGGACAAGATCGCGGCCGATGGCCGACCCCGGCCGGTCACCACCGCTCGAGCTTGCCGGAAAACGAACCGACGGCCGCCACCTCCGGCATCGGCGGGTTCCAGGTCAGCATGTCCCGGCGACCATCTGCCGGAAGATCCGCGCAGACAGGCGTGGCCGACTTTTGGCGGGCGTCTGCCTGGGTTCAGGTTCGGGCAGCTGCGGAGCGGGCGACAGTGAGGTACCAGAAGCCGCCTGCGAGATTGAGCGCTCCGAGAGCCAGCAAGAAGGCTGCCCAGCCGTAGACGCCGTAGGAGAGGCAGATGAAGCCCGCTGCGGCCAGGACACTGCCGCCGGCAATATGACCGACCCCGTAGAAGCGGAGGTGGCGGTACGCCCATGGCGGGATCAAGCGTTGCATGCCCGGTCGCTTGGGCAGGGATCGCCACCAGCCCCGCGGGCCTTTCTTTGCGATATCGGGTAGGTCGGGGAACGGCGTGTAGTCGAGTACCTTCCGCCATCCACGAATGCCGTCGTTGGGTGCGTTCATCGGGGTGTCTCCTGTCGGCTGAGGCCTTGTCTTATCTGCTGAGAACTGGCCGGTCTTCCGGCCCTCACCGCTAGGCTCGCGCGCCCCGCCGGGCCGGCGGCAGGGGTCGTTTCACCCCTCTTGCCGCCCGGCCGTGGCCGGGGGCGGCGTGAGCCACACCGCCGCGTGGCAAGCGGATACCCGGCCGGGCAGGCTGCGCACAACCAGGGCTGGGTTAGACCAGGCCGGCGCTGAGGGCCAGGCGGGTGAGGTCGGCGCGGCGCCGACATCCGGTCTTGTCGCGGATGCGGTCCAGGTGCGAGCTGACCGTGCGCACGCTGATGTACAGCTGCGCGGCGATCTGCGCGTCGGTGTGGCCCTGGGCGACCAGGGTGACAAGTTCCCGTTCCCGCGGGCTGAGCGCTTGCGCGCCGGGCGCAGCGGCTGCCGGCTGTGGCGCCGCGGCGGTGAGCATCAGGGCGTACTCGGCCGCGGTGGCGAGGCTCATCGCCGCGCCGCGTTCCTCGGCCGTCTGCGTCTTTGCCGGTCCGAGCTTCTGCCGGGCTTCGCGCAGGGCTTGCTGCCGCTGGAACCAGCCCTCGGGCAGATCCGGATGCGAGGGGGCCGAGAAACCTTCGCGCTCTGGCGCGGCCACCGCGGCCCATATCGTGACAGCCTCGGCGGTGCGCCCGGTCCGGGCGCACAGGTACCCGCAGCAGTCCAGGTCCTCGATCAGTTTTCTGCGCACGCCGGCCTGCAGGGCGGTCTGGAGGGCTTCCCGCAGGTGCGAGGCGGCGTCGGTGTGACGGCCTGAGGCGAGGTCGAGCACCACCATCTTCTCCAGCAGGTTTCCCAGGCTCCACTGGTCGCCCGCGTCCCGGGCGTTGGCCAGCCCGGCGGCGCACGTGCGTTCGGCGGCGGTCAGGTCGCCGGTCTCTATCAGCACGGTGGTCAGGGTGTGGTCGCACGCCCTGGCCGTGGGGCCGTGCAGGCCCGCCAGGATGCGCTCCGCCTGCCTGGCCAGCTGACTAGCACCGATGCGGTCGCCGCCGGCGCAGCCGACTTGGCTGAGGACCGCCAGGGCCAGTGCCTCGGCATCGGGGTGCTCGCTTTCCCTGGCCAGGGCCAGGGATCGGCGGGCATCGTCGGCGGCCTCGGCGATCCTTCCCATGCCGAGCAGCGTCGCCGACCGGCCAGTCAGGCACCTGGCCAGCAGCGCGACCGGGCCGTGGTCGCCGATGGCGTCGCGGGCTGCGGTGAAGTGGCGCAGTGCACCGGCGGGATCGGCCGAATCCAGCGACGCCTGACCGAGCCAGGTGTGACCGGCGCACCACTGGTCGCTGCCCGCGGCGGCGCGGTCGACGGCGGCGTGCAGCAGCGGCACCTGGCTCGCCAGCCGACCACGGATCTGCCACCACCACGCCAGCGCGGCCGCCAGCCTCGGTGCGACGGCGGCGTCAGGACTCAGGACCGCGTCGTGTTCCAGGGCCCAGTCCAGCACCAGGCGCATGGTGGCGTCCTCGGCATCCAGCCAGCGGGCGGCGGAGACCTCGCCGGTGCCCGCGGTCAGCACTGCCATCGCTTCTTCGGCGACCCGCACCGCGTACCCGGCCACCGCGGCAGCAACCGCGTCAGCCTCGCCGGCCTCGGCCAGCAGCCCCGCCCCGTAGGCCCGCAGGGTCTCCAGCATGACGTACCGGGACCGGCCATCGGCGCCGGTCCGCGGCGGGACCAGCAGCGAGCAGTCCACCAGGTGCAGCACCGCCGGCCCGGCGCCAGCCCCCGCGACCGCCTCGGCCCCCTCAAGCGTGAACGGCCCAGGGAACACCGACACTGCGCGGAACACCCGCCGTTCCCGTTCATCCAGCAGCCGGTAACTCCACTCCACGGTGGCTGCCAGCGACCGCTGCCGGGCGGCCGCGAGCCGGTCTCCTGCCTCCAGCAGCGCGAACCGGTCATCGATCCGATCAAGCAGCTGCGCCACGCCCAGCGCCTCGGTCCGCGCCGCCGCCAGCTCGATCGCCAGGGGCATCCCGTCCAGCCGCGCCACCAGCCGCGCCACCACCGGCGCGGTCTCCCCGTCCAACGCGAAGCTCGCGTCGGCCCGGCGGGCCCGGTCCGCGAACAGCGCCACTGCCTCCGACCCGTCAGCATTCGCTGGATTATCCGGGCCGGGCAGCGTCATCGGTCCGAGCCGGTACCGTGATTCGCCGGCTATCTGCAGCGGCTCCCGGCTGGTCGCCAGCACCCGCACGTCGTCGGCGCTGAGCAGCAGCCTGCCGCACAGCTCCGCCGCCGCGCCGATCACCTGCTCGCAGTTATCCAGGACTAGCAGCAGCTGCCGCCTAGCCAGTGCGCTCGCCAAGGCGTCGGCTGGCGCAACCGATGGCAGCTCCCGGATCCCCAGTGCCGCCGCCACCACGGCCGCCACCTGCGCCGGGTCCCGCACCGCCGCCAGCTCCGCCAGCCACACCCCGTCAGCGAACGAGCCAGCCACCACTCTGGCCGCCTGGTCGGCCAGCCGCGTCTTTCCGACCCCGCCTGGCCCGGTCAACGTCACCAGCCGGCACTTACCCACAAGGCCGGCGATCTCATCCACCACCCCGGCCCGGCCCACGAAGCTAGTCAGCGCAGCCGGAAACCCGTGCATGCCTCCCGCCGCGCCGGCCACCGCAGACCGCTCCACAGCGGTCACCCTAACCGCACCCCCGCTACGGCACAGCTGGTAGCCGCCGCTGGGCACGTCCATGACGGCGAACCGCAGCCCCCGAATCCTGCGCGGGTCCGCACTCCTATGACGTGATCTGAACGGAGGCCACCGTCTCCGCGAGCGCCGGGCGGGCACATAAGGCGGATAATCGCGCCTAGCTCACCAAGGTGCAGTCGGCTGATGACCGGTCCGAAGAACGCGATGCCGTGCGGGGGCAGGAACTGGATGATCGGGGTACCGACGTCCTGGCCGGTTAGCGACAAGGCATGGTCGGTCTCCGCCTATAGCTCGGCGTCCCAGCTGGTGTGGTCGAGGGCATCGGCAAGGTCGGCGGGCAGGCCGGCCTTGGCCAGCAGCGGTTCAGCGAACTCGCGGCTGTCGCGGTCGCCGCCATCTTGCCCAGGCCAGGCGGGCACGCGGCTATGGGCGATCATGAGTTCTGTCAGCTGTTCGGTCCAGCCAGCCGGGAGCCTCGTCATGCCTGTTACTGCCAGACGGCCGCATC
>Ga0335073_10014151_pt1 | contig 11186 bp, 7 predicted proteins | sample Lox_Sample_22_FD_207093 | JGI IMG/M metagenome (GOLD analysis project Ga0335073, IMG submission 207093) | Soil microbial communities from Loxahatchee National Wildlife Refuge, Florida, United States - Lox_Sample_2.2 | ecosystem: Environmental > Terrestrial > Soil > Wetlands | place: USA: Florida... | reverse complement strand
CGGCAGCTTTGCCGACTTCAAGACGAAATTCAATCAAGCGGGAACGACGCGATTCGGTTCCGGCTGGGCGTGGCTGCTTTTCCGTGACGGGAAGCTCGCAATCGAGTCGAGCGCGAATCAAGACAACCCGATCATGGACGGCGGGAAAGCGTTCTTCGGGCTCGATGTGTGGGAGCACGCCTACTACCTGAAATATCAGAACCGCCGGCCGGAATACATCGAGGCCTGGTGGAACACGATCAACTGGGAACAAGTGGCGGAGAATTATTCGCACGCGAAGAAGTAGATCGCGAAAAACGGACTCTCTCTCTTCGAACGAACGGGCGGCGGGATTCTCGCGATCCCGCCGCTCTTTTTTTGATTGCGCGAGAAACACCCGCCGCTGTTTCAACCTTCTCCAAGCCAAGAAAACAACGAGACATACGGGAAATGCTGGACGTGCAGAAGCGTCGAGTGGACCGGTGAGTTCTACATGGGCCTAGTACCGCGCCGGATCTTGGTCGCGCGCAAGTTTCTCAAACTCAATCGCTTAGCTCCTGGCTGCTTTGGAACGCGATTTGCGTTCGTCACAAGGAGCGCGCCGCGCGTGGCTGGAAAGCGGCGTGGGGAGGTGAGCATGTTCAGCGAACTCATTGTGTCCGGCAAGAAAGCGCCGAATGCGCGGAAGCCGTGGTCGGTGATGGTCTCGGTGGTTCTGCAGGCGCTGGTGATCGGCGCGCTGATTCTGGTGCCGCTGATCTATACGGAGGCGCTGCCCAAGACAATGCTGAGCGAGTTTATTGTCGCGCCGGCGCCGCCGCCTCCGCCGCCACCTCCGATGGCCGCTGTGAAAGTACAGCGCGTGAAGCTGGCGCAGGTCATCAAGACGCCCACTGTAGCGCCGACGGTGATACCGAAGAAAATCGAGGTTGAGAAGGATCAGGCTACGGCGCCGGACGTGGCGCAGAACACGCAGGACAACGGAATGCCCGGCGGCACCGGCGATGTGCTGGGGGGGATCGCGGGCAACGGCCCGGTGATGCCGCCTCCCCCGAAGCCCGCGGCGCCACAGCGAGTCACAGTGGGTGGCCAGGTGCAGGCCGCGAAGCTCATCAACAAGACTGCGCCGCAATATCCGGAAGTGGCGAAAGCGGCGCACGTGGCGGGAACCGTGGTGCTGCGCGCGGTGATTTCGAAAAACGGAAGCATCGAGCAGCTCGAGCTCGTCTCGGGGCCGCCGCTGCTGGCAAAGTCCGCTATGGATGCGGTGACGCAGTGGCGTTACCAGCCGACCGTGCTGAACGGGCAGCCGGTGGAAGTCGACACGACGATCGATGTGGTTTTCTCGCTGGGCTGATGCGGCGAGCCAGTTCGCGGCGGACTCCCCTGTCCGCCGCGAACTCGAACTGCGGAAAGCGACTGTCTAGAATCTTCGCAGCAAAACCGACTCCGCAGCCAGAACGCCGATCGCGACAAGCGTCGTGAGCAAAGTGACGACGATTCCGACGCGCGCGAATCTCCAAAACGAAATTTCCACCGACTGGCCCGCCTGCTGCAGCACGATCAGATTCGCCACGGAGCTGAGGGGAGTTGCGTTGCCGGCCAGCGTGCTGGTGCTGGCCACCGCGAGCCAGATGAAGCGCGCGTTCGGGAAAGACGGAACGAGCGGGCGGATCAGAATCACGGCCGGAACGTTGCTCACGAGATTCGAGAGAACCAGCATCACACCGCTGATGCCCAAGAGCTGGGAGAACGTGCCGCCCTCAAGCGCGCGGTGGAAATGGCCGATCAAGTAATCCACGGCGCCCGAGGCTTCGAATCCTTTGATAACGACGAAGAGAGCGGCGAAGAAGAGCAGCAATTCCCAATCGATTCGCTGATAGATGTTGGCCGATCTCACGCGGCCGATCACCAGCAGAAACGCGCCCACGGAAATTGCGACGAGCGGGAACGAGTAACCTGCGATCCAAAGGCCGAGAGCAAGCACGGAAGCCAGCACGCACTTGAGGAGCAAGGTGCGATCGAGCGTCGCGTCCAATTCCGGCGGGCTGTTCCCTTCGAGCGGATGATGCAGCACGTCGGCGCGGAAAAAGAAGGCGAGCAGCGCGGCGTCCGCCACAAGGCCGATGATCGACACCGGAGCAAGATGGAGGAGAAACGAAAGAAACGATAAGTGAGCGGAAATGCCGACCAGAGCGTTTTGCGGGTTGCCGGTGACGGACATGACGGAGCCGATATTTGCCGACGTGGCGAGGGCCATCAGGTAAGGAATCGGCGGGACCTTCAGGCGCTTCGTGACCGAAAGAACGACCGGCGTGAAGATCAGGCAGATCGTGTCGTTGACGAAAAAAGCGGCGAGGATTCCTGAGGTGAAGATCAGGATCAGCAGCAACTGGAGGCGCGTGCGCGCGACCATGGAGACGTGGATCGCGATCCAGTCGAAAAGGCCCGAGTACTGGAAGTGGGCGACGAGGATCATCATGCCCAGAAGAAAAATCAGGGTATTCCAGTCGATGGCCTGGTAGGCGTTGTCGAGCGTGAGCGCGCCCGCGAGAACCATCGCCACGGCCCCGCAGAACGCGGCGGCGGTGCGGTCCAGGTGGCTGCCGCGGCCGCTCTCGATGGCGATCAATAGATAGGTGAAGCAAAAGATCGTTGCCGGAATCCAATGTGTATGCGCGAAAGAAGGTATGAAGTGTGGCATCCGCGTGGCGAGGCAGAGAGCTTATCGCGAGCCGGGCGCGGGTGACAACGGAGAAAACCAGCCCGGAATGCGTGTTTTCGTTTAAGTCGCGCAGACTCTTGACGGGAACGGCGAAATCTGTAAACTGCCCTTTTCGACGATGGCTACACTGCCCAGTCCGTTAGATGAGAAGTTGCAGGACTTCGAGTTCCCGCAACGAGAAGCGGCCTTTTTCTACGGCCTCTTCCTGCGCGGGCACACCGCCGAGGAGCTGCGGCGGGATATCGAGGTGCCTGCCGCGGTCCTGGCCAAATGGGACCGCGAAACGAGGCACGAACCCACGCTACGCCCCCTGCTGGAACGGATCGTCAACTACCGAAGGCACGTCCTCGCAATCTTCGAAAACCTGATCGGGCACGATTCCACGAAACAAAGACTGCAGTAGCCGCGCGACCCTTGCGTTCAATACGCCGATTATGCCCGACGAAACGTCGGAGTATCTTCAGGGGCTAAAGCCTTGTGGTGCTTGCGTCTTAGTGTCGGACCTGAAGGTCCGACCCCCCTAGGCCGGCAGGCGCTTGAGTTGACGAGGTTCACCGCCGCGACACTCATCTTGTGGGGTTGTCGGCTTGCAGAAATGTTCCTTTCTGCAGTTCGTCGAAGGCTTCGCGAAGCTGATCCTGGTTATTCATGACGATAGGGCCGTACCACGCGACTGGCTCCTCGAGCGGCTTGCCGGAGACGAGGAGGAAGCGCATTCCGTCAGAGCCGGCCTGCACGACGACTTCATCGCCGCGATCGAAAAGCACGAGCGAACGGTCGCCCGCTTCTTTGGGCGGCGTTGTGTCCAGCCAACCGACCGATTCGGTGGGCACGGCTAGCGGACCCGAGGCGTTGCAGAATTTGCCAGAGCCCGCGAAGACATAGGCGAACGCGTGGCGGGTCACTTCGACGGGAAGCGCTTTTCTGCGGCCGGGCGGCACCGAGACGTCGATGTAAACGGGATCGGCCGCGATCCCGGTCACGGGACCGCGCTTGCCCCAGAAAGCGCCGCAGACGACGCGAGCGCGCGTGCCGTCGTCGTCCGTGACTTCGGGAATTTCGGGCGATTTCACTTCCTGGTAGCGGGGCTCGGTCATCTTGAGCGATGCCGGGAGATTGGCCCAGAGCTGAAAGCCATGCATGCGCCCGTCCTGATCGCCCTTGGGCATTTCCTGGTGGATGATGCCGCGGCCCGCCGTCATCCACTGGATATCGCCGGCGGCGATGGCGCCGCGATTCCCGATGCTGTCGCCGTGCTCGACGGTGCCCGCAAGCACGTAGGTGATCGTCTCGATGCCGCGATGAGGATGCCACGGGAATCCCGCGAGATAATCCTCGGGGATGTCGTTGCGGAAGTCATCGAGAAGAAGAAACGGGTCGAAATCGGACGTATTGTGAAAGCCGAACGCGCGGCGCAGATGGACGCCCGCTCCCTCGATGGTGGGCTGCGAGGTGATTAGCCGCTTGACCGGTCGAATCGACACGAGTGCCTCCTGAAATCCGCGTTCAACTATTACCAAACACGGGAATCGCGGCGCCGTGAATCACTTTCGCGGCATCGCTGCAAAGAAAAACGATTACGCGGGCGATGTCTTCTGCCTTGGGCCACTTCGCGAAATCCGCGCCGGGCATCGCCTTGCGGTTCGCTTCCGTATCGATGATGCTGGGAAGAATCGAGTTGGCGCGAACGCCGGTGCCCCTTAGATCTTCGGAGAGCGAGTCGATCATTGCAACAGCGGCCGCCTTGGAAGCCGCATAGGCTGCGGCTCCGCCGCCGTGGTCGATCGCGGCTTTGGCTGCGATGTTGACGATGGCTCCGTCGCCCTGCTTGACCATGACTCGCGCCGCGGCGCGCGACAGCGCGTAGCCGGAACGCAGGTTGAGCGCCAGCATCTGGTCGAACACCTTCGTATCGAGATCCCAGAGTTTCACGCCGCCCGCGTAACCGCCGACCGTATTGACCATCGCGTCGAGGCGGCCGTGGCGCGATCCGATTTCGTCGACGAGCTTAACGGTTGCCGCTTCGTTGGTTACATCGACAGCATAGCCCTCGAGGCGGGCCGGATTGCCGGCGAACTTCTTGAAGTCGTCGAATTGTTCTTGCCGATGATAGGTAACGATGACGGTGTCGCCTTGCGCGAGGAAAGCACTGCTGACGGCGCGGCCCAGGCCTCCCGTGCCTCCAGCGACCAACACGACTTCAGAGTTGTCTGCCAAGTTGGCTCCATGTTCGGTTCTTAGCCACGTGCGACGATTGGATGCCACTTCGCGCCGTTCGGACCCTGATTTTCGGAAAGGCGCGAGTGGGAGAGGCTCGTCTGCATGTAGATTGACGGAGCGCGTGCGTATTTGAGATTAGAGGGTTGCGCCCACAGATCCCCGGTAGCTCAATGGCAGAGCATTCGGCTGTTGAATTTCACAAGAACGGCACCGTCTAACCCGGAATTGGCCCCCGAAAACGGGCGGACTGGGACCAAACGTCGGCCCCAGGAATTGCGGGGTGGCAAGTCGCTACAGATCCAGGCCGGAACCAGCAGGGGCGAACCAGATGAGCTCGTCGACCGTAGAAGTCCACAAAAGACCTCAGGCTCTAGCTCGCCCCTGCAAGTTCGGGTCACACTTGCAGAGTCTTTGACTCTTCGTGCGGTCCGACTTAGAAGCTCAGCTTCAGTGCAAACTGGCCGAATCGCCGCTCGTCGTTGTTGCCGCCCTCGGCGAAGCTGCCGAGGCCGCCCTTCTGCTCGACAACCTGAAGCGGGGTGGTGGTCGGGGCAAAATAGGCGTTGAAATCAGGGTTCACGTAAAAGTTATGGTGATTGAAGATGTTGAACCCCTCGGCCCGGAACTCCAAATTGAACCGCTCGGTCAGTTTAAAGTTCTTGGTGATGGAAAGATCGTCGCTCCACGCGCCTGGTCCGCGGAACGCGTTCCTGCCAGTCATATCCGCTGGGAATGGCCCGAAATCGGAAACACCCAGAGTCGGGTTGAGCGGGCCGATGGGCGCGGGAGCCGGAACCGTTAGGGCAGCATAGAGATTGGGCCCGATGTTGTCGGGCGTCCCCGTGTGAAACTGCGTAATGGGGGTCGCGGGGGTCAATCTCGGAACACTGGTGAAATTCAACAGATAGCTTAGATCGGCGATGGAGAAGGGGATTCCGGTGCGTGCCGTGAATATACTGGAGACCGTCCAGCCGCCCAGAGTCTCCTCTTTCCAGCCGTTTCCGCTCTTGTACCAGGGCAGCGCCCAGATCGGCGATATGACGATGCGATGGCGGATGTCGTAATCCGAGCTTCCATAGTCGAGTTTGGGATCCACTATGCTGGTATAGCCGAGGGACCAGGCATTCAAATTATTCGAGAATGTGGTGCTGAGATCATCTAGCGAATGTGAATACGTGTAGTTTGCAATGAGCGTCAAACCCGTGCTGTGCAGATCCTGCGTCTTGAGTGAAACGTTGAGGCCATTATACGAGCTGATGCCGTCGCTGCCGCGTTCATTGATGTTCGCATATTGCGAGTTCGGGCGCGTGTAGCACGTAGACACCCCGGTAGTCGGATTCGCATACGGGCATGCGGCACCGGTAACCAATGGCGCGCCGAGATACTCCTGGGCACCGCCAAGCAGGTTGATGTTGGCGAGGTCGTACAGATGAACGCCATGCGAGCCGCTATAGGAGACGTCGATCAGTGTGTTCGGGGCTAGCTGCCGCTGCACATCCATACTCCAGAATTGGGCCTGGGCGACGTTGATTTTGTCGCCGTCGAAGCGCAACTCCGTGGGCGTAAGCGCGGTTGGAGGCCCGGGAAGCCCCAAGGGGCCAAGATCGTTGTTCGTGACGAACTGGCCGCAGCTGGCGCCGATAACTCCCCCGCTGGCGCTGCACATGCTCGTGACCACCGCGCTAGCCGGAGGGTTGAAGCTGGCGTTGTACGTGACGTTGCCGAAATTGCGCTCGTAGCTGATGCCAAAGCCTCCGCGCAGACTGGTCTTGCCATCTCCAAAAATATCGTAAGCAAAACCCACGCGTGGCGCAGCCGTCCCCCATCGCGGCTTCCAGAATTCGCCAATAGGGCTCTGGCTGGTGAGGAAGACTCCGCCGTCAGCGACGTTCTCCGGGTAAGTACCCGCGCCTAGGTAAAAATTGGAGTCCAGATCGGCATGATTGTTATGCTGTACGCCGTAATGCTCGTAGCGCAGAGCATAGTTGAGCGTCAGCCTGCGCGTAATTCTAAAACTGTCGCCCGCATACAGGTCCCAGTCCTTGTATCGGTAGCTCCGGGCGGGATCGGCCGCTGGCAGCGGGGGCGTGATTGTGCAGGAAGCGGATACGATCGGATTCCCGTAGATATCCGTAGGGCAGGGCAACGCGCCTTCCGCATTCACGCGGGCTGAGAATTGAAGTATCGGACTTGCATACGCTCCCCCTTGCATGTCGCCGCCCGAATTTACCAAACTGCTGATCGCTGGGCCGAGGGATGAGCCGAGTACCTCCTGGGCCTGAAAGTACGCGCCGTATGCGATGTTCAACTGGATATACGTGAACTCGCCGCCGAAATGCATCGTGTGCCGGCCCTTGGTCCAGGCTACATCGTGCGACAACTGAAATTCGTTCTGAGGTCCACCAAACGGCAGGCCACCGTTCCCCGTGTAGGTGTTCTCCAGTCCCGGCAGTTGGATCACGTTGCCTGTGACAGAATCACTCTGCTGTGCAGAGTTGCTTGAACTTAGATATAGATTGGGCGTGAATGCCAAGGCAGTGTCAAAACTCTGTGCTGTGTTGAAACGCGTGAAGCTGACCTTGGTGGTGCTGAGCAGGTCATTACTGAAGATATGTGTCAGGGAATACAGCGCGCTGTTGTCAAGAACCGCGCCACCGACGTCGAACTGGGTATAAGGGGTGTAAGAGACGGACCCATTAAAATCGTTTTCACTGTAGCGCGCGAAGCGAAAGAACATTTGCGTCTTGTCGCTCAAGTTGTAGTCCACGCGCCCCAAAAGATCGTAGGTGTTTTGTGGAACTCCACCGCCTGCATTGAAGGGGGCCGGGAAGTTGACCACGTCGAACACGGGCTGTGTGGGCGAAACGGGTGTAATGCCGTTTATCATCGGAAAAGTTCCGCCCGGGAAAGTCGCCGCGTTCGCAGCCAGAGCGCCTGCGGTCACCGTCTTAACGACGGGCTCAGTGGCGCCTGTTCCGTAGGTCGAAAAATAACTCTGAACGTTACTTGGCAGCAAGCTGATGAATGAAGGGTCGAGAATTTCCTCCGTCTGCAGCGTGTCGCTGCGCACGCGAACAAATTCCTGGGAATAAAATACGAAAAGCTTGTTCTTGATGATGGGAGCGCCGGCGTCGAAGCCGAAATCGTTGCGAGTGTAGTCGGGTTTTGGGACGCCATTTGCTTCGTTCCCGAAGGTGTTCGCCGTGTAGGCGGAAAGACGGTTGAACTCAAACGCGTCAGCGTGAATGTCGTTGGTTCCATGCTTGCTCTCGACGTTGACGACGCCGCCGGATGCTCGGCCGTATTCAGCGCCAAAGTTATTGGTAATGACGCTGAACTCCTGAACCGAATTGGCCGGTACGGGCTGGCCGGTGACGTCACTGTAGACGCCTACATTTTCCACGCCGTCCAAGAGAATTTCCGTGCCGGTTTCTCGCAGGCCGTTGATGGAATAGCCCACGCCGTAGCCGGTAATGCTCTGACCTTGGGAGGCGCCGGTGTTATTGGGGGAGGCCTCGCCGGAGTTGAGAACGGAATCGCCGCTGCTGACGTTTCCCGAAAGAGCGACAAAAGCGTAGGGATCGCGATTCAGGCTGGGGAGCTGCGCCATCTGCTCCGTGCCGACCAACTGCTGGAGTTCCTGTGATTGCGTATTGACTGAGGTCCCGCCGGCTCCTACGACTTCCACCGTTGTCGTCGTCCCGGCGACGGACAATTGCGCGTCCAGAGTCACACTGCCTCCTACCGTGACTTCGGCCTGGGACTTAAATGGCTGGAAGCTACCGTTCGTCACCGTCACATCATAGACGCCGGGAATGAGCGCTTGAATCAAGTACCGTCCGTTGCTTCCAGACTGGACAGTTCTCGGTGCGCCCGTGCCGGCGGACTTCGCCGTTACATTGGCGCCCGGAATCACCGCCCCCGTGGGGTCTGTTACAACGCCGGTAATCGATCCGGTCTCTGCTTGCGACCAAGCTGGCGGGCAACTCATCACGAGTGTCCCGAGAAATGCAAGGGCACATAGAATAGCGCTTCTGAGATTCACGGCGTTCCTCCTGGAGTGTAGGTTCGTTTACAGCATCCGCAGCCAATGCTCTGCCACGCTATTCGGGTTTCCCCACACGACAAAAACAATCTCGGCAAAGAAAACGATTTTTTCGATGTTGCGCCCGGCATGTTCGCTATTTCGCTTTCGAATGCACGCAGCATTCCATGCTGAAAACGAATTAATGAATTGCTTTTTAAACGAGTTGCGCGCGACTCATCGCAGTCCACTTATGAGTTTGCGTAGGCGAGTTACTCCTCTTCGTCACAGTTTTTCTGCTCTTGACGTCACGATTCCTTCGTCTCGTCGTTGATCGGTGTAGATCCACAGCTGACAGGAAAACCAATAATGCAATTCCAGATTCTGTATATTTTCTTGACACTGGCCGATGTTTTGCGCGCGCGCCCGAGAGTCTCCGTAGCTTTTTGCTGGTAATCGCGTCCATCCGCATGCGCGCAGGAGCGGGCCCGATGCGTTACGCCCGGAGGATCCGCCGCGGGCGGCACGCAACGTTCAAGGTGTGGGTTGGATGCGTTGGAAGATTGGCGGTAACAACGATCGCGATACTTCGGAGATATGGCCGGGCGGGGCGGAAAAAAGCCTACAGTTGAGTGTGTTGCGAACGCTCCAAGAGATTAGCGTGGCAATGCCGGTGGGGACCTCAATGGTTTGGATTTCTTCAAACGGGTAATCAATCGGATCAACGCCAACATCCGTTTTTCGAAGAAGGCCGCTTCCTGCCCGCACTCCTTTTAAATCCCCAGCATTTCGTGATGACTCTGCGTAATTTCGACCCGAATTCCCACGACTTATCACATCATCCTTGCGGCCCCCGATCGAAGCGAGCATTCTGGGACTGAGATTAGGTCGGTCTCTCTCGACAGGAACGTACTAACCGTATGTCGCAATCTGGCGCATCTCGGCGCTTGGGTTTCTGTCGTCCACGGCACTCCGGGAGGAACAGATGGACCGAAATACATTTCCCGCCGGTACTTCTCTAGTGCTTGCCATGATCTTTGCTTTTGCGGCGCCACTTCAGATGCGAGCGCAAGATGCCAAGAAGCCGTATCCAAGCATGGCTCCGCTTGATCAATACCTAATGGAGCGCAACGCCGAGATTGCCATGGCGCGGAGCGCGGCCCCGGAGGCCATCTCGCGCGATGCGGATGTCCTCGTCCTGGGAAGGCATGGCTACGAAACCGCAGTCAAAGGCAAGAACGGTTTCGTGTGCGTGGTGGAGCGAGGGTGGATGGGTCCATTCGATGGCGAATTTGCCGTTAATTTTTGGAACCCTAAACTTCGAGGCCCAGTCTGCTTCAATCCGCCTGCTGCCCGCTGCATCCTGCCGATGACGTACAAAAGAACGCAGATGGTCTTGGCCGGCGAGTCCAAAGCTCAGATCATCGAGGGGATTAAGACATTCATAAAGCAAAAGCTGCCGCCTCTCGAGCCTGGAGCGATGAGCTACATGATGTCGAAAGAACAGTACCTTACCGATGATGGCCCACCCAACTGGATGGCTCACGTGATGATTTATACTCCGCTCATGGACGGTGCTGTTTGGGGTGCGGACCTGGCCCGCTCTCCCGTCATGCTGAATCCACAGTTCGATGGCCATCCGGAACCGATCGACGTATTCATGATTCCCGTGGGCAGATGGTCGGATGGAACACTCGCGCCGATGCCCAAATGATCAAAGCCACGCAGAGCGCTCTCGGTGCTGTCGTTGTCGGTCTCCAGCGCGGCTATATCCAGCCGGCCATTGTTACCGTAAGCGGGCGCACGGCTAGCCCGTGACGAAAGTGTCGGCGCCAATCCAGAATTTCGCCAGGGACTTCAAATTACTCTTGTAAGTACGTGAGACTGTGTATTCCTTGCCCCCCTTGATGCGAAGCACGTACTCTCCCGTGGGCCAAGGCTGAATTTCTTCCACGAAGGAACCGTTCACCAGCACGGAGCGGTGTATTCTTATGAATCCGTAGGCTTTTAGCTTTTCCGCCATCGTAGAAATCGATTCTCGCAGTAGGTACGATCCGGACGGGCGCCGTAACACTACGTAATTGCCTTGAGCTTCGATAATCACCACGTCGGCCGGATCGACAAAAAGGATCCTTCGTTTCGTCTTGATTGCGATTTTCGTTGATTTCGACAGCATTTGCTCGAGCTGAGGCAGTATTTTCACCAATTGTGCCGCCCGCTCGCTTTCCGTTCTGCGGA
>Ga0335073_10014150_pt1 | contig 11186 bp, 9 predicted proteins | sample Lox_Sample_22_FD_207093 | JGI IMG/M metagenome (GOLD analysis project Ga0335073, IMG submission 207093) | Soil microbial communities from Loxahatchee National Wildlife Refuge, Florida, United States - Lox_Sample_2.2 | ecosystem: Environmental > Terrestrial > Soil > Wetlands | place: USA: Florida... | reverse complement strand
GGGGACGACGGCGCCGGAGGAGTCCGTGACAGTTCCGGTCAGAGTGGCCCGGAACTCCTGTGCGCGGGCGTACGGCACCGCCAGCTGGAGGCATACGACGAGGCCGAGAGCAATTTGCCAACGCAAAGTCGCGCGACCAGCGCGCAGGCTGAAACTCGCCAGAAGCTTCATCGTGACCTCCTGAGAACCTGAGGGTGCTTTCCTGTGGTGTTGATCGCGGGGTGAGGCTTCGCGTGGTGGGCGTTCTTAGCGTCGGTCTGAATCGTGCCCTGCAGTTCGACAATGCCGAAGATGGGCGCAACCGAGTCCGTTTCAATGACGAAGGCTTGCGAACCATTCGCAAGGTAGAACGAAACGTTCTCCGTACCTGGCGACGTGCTTCCGACGGGCGCCGCCGGGAATGCAGGAGTTGTGGTGATGGTTCCGGTGTAACGTCCCGGATTGCTGGCGTCGGCTGTGAACGTGCCCGTCAGTGGCCCAACGATCGGCGTCGCGTTCGCAGTACCTTGCCCCTGGAAGTCTCCTTCGCCGCTGAAAGTGCCGGCGCCACCGACAGTGAACTGGCCCGTATAGCCGCCGTCATAGTTGCAGCACCCGCCCAAATTATCTTGATCCGACAGTAGAATCGCGTTGCCGGCTGAGAAAGTCGCCGTCGTGTCGGTCTGCGGAATCACAACACCGATCATGTCGGCGACATCGGTTTCGAGAAGCAGTGCGCCTCCCGCGCCGCTCGGATTATTGGGATCGAGGAGGTTCAACGCCGGATCAGTCAGGTAGATGTTGTAGGTTTGCCCCGCTGGACCGACAACACTTCCACGGGCGCTGCCGGCAATCGCGAAGGTAGAGCCCGCGAGCGCAATGGTTGAAGGCGTGCCGAACGCATTCAGATCCATGATGCCGGCAGTGATATTTCCATTGCCGTCCGCCGTGAATTGTCCGCCAGACGCTCCCGACTCCCCGCCGTTGGAATCGCTGGTAAATCCAAACGCGCTGAAGATGTAATTTCCGCTCACCGCTGCGTTTGTCGTGCCGACCGATCCCTGCCCAAATGCGCTACCCGTATTGGCCGCGCTGCCTGTCGGCGAAATGGATGTAAGACGCAACGCTTCGGGAGTCACGATGTAGTAGGCGTATTCCGTTGCGGTGGTGGGCGTATCGGGAGAGCCGCTGAATGTGAGGGTTCCGCGGCCATAGGCGTCCGGCGCGGTAAATGTGCCGCTGACAGGGTTCGGCGCAGCAGAATTGGGGAGGGTCCGATAGCCGGTGCCGCCGCCAAAGTTCTCGTCGAAGATCACATTGCTGACCCCATTCACACCATCGGCGGTGAAGATTCCCGCCCAACTCGAATTCGCGCTATTCGCGCCGCTGTAGCCGGCAAGGCTGAAGGAGTAATTTCCAGACACCTGCGACGGCATGAAGCCCGATCCCGGCGTTTGCAGGTCCATGCTGCCAACGCCGCCGATCGTCAGTCCGTTGAATTGGTCGTCCTCGGCCATGATCAGATGTGAATTCGAGATGGCCGTAATACCGTGAGTTTGCTGCAGCGTTCCGCAGCAATCGGTATTGTTCAGGCTCATGGAAATGTTTCCATGGCCAGTCGCATCAAGGGTGTATGTGCCGGTAATCGATGGAATCGTGGTGTAGAAGCCATTCGCAGAACCGTCGGCTTCTCCGGAGACGATGTTTCCGTTTCCGTCGAGAATGACGCTGCCCGCCATTCCGAAGGATCCATTGCCCTCGAGCACGAACGCATACTGCTGCCAGACCGCGACTGTGCTGCTGACCGATTGCGAGCTATCCGTTACCGAAGTCGCAGTGATGGTGACGGTATGACCGAGATTCGGTGTAACCGGACCATTCAAATTCGTTGGCGCGGTGTAGTAAGTTCCGACGTTATACGCGGTCGAGGTAGGGTTGAAGGTCCCGCACGAATCGGCCGGAGCACAGCTCCAGGTGACGCCGCCGTTCTTGGGGTCATACAAAACATTGGCAACGACCCCCACGCTTGACCCCGCAACCATACCGGTCGGCGGAGCTTGAACCATCTGGACCTGTAAGCTTCCCGTGCTTGATCCGGGAGGACTGTCGTAGCCATTGCCACAGCCGGAGAGGATCGCCGAGGCGAGGATTGCGACAATTAACAGCGGAACTCTACGATTCATTGTTCACCTCGGACCGGCTGCGTGGTATGGCTCAACTTTTTGCAGGACTTATGAAAACCGACGGGGACATGAAATGCGGCCACCGTGGCGAGGACAGAACCCTGGCTCGCGATTCGTCGAACTCGCGCGGAGCAACAGCTCTCCGAGAAGCTGAACTCCCAATTCATTCTGAGATCCTCAAAACGACAAGACACTGTGTGAAACAACACCTCGAATCGGATTGGAATTTACCTTAACGATATTGCTGGGGCTTTTTGGTCAATTCCACAACCGCAACCTGAAATTCCACAATCGGCAGTGTTTATGCGGGTTGCGATCTCCAATTCGGCTGGCAAGTATGCTGGCTCCGGGCTGGAAAATAAATAGTAGACATTTAACATTAATTGCACTAATGTCACCTTTTTGTAAAAGGTCGATCCGAAGATGAGTGCTGCGCCACTGTCGGGAAGCCGCGTCATCGTGCATGAACTCGAGCAATTCCTACGCTCGACGAGAGTACGGCACGTGCATTTCGGCGATGGCACGACCGCCCCTCCGCCACTCGCATATGTGACGAACTTCCCTCGCTTCTCCTTACCACTAGCCGGATGTCACACCATGGAGATTGCCCGCAGCGGCCGCAACGAGATCATCAAGCCAGTGCGAGGGCATGCGGTTTTTGTGCCGGACCACGCCTGGAACAAGCCCGACTGGACAGGACGCGTCGACGTTCTTACCTTCTTATTTGGCGTGAAGCAGATCGGGATCAGCCTGGTCCGCCATAGTGGCGGATCACAGGTTCCAGCAAGCGCAGTAAAGGCCAGCGTTCACGGCGGATACGACGTGCCCACCCACAGCATCCTCGCGACCTTGATGGTCATGGCGGCGGATCACGTAAAAGGGCCACTGGCACTGCTTTCCGCCGAAGCTTTACTCCACGCCTGCTTGCGACTTCTCAAAACGCCGGCCCAGCAGAATCCTCGTAAGGCAATCCGGACCTACGAATCGATCTGCCTTTATGTGCAGGAGAACTTTCACACGCCGATTACACGTGAAAGCGTCGCCGAGCACTTCGGCCTTGCTCCGAACCACATCTCCAGGCTTTTCCGCAAGGAAGGCTTCATGCGGTTCAATGATTATGTGAACCTCGTCCGCGTGAACCGAGCAAAGTTCATGCTGCAGAACTATGGGATGACCCTCAAGGAAATCGCCGCCAGTTGCTGCTACAGCGATCCGGCATACTTCTGTAGGGTGTTCAAGAAGGTCTGCAAACTCACGCCCACGGAATACAGGGCCAACAAGACCACACAGGTTGCCCGATAGGCAGAAAATGGATCTGACTACCAAATGTTATCTGTGTACAATAAACGTTCCATCTCTCCTGTTTCCAGACTAGGACGAATCACACATACTACGAGGCTGCATTACGGCTCGGGGCCGATAAAACATGCGGACGCAGGCAGCCCTGTTCTCTTCGATGTTCGACTCGCAGCAGGCTTTACAGACGTTTTCGGCAGGTTTGCGAATAAAATGCATGACACTTCTCTAGCTACGCCCGATCTGGATGCTTGAATCCTTAAACAAGCTGAGGCAACACCTACTGACGGGGGTCTCGTACGCGATTCCGTTTATCGCCTGCGGGGGCATCCTCATTGCGGCTGCTGTCGCCTTTGCAATGACCCCCACGGGGCCGGACTTCTCCAATGCTCCACGGCTCAAGCTGTTTCTTGACGTTGGAACCGCAGCATTCACCCTGATGTTGCCGGTCCTCGCCGGCTACATTTCCTATTCCATCGCCGGGAAACCTGGACTTCTGCCGGGATTTCTCGGTGGCTACCTCTCAGGCCAGGTGAAGGCTGGTTTTCTCGGCGCAATTCTTATCGGCCTTGTTGCCGGCTACCTGGTGGAAGGGCTCAAAAAGGTTCCTGTTTCGAAATATCTGCGCCCAATCATGCCGATTCTTGTCATCCCGATTGTGTCGGGAGCGATCGTGGGATTGCTGATGTTCAAAGTGTTGGGAGTGCCGATCGCACTCTTCATGGAACATGCAAATCACACTTTGCATGCATTAAGTACCGGCAACGACGTTCTATTGGCGCTACTTCTGGGAGCTATGATCGCGGTCGACATGGGAGGACCCGTAAACAAAGCAGCATTTTTCTTCGGCGCGGCCATGATCAGCGAGGGCAACTATCAGATCATGGGCGCGTGTGCGGCCGCGATTTGCACGCCACCGCTGGGCGTAGGATTGGCCACGCTCATCCGCAGGCAACTTTGGAGTGAAGAGGAGCGCGAAGCTGGCATTGCCGCGATCGCAATGGGAATGATGGGGCTAACCGAAGGAGCAATCCCTTTTGCTGCTGCGGATCCGATTCGCGTCATCCCCAGCATCATAGTAGGTTCGAGCGTGGCTTCTGTGATCGCGATGATCGGCCGAGTAGGCGATCATGCTCCACACGGCGGTCCTATCGTCTTATTCGCTGTTGATCACCGCTGGCCCTACGTCCTGGCCATTGTGGCAGGAACCATCGTAACGGCGTTCTTGGTTCTCGTCTTAAAAACCAGTGCCAAAGAAGCATTCATAAACAAATCCCAAGAAGCACTCGCAGACAAAATTTCCAAACAAGCATTCGTGGAACAGGAGAAGCCCGCATGAAGATCGTCGCCGTGACTGCGTGTCCGACGGGCATCGCTCACACCTACATGGCTGCTGCCCGCCTGGAAAAAGTAGCCAAGACTTTCGGCTTCGACATTAAGGTTGAAACTCAGGGCGCGATGGGCATCGAAAACGAGTTGAGCGAGAGTGATATTCGTCAGGCGCAGATCGCCATCTTTGCAGTTGACATTGAAATTGAGGGGCGAGACCGATTTAACGGAGTAAAGGTGATTCAAGTGCCCCTGCAGGAAGCTCTCAAGAACCCTGAGGGAATTTTCTCCAAGATTCAGCGTTAATCATGTCGCAGAAATCCGACAATTCGCACGAGTTCATTTTTGTGTGTCCGTTGGCCAGCGGGATGCACGCTCGTCCCGCCAGCCACCTGGCTGAAGTGGCGAACCAGTTCGCCGCCGACTGCAGCCTGACGAATCTGCGCAATGGACGCGTGACAAACACGAAGAGCGTGCTCGGTGTAATTGCTGCCGACGTTCGCCAAGGAGATCGCTGTTCGCTGCGTGCTACTGGCTCGGACTCCCATGTAGCGCTCAAAGCCCTGCGCAAGTTTGTGGAAACTACGCTTCCCGGGTGCGATGTTCCTTTGGTTCCAGACGAAGGGCTGAATCGGCGGAACACTGCGCCTCGCCCGCTGCAAGCGGCAAACGTAAAGTGCATCGTGGGAACTCCTGTCAGCCGGGGAATCGGACAGGGGAAAGTGGTTCTGCTCAAGAAAATGGCGCTGCCCACCGGCCTCGAAGCGCCATTCGTCGACGACCCGCGCAAAGAACTACAGCGATTGAAAGATGCAGTCAGCGCGGTTCGACATCGCCTTGTCGAAAAGCTCAAATCCTCCCTCACGCCGACAGGAACCGCCGTGCTGCAAGCCGATCTTGCCATGGCGGGAGACATTCTGCTGTGGGAGAAACTCCAGGAGCAAGTTTTAACTGGAAAATCGGCCGCACAGGCGGTCATTTACACGGGAGAGTTCTTCATCGACCTCCTGGGGCACTCTGAGAACGAGTACATCCGGCAACGCTCAGTCGACATTGAAGAAATCTGCCTGCAACTGCTCGAAGAAGTTTGCGAGATCAGTCCGGCGCCAACGGTCGAGTTGAATGAACCGTCAGTCGTGGTGGCCGAGGCGCTGGCTCCGCAGCAACTTCTCGCGCTTGACCTTCGCTGCTTGAAGGGCCTTGTCATTGAGCATTCGGCGACCACGTCTCACGCTGCGATTCTGGCGCGGTCGTTAGGCATCCCAACGCTGGCCGGAGTTCGGAATGCCCGACTCGTACTCGCCTCGGGGAGCGAAGTCGTCATTGACGCTAATCGCGGCTTCGTCGTACCTCAGACATCTCCGGCCGTCCACCGCTTTTATGAGCGTGAGGCCGACACGATACAGCGGCGGAAAGAATCGCGGTCGATCGATGCCGGAGGTTTTGCAAAGACCCCGGACGGCCGAGGTCTTGAGGTCGGCGCAAATGCCGCGTCCGGCGAAGAGCTACGCGTGGCCTTTGAAAACGGCGCCGACGGCATTGGACTGTTTCGCACGGAAATGATCTTTTTGGGCCGCGAACAGGCGCCTTCTGAAGATGAACAGTATGCGACTTACTCCGAGGCGGTGCGGAGCGCCGCAGGCCGCACGGTCATTATTCGCACCTTCGACATCGGCGGCGACAAGAAGGTGCCTTACCTGCATCTGCCGAAGGAGGAAAATCCTTTCCTCGGGTATCGAGGGATTCGTATTTATCCCGAACACAAAGATTTGTTGCAGTCGCAATTGCGCGCGATTCTGCGGGCTTCAACGGCGGGCAGCATTCGAATCATGGCGCCGATGGTCGCTTCACTGGAGGAACTACTCCACTTCAAATCCGAGGTGACACGGGCGAAGCAACATCTTACCCACAGTGGCCTCGAGTTTCGTCGCGACATTCCGATTGGCATTATGATCGAAGTTCCCTCCGCTGCCTTCGTGCTTGACGAATTGCTGAAGGAGTCAGATTTCTTCAGCATTGGCACCAACGATTTGAGTCAATATTTTTTCGCTGCCGACCGGGGAAACTCCAAAACAATAGGGAGTTTCACCGTTCGTCATCCGGCGTTTCTACGGCTTCTGAAACAGATTGTGGACAAGATCCGCCCGTCCGGAAAGTGGGTTGGCATGTGCGGGGAGATGGCGGCCGATATTCGCAACCTGCCCTTTCTGCTTGGCCTTGGTTTGAACGAAATCAGCGTACCACCCGCCGAAGTGCACGACACCAAACGAGCTGTCACAAGCTTGCGCCTGGCGGACTGTGTAAACCTGCTCAATCACGCCCTCGCGTGCAAAGAAACTTCTGCCGTAGAAGAGCTACTCGTGGACCGCCCAGTGACTCCGCAGCCATTGCTCAGCGACGACCTCGTGTTGCTCGGCAGCAACAGCCAAACCAAGGAAGAAGCGATTCACGAAATGGTGGATGCCTTCTACATCTCGGGCCGAACCGAGGAACGCGATTTGCTCGAGGAGTCGCTCTGGGCACGGGAAGCCGAGTATTCCACCGGGCTGGGGCATGGTTTCGCGATCCCGCATTGCAAGAGCGATGCGATCAGTTCCAATTCAATCTGCATCTTACGACTCAATCAGCCCATTAATTGGGACTCCATCCACGGGGAACCGGTACAGATGGTGGTCCTGTTGGCGCTTCGCAAGTCTGATCCGGCCAACAGTCACATGCAGGTTTTTTCTTCTCTCGCCCGGAAGCTGGATGATGACGACTTCCGCCAGCATCTGTTCAAGTTCGAAACCGCAAGCCAAGTGAACGGCTATCTCGCCCAACAGCTCGGACTACAGGTTCTGTCTCTCGCCGCGAATCCCGTGATGACAGATACTCCCGCACAATCGCACAGTCGATAAGGGCTAGGAATCGACAGGTGAGCGCGGGATGGATTCCGCCTTTTCTCCTCAAGGAGCGCGCTTCCGGCGCCCGATGTCTCATCGGGCCTCGCCGGGAAGGTTGACAAGACGTTGGGAGAATATATAATCGTGGTCGTTGCAAGCAAGCGTTTGCGGCAAACGTTTGGCTTTCGCCGATCACGGACCCGTTTCATGACTCTGGAGCAGATAACACAACGCCAGCCCGGATATTGTCTCGAATCTTTCTTCTACACCTCCGAAGCGATTTTCCACGAGGACGTGGAAAAGATCTTCCTGTCGAATTGGCTGTTCGCCGGCCATGTCAGCCGGATACCCAAGCCCGGGGATTACTTCCTTTTCGAAGTCGCCGGCGAATCGTTCATCATCATCCGCGATGACCGGATGGAGCTCCATGCGCTTTCGAATGTGTGCCGACATCGCGGGTCTCGCATCTGCCTTGCGTCACAAGGAACGGCACGTACTCTCGTATGCCCGTACCACCAATGGGTTTACCGCCCAAACGGAGACCTGCTGAATGCGCGGTTCATGCCGGACGGCTTCGAACTGGGAAAACATGGGCTGTTTCGAGCTCGAATTGAGATTTTGCAGGGTCTGATATTCATTTCGGGAGCGGATCATCCTCCTGAGTTCGAACCTTTTCGGCAATCGATGGAAGTGCGTCTGCGGACCCATGCGTTGTCGGGCGCCAAGATTGCGCACACGCAAGAATATGAAATTGCGGCCAACTGGAAGCTGGTCGTAGAGAACTCGCGCGAATGCTATCACTGCGGCGTGGCGCACCCGCAATACTGCAAGGCCGTAAGTTTTGCGGCGGCGGTCGGATCACAAACGGCTCAGGCGGAGTCTGCATCTGCCGAAACCGCGGCGCGCGAGCGATTGCAGAGTCTTGGCTTACCCGTGGAGGAGGTACCTTTTTTGCCGGATAGTTGGTATCACTACCGGCGGTTCTTCTTGCGGCCGGACCATTTGACCGAGAGCATGGATGGAAAACCTGTCGCGCCTCTCATGGGTTCCCTTCCCGATCGCGACACAGGAGTCTTCGCGATTGTCACCCTTCCCAATTTGCTTCTGGAGGCCAACGGCGACTATGTCATGACTCTGCGCCTCACGCCCGTGGCTCCCCAGCGCACTCGCGCTCAAGTTTCGTGGCTGGTGCGGGGCGACGCCCAGGCGGGCATTGACTACGACCTGGATCGTCTCACAGAATTCTGGCGGCTCACGTCGGAACAAGACTGGACGCTTTGTGAAAACAATCAGCGAGGAGTGAACTCGTCCAAGTACATTCCCGGGCCTTACGCTCCGACCGAGGCAGGAGTGGAACATTTCGTGCAGTGGTACATCAAGCAGGTACAAGTGCGATGACAAACCAGGTGTTCTCCAAAGCGGAAATGGCGGTTCTTGGGCTTGACATTGGGGGCACGAAAACCGCTGCCGGCATCGTTGAGTTTCCAAGCGGCGAAGTCTCAGAGCGAATCGTCATTCCAACCAGGCCGAACCGGCCCGGAGACCAGGTTCTCGAGGAGATCTGCCAACTCGCCAGAAGTTTCAAAGACGCTGCGGAAGCGTCGGGTCGCACGCTCGCCGGAATTGGCGCCGGCATCGCTGAGTTGGTAAGCCCGAGCGGAGAGGTCACCAGCAGTCAGACGATTCAGTGGGACGGAGCACCGGTGCGGGACATGCTGGCCACGATCGCGCCGACGGTTATCGAGTCGGACGTCCGGGCCGCCGCGGTTGGTGAAGCGCTGCTGGGAGCGGGCAAGGATTTTCGTTGTTTCGTGTATGTCACCGTGGGAACGGGAATCAGTTCCTGCCTTGTTCAGGACGGCAAGCCTCACGTGGGCGCCCACGGCAACGCGCTTGTGATGGCGACAGCTCCTCTTAGCTTTTTCTGCTCTGAGTGCGGCGCGTATTCCAGCACGGTTCTCGAGGAATTCTCATCCGGCCCAGCACTCTCTCGTCGCTATTCCAAACAGTCCGGGCAAGTCGTCGGCGGGGGAGAAGAAGTGACATCGCGAGCGGAGGAGGGCGACCAGTGCGCAATCAGCGTCGTCGAGAGCGCTGGCCGGGCCTTGGGCAGCGGCGTCGGATTCCTGGCGAATGTGCTGGATCCCGAAGCCATCGTCGTAGGTGGCGGCCTGGGGTTAGACGGACGGCTTTACTGGCGCGCAATGGTGGAGTCGACGAGGCAACACATCTGGGCTCGAGCGGGAAAGAATGTTCCGATCTTGAAGGCGAAGCTTGGCAAGGACGTTGGCCTCGTGGGCGCAGCAGTTGCGTTCTGGAATTCCAACAATGGGAACCTGCGGAGAGAGTAGAGGCCTATGCGGAACAATATTGAAGTGCTCCTGAAGCGTGGCACTCCTGTTTTAGGAGATGGCGGATACCTGCTCGAACTCGAGCGGCGTGGCTATGTGGATAGTGGATCCGGGCGCGAGAAAGTGGGAACGGGAAAAGGCAGCGGCCAATTCACTCCGGAAGTGGTCATTGAGAATCCCGACGCCCTTCGTGAATTGCACCGGGAATTCCTGGCTGCCGGTTCGCAAGTGCTGCAGGCACTCACTTTTTTTGGGACGCGCGAGAAACTCTCCCGGGCGGGCTATGGTTCCCGGACGGAAGACATTAATCGGAATGCCGTCAAGATTGCGCGCGAGGTTGCGGGCGACCGCGCGCTGGTGGCTGGTTCAGTATCTCGCACCCAGCTTTTTGAAAGAGCGGGCGCGGGGGCGGGAGATCAGGTGCGGGATCTGCTGAAGGAACAGATTCGCCTGCTGAAAGATGCGGGCGTCGATTTTCTCATTGCAGAGACCTTCTTTCATCTTCAGGAGATGCTCATCGCGCTTGAATGCGCCGCTTCTGCCGGAATGGCCGTGCTGGCAACGATGAGCTTTCGTCCTACGCTCGGCGCCTGTAGTGACGGCCGCACTCCTTCGGAGTGCGCCAAGGCGATGGCCGATGCCGGAGCGCTAGCTGTTGGCGCAAATTGCGAGCAGGAACCGGCAAGAATGTTGCCGCTCTTGCTGCAGATGCGCGAGGCCAGCGGGAAACCAATCATCGCCCAGCCCGCCGCATTTCGTACTACGGAAGCTACGCCCTGTTTTACGCGGCTTCCGGAGTTTCCCGACGCGATGGAGACGATCCAAGTCGCCCGGGCGGAGTTTGTGAGTTTCGGTGCAACCGCCGCCGCGGAGGGTATCAACTTCGTCGGCGGCTGTTGCGGATGTAATGCGGCGTATATCCGCGCTCTTCGCGCGGGCCTGGAAAAAACGCAGCCGTGAAATTCGATTGACAGGAAGGGCTGGTTGCAGTAGGTTCTCTAGTACAAACGTTTGCGGCAAGCGCTTTCTATACTTCCGAAATTGGTCCCAATCGGGACCGGTAGACGGTTAAGGGAATGAAGACACCTCGTTTGATCGAAGACATTCGATCCCAACCTGATTCACTTTCCGATGTGTTGAGACATCAATCCGGACCCGGGAAAGAT
>Ga0335073_10014149_pt1 | contig 11187 bp, 7 predicted proteins | sample Lox_Sample_22_FD_207093 | JGI IMG/M metagenome (GOLD analysis project Ga0335073, IMG submission 207093) | Soil microbial communities from Loxahatchee National Wildlife Refuge, Florida, United States - Lox_Sample_2.2 | ecosystem: Environmental > Terrestrial > Soil > Wetlands | place: USA: Florida... | reverse complement strand
GTGTGCACGGATGCGGCGTATCCGGATGTGAAACCGGATACGAAGCTGGTGAACCTGACCGGGCTGCGGACTCCGCTGCTGCAGGAGGAGATTGGCCGGCTGCGCGCGCTGTCGCTTGAAACATGCGCGGCGACGGTGGAAGTGCTTGAAGGACTGGTTCCGGGCGTAAGTGAACGCGAGATGGCGGCGCGGGTCACTGCCGCGTTATGGAGACACGGAATTGCTCCGACGGTCCTGCTGATGGGAACGGACGAACGCATCTTCAAGTACAAACATGCAGTGCCGCGTGCGGGCGTGCTCAAGCGGTATGGAATGCTGAATCTGTGCGCCCGGCGCTGGGGACTGGTGGTTTCGATTACGCGCTTCATTCATTTCGGTCCGCTGCCCGGCGAACTGGCGGCGGCCTTTGAGGCTGCGGCGCAAATCCATGCGGAACTGCTGCACGCGACGAAGAACGGCGCGGCTTCGAGCGCAATCTACGCGGCGGCGCAGCGCGCGTATGCTGCTGTGGGCGCGGCCGGGGAGATCGAGCAGCACCACCAGGGCGGGCCTTGCGGATACTCCGAACGCGACTGGCTGATTACGCCACATGGCACGGAGCGAGTCACCGCTCCGCAGGCATTCGCCTATAACCCGAGCCTGCGCGGCGCAAAGGCGGAGGACACGGTCGTGCTGGCGGACGGCAAAATCGAGGTGCTGACGGCGACACCGGAGCTTCCGGTGATCGAAACGGCGGTGGATGGCGTAACATATCGTTCGGCGGGCGTTCTGGTCCGTCCATAACTCTCTGCATGGGGACGGGCTTTGATGCGCTTTGCCTCTCTTGTTGTGGCTGCAGCCGCCGTTTTGTCACCGCTTACATTCGCACAGGCAACCAACTACTCCGATAAGCCTCCGATATTGCTGGGCGCTGCCTGGTATCCGGAGCAGTGGCCGGAGTCGCAGTGGGACGCGGACCTCTCGCTGATGGAGGCGGCGCACATTCATGTGGTGCGCGTGGGCGAGTTTGCGTGGAGCACGATGGAGCCGACGGAGGGGCAGTACAACTTCGACTGGCTAGAGCGGGCGATCGATCTGGCGGCGAAGCACCATATCTGCGTGGTGCTGGGAACGCCGACCGCGGCGCCGCCGGCTTGGCTGACGGAGAAGTATCCGGAGACGCTGCGCGTGGATGAGAACGGCAGGCGCGACGAGCATGGCAACCGGCAGCAGTTTTCCTTTGCTGACGAGAAGTACCGCGAGCTGGCACACGATATTGCGGAGCGGATGGCGGAACGGTTCGGGCACAACCCGAATGTGGTGGGATGGCAGCTCGACAACGAGTATGCGAATCCGTCGTTCGATCCTGAGGCGAAGGCACAGTTCCATGCGTGGCTGAAGAAGAAGTATGGGGCGATTGCCAACCTGAACTATCACTGGGCGACAGCGTACTGGAGCCAGACGTACAACGATTTTGACCAGATTCCGGTGCGGGAGGATGAGGAGAATCCCGCGCTGCTGCTCGACTGGAAGCGGTTTGTGACGGACACATGGGTGAGCTACTCGGAAAACCAGATCAGCGCGATACGGCCGCATGCAGACCCGAGGCAGTTCATTACGACGAACACGATGGGCTGGTTCGACGGCTTCGATGAATACACGCTGCACAAGGTGCTGGACATTGCGGCGTGGGACGACTATGTGGGGTCATTCAATTCGGGCAACGACTACGACTACATCGAAAACGGCGCGCGGCACGATTTGACGCGGGGCTACAAGCGCAAGAACTTCTGGGTGATGGAAACCGAGCCCGCATTTGTGAACTGGCACCGGATCAATGCTCCGCTGAACAAAGGACAGGTACGCGACATGGCGTGGCAGGCGATCGGGCATGGCGCGGACACGGTTGAATACTGGCAGTGGCGCGCGAACCGCAACGGGCAGGAACAGTATCACGGCGTGCTGGTGGGCATCGACGGCAGGCCAGCGCCGGTTTATGCCGAGATCCAGCAGGTGGGCGAGGAGTTCAACAAAACAGGCGCGGCGCTGGAAGGAACGTCGCCGCACTCGTACGCGGCGGTGATCCAGTCGTATGACAGCCGCTGGGCGATTGAATTTCAGCGGCACACAGTGAGATATGATCCGGTGACCGAACTGCTGGCGTTCTACAAGCCGCTGCGGGAGCAGGCGCAGGCGGTGGACATTGTTTCTCCGGATGCGCCGCTGGATGGATACAAGGTGGTGGTGGCTCCGGAGCTGAATGTGCTGCCGCAGGCGATGGCCGATCACCTGATTGCCTATGTGAAGCAGGGCGGACACCTGGTGCTGGGACCGCGCACGGGCATGAAGGACGAGTACAACGCGCTGAATCCGCAGCGGCAGCCGGGGCCGCTGGTGAATCTGCTGGGCGGATCTGTGACCCAGTTTTATGCGCTCGACGGGAAGGTCCCAGTGAGCGGCGCGGAGGGCGCGGGAACTGCGGACATCTGGGCGGAGACGCTGGAGGCGACGAATCCCGAGACTAAAGTATTGATGCGCTATGGAGCCAGCAACGGATGGCTCGACGGCCAGCCCGCAGTGCTGGAGCGCGCAGTGGGCAAAGGAACGATTACGTATGTGGGCGCGTGGCTCGATCCTGAGCTGATGAGCAAATTTACGGCGACGTGGCTGAAGCGCGCCGGCGTCGGGCCGGTTGTGGCGAATGTTCCGGATGGCGTTGAGGTATGCGAGCGGACAGGCGATGGGAAGACAGCGCTGATTCTGATCAATCACAACACGACTCCGGAGACGGTGAAGCTGCCGGGTGAGATGAAGGACCTGCTGAACGGCGGGCAGGCGTCGTCGGTGAATCTGGAGAAGTATGGAGTGGCGGTGCTGGAGAGATAGCTGGTGAAGCGGATGGCACCAAAACGGTCAGCCGAAGGGCGGTTAGCGCTCCCACATCTCTGCGAGATTGTGGAGCATCCCTAGAATCAGTTTTCGGACAGCGTACCGCTGGCATTTGAGAGCACCGTCCGGAGTGATGACCGGATGGGGCTTTCGGCTTTTTGCGGCCATGCAAGGAAAAAGCAGATTCTTCGCTGCGCTCAGAACGACATCCCGATTTTGGCCCGCTCAGGATGGCAGCGCGGCGAGCTCGAGGAGGGTCCGGGCGACGCGGGCGGAGTCGTGGCGGAGGACATCGCCTTCGGCGGCGAAGTTTCCGGTGATGCAGCGGATTCCCAGGGCCTCGATGCGCTCGACGTCGGGCTGGATGGTCTCGGCGCCTTCGGCGGCGTAGCGCTGCTTTATGTTTTCGGATACGGGAGCGGTGTTGACCAGCGCGTAGTCGAAGATGGGCTGGCGCGTGTGCTGGTAGATGCGCTCGATGTGCTGCGAGGCGGTGAGGTGCAGGCTCTCGTTGGCCTGCGTCATGAGGTTGGCGATGTAGACGCGCGTTCCTTTTGCGGCGGCGAGGGCTTCGGGGATTCCCTGTACGAGCAGGTTGGTGATGAGGCTGGTGTAGAGCGAGCCGGGGCCCAGGGTGATGAGATCGGCAGAGGCGATGGCGGCGAGGGTTTCCGGCATTGGCTCGACGACGGGCGGGTCAAGGGTGAGCTCGACGATCTGGTCCTTGCTGGCGGTGATGTTGGTTTCGCCGCGAACGACGGCCCCGCCAGCCATGCGGGCAACGAGCGTGGCGTTGGTGTAGGTGGCGGGGTAGATGCATCCGCGCATGGCGAGGATTTCGCCGGCGAGCTTGACGGCGTGGCCGAAGTCGCCGGTCATTTCGGTAAGCGCAGCGACAAAGAGGTTGCCGAAGCTGTGGCCCTCAAGCTCGCCTCCGGACTGGAAGCGATGGCGGAAGAGACGCGACATGAGGCCTTCGTCCTCGGAGAGCGCGACCATGCAGTTGCGCAGGTCGCCGGGCGGAGGCATATTGAATTCCTTGCGCAGGCGGCCGCTCGAGCCTCCGTCATCGGTAACGGTGACGACAGCGGTGAGGTCGCAGACCGGGCAGGAGGAATCGGAGCGCGAGGCGGTTCCAACAGATGAAGGAACGTAACGCTTGAGGCCGCGCAGCAGCGTTGACAGGCCGGTGCCGCCGCCGATGGCGACGACCCGCAGACCGCCGTGCCGGACGGCGCCGGCAGCGGGAGAGGTCGCGGTAGCGGAAAGATCCATACTGAATTTATAGAGGAAACGGCGGGAAAGAGCTTGTGCCGTAAAGCACAGGAGCTGTTCCCGGCGCGCGCTCAGGTGACTTCAGGATAGAGCAGCTCGGTAAAGCGCGGATCATCGACCATATCGGCAAAATCGGAATCGCTGCGCGCCTGGATGCGGTTCTGCGGGTTCAGGTCGATGGCCTTGTGGAGATGATCGAGGCATTCCTCGGCCTGCCCGGTAATGCTGTTGAGGACGGCGAGGCCGTAGTGCGCATAGTCAGCCGCAGAGTTTGTCTTCAGCAGGCCTTCGAACTGATCGCGGGCATCCTCATAATTGCCGGTGTTGAGCAGAGAGATGGCGTAATCGTACTGCTCTTCAGGGCTGGCGAAGCTCAGACCGCTCTTTTGCGCGTAGCGCTCGCAGACGGCGAGGTAAGTGCGCGACCGCTCGATCAATTCGGGCGCGCCGTTCTGGATGAGCTTTTCAAAAAGAGAGCGCGCCTTGTCGAACTTCCCTTCCTGCATGAGCTGCACCGCGCTCTGGTACTGCGCGAAGGAGGGATGCGGCGCGGCTTTGGCAAGCGACGCCTTTTTGGCCGGTAGAGCACGCAAAGTTTTCGACTTTGCGCTTTCCTGTCGAGCTTCGGGCATGCGGGGATTTCCTGAAATTAAGTGCTGTTAACGTCGAAGTTATACGCAGAACAGCAGGCCTCGTCAAGCGGAGAGCGAAGACCTTTCTTTCCTGCCGTTTGATTTGAGCGCCGATCAGCCAACTTTATGCCACGGATTTTATTCATGGACAGTGACGGCGGAGCCGGTATAGCCGACGCTGCGGTCGGGCGTTGATGTGACTGCGCCACCTGCGCCGTGGCCCTCTTCGACGAAAACGATATTGAATGTACGCTGGCCGGGCATGCCGGGCCAACTGCCCGACCGCGCGCCGATGGTCAGCGTGTGCGCGGCGTCGTTCCAGTCGACGGGGATGACAGAGTGTTCGCCTTTTTCATAGTTGTAGGTGTCGCCCTGGTCTTCGTAGAGATCAAAGTGTCCACTGGCTCCGCGATAGATGCGCAGCTCGATGGGCGCGTCCGGCTTCTGGCCGGCGTATTCAATTTCAGGGCCCATAGGCAGGATCGATCCGGCGCGAACATAAAGAGGAATGCGGTTGAGGGGGGCGGGCGCGGAGATGCGCTGATCGCCGGGAATAGATTTCCCCGTCCAGAAGTCGTACCACTTTGCCGCGGGCGGCAGATACACTTCGCGTCCGGTTGTGCCCTCCTGTGTGACCGGACTCACGAGAAGCGCCGGGCCGAACATGAACTCGTCGCCGATGTTCCAGACCTTCCCGTCCGTGCGCCAGTCCATGACGAGCGGGCGCATGATGGTCGAATCGTCACTGGTGACCTTCCATGCGAGCGAATAGATATAAGGCAGCAGGCGATAGCGCAGCTTGTCGTAGCTCACAAGGATGGGCGTGACAGGCCCGTAGCTGAAGAGCTCATTCTGGTCGTTTGCGCGATGCCCATGCGTGCGGAAGATGGGACAAAAGGTCCCGAACTCATACCAGCGCGTGTAGAGCTCCTGATACGCGGGGTCGCGGGTGTCGCGCGCAGAGGGCGGCCCGTAACCTGCGATGTCGGTCGTCCAGTACGGCATTCCGGACAAAGCGAAGTTGAGCCCTGCGGGGACCTGCCGCGCGAAGGCCTGAAAGGTGCTGAATACGTCTCCCGACCATGTGGTCGCGGCATAACGCTGGCTGCCGGCGAAGCCTGAGCGCGTGAGGATGAAGACGCGCTTCCTGTCCGTGGCGGCGCGCCAGCGCGTGTAGACGTTGCCGGTGTGCATCAACGGAAAGACGTTGGTGTAGAGCGCGCCGTTGCCGATGTGGAGTTGCCTGTTATAGAGCTCGGCGTCGCTTTCGCCGCCGTGCAGGTATGCGACCTCGGGCTCGGAGCTGTCGAGCCAGAAGCCATCCCATCCCTGCGCAAAGAGCCTGCCGACGAGATTGTTCCAATAGAAATCTCCGGCTGCGGGATTGGTTGCGTCGTAGTCGGTCGTGCCGGGAATTGTGAGGCCGAGCGACTTCATCTGCTGAAAGTTCTGCGACTTTGGATCGAAGACCGCCCACACGGAGATCATGGCGTGGAAGTGCTCATCATGCAGCTTCTGCAGCGTTCCGGGCACGTCGGGATACTCTTTCGTAAACCCGGGATCGCCCTGGTGCACCCACCAGAACCAGTCCTGCACGATGTTGTCGAGCGGGACACGCGCGCCGCGGTATTCGCCGGCGATCTGCAACAGCTCGTCATCGCTTTTGTAGCGGTCCTTCGACTGCCAGAAGCCATAAGCCCACTCGCCATAAAGCGGCGCGTGGCCGGTCATCTGGCGGTATTGATGGATGATCCGGTCGAATTCGGGGCCATAGAGGAAGTAGTAGTCAATGGCGTGTGAAGCGTTGGAGGTGAAGCGAAGTTCGGAGGGAAAACGATTGTCGAAGTACGAAAGCGCGGCGGTGTTCCAGAAGATTCCGTAGCCCTTTGTCGAAAGCATGAGCGGGATGGCGACGTCGGTGTTCGCCTGCGCCAGCTCCAGCACCGTTCCCCTGTAGTTGAAGACACCGTTCTGGTGCTGGCCGAGCCCATACAGGCCTTCCTGCACGGCGGGGTAAAACTGCTCTTTGACGCTGTACAGATTTTCGCCGTTCACCGTCACCGGCGTATAGCGCCGGGGAGCGTCCTGAAACTCCTCGAGCAAACGATGGCCCTGCTCGTCATCGAACTCCAGAGTGCCCCAGGCCGTGGTGATGCGAACCTTCAGCGCGCCTGTATCGATGGTCGCCATTGCCGGGTTCCAGAGCATGTCGTGCTCGGATTGAGGCTGCGACGGAGGCTGCGGCATGGTCAGGGTGAACTTCTGCGGTTCGCAGCGCTGAATGAGCCAAGGCTGCTGCGGCGTGGCGGCTTCGGCTTTGCCGTCCGGGCTGGCGACAATGTGAATCGAGGTTGGGCTGCAGACTGTGATGCGGAGCACATCGGTCGCGGTCTTTACGGTTACGCCGCCGGATTGCTGCGTGATTTCGACCTGAGCGAAAAGAGTGCTGCCGAAAATTGCCGCACCAACTGCGGCCAGCCAGAAGAATGCAAAATTGCGCGCTGAAGGCAGATATGGGACTTCGGCCAGCTCCGCTTTGAGCGCCTCCGGTTTCGGATGGTCAGGGATGAGAAGGCGCAGGCACGCCCGAAGAATCGATGGAGCGAAGACTGACGGCGCTCAGAACGATCATCAACAGGGCCGCTCCGCAGGGCGCGATAAGCCCCATGCGGAGCGAGCCGAACTGGGCCGAAAGCAGTCCAGTTATCCAGGGGAAGACGGCTGAACCGATTCCCGCAGCGGCAAAAATCCAGTTGCGCGAGGAGCGTTCCAAAAAAAAGGCGATCAACAAGGGGTAGAGCGGGCCGATGCTGAGGCCGGCCAGACCCGCGGCCATGTCAATTGCCAGGGCGCGATGCCCGATGATGCAAAGAACGACAGAGGCAGCCGTGCCCCAGAGCGTTGCATGGAGAAGCCGGTGGCGGCCGATTGCCTTGAGCAGCGAAGTTGAAAACGCGAGGCGGCTGAGAACGATTCCGAGCATGAAGATTGCGGCGGCAAAGGCCCCACGGCCGGCGCCGTGAGGGTCGGCGCGATGCGAATACGTGGTCAGCCATCCGCTGAGCGTGGTTTCTACGCCGACGGCGCACATGGCGAGGAGCGCGAGCGGCAGCAGCAGTCGATGCGATGACCGGCCCAGAGGCTGCTGTTGCACAGGCAACGGGCGCGGCCCGTGGAGCTCGCGGAAGAGCACCCAAAGAAAGAGCAGCAGGAACAGTCCCTGAAAAATGAGAAAGAGCAGGCGAAGACCGGCTCCGCGGAGAAACGGCAGCAGGAGGACAGGCGCGGTCATTGCGCCAAGAGACCATGCAAAGTTCAGCCGCTCAAGCTGCGTGGCCCGGTCATTGGCGTAGCGGTCGGAAAAAAGCAGGCTGGTGGCGGTCATCGCCATCCCTAATCCCAATCCAAAGAAAAAGAAAGACGGAAACAGCGTTTGCCTGCCGGCGAAGATCAATGCGCCGGAGCTGAGCACAAGCAGTCCATACCCAATAAGGACCGAGCGGGCGCGATTGGCGCCGGTAAGGATGGCGCCGAGCAGCGACCCGAGGAATTGCAGAAACAGGAGGAAGCCGGCCTTGTCGTCGCGAAGGCCCCATTTTTGCGAAAGCACCGGGAGCAGCACGCCCAGCATGATGGTTCCTGAGCCGGTGAGGAAAAAACCTGCGGTCAGGACCAGACTTGAGAGCGTCCTGCGGCGGGGAGCGCTATTCGCGGCGGAATTACTCTGGATCATTCGACATCATCCACAACGGCGGTCCGCTTTCAATCCTGTGTCACATACCGACGGGCTGCGGCAGGCGCGACCTTAACCTTAAATACCCTATGCCCGCGGAAAAGGACTTCGCAATCCCCGATGAGGAGAAAAGTAAACAGCAGGCTAGAAACCGCGGCGCACGGCCAGATAGGGAATGAGCGCGAGCTCTGCGATCGCGGGCAAGGGGTCCCGCCACGAGAAGACGGCGTTTACATCGGCGCTGCGCAAGGAGCGGACATATTCCTTCCAACCGAGCCGGCCGGAACGGATCAAAGTGAGAGCGGTGGGAAAATCCGTCGCGAAACGCATCCACGATACGCCGGGACGCCCGCGCTGCCGCTCTGCCGGCCGATTCAACTGGTCCTCAAAGAGCAAACAGGGAAAGTCGACGCCGGCGCCGAAACCGAGGCTGTGGTAGCCCCAGGTGCGCGCGTTTACATCGAGCAGCTTGTATTCTCCGTCGCGAGGGTCGAGCTTGTATTCCATTTCCACGAGCCCGTAATAGTCGATCGCCCGGAGAAAGCGCTCTGACATTGTTTCAAGAATGCCGAGATCGACAGTTTCGACGAAGGTGCTGGCCCGGCCGAATTCAGGCGGATGCTGACGCGTGCGCCGAACCACCATGCTGGCGACAGCGGCGCCGTCCTTGAAAAAGGCGCAGTATGCGAACTGGCGACTGCCGTCGCCGGGAATCAGGTCCTGAAGGATGACTTCTCCGCATCCCACCTGCAAGGACGCGCGCGCAAAGAGGCCTTCGAGCTCTTCCATGTTGTCGGCGCGCCATGCCTTGGCCTTTGTCGCGTAAAAGAAGCGCTCTTTGATGGCAGGCTTGAGAGCTATAGGAAATCTCAGGTCCAATTCACGGAGACCGGACACGCTGGTTGCGTAGCAGACGCCGGGGGTGGGGATGCCGAGCTCCTGCGCAAGGCGATAGGTCTGCCGCTTGTCCCATGCGCGCTCAGTTGTGGACCATGCCGGGGTGGGAACGCGAAAGACTTCCTCAAGTTTCGATTTGTATTGCGAAAGCGCGGCAACGGTCTCATCGCGCGTGGGGAAAAGAACCCAGCCGTCGAGCTTCAGGCGGCGTCCGATTTCCAGCAAAGCATCCACGGTGCGGCGTTCGTCGCGAAGGTCAGGCACAGAAACAGAGTGTCGCGTATAGCGGGAGAAGCGTGAAATGGAATGCTCATCGTCGACAACACAGACAGGAATGTTGCGGCGTCCGAGGCTGCGCACAATGCCGAGTCCCTGATAGTCGCCGCCGATCACGACCGCCCCGACGGACGAGCCGGAAGGATGGGAGCTGACGGCGTCCACTTTGACGGGCTCGGCTACAGGCGATGAATCAATGGCGTTCATTGCCGTTCCCGGAAAATCCGGCCCCTAAAAGAGAGTGCATCAGCGATTGCGAGGCGAAGTGCGTGCCGGAGACGAATTGCAGCAACGGGCCGTAACAATAAACAGCAGGCGCACCGAGGATGTGCAAACCCGGCACCGTTGTCTCCAGGCCATCCTTGAGGATGGGAAAGCCGTTGACGCGGGCCATTCGTTCCATGAGCTCAGGAGCCAGGAATTCATACTTCGAAATGTCGATGGCAAAGCCAGTGCCGAGGAGGATGTGATCGACGGTTATTTCCCGGCCATCGCTGAGCCGGACGCGAACCCTGCCGCCTGACGGAGTTGCGGAGAGAACCTTGCGGCCCAATTTGACGGGGACATCCTGCAACCGATCGACGAGCCAGCGCGCTCCCGCGGGGCGCGTTGCACGGCGGCGCAGCGTGTCCTGGACTGTGCGCGGCAAAAGCCTGACGAGATGCGGCCGGGCCAGAAGCTGGCTGAGGCCGGCAGGTCCAACGTCGGTAGGCGCGTAGAGGATTCGGCGGGTGAGTCTTCCCATGCGGTGATGGAGCGTTGTGGACGCCCAACCCTGAAGCCAGTGGATATGACGGGCACGGGCGACGACCTCCACGTCGGCCCCGGCTTCATGCAGAAGCGCGGCTGACTCAAGGGCACTTTGCCCGCTGCCGACCACGAGAAATTTTTTGCCGGAAGAGCCGGCGAAGCAGCGGTGCTCGTTTGTATGCGAGACCAATTCGGGAGGCAGTGCCTGGAACTGCTGCGGCTTCCGCGCAAATGAGCCGATGCCGCCGGCGACGATGACCCGGCGCGACTCAAAGACCTCACCATCCTGAGTCGATAGTCTGAATCCGTTTGCGCCGCGCTCCACCCGCGAGATGCGGCGCTGGTCAAGATCGGGGACAGCGCGGCACTGATACCAGAGGCCGTATTGTATGAACTGCTCGATCGGCACGGGGAGCCCAAAGGATGTGTGCCGGTCTGCCTGGAAGGCCTCCAGGGTGAGGTCTCCATTCGGGCATGCAATCTGCGTTGCGCTCCAATTGGAGCGCAGGAACATGCCCTTCGGCATATTTCCGCTCCAGAAAGACATGGGCTCGCCAAAAACCCGGACCTCAAGCCCCTTGATCGTGCGGAGGTGGGCAGCAGCCGAGAGCCCGTATGGCCCAGCACCGACGATAGTCACATCACATACGCTCATAGTTCTTAACTTTCGCTCATCCTGATGCCGGTCAGAGTTATCCGATTGTCATTTCGCAAGTGGCAGACCTGCAAGTTTCGATTCGGGACAGCTAGGAGACC
>Ga0335073_10014148_pt1 | contig 11187 bp, 11 predicted proteins | sample Lox_Sample_22_FD_207093 | JGI IMG/M metagenome (GOLD analysis project Ga0335073, IMG submission 207093) | Soil microbial communities from Loxahatchee National Wildlife Refuge, Florida, United States - Lox_Sample_2.2 | ecosystem: Environmental > Terrestrial > Soil > Wetlands | place: USA... | reverse complement strand
GTGAGTTCCCAATCCGGTTCACGGCTGCCACCAAGTTGCCGAGCTCCGCCGCACTGTAGTGCGTCGTCATCCGACCACTCTTGTGGGCCAGGATGTCCTGGCGATCCTCGAAACCCACGCCGGCCGCCCGCAACCGTCGCCCGCACGTGTGTTTGAGGTCGTGCACCCGAACCTGCCGGAAACCCTCCGGCGCCGGCCGTCCCAGTTGCTTCAGGTAGCGAGCCGCCGATCGCTGAACTTCCGGTCACACGTCACGGTCCGCTATCGCGGTATCCCCGTATGCTCCGTCAATGGCATCAGCGTTGCCATCGGGAAGGGCCAAACCGACTGTTGTAAGACAGATTGGAATGACGCGAGACACGCTCATGATGAGCAGGAGCATCCTCGCATGCGTTCTATCGATTTGCCTTTGCTTTCACGATACACAGGCCACCGGGTTCGACTGTGAAAACGCGAAGACAGCCGGTGAGAGGCGGATCTGCAAGGACCCGCGGCTGTCGGCGCTCGACGATCAGATGGCACGCGCGTACGAGACCGCATTGGTTGACACCCCGGATGCAACGCGCACGCGAGACCGCCAACGATTCTGGCTAAGACAGCGCGACACGTGCCTAAACGACGCGTCGTGTCGAGATATCGATGATCTGTACGGCGACCGAATGTCGGAACTCGAGCAGCTCGCCAAGCCTCAGGCGCGACGAAAATCAACGTACATCGATCGAGTGGCATTTGACCACGTCGGGCAGCTAAAGATCGGAATGTCCGCAGCGCGATTCGAATTTCTCGCGGGACCGGGAGTGGCGGAGAGGGGTCGCGAGGACGGCGGGTGCAGGGACACTCAGTTCTTTCGGCGGGACGCATTGCCGGAGACTCCTGACTCGGCTGGGCCGTTCCATTGGTCTCCTTTTGGAGCGCAGATCTTCAACGGAGTTGTTCAGCGAATCGACATCATGTACGACAACCGCGCTGAAACGCCGGAAGGAATTCGTCTAGGGTCTACCGAAGCGGACGTGAAGCGGGCGTACGGTGATCGTCTCCTGATTGGAAAGTCGTCGATCTATGGCGCCTATAAATCGCACGCCAGAGACCCTGGTCGAACAGGGGAAGGACATGCATTCCTACTGATGTCACCAGACAGAAAGCTTGCGATACTCTTCGAAACGGACGGCGTGCAAGTGAACGGCATTCACGTCGGCCTTTCGGGGGATTTCATGATGTCGCCGGACGGCGAAATTTTCGCGCAAACTTGCGACTTTATCATCGGATGACAACTCAGAAGGTCGCTTGGGTACGTGGCTCGGCGCCGGCAGCGGTCGACAGCAGCTTCGTGCCGGCTGGTCGAGTGGATCAGCAGTGGACCGGGTCTTCACGGATGCTCACCGGGTGGGATTGACAGTCCGAATCATCCGCCTGGATATTCGCAGCGGGCAATTCGGGGTCGCCGCTACGGCGCTACGGCAGCGCACGCACCCAGATGTTTCTGAAGCTGATCGGCTCGCTGGGGTCGCTGTGCGCCTGGAGCTTAATCGGCGCCCCGTCATATGCCTTATAGAAAGGCTTGCCGATAAAGACGGTCTCGCCTTTCAGCGCAAAGTGATTCTCCACCAGAACGCCATTCCAAAACACCGTCGCATAGGCAGAGGTCTTTAGGGTGCCATCGAATCTGAACCGCGGAGCCGTCCAGATCACGTCATACGATTGCCATTCGCCGGGCGGGCGCGCGGCGTTTGCTAGCGGAATGCTTTGCTTGTAGAGGCTTGCGGCCATGCCGTTTGCGTAGGTGCTATTGCGGTAGGAGTCCAGTACCTGCAGCTCATAGCCGGCATCACCGGGGCCAGTGGACGCCAGAAATACGCCGCTGTTGCCGCGCTCCTGACCACTACCGGTGATGTCAGCGGGGATCTTCCATTCGATGTGTAGTTGATAGTCCTTGAATTTACGCTTGGTTTCTATGTTGCCCACCCCTGGCGCCTTGTTCACTACCATAGCTCCATCCTCAACGAGCCAGCGCGCCGGAGTACCGTCCTGCGCGGAAACCCACTCGTTAAGATTTCTGCCATCGAACAGAATGACGCCGTCGGAGGGCGGAGCGCCAACGCTCGCCCCCGGTGTCACAACCGGCGGCGCCGGCGTCCACAACTCGGTGTTCCGAGCACGGCGGAGGATCTCGGCCACTGCTTTCGGAATCGGTTTTGCCGCCTGCTGCGCCGCCACCATCGAGCCGACGGCAAGCAGGGACGCGCCCGCGAAGATCAGCAGGGTGCGCAGTCTCATGATCACCTCCGATCGCCGGGCGCAGCTGCAAGCAGCCCTGCGGAAACGATCGCCTGGAGACCTCGCGTGATCGATCGCATAACATTTTCCCCCGAATGAGCCGCGTGATGTTTCGCGTCGCGTTGCCGGCGAGCGGATCAGCTTACAGTGTGTTGCGAACGTCCGCTTTGACACAAGCATTTCGGATGCGTAACTGACCGCTTCGCGAACTCAGCTCACGAGACAAAGACCGAGTCTCTGCGCGAGATGGCTCAGAGTCTGATGCAGCAGAAGTCCAATCCGACGCTACACATCGATGCCGCGTCGGAGCAGGTCGTCGTCAAGAGGGATTTCAAGCAACTCAATGGCATTTTGAACTTCGCCAGCGCTTCATCGGTGCGATTATGGGGATCGGCGCCACTCTCGGCTCGGTGAATTCGCTCTACGCCGTCGTTGACTCTCGACGCCGCGAACTCGCCACCCTCCGTGCCATCGGATTCGAGGCCGGCGCCATCGTCGCGGCCACTTTGGTTGAGGCCATGCTTCTGGCTATGTTCGATGCTCTGGTCGGAGGCTCCCTCGCCTGGGCACTCTTTGATGGCTTCTCGGCTCGTCCGTTTAACACCTCGTTTCAGTTGTGGGTGACAACTGCCCTGATGGTGCTAGGGTTCATTTGGGCTCTGGGAATGGGATTGCTTGGGGGCCTTCTTCCCGCTTTGAGCGCAGGCCGGGTACCCGTATCCGCCGCAATGCGCGACGCCTAAACGGGTCATGCGACACCCAGACTTTTACGCCCTTCTTTTCCCATCATGGTCGAATGACCGCAAACCGGAATCCTGAATTGCCCAACAGGCGTCCGGGAGTGGGCCAAACGGCCCCGAACTGCGTTTACGCACCCAGCCGTCCGACAGTACTCGCCGGGAGCGTTCAGCGCGATTACCATCGCGATCGTGCGCCTCTTGCCGCGCAGGCGGGAATGGTGGAGAGAGCGCCTGCACGTAAATTGCGCGGAGATGCTCAATGCGGACCTGGTTTTGCGTGGCATTTGGGATCGCCATGCTGATGGGCTCGAGGGTTCATGCCGACACGGCACCAGAGACCGTGGCATTCCCCTCAGGCGACAAGATACTGCATGGCCTGCTGTACAAACCGAGCGGCATAGGCCCGTTCCCGGCAGTGCTATACAACCATGGTAGTGCGCCCGGACTGATCAACAATGCCGCGTTCGGGGCGATCGCCCCACACTTCATCGAGAAGGGGTGGGTGTTTTTCGCGCCATATCGCCGCGGGCAGGGATTGAGCGCGGACGCCGGATCGTTCGTCGGTGCGGAAATCGGTACGGCCGAAAAGCAAGGTGGAACGGCGGCCGGTGATAGGACTCTCGTTCACTTACTTGCGGGAGAACAGCTGAATGATCAGCTCGCCGCGCTTGCGTGGCTTGAGCGCCAACCGTTCATCCAGCCCAATCGCATCGCGGTCATGGGAAATTCGTTCGGAGGGATCGAGACGGTGCTTGGGGCTGAAAGGCATGCGTACTGTGCAGCGGTGAATCTGACAGGCGCGGCGATGTCCTGGGATCAAGCTCCCGCGCTGCGAACTGTTCTCATGCGGGCCGTCCAACACACCCAGTCGCCGATGCTCTTCATACAGGCCGAGAATGACTACAGCACGGAGCCGAGCAAGGTGTTGTACGCCGCCGCGCGCGCAGCGCATCGCACGGCACAGATCCACATCTATCCCCCATTTCTCGGCGGAGGTCTCGGTGGTATGCAGGGGCACAGCTTCGCCTGGCTCGGCGTGTCGGAATGGTGGCCGGAGGCGTTCGGATTCATCGAGGGACACTGTCTGAAATGACCGCTTTTGTGGCAACTCGTGCGGTGTCTTTGAGGGGCCGGACCTCAAGCGGCGGTTCCGACGCGAAACGCGAGGGTAGGTGAAATTGCCAAGTCCCGCGCTCAGGTAGCGGTTTGCGACGCGTTGTGCCGCGGCGCATGATCAACGTGCATCGCATCACCAGCTTCGGCTCTGACATGAATACGCGACGATTGGCAGTGCTTGTCGGCCTTGGTGTGTCTTTCCTTCACGGCGCTGCTTCAGCGGCTAGAAGCGAATTGTTACGCATGCAGCGAGACATAGAGCCGCGGGTTGCGAATGGTGAGTTCATGGGCTCTGTGCTGGTCGCCCGCGCAGGCAAGGTGCTGATCAACAAAGGGTACGGCAAAGCCGATCTTGCATGGCAAATACCGAACTCGCCGACTACGAAGTTCCGGCTGGGCTCACTCACGAAGCAGTTTACCGCGGCCGCCATACTGTTACTGGCGGAGCGCGGAAAATTGAACATCGATGACCCGCTGAAGAAGTACTTGGCCGACGAGCCCGCCGCCTGGGAGCCGATAACCATCTTTAATCTTCTTACTCACACTTCAGGGATACCTAACCTTTCCAGCATTCCTGGCCGTCCTGATGCAGCGCTCCGGCCGGCGACACCCGAGCAATTGTTGGTAGTTGTTCGCGACAGACCGCTGGACTTTCCGCCGGGTACGAAATGGGAATACAGCAACTCGGGCTACGACGTTCTCGGCTATCTGATCGAGAAGCTAAGCGGGGAGACGTACGCCAAATTCGTACAGGACAACATCTTCACTCCCTTGGGGATGAAGGACTCGGGCTACGATTCAAGCACCGAGATCATCCGGCAGCATGCGGTGGGGTATGTGCATGGGGCCGATGGGTTAGCCGTGGCACCCTATGTCGATATGAGCACTTTCTATTCCGCAGGCGCGCTCTATTCAACCACCGAGGATCTTCTGAAATGGGAGGAGGCCCTTTTCGGGGGGAAAGTAGTATCACCAGCTTCACTTGCGAGAATGATCACGCCATTCAAGAACGACTACGCTTTCGGATTGGAAGTCCACGCTGCAGCCAATGGCGACAAGATCGTTTCGCATACCGGGCAGGTCAGCGGATTCGACGCCTGTCTCATGTATGTCCCGGCTGAGAAACTTACCGTCATCGTCCTCGCCAACCTGGAGGGCCGGGCTGAGTATCAGATTGCCACGGACATGCTCAAGATCGCCCTTCATGAGCGTGTAACGATGCCGATTACCGTCTCAGCCAGGACAATCGATCGCGTCACTGGGCCGTACCGTTTTGCAGACGGTGTGCTGCTGACAGTGAGGAAACGGGATGCTCATATTCAAACTGAGGGAGAGGGTCCGAAACAAGATCTCTACGCAGAGTCGCCATGGGAGTTCTCCTCCGAGACGAACAATCTGCAAATCAAGTTTGAGCACGACAGGGAAGGTCGGGCGGCCGCCTTGATACTGACGGTTCCCGGACAGCAACTTCGCGCCCAACGCATCACGGAAACCGAAGCGAAGCAGATAGCGGACGCTGTGGCTGACCGGATCCGCAACCAGACTGCCTTTCCTGGGAGCAAGGCAGACGTGCTGCGAATCATTTCAGAGACTGAAGCGGGGAGCCCCGATTATGCGCAAATGGATCCGTTGTTCGCGGCCTTCATTCGCCAGCAACTCACTCCGATCAAAGCGGCGCTAAAGGCATGGGGCGAAGTCAAGACGATTAGTTTCAAAGGGGTCGACGCGACAGGAGCTGACATGTACGACGTCGCCTTCGAAAAGACCAACACATTGTTCGTCATCCGCTTGACGCCGTACGGCAAGATCGCGACTTGGGGGATGCAGCCCAAGGCGCAGTGAGTAGGGTGTGCGGGCCCGCATCCGCAGCAATGCTTTGATCAGGGTTAGGCGGCGTTGGATCGGAGGCTATCGCGCACCTAGACCCCTAGCGCTGGAGGACCACTTGTGGCCGACACTGTCGATCCGTCACGAACCCCACCTGCTGGTCAGGACGTCTCGCTCTCGGAAGGCCCGCTCGTTAGCCGAGGGTTTTCCGCATACATACGCAGGCCATGCGACCACCGGAGGACATGACGTGCTCCCCCCGTTTGAGTGAGATAAAGCCGTTTGCTTCATAGAACCGGACGGCATTTATCGAGGCGTCCATGCGCAGCTCGGTCACACCGGCCTGTCGCGCTAGCTCTTCGAGCCGACCTAGAATTGCGCGGCCTACCCCTTGCCGACCATGTTCTGCGGCAACGTATATGGCCCGGAGCTCCGAGTTTCCGGGAACTATTGAACCGAAGCCGATAATCCGGTCGGTGGCGTTCACGGCGACGACAATCAACTCCTCGCCGCACTTAATCGAGCGCTGGAAGATTTGCACCCGCTCGGGGCTTATCACGGCGGGAGCCCAGTCGTCGATGATGGCGGAACCGTAGGCTTCGGCGGCAGTCACTCGGATAGCCGAGCGGTGCGCCTCCAGGATACCCAACGCATCCTCTGGCAGACCGCGGCGGAGCGAGAATGACAGCTCTGAGCGCGTCACCCCATCAGAATACCCGGACGAGCGGTCTGATGAAATCGGCTAAGGTGCCTTCGGTGCCTGCGAGTCAGCCATGACATGGCTCCATGACCGCAGGCGTCACCGACGGATGCAAGAGGATCGTGCGCAGTGACGCATGCTGTCATCATTCGAACGGAAATCATGGGTGTCCAAGTTGCCCTGGAGACGGACCCGCGTCTGTTTTCGCCCACCGAGGTTGATGCCGGCACCCTCGCAATGCTGTCGTGCGTTCGCTTCTCTCCGCAGGATAAAATTCTCGACCTCGGGTGCGGTTACGGCGTCGTGGGCATCGTTGCAGCAAAGTTGGTCGGCCCCGAGCGCGTCTTCATGATCGACAGCGATGCGCGGGCCACCACCATCGCCGCCAAGAACGCAGAACTTAACGGGTTGAAAGGCGTAACGGTTCTCCAGAGCGACGGCTTTAACGACATCCGAGAGGCTGGGTTCACGAAAATCCTTTGCAACCCGCCGTATCACGTCGATTTCCGGGTTCCTAAGCACTTTGTGCACAAGGGGTTTAACCGTCTCTTGGTCGGCGGTACGCTTTGGATGGTCACTCAGCGAGAGACTTGGTACCGAAACAAGCTCAGGGCCATCTTTGGAAATGTGCGAGCACATCCCAGATGTCCATACATGGTATTCGAGGCCACCAAAACATCGCCGCGCTACGCCAGCTCACGCACATCCTGAAATGAGGATCGCCGTTCCAAGAGTCAGCGCGGTTCTCATGTGGACTCCAGGGCCGCACCGAACCGTCAAAGTCTAGCTCGTGCTCGGTCTCGCCGCACTGACTGCTATCTGGCGAGGCGGGAGCTTGAGTCGAATGTCGCCTGGCCGATAGGAAAGTCCCGCCAGCGTACGCGGACTATGGGCCGTGAAGAGGCAGGCGGTACGCGCTGAATGGCGTGAACGACGAGGAACTGTCCTCGTTACGCCGCTGCTCAGAAAGACCTGCCAGGCGCTTCGTTATCGTCTGAGGTGGCCGAGAGCATCTCTTCGGCGTAGGCTCGGCGGTGCACAGCCCTCCAGGAGGTCGCAATGTGCCGAACGAGCACGCTGTTGAGCGTTTTGGCAATTGTCGCTGCCTTCACGGCGCGGGCACAAGCTCCTCTCACTATAGCTTCTGCAGCGGTCGCCATTCCGAACACACTCGCGGGACGAGCGCTTGCGACTTGGCTTCAAGCGTTTAACAGCGGGGACCGGAAGGAAGTCGAATCTTATTACAAAACATACCGACCTGATGTCCCGGTCGATACGGTAATGGGCTTTCGCAACGAAACCGGTGGGTTCGACCTGGTATCGATCTATCGTAGTGAGCCGAGGCACATCGAATTTCTGGCCACCGACCGCGCTAATCACAACAGGTCCATTGGGGAGCTGGATGTAACTGGCCGTCGTCCCGAGCGCGTATCAAACATCTCATTGTTCCGAATCGCTCCGGATGCCAAGGTGATTGGGTTCCTGATCGACGATGGGGATCGTGCTCGCGTGACTCGTGCCGTTGCCAGTAAGGTGAATCAGCTGTATGTCCTTCCGGACATCGGCGAGAAGATGGCGCTCGACATCACCTCCAAACGGCGACGCGGAAAATACGATTCCATAACGGATGGCGACACGTTCGCGCAGCAGCTCACAAAGGAGCTACAGGCGGTAAGCCATGACAAACACCTCCGCGTGAATTTCAGTCCGACCGAGTTACCAGCAATCGGTCCCGGACCCTCTGCCACTTCAATCGCACGACAATGGGCACAGCTCGAAGACGAAAATTGCGGCTTCAGGAGAATCGAGTGGCTCCCGGGAAACATAGGCTACCTGCGGTTTGACGTGTTCGGAGATCCGAGCGTATGCGCGGCCACCGCGATTGCGGCCATGGGCTTTCTGGCCAATGTCGATGCGATTATCTTTGATCTACGCGACAACCACGGCGGTTCCCCAGATCTCGTCACGCTGCTGGAGAGCTACCTATTCGCGTCGCCGACTCATCTCGATGATTTCTGGGCCCGCCCGAGTGGCCAGACGAGCCACACCTGGACTTTGGCTAATCTGCCGGGGAAACGACTGCCTTCGGTTCCGGTATACATTCTGACCTCTCATGAAACCTTCTCTGGTGGCGAGGCGTTCGCCTATGAGCTTCAAGCCCTCAAGCGTGCCACGGTGGTGGGTGAGGAGACTGGAGGGGGCGGTCATCTCGTACGCCCAGAACGCGTCGATGCTCGATTCATGCTGCTCGTTCCGAGCGCCGAGCCGATAAATCCGATCACCAAGACAAATTGGGAGGGAATGGGTGTCGTGCCGGACGTTAAAGTAGCCGCAGCGCAAGCACTCGATGTGGCCGAGAAACTTGCGGCGGCGGCGCTGGCAAAGAGACGGTCGGATCAGCAGACGACCCAGTAGCACGACGGGGAGAAAAGGACCGCGACGAACGGATACCGTGTGCGGCTAATGACCGCTTCGGAGGCGCTTAGCTGATCTCCCCTGTTTCCGCCCGGGCCGGTTGGGTGCTTAGGCGATCGTGACGCGATCGACGGCGCTGCGCCACGCGAGGCCTTCTGTGAGCAGATCGCAAGGCGCGTGGCCACGCTCAGCGTGCCCGCGCCCACCCCGCTCGGCGAGCTGCGCAGCGGTGCTCAGTTCCCGGTCGGGCGAGCGTAATAAGCTAGTTCCGTTACGGCTGAATAAGCTATGAATCGTGCAGCTTAATAAGCTAATTATTTATGCAACTCAATAAGCTATAAAAAACGCAACACAATAAGCTAATATAGCCACTACACTTACGGAACCCTTCACATGGCAACCCCCCAGAAAAAGCTGGCTGCCTCCCTTGAAGCCCTTGAAGCGCTGCAAAGGCGTGGGGTGATCGCTGTGCGCTCGTCGGACCTAAGCCGGACTCACCGTCAGCGATTGCTGAAAGCTGGCTTTCTGCAGAAAGTGATGAAAGGGTGGTACATCCCTTCCCGCCCGGACGAAGCGCGGGGCGAGAGCTCCACCTGGTACGCTTCGTTCTGGGATTTCTGCGCCGCTTATCTAACCGTACGCTTTAGAGAGCAGTGGTCGCTATCTCCTGAGCAGTCATTGTTCATCCACACTGGAAATCGCAGCGTCCCTCGACAACTGCTAGTGCGCTCACCGCGAGCCCGAAACCAGACGACCGCTCTTGCGCACGGCACGTCGCTCCTCGAAACCCGCGCGCCATTGCCTCCGAAAGGGCAAGAGCAAACCATCGACGGTCTACGTCTATTCTCGCTACCGGCCGCGCTCGTAAATTCCGGGCCGGGGCTCTTCACCCAAAACGCCACGGAGGCCCGGACTGCACTAGCAATGGTTCGCGATGCGTCGGACGTGCTCACCATCTTACTGTCTGGCGGGCACACCGTCCTCGCAGGTCGACTCGCAGGTGCTCTTCGCAATATTGGCCGCAACAAGATCGCCGATGAGATCGTACAGACAATGCGCTCGGCGGGCTATGACGTGCGCGAAAGCGACCCCTTCGAATCGCCTGCGCCGTTCGCGCACCCGCCACGCGCTCTCTCTCCGTATGTCATCCGCATGCGCCTCTCCTGGGAACAAATGCGCGACATCATTGCTAACCACTTTCCGAAAGCCCCCGGAATCCCCAAGGACACCGCGTCATACCTAAAGAGCGTCGATGAGATCTACGTTGATGACGCCTATCACTCATTGTCGATAGAAGGCTACAGGGTGAGCCGGGAGCTGATCGAACGCGTTCGCACCGGAGGGTGGAATCCGGATCGAAACGACGGTGACCGACAGCAGAGGGATGCCATGGCGGCGCGGGGCTATTACGAGGCATTCCAGATTGTCAAAGGAAGCGTAGAAAGCGTTCTGAAGGCCGCAAACCCAGGTCGCGTGTTTGAACGAGATCACAGCGCCTGGTACAGGGCCTTGTTCGCTCCGAGCGTCAGCTCCGGTATCCTCGTAGCGGCGGACCTGGCGGGCTATCGCGCGGGACAAGTCTACATTCGTCGCTCAAAGCACGTTCCCCCCAAACCTGAGGCCGTGCGGGACATGATGCCCTCGCTGACCGAATTGCTAACAGAAGAAGAAAATGCCGGTGTACGGGCTGTACTCGGTCATTTCATGTTCGTGTACATCCATCCGTACATGGATGGAAACGGTCGCATGGGCCGCTTTCTAATGAACGTGATGCTCGCATCGGGCGGCTATCCCTGGACCGTCATTCCGGTACAGAGTCGCGATGAATATATGAAGGCACTCGAGTCAGCGAGCGTCGGGCAAGACATCGCCCCGTTCGCTGAATTCATTCGCGGATTAGTTAGATCACGAAGCGCCAGCGCTCCGGGGAAGAATCCCGCCGCTGCCGCACGCGCGGCACAACACCGGCGTCAAAGGTCATAATTCCTCTAGCTACTTTCCGGCGCAAAAATGATGCGCCTTCCCGCGGCGATATCACGCGCCGCACCAGGTATTTCTGCACGAGCGTACCGGATCTTCTGGATCCCGTTACCGCTCGGGCAGCTCCCAAACCCG
>Ga0335073_10014147_pt1 | contig 11188 bp, 12 predicted proteins | sample Lox_Sample_22_FD_207093 | JGI IMG/M metagenome (GOLD analysis project Ga0335073, IMG submission 207093) | Soil microbial communities from Loxahatchee National Wildlife Refuge, Florida, United States - Lox_Sample_2.2 | ecosystem: Environmental > Terrestrial > Soil > Wetlands | place: USA... | reverse complement strand
AAGGTGCCGACGTCGATCCTGCTGCCGCAGGTGACCGACGCGGTGGACATCCCGGTGATCGGCGCCGGCGGGTTCAACGACGGCCGGGGCCTGGTCGCGGCGCTGGCCTTCGGCGCGGTCGGCATCGCCATGGGCACCAGGTTCCTGCTGACCAGCGACAGCCTGGTACCGGGCAACGTCAAGCACGAGTACCTGATCCGCACGGTCAACGACACCGTGGTCACATCGGTGCTGGATGGCGTACCGCAGCGGGTGCTGCGTACCGAACTGGCCGAGAAGCTGATCGCCGCCGGGGCGGTGTCGCGCGCGGCGCGGTCAGTGCGCAGCGCGTTCGCGTTCCGCAAGATGTCAGGGACGCCGTGGCCGGACATGATCCGCGAGGGTCTGACCATGCGCAAGAACCACGGGCTGAACTGGTCGCAGGTGCTGATGGCAGCGAATACTCCGATGATGCTGCAGGCCAGCATGGTCGACGGCCGGGTCGACCTCGGCACGCTGGCCAGCGGCCAGGTGGCCGGCGTCGTCGACGACCTGCCCAGCTGCGCCGACCTGCTGGCCCGGATCATGAGCGAAGCCGATGAGGCGCTGCGGCGGCTCATCGCAATAGCCCCGTCTGGCGTAAGCGACGACGCCGCGGATACCTAGAATTGTCAGCAAGCGCTTGATAATTTATCGGGATGGGTGGACGGTTCCTGCGCGCGCCGCTCGGGCCTTATCCATGCTGTGGCAAGCGCACCTTGGATACAATTTTGGGCGCGGGCTCGCTGCTATTTGCCCTTCCCGGAAGGTTCCCACGATGACTGAGCCTCAGGACCGCCGAGCCCAGATACTGGCGACCGCGCGCGAGATGTTCGCCCGCAAGGGAATCAGGTCGACCACGGTGCGGGAGATCGCCGACGCGGTCGGGGTCTTGTCCGGCAGCCTGTATCACTATTTCGACTCCAAGGACACAATGGTCGAGGAAATTCTGATGGGTTTCCTCGATGCGATCCGGGTCCAATACGCGGAGGTGCTGGCGCGCAACGAGGGGGCCGCCCAGTCGCTGCGGGACGTGGTGTTCGCCTCCCTGGAACTGGCCAGGGAGCAGCCGGATGCGACCGCGATCTACCAGAACGAGCTGCAGTACCTGCGGGAGACGCCGCGGTTCAAGGACGTGCAGACGGCAGCGGCCGAGGTGCAGGAGGTCTGGCTGGGAATCATCGAGCAGGGCGTGGCGGACGGCAGTTTCCGCAACGACATCGCGCCGCGGGTGTTCCACCGGCTGATCCGTGATGCGGTGTGGCTATCGGGCCGGGGACATCGCGGCGACGGCGGTTACACCACCGGGCAGCTAGCCGATGCCATCACCTCGATCTTCCTCGACGGTTTCTCCGCCCACCCCGCAGCGGGCGGCTCCCGCCGCGCGGCCGGCGGCTCCCGCTCCGGCAAGATCGCGGCGACCACCACCTGACCCGGGTCAGTACAGGCCGGCGCGGTGCGCCACGAGCCGGCGCAGCTGCCCGGGCGTGCCGAGCAGCAGCTGTGACGTCTTGGCCCGCTTGAGATAACGATGCGCCTCGTGCTCCCAGGTGAAGCCGATCCCGCCGTGCAGCTGGATCATCTCGGCGGCGACGTGCCAGAACACGTCCACGCAGTACCGTTTGGCCAGCGGAGCGAGGACTCCGAGGTCGCCCTGGCCGAAGGCCGCGGCGGCCACGGCCGCTCGGGCCGTGGCCCGCGCCGATGACACCTCCACGGCCAGATCGGCACAGCGGTGCCTCAGCGCCTGGAAGGCGCCGATGGGCCGGCCGAACTGCTGGCGGTTCTTCAGGTGGGCAACGGTGACGTCGAGGCAGTGCTCGGCCGCGGCCACCGACTCGGCCGCCAGCAAGACCCGCATCAGCTCCTCGGCGCGATCGCCGTCCGCGCCCGTCGCGAGCCCGGGCGAGTCCCGGAACGTGACGGTGGCCTGCGAGCGGGTCTGATCCAGGGTGCCGGCCGCCGTGACCGTCGCGGCCGCGGCCCGCACGGCGTACAGCCCGCCTTCGGCGCGGACCAGGAACACGCCGGCCTCGCCGCCGTCCAGGACGTTGCCCGCGGTGCCGGACAGGCGGCCGCCGGCCACCGTGATGTCGCCGGTGAACACGAAACCCGCGGTCAGCTCGCCGCTGGCCAGGCCGGGCAGCAGCCCGGCGGCCGCCTCCGGATCCCCTTCGCTCAGTACCGCACCGGCCAGCGCGGTGGACAGGTACGGCACCGGCAGCAGCACCCGGCCGAGTTCCTCCGCCGCGACCGCGACCTCGGCGAGGCCGGCGCCCATGCCGCCGCAGCGCTCATCGATGGCCAGGCCGGTCAGGCCCAGTTCGCCGGTGAGCCGCTTCCAGGCCGACGCGTCGGCGTGCTGGCGGCAGAAGTCGCGCACCGCTTCCCGCAGCGCCGCCTGCTCGGGCGAGTCCGTCTCGTACATCTGCCTATCCACGCGGTAGGCCGAGGCCGCGCTCGGCGATGATGTTGCGCTGGATCTCGTTGGAGCCGCCGTAGATCGTGTCAGCGCGGGTGGACAGGAAAAGCCGCTGCGCATCGGAGAGGTCATAATCCGGCCCGGTCTGCGTTGCGCTGGCGCCGACCACGTCCACGGCCAGCTCGCCGAGCCGCTGGTGCCAGGACGCCCATAGCAGCTTGGCGATATTGGCCTCGGTTCCCGGCGCGGTACCGGGCGAGGCGCCGAGCGTGGACTGCGCGGTGATGCGCATCACCTGCAGCCCGATCCAGGCATCCGCGATCCGGGCGGCGATATCGGGATCGCCGATGCTCCCGTTGCCTCGGGCCTGCGCGAGGACAGACTCGAACTCGCGCTGGAAGCCCAGCTGCTGGCCGAGGGTGGACACGCCCCGCTCGACGCCCAGTGTGCCCATCGCGACCCGCCAGCCGTCGCCGGGTGCGCCGACGATGGCGCCGGCGTCGGCGCGCGCGTCGTCGAAGAACACCTCGTTGAACTCGGAGGTGCCGGTGATCGCCGCGATCGGCCTGATCTCCACGCCGGGCTGGCTCATGGGCACCAGCAGGTAGGACAGGCCCCGGTGACGCTCCGCCCCGGCGTCGGTGCGGGCCAGCACGAAGCACCAGTCGGCCACGTGGGCCAGCGATGTCCAGATCTTCTGCCCGTTCAGGTGCCATTCCCCGTCGCGCAGCTCGGCGCGGGTCCGCACGGCGGCGAGATCGGAGCCCGCATCGGGCTCGGAGTAGCCCTGGCACCACATCTGGGTGCCGGACAGGATTCCCGGCAGGAACCGCGCCTTCTGTTCCGGCGTGCCGAACATCAGCAGGGTCGGCCCGAGAAGCTGCTCGCCGATATGCCCGACCCGCCCGGGCGCTCCGGCGCGCGCGTATTCCTCGTAGAAGATGACCTGCTGGCTCCAGGGCAGGCCGCGGCCGCCGTCCTGGGCCGGCCAGCCCAGGCCGATCCACCCGCCCTCGCCGAGCCGGCGCTCCCAGGCCAGCCGCTCGGCGACGAACTCGTGCTCGCGCCCCGGGCCGCCCTTGCCAATCAGGGCGGCGAAGTCGCCGCTGAGGTTGGCGGCCAGCCATTCCCGCACGGTCGCGCGGAACTCCTCATCCTCCATGGTCACGCTCCGTAGACCGGCGCCGGGGCCGGGACGCGGGCGAGCAGATCTCGCAGCGGCCCGGCCAGCTCGGCCACCTCCCAGCGGCCGTCCTTCTCGATGGACGGCCCGTGCTGCCAGCCGCCGGCGACGCTGACCATGCCTCCCTCGATCTCGAACATGCGGCCGGTGACATCACCAGAGTCCGCGCTGGCCAGCCAGAGCACCAGCGGCGACACGTTCCCCGGATGCATCGTGTCGAAGCCGGCCTCCGGAGGGCGCATTCTCTCGGCGAAGACCGCCTCGGTCATCGGCGTGCGTGCCGACGGAGCAATCGCGTTGACGGTCACCCCGTACCGGGCGAACTCGGCCGCCGCGACGGTGGTCAGCGCGGCAATCCCGGCCTTGGCCGCGGCGTAGTTGCCCTGCCCGACGCTGCCCATCAGGCCGGCCCCCGAGCTGGTGTTGACGATCCGGGCCGCTGGCGGGCGCCCCTGTCTGGCGCACTGGCGCCAGTACGCCACGGCGTGGCGCATCGGCGCGAAGTGGCCCTTCAGGTCGATCCGCAGCACACTGTCCCACTCGTCCTCGGACATGTTGACCAGCATGCGGTCACGGTTGACCCCGGCGTTGTTCACCAGCGCGTCCAGGGTGCCGAACTCGGCCACGGCGCCCAGCACCAGGGATTCCGCGTAGCCCCAGTCGGCGACGTCGCCGCTGCTCGCCACGGCCGTGCCGCCCGCCGCGCGGATCTGGGCCGCCACCGCCAAGGCCGCGTCGCCGATGTCGTTCACCACGACCCGGGCTCCCTGCGCGCCGAAGGCCAGCGCGTGCTCCCGCCCGAGTCCCTGGCCGGCCCCGGTGACGATGACGACGCGGCCGGCCACCATCGTGTCCTCCTCAGCCATCTGACACTCCTAGGTAGGTGGCCAGGCGGGCCCGGTGCCACTCCGGGCTGCCCCAGGCCGGGATCAGCGCCCAGGCCCGCTTGGCGTACAGGTGCAGGTCGTATTCGGTGGTATAGCCGATCGCTCCGTGGCACTGAAGTGCCGTGCGGGCGACGAGCCGGGCAGCGTCGGAGGCGAGCACCTTGGCCGCGCCGACCTGCGCGGCGGCGTCCGCCGCGCCCGACGCCTGGGCCCAGGCCGCGGCGAGCACGGCCGGCCGGGCGAACTCGACGGCAACCAGCGCGTTGGCCAGCGCGTGCTTGATCGCCTGGAAGCTGCCGATGGGCCGGCCGAACTGCTCACGCTGCTTGCAGTACTCGACGGTGAGCGTCAGCATGCGCGCCGCGAGCCCGGTCAGCAGCGCCGACGTGCCGAGCACGCCGCGCCGCCGGGCCGACTCGATGACGGCCGGGTCATCGGTGAGCAGGGTGCCGCCCGCGGCCGGCCGGCGCAGCAGCCGGGCCACGCCGCGCGAGCCATCGGTGGCCGGGCACGCCTCGAGGTCCAGGGCATCGCGCTCGTAGGCTCGCAGGGTGCCGCCCGCCCGCAGCACGATCAGCGCCGCATGCTGCCCGTGCGGCACCAGGTCATCGGGGCCGAGCTGGGCGGCCGCCATGGTGTTCCCGGCCAGCATCCCAGCCAGGTGCTCGCCGTCGAGCAGCGGCGCGGCCACGGCGATCGTCTCGGCCGCCGGGCCGGGCAGCCCGCTGCGGCCGATCTCCTCGAGCAGCGGCACCAGGCTGGTTTCGTCCAGGCCCAGCCCGCCGCGCTCCTCGGCGACCAGCGTGCCGATGACCCCGACGGCGGCCAGCTTCTGCCAGGCGGCGCTGACCAGCGCATGGTCGCCGCCCGGCCACCCGGCGCGGATCACGTCCGGCGAAACCTCGGCGTCCAGCAGTCCCGCGGCGGCCTCGCGCAGTGCGGCCGCGGTGTCGCTCAGCGCGAATCGCATCGGCGGGTGCCTACTTCCTCGGCAGGCCGAGCACCCGCTCGGCCACGACATTGCGCTGCACCTCGTTGGTGCCCGCGTAGATCGGCCCGGCCAGCGAGAACAGGAACCCGCGCGCCCACGGCCCGTCGAGCTCCGCCTCCTCGCCGAGCAGGTCGAGCGCGGTTTCGTGCAGCCGCACGTCAAGCTCCGACCAGAACAGCTTGTTCAGGCTGGACTCCGCGCCCGGCCGCGCACCGTCGCCGATCGCGGTGACCTGCTGGAGGGTGAACATCTGGTACGCGTGGGCGTCGATCCAGGCCTGGACCACCCGGTCCCGCAGCGCGGGCTGCGGCCGGGCGCGGTACTCCTCAAGCAGCCGGTCCGCGCTGCGCAGGAAGCGCCCCGGCGAACGGAGCGTGAGCCCGCGCTCCGACCCGGTGGTGGCCATGGCCACCGGCCAGCCCTGGTCGACGCCGCCGAGCACGTTCTGGTCGGGCACGAACGCTTCGTCGAAGAACACCTCGGCGAATTCCTGGTCTCCGTCCAGCCGCGCGAACCCGCGGACGGTCACGCCCGGCGTCTCGAGGGGGACGAGGAAGTAGGTCAGGCCGCGGTGCCGCTCGGCGGACGGATCCGTGCGGAACAGCCCGAACAGGTGCGTGCAGAACGCCCCGCGGGTGGTCCAGGTCTTCTGCCCGGACAGCCGCCAGCCCTGGCCGGCCTCGTCACGGACGGCGCTGCTGCGCACCGCGGCCAGGTCGCTGCCCGCGCCCGGCTCCGACCAGCCCTGGCACCACAGGTCCACCGCCGCGGCCATCCTGGGCAGGAAGCGGTCCTGCTGCTCCGGCGTGCCGAACTCGAACAGGGTGGGCGCGAGCAGGAAGATGCCGTTCTGGGTGACCCGGGGCGGCCCCCCGGCGCGGTAGTACTCCTCCTCGAAGATCAGCCATTCCCAGAGCGTCGCGTCGCGGCCGCCGTACCGCTCGGGCCACGCGACAACGCCCCACCTGGCCTCATACAGCGCGCGCTCCCAGTCGAGGTGGGCGGCGAAGCCGTCCCGGGTATTGCCCGAGGGCAGGTCGCGGGGCACGTTCGCCTCGAGCCACGCGCGGGCTTCGGCCCGGAACTGCTCCTCGCGCTGCGACCAGCGCAGGTCCATGTTTTAGGCCTCCCCCGCTCTCTCCCGCGCGAACGTGGCCCACACCCGGACGGCGACGTCGCCCGTCTGCCGCGTGCAGGCCAGTTCCACGTCGGCCAGCGGCTCGTCCGGTCCCGTGTACTCGCGGACGAGCCTGCCGTCACAGGTGAGGATGTCACCCGGCCACACCTGCGCCATGAACCGGATCCGGAACCGGCGGACGTTCTCGGCGCCGAGCCAGTCGGTGGCATAGGTGGCGAGCAGGCCGGCGCCGAGCATGCCGATGGCCAGCGGCGCGTCGTAACCGGCCGCCCGGGCGAAGAGCTCATCATGATGCAGCGGGTTCATATCACCCGAGGCACCCTGGTAGCGGACGATGTCGGTCCTGGTCAGCGGGCCGAAGACGAGGGGCGGCGGGGCCTCGGTCACGAGCTGTCCCCTGGGACCCGAGCGGTCTCGACGCCGGTCAGCCGCGCCTCCGCGACCAGCCGGCCGGACTCGTCGCGGAACTCGGTGACCATGACCGCGAACGTCAGCGTCCCGCCGCGGCGGCCCTCCTTCTGGTAAATGTCGGCGATGCGCGACTGGGCGGTGAGGGTGGTCCCGGCCCGTGGCGGCGGCCCATGGAAGACGTACTCCTGCTCGGCATGCATGCCACGCTTTTGGTCGAGTTCCACCGCGTCCCACGGGTTCGCGCCGGCCCCGGCCCATTCCTGCCAGAACATCTGCGTCGTCAGGAATGTAGGCGGTACCGGCGGGCGCCCGTCCGCCCAGTACGACGGATTGCGTGAACGGGTAGCAGCCGCGAACTCGATGATCTTGCCGCGCTCGATCGACACGGGGAACGGCGCGCCCGTCTTCCCCACCGCCGCGGAGTTGGCCATGGCGCTAGCCTACCAAGCGCTTGTTCAGACTGCCAGACGGCCTGGCGGTGGGCAGGCCGCAGGCTACGACGCTGCAGCAGCTGGTTAGCTGGGCTGCGGTTGTGACCCCGCCACAGCGTGTTCGTAGTCAAGCCGTGCGGCAAACTTAGCGATCTCGTACGGGTTGACATACACGGAGAGAGTGTTGTTCTGGGCCTTGAACCCGGGGGCCTGCTTCGCGGCGGCCAGATTGATGCCCGTGCCCTCGCCCGACGCTGACCAGTTCGTTGAGCCTTCGAAAGCGACAATGCCATCCAGGACGCCGCCCTTCGTATGGCTGATCTGACCGGTGGACGAGTCGCCAACGGCGACGTCGTTGGCGAAGCCCGTTGCGTCCTGCGCCTTGTCAGAGGTAAGAATCGCTCTCTCGGTCGAGCCGGCTGCCTGAGATTTGTCAAGCGTCAGCTGGACCATGACCGCGGGATTCTCAATGAGGGTCATCAGCGCGTTGTTGAGGGCATCGTCGTCGTAGCCGAACATATTCATTTTCACGCTGAGGCTGACCCGGGTGAACAGGTGCATCAGCACCCCGTGAACGTCGTCACGGCCGACGTAGAAGACCCGGAAGTCAGGGCTGGCGGTCGGGCCAAAGGCCTGTTCAGCGGTGTACACGGCCAGATCATCAAGGTTGAACTGCTGAAGAGTCGGGGGGGCAGGCGTGGTCGTGGTGTTAGTCGACATCAGAACCTCCTGGCGAGGGAATTTGGGCTGGAGCACACCGGCGGCGACGCTTGACGTGATGCTTCAATGTCTCCGCCGCCAAGGCGAAATTGCACTATCTGAACGGTTAGATGCCAGTGGAACGCCGCCGGGGCCGCCTGGGGAACCCCTCGCGAACGAGCGAGGCCGGAGGCTGGCGGTACGCGGTACGGCATTTCAGCCAATGTCGGAATTAGTAATATTCACACCGTTACTCCCCCCCTCGGCCATTAATACGACGCGTATCACCCCGATCAGGTTTACTAGGCCGAACATGGCGCTTGGGGGTATCTGGGACCGAAAAGAACGGCCCGAAGGCATGATGTGGTCTTTAGCGCTACGCCATTACCGCTGCCACGCTACGAGTCCACGAGGCCGCCCGCCTCGGACACGGCGGCCGCCAGGGCACCGCCAGCCGCTCCGCCCATCGGCGCCAAGACGATGGGGTGCTCCACGTTGAACAGCTCAGTAAACGCGGTACGAAGCGCATGAAACTCATTCTGCTCCGCCAGGCGCGCTTGCCGCACCGATGGCGGCGGACCGCCCGCGGTCAGCCGCTAAGCGGCCAGCCGGGCGGCGGTGCCGGTGAGGGTGGTGTAGGACATGGTGAAGGCGCCGCCTGCCGCGTCGACGGCGGCGCCGAGGCCGGCCAGGAGTTCCCGCTGGATGGCCTCGGGCCGCCGGGTGAAGCCGCCGGTGGTCGGGACCACGTCCAGCCACTCGTCCCGGGTGTAAGGACGCTCCCAGTAAGACAGCCATTCCTCCGGCTCGCCGAATGTCCCCGCCCGCCGTATCACGTCGGCCATCTGTGCCCACCCGCCCCGGTAGAGGTCGATGAGGGGCTTGTCCCAGATGCCGCCGGACGCCGAGTCCGGGTCCACCCGGCGGAAGACCTCGCCGAACGCCTCACGCAGGTCCTTGGGCGGGCCGAAAACGTTCCAGAACACTGCCAGCCGGCCGCCGGGGCGCAGCACCGCGGCGGCCTTGGCCGCGCCCGCGACCCGGTCCACCCAGTGCCAGGACTGCGCGGCGATGACCGCGTCAAACGTGCGGCCGCCCGGGTCCCAGTCCTCGAACTTCGCGACCTCCACCTCGGTCCCGCCCTGCCTGGCCAGTTCGGCCATCCGCGGGTCGGGATCCACGCCGAGCACCTGGCAGCCCGCCGCCTGGAACAGCCGGGCGGAGATGCCGGTTCCGCAGCCCACGTCGAGGACCTCGCGTCCCGGGCTGGCGGCGATGATGCGGTCCACCAGGTCGGCCGGATAGGTGGGCCGGGCCCGGTCGTAGCGGCCGGCGTCGGCACCGAATCCCTCGGCCACCTGCCGCTGGAGATGCAATGCCGTCGCGCGGTCAAGGCCTCCGGTGCCTGGCCGAGATGTTCCCTCAGGTTCCGACGGTGAAGCGGTCATGCGGGCACTATAAACGGGCGCATGCCCACTTCTGGATCGAGTTCGCGGACGGCGAAGCAAGCGCGTGCTCACGCCCCGAACGTGAACCGCGGCGCGGATTGGGACAGCACGGAGGTCACCGGCGTGGCGGGCCAGACCGCGTTCAGTTCGTCGGCGACAGCGGCGATGAGTTTGGGCACGTCTGACGAGGCTGAGTCATGCATGGCCTCGGCCACGATGAGCACGGCGGCGGTCGGGGCCTGTACGGCCGACCGGCCGCTTTGCCGGTTGGTCCAGCGCCGGGCGTGCACCTGCCCCGCCTGGTCCGCGAAGATCACCTCGTGGGGGCCGGGGTGCTCGGTCTGGCCGGAGAAGGTCAGGTAGTCCTCATCGCCGCTGGCGTACCGCACGTCCAGGTGGCCGGTAATCTGGGCGACGTCGAAGACGGCGACCGGGATGGCGAAGGCCGCCGATGCCGCGTTGCACAGGTCGACGAGCGGGTGCACCTGCGGGAGGGCGCCTTCTTTCCTGAGGCGCCGCAGCAGTGCCTCTGACGCGCACCGGTACTGGGTCGGCTTGAGCCCCATCCTGGCGAAGGCGCGCCGCCAGGCCTGGATTTCGGGCAGTTCACTTTCGGTCACCTCGGCCAGCCGGGAACTGGCGATGGCGGTGAACCCGGCGACGCGGTCGCCGACCGAGACACCAGGCGTGATCTGACCGGCGTATATAGCCCCGGCAACAAGCTCGGGGAAGTCACGCCAGATCTCACCGGAATGCTGAAAGTCCATGCCACCACCCTGCCAGCTGGGGAGCGCGACCGTGGTGCGGGCCGGACGCGGCGGGCCGGCGATCGCGATGCCGGAGAACCTGCAAACATCGGTTGCACGTCCTTCCTCTACGTGCTACCTTCGGTTGCAGATACGAAGCGGGTGCGGATAGGAGCGGATACAGATGCCAGGACTGGTGATTGAGCGGGACGTGCTGATCGAGGCTCCGGCGGAGGTGGTGTGGCGCACGATCACCGAGCCCGACCAGATCAGCCAGTGGTTTGCCGACCGGGTGGAACTCGTCGTGGAGCCGGGCGCTCACGGCTACCTGGGGTTCGGGGATCAGGGCGGCCCGGTTGTCGTGGAGGTGGTTGAGCCGCCAACCCGCTTCTCATTCCGGTGGAACCATCCCCGCGATGAGGAGCCCGTGGCCGGCAACTCGATGCTCGTCGAGTTCACGCTGGTGCCCGAGGGCGCCGACCGGACCCGTCTTCACGTGGTCGAAAGCGGCCACGAGCTGCGCGACTGGCCCGCCGCGGAGAAGCAGCGCTATGCGGACGAGCACCGGGAGGGCTGGGGCGACTTCCTGGACCGCCTCGTGCGCGTGCTCGCGGAGCGCTGATCACGGTGGCGGCGCAGGCCGATGACCAGCTGTGGTCGGCGATCGGCGATCCGTCTCGCCGCCGGGTCCTCGACCTGCTGGTCAGCAATGGTGCGGTCAGCGCCAGCTGGCTGGCCGACCGGGTGCCGTTCTCCCGCCAGGCGGTCGCCAAGCATCTGGCCGTGCTCGATGAGGCCGGGCTGGTCACCCGGC
>Ga0335073_10014146_pt1 | contig 11189 bp, 6 predicted proteins | sample Lox_Sample_22_FD_207093 | JGI IMG/M metagenome (GOLD analysis project Ga0335073, IMG submission 207093) | Soil microbial communities from Loxahatchee National Wildlife Refuge, Florida, United States - Lox_Sample_2.2 | ecosystem: Environmental > Terrestrial > Soil > Wetlands | place: USA: Florida... | reverse complement strand
CCAGCAGTTCCATCTCAACTGCCTCAACTTCCACCGCAACCTCGCCAAGGAGGAAGTACTCGCGATTCAGGATCGGCGCGGCCTGCTGCGCTGTCTCGAACCCGGCGGCGGCTATCAGGCCGTGGGCCGCGCCGGCCAGCCCGACGGCTTCGCCGAGCGCTACATGCAGGCCAAAATCCTCGGCATGATTCGCGCTTATCGCAGCCATCCATCGGTCATCGAGTACATTCTGCAGAACGAAGCGCGCCTCGACCTCTCGAATCCGAATCTCGAGCGCGTCTTGCGCAGGATGCACGCCGAAGATCCAAGCCGCTCGATCGTTGCCAACGACGGCTTCGCCTCGCGCTCGCCGCAGGCATGGATGGAGCCGTACAGCGATCACCTGCGCACATCGGCAGAAGGTGGCGCGGGCGGCTGGTGGGACGAGCATCAGGGCCAGCCCTCCGATGTGTGGCAGGATGCCCAGTATGTGAGCTCAACCGAATTCCTCTACCACTCCACCGATCGCACAGAAATTGTCGAGTGGGGCGAGATGAAGGGCGCCGCCTCCATTGACGATCACGCCGCGATCATCAAGCAGATCATGAAGCACGGCGGCCACAGCTACGATCTCGCCGATCACCAGCAGATCCTCGCCGCCTACGAGAAATTCGTCGATACCTGGGGATTCCGCAAGGCCTTTCCCACCGCGAACGATCTCTTTCAATCCATCGGCCGCCGCGCCTACGAGTCGTGGGGACAGTTCCTCGAAAACATCCGCCTCTGCGACATGAATGACTACGCCGCCGTCAGCGGCTGGGAATCGACGGCGATCGAAAACCACTCCGGCCTCGTTGACAATTTCCGCGACTTTAAATCGAATCCCGATCCTATCCGCAACTCGCTCCTCCCGGTGCGCCCCGTAGCTAAGCAGAAGGCTCTCGTCGCCGCGCTCGGCGAGCAGGTTGGATTCGATCTCTATCTGCTCAACGACTCGAACCGTCCCGCGCCGGGCAAGCTCGCGTTTTCCATTGCCGATCCCAAAGGTGTGCGCCGCGCCATCGGCGCGTGGAACGCACCCCAGTTCGTGAAGGATCAGCTCTCGTATCTCGTCAAGGAGAACGTCTCGAGCCCCGCCCTTGACCACGAAGGCGTTTGGACCACGCACTTCTCACTCGCCGCAAACGAAGAGACCGAACACCGTCGCGAGATATGGGTCGTCAACCCCGCGCCGCACCGGTTCAACGATCTTCGCGTCGGCACGCTCGGTCTCGCCGACGCAATGGCCGCGCAACTGGCGCCCATTCCCGGCCTCAGGCTCGAGCCCTTCAGGCAGGGCGAGCGCTACGATCTCATCGTTGCTTCGCCGCCCACCGCGCGGCCCACCGATACGGTCCACACCGACGATGTAGGCGCCGACCTCCGCAGCCATTCCATTCCGCCGACAAAATTACCCGGCGAAATTGTCGCCGCCTTTACCGCGGGCACGCCGCTCTTCGTACTCTGCACCAGCGACGGCCAGGCAATGGGCGCAGGCCCGCAGCTGGCCTCCGCGGCCGGCTTCCAGTGCGACGGCATGGTCGGTTCCTCGCGCGCTTCGTGGATGGGCACGTGGTTCTTCGTGCGCAAGCATCCTGTTTACGACGGCCTTCCCATCAATCGCGCCATGAGCATCGAGTATCAGGTCAAAGGCTCGGACTCGAACGGCCTCATCGTCTCCGGCGACGGTGTTGAGATCATCGCTGCCTACAGCCGTGATCACGACCGCAAGATCGGCGCCGGTACATTCGCATGGTCGGGCCACGGCCGTAAGCTGCTCTTCCATCGCATTACGCAAATGCATCGCGTCTTCCATCGCCGGCTGCTGTCCAACGGCATTCAGTACCTCACGCAGCCTGCGCAAAAAATCTAGCGCCGGCCTCCGGTCATATGTCGTGGGGGCCTCCGGCCCCCACATAGAGCTTCCGCCCTCGCTCGTGAAACAATAGCTCCATATCCGCCATGACCGACGAACTTCTTCCACCATCCGAACCCGCCCCCGCCGAACCTGCCGCTCCAACGGCCGAAGACCAAGACCTGGACGGTCAGTCCTCTTTCGGAGATTTGCTCTCCGCCTTCGAGCGCGAGCACACGCACCGCGCCCAAACCAAGCAGCTCGAAGGGACAGTTGTCTCGCTTTCCGCCGATCGGGTTTTCCTCGACATCGGCTACAAGATCGAAGGCGTTCTCGCGCGCTCGGCCTTCGAGAGCAACGCCGAACAAGTCAAGCCGGGCGACGCGTTCCCCGTCTCCATCACCGGCCGCAACGAAGAGGGCTACTACGAGCTTTCGCGCTTTCGCGTCGCGCAGCCTCGCGACTGGTCCGCCCTCGAGCGTGCATTTGCCGAAAAGACCGCCGTCGCCGGCACCGTCACGGAGCAGGTCAAAGGCGGCCTCAGCGTCGACATCGGCGTCCGCGCCTTCATGCCCTTGAGCCGCAGCGGCGCGCGCGATGCCGCTGAAGTCGAAGCCCTCATCGGCCAGCCCATCACCTGTCGCATCACCAAGCTCGACGTCGCCGATGAAAACGTCGTCGTCGATCGCCGCGTGGTGCTCGAAGAGCAGGCGCGAGGCGCGCTTGCCGAACGCCGCGCCGCACTCGCCGTCGGCTCGACGGTCACCGGCAAGGTGCGCACCCTTATGCCATACGGCGCGTTTGTCGAGATCGAGCCTGGCCTCGACGGCCTGCTCCATATCAGCGACATCTCGCGCGCCCGCGTCGCCAAGCCTGAAGACGTGCTCTCGGTCGGCGAAGAGCTCACCTTGCGCATCCTCAAGATCGACCCCGACACCAACAAAATTTCGCTCGGCCTCAAGCAGCTTCAGCCCGAACCGTGGGAAACCGCGCCGCAGCGCTACGTCCCCGGCCAGCGCGTCAACGGTTCGGTTTCGCGCCTCACCGACTTCGGAGCCTTCGTCGAGATCGAGCCCGGCCTCGAAGGCCTCATTCATATTTCAGAGATGTCGTGGGAGAAGAAACTACGCCACCCCGGCGACATTCTCAAGCAAGGGGACCGCGTCGACGCCGTCATTCTCTCCGTCAAGCCGCCGGTTGGCGCCGAACCCGGTCGCATCGCGCTCGGTCTTAAGCAAACCCTCGCAGACCCCTGGGCCGAAGCCGATAAAAAATTTCCCGCCGGCTCGCAGATTGAAGGCCCCATCACCAAACTCATGAACTTCGGCGCCTTCGTCGAGATCGCTCCCGGCGTCGAAGGCCTCGTGCACGTCAGCGAAATCGTCGCCGACCGCCGCATCAATCATCCGCGCGATGTCTTGCGCGACGGGCAGCGCGTCAAGGCCCTCATTCTCGCCATCGATTCCGAGAAGCGGCAGATCAAGCTCTCCATGAAACAGTTGATCCCGACCTCGATCGATGAATACATTGCCGAACACAAGCCGGGCGACCGCGTCTCCGGCCGCGTTGTCGAGCTCGCGTCTTCCCACGCAATCGTTGAACTCGGCGAAGGCATTCGGGCCACCTGCAGCCGCGCAGACAGCGGCCGTGCCGGCGATGCGCTTTCGGCGCCGGCGCCTCCGTCCGCCGCCCGGCCCGATCTCTCCCAGCTTTCATCCATGCTCAAGGCGCGCTGGAAGGGCAATGCGCCCGCGGCCTCCGCCGCTGCTGAAGCTCTCGCCGAAGGCCAGGTCCGCACCTTCAAAATCAGCAAGCTCGCCGCGGATACCAAAAAGATCGAAGTGGAGTTAGGCTAGAACTGGTTGCATCAATCCGCTTTGAAAGGGCACGGCTTCACAGCTTGATGAAGAACTCCGTTTTTCGTCTGTCGGAGGGAGCGGGAGGCTTCAGCCTCCCGAATAGAATCCCATCGATCCCAGGTGGCTTTAGCCACGGGCCTTTCTTCCCAGCATCCAGACAGACTTTTTCACCAAGCTGTTCAGTCGTGCCGTCAGGATGCGCATCAATGGCGGGGCTTTAGCCCCTGAGGGATGTTTTCGAGCTGGCTCCACCTATTGATGCAACGAGGTCTAGGTCTGTTCACGGACCCGGCAGGTTTCTCAGAGACTGTTTCTTCGTCGCATTCACTTCAGCCCGGACTCTTGAGTCGGGAGCGAGAACGGTGATTCAAGCAGTCATGCAAACTTCCAGTTGGCTCGCAACGGCCTCGGCACTGGTGCTTCCCGTGCTGCCTCTGCTTGCGTTCGCCGGGCTGATGAGTTGGTTTCTGCGTCGCCGGCAGGGCGATGGAAAAAACTGCGAAATTCGCGAAGCATTCCTTTGCGCGGTCGTGGTGTGGCCCGCGCTTGCGTTTGCTTTCACCGAGCTGCTGTCGCTTATTTCCGCGTTGACCTCGCTCTGGCTCGCTCTCTGCTGGGGATCTGTAGACCTGGTTCTGCTGGCGCTTTGCTTGCGCGCCAGATGCGAGATCGCTTTCCGCCCGCCCGCCGGTTTTTGTGCGGCGGCAAAGCGGCTCACGCGCAGCGAAAAAGCGCTCCTCGTCTGGATCGCCTGCTGTCTTGCGGTCACGGCGCTCATCGCCCTCGTCGCGCCGCCCAATAACTATGACTCCATGACCTATCACATGAGCCGCGTCGCGCACTGGTGCGCCGACCGGAGCGTGGCATTCTATCCCACAAACATTCAGCGCCAGCTCTACAGCAACCCGCTCGCCGAATACATGATCCTGCAGTTCTATGTGCTGGGCGGCGGCTCCGACCGCCTGGCGAATCTCGTGCAGTGGTTCAGTTTTGCAGGCTGCGCCGTCGCGGTGTCGCTGCTGGCGCGCCGCCTCGGAGCAGACGGCTTTACGCAGTGCGCCGCGGCCTTTTTGGTCCTGGTCACCCCCATTGCTCTTCTTGAAGCCACATCGACGCAAAACGACCTCGTGTGCGCCCTCATGACGGCGACAACGATTTATTTTCTCTACCGCGGCAAGATTTTGCTCGCCGGCTTCAGCCTGGGGCTCGCTGTTCTCGTCAAAGCCACGGCAGGGCTCTTCATCCTGCCATTTTTGCTTCTGGTCTTCTTTCGCGAAATCTTTCATCGGCGCGGTGTGCCGCGCACCATCGCAAAGTTCGCTGCCATCGGCGCAATCGCCATCGCCCTCAATGCGCCCCACACTCTGCGCAACATGCGCATCTTTCACAATCCGTTTGGAGAAAGAACGCAGGTGAGTTGGATTCAATCGCAGACATGGGCCTTCCGTCCCTTCGCTGCGAACGTGATCCGCAATATCGGCTCCGAGCTCGGAACCCCGATGGCTCGCGTCAATGCGATGGAAGATCGCGTGGTTCACGCGGCCGCCGGGGCGTTGCGGCTCAATCTCGACGATCCGCGCAATACCTTTTATGGCGAAATCTTTGCCACCGGGTCCATGCAAGGAGACGAAGATACGAGCGCCAATCCCTTGCCGGTGGCGCTCTTCATTGCCGCCACAGTCTTTCTGCTCTTCTCGCGCCCATGGCGTGGATCGGAGTTCGCGCCTTTCGCGCTTCTCGTCTGGGCGGGTTTTCTTCTCTTCGCGTGGCGCCTTTCCTGGCAGCCCTGGATCACGCGGCTGCACCTGCCGTTTCTGGTTCTCGCCAGCGTGCCCACGGCAATGTTGCTGAGCGCCATTCGCGCTCGCTCGCGCGCCTCAGCCGCTGTCCTTGTCGCTCTGGTTGCTTTCCTGTCTTTGCAACCTCTGCTGCACAACTGGAACCGGCCGTTTTTGATCCTCTCGCCCAAACCGGCCAGCGTCTTTGTCGAGCCCAGAACGGAGCAGTACTTCACCAGGCGTCCCGACCTGCGGGCTTGCTACAAGAGCACGATCCAGAGTCTCGAGGCTGCGCCGTGTCAAGTCGTGGGCATCGAGACCGGCGAAGATGATTGGGAGTATCCGCTCTGGGCTCTGGCTCGCTCCAGCGGCGCGCCAATCGCCTTCCGGCACATCGGCGTCGCCAACCAGACACAAAATGCAACCGCCGGTTTTCCAGGAGCGATCTGCGCCAAGATCGTCATTCACGATGCCGATTCGATTGCACCCTCGCAGTCGCCAACCTGGGTGGAGTTGCATCGCCAGGGCCGCCACGGCGCCGACCTCGAAAGCCGCTTCGATTGCCGCCCCTGAGCCTTCAATCCTTCAGCGAATATTTGATCAGGCAGTACATGGCGCGCACACCGTCTTTCCAGCCGATCTTTTTTCCTTCTTCGTAGGTGCGGCCCCAGTAGCTGATGCCCACTTCGTAGATCCTGAGTTTTCGGCGCGCAACCTTCACCGTGATCTCCGGCTCAAAGCCAAAGCGGTTCTCTTCAATCGGGATCGATTGAATGACCTCGCGGCGAAACATCTTGTAGCAGGTTTCCATGTCGGTCAGATTGATGTTCGTCAGGCAATTGGAAACCAGTGTCAGCAGCCGGTTTCCCACCGAATGCCAGAAGTACAACACCCGATGCGGGCCGCTGCCCAGGAAGCGCGATCCATACACCACGTCCGCTTTACCGCCCAGCAGCGGCTCAAGAAGATGCCGATAGTCGGCAGGATCGTATTCCATATCCGCATCCTGGATCACCACAAAGTCGCCCGTCGCCTCGGCGATGCCGCGCCGCAAGGCCGCTCCCTTGCCCATGTTGCGCGGCTGCCGGTAGAGCCGCACCTGCGCGTGCCGGGCAGCGAGCTCTTCGATCGCCTGCGCCGACCCGTCGGTCGATCCGTCGTCAACGCAAATCAGCTCCATCTGCAGGGGCTGGGCCAGAATGCGTTCGATCACAGGCTCCAGCGTCGTGCGCTCGTTGTAGACGGGTATGACGACCGACAACTTGAATGGGTGCGTCTGTTCGTCCTGAACCAAGGCATGCCAATCCGTCATTCACGTTCCTTTTGATGGCCGGTGGTTCAAAAGAATCGCCATCGTGTTTTCTTTTGAGACTCAATTCTCTCACTCGCGTCAAAGCTAATTGCTCGAACCGCCGCATGCGGCATCGTGCCGCCCGCGCCTCAACTTTCGCGTCCGCGCAAGCTTCTTTGTCGCCGCCGTCGCAAGCCTCCTTTTCGCCGCCCCGGCATCTTTGCCTCACGCTCTAACCGTTTCCAGCCAATCGACATAACAAAATCCGCCCATCGAAATCTTCGGGCGACGAAATGGACCGCATTGCTCGTAATTGACGTTCATTGTAGCGCCTGGTCTTTCCATTCACGCACCGGCCGCGCCTCCCGCAAGGTTCCGCGTCCCGGAACAAAACTCCCGCCGTGCGTTTGCATGCCGCATTGAAACCGATCTATCTTGAATCATCCATCCATTCCAGGGGAAATGGCGGTTTTTATGGCGCAGAACAAAGATCTCTACGACGCAATTCTCAGCGGCGACGCGAAAAAAGCGCACGCCACCACAGAAGCCGCGCTCGCCGCTGGCGTTGAGCCCATGACCCTCATTCAGGAGTCCATGGTTCCCGCCATGGACGAAGTCGGCCGCCTCTTCGAGTGCGAAGAGTACTTCGTGCCCGAGCTGCTGCTCGCCGGCCGCGCCATGAAGAGCGCCATGGAGCTGCTCAAGCCGCGCCTCTCCGCTGCCGGCCAGAGGATGGCAGTGCGCGTCGTCATCGGCACCGTCAAGGGCGACCTGCACGACATCGGCAAGAACATCGTCGCTTCCATGCTCGAAGGCAGCGGATTCGAGGTGATCGATCTCGGCACCGACGTCTCGCCGGAAAGATTTGTCTCCGCCGTCGACGAGCGCAAGCCCCAAGTGGTTTGCATGTCGGCCCTGCTCACCGTCACCATGCCGGCCATGAAGCTCACCATCGATGCCCTCCGGACCGCGGGTCTGCGCACGCAAGTCAAGGTGCTCATCGGCGGCGCGCCTGTCACCATGCAATACGCCCGCGAGATTGGCGCAGACGGCTACAGCGAAAACGCCAGCGGCGCAGTTGGCCTGGTCAAAAATATGCTCGCCGGAGAAGCCGCCTGACGCAACGCTCTTTCTTTCTCTCGCTCGCCGCGCGTGGTCTCGGCATGCCCATCGGCGCCGACCTGGTTCTTCACGAGGAACCGGACACGGAATCCGTTCGCAACCACGGCGACGCGCTCGGCCGCGTCATCGAACGGACGGCCGCGCGCTGGAAGACGCCGCTCGCCATCCCTCTGATGGACCTGCGCCTCGAGAAGACAGACCTTCTCGCGCGCATCGGTGTCACCCGGAAAGATGCCGAGGCATTTCACTTCACCTCGCCCCTCGATGAAACAACGTTCGCGGCCCTCAGCGGCGGCGATGCCTGCCCCGCCTGCCCCGGCAGCCTCGCCCGCGATCGTGCACTCGCCTACATCGCGGCGATTCCCGGGTTGCTCCCCATCGGCATGGCCATCGGCCCGTTTTCGCTGGTCACGCGCCTCATGGCCGATCCCATCACCGCCGCTGCAATGGCCGGCCGCGGAGTCTCGGCGGACGATTCCGATGAAGTTCGTCTTCTCTTGCAGTGCCTCCAGATCGCCGAGGCCGCGGTCGCGCGGAGCATCCGCGGCCAGGCAGCCCACGGCGCGCGCGCAATCATGATCTGCGAGCCTGCGGCCAACACATCGTTTCTCTCGCCGCGCCAGCTTCGAGCCGGCTCCAGCATCTTCGAACGCCTCGTCATGGAACCCAATCTCCGCCTCAATTCCATACTCGAAGAATGCGGTTGCGACCTCATCTTCCACGACTGCGGCGAACTCATCGACGCCATGGTCGAAGGCTTCGCCCACCGCCTCCATCCCGTCATCCTCAGCCTGGGCAGCTCGCGCAAGCTATGGGAAGACGCGCGCCTCGTCCCCGCCGACGTCGTCCTCTACGGCAACCTGCCCACCAAGTCGTTCTACTCCGACGGCGCCATGCCCGTTGAAGAAGTGACCCGGCGCGCGCAGGAACTGCTGGCAAAGATGAAAGCCTGCCGCCATCCACACATCCTCGGTTCCGAGTGCGATGTCCTCTTCGTCCCCGAAGCCCGTGAAGCAATTCTCAAAAAGGTGGATGCGATGATGGCCGTCACAGACCGGCCCGTGCCGCGCGGCCAAGCTGAAGGCTGACGGCTGAAAGCTGTTTCTCATGCATCTCAAGCTCATCCACTGCCAGGTCTTCACGCGCGAAGTCGAGCTCGTCGTCGCTCGCTCCGCGCACTCGGTCGACCTCGAATCGATCCCCATGGGCCTGCACTCGCTCGGCGTCGCAATGCGGCCGCATCTCGAGCAGCGCATCGCCGCAGCCGACCCGCTCGGCTACGATGCCATCCTTCTCGGGTACGCCCTGTGCGGCCGCGGTACCGAGGGCCTCCGCGCCGGCCGCACGCAGCTCGTTCTTCCCCGCGCCCACGACTGCATCGGCGTGCTCATGGGCAGCCGCCATCGCTACGCCGCTTACTTCGAGAGCCACCCCGGCGTCTACTACCGCTCGCCCGGCTGGGTTGAGTTTCAAACTCCCGATCTCAAACTGCAGCCCGCCTTCCCGGCGCAAAAAAGTCCCATGGGCGATCAAACCACGCTCCAGGAATTCATCGCCAGGTACGGCGAAGACAACGGCCGCTTTCTCTACGAGCAGTTCTCCTCCTTCCGCCGTCACTACTCCGGCCTCACCTACATCTCCACCGGCGTCGCTTCCGACCAAGCTTGCCGCGCCAGGGCGCGCGCCGAAGCTGAGAAACAGGCCTGGGCCTTCGAAGAACTTCCCGGGTCGCTCTCGCTGCTCGAAGGGCTCGTCAACAGCCCCTGGGACGCCGACGATTTCCTCGTCGTTCCCTCCGGCGCTACCATCCGCGCCACGCTCCGCGACGACATCGTTGAAGCCGTATGACCGAGAATTCTTCAGTGCCGCCCGACCGTGTCCGCGTCCGTCTCGAGCCGCTCGCCGTCGAGCTCGAACTCCCTCGCGGCGGCTCGCTCACCGCCGGCCTCGCCGCGCACGGCGTCGAATTCCCTTGCGGTGGAGCGGGCGAGTGCGGCGGCTGCCGGGTGCGCGTGCTCACGGGTTCGCTTCCCATTACTGAACGCGATTCGGCAACCTTCAGTCCCGATCAACTTGCGCAAGGTTGGCGTCTCGCCTGCCAGGCCCGCGCCGATCGGCCGCTCGTTGTCGAGTGCGGCCAGTGGCGCATCCATGTCCTCACGGACTCCACCGTCTCCTCATCGCGGATCGACTCCAGAACCAGGGAAAAAATAGCCATCGACCTCGGCACCACGACCATCGCCGCGCAGCTCATCGATGCCGCCGCAGGCGATGTGCTCGGCGTCGAGACCATGCTCAATCCGCAAGCCGCCTTCGGCTCCGACGTCATGAGCCGCATCCGCGCCGCGCTCCAGGGCCAGGACCTCACCGCGCCCATTCGCCTCGCCCTCGGCGAACTCCTCGCGCGGCTCGCCGGCAGCCGCGCAGCGCAAGTCGATGAAGTCCTCATCGTCGGCAACACCGTCATGCATCACCTCTTCTGCGGCTTGAGCGTCGAGCCTCTCTCCCACGTGCCGTTCGCCTCGCCGCATCTCGCCGAGCGGCAATTCACTCCGCGCGAACTCGGCTGGAACCTCCCCGCCGACTGCCTCGTCCGCTTCGCCCGTTGCATGGGCGGCTTCGTCGGCTCCGACATTCTCGCCGGCATCGTCGCCACTGGCCTCGCCAGTCAGCGGGAGCTCACCGCGCTCGTCGATCTCGGCACCAACGGCGAAATCGCCATCGGCAACCGCAACGGCATCGTCTGCGCGTCCACTGCCGCCGGTCCCGCATTCGAGGCCGGCGCCATTCGCATGGGCATGCGCGCGGTCACGGGCGCCATCGCCTACGTTGCGCTCGATGGCACGCAGCTTCGCGCCACGGTCATCGGCAACGCCGCTCCCCGCGGCATCTGCGGCAGCGGTCTGGTCGATGCGGTCGCCGCGGGCCTGCGCTCCGGCGCTATCCTTTCCAGTGGCCGCGTGGCCCACGAGTCAAAGATTTTTCCCGTCGCCCCGCCCGTCGTTCTCGATCAAGCCGACATTCGCGAGCTGCAGCTCGCCAAGGGCGCCATCGCCGCCGGCTTCCGCCTGCTGCTCCGCCGCCTCGCGGCAACAGGCGTCAAGGGTACGGGCTTTAGCCCGTACATCAATGGACCAGAGAAAAGAGAAGGGGCTTTAGCCCCTGAGGGACACGTGAAGGGTACGGGCTTTAGCCCGTACATCGATGGACCAGAGAAAAGAGAAGGGGCTTTAGCCCCTGAGGGACACAAACCCCTCCGCGCCATT
>Ga0335073_10014145_pt1 | contig 11189 bp, 6 predicted proteins | sample Lox_Sample_22_FD_207093 | JGI IMG/M metagenome (GOLD analysis project Ga0335073, IMG submission 207093) | Soil microbial communities from Loxahatchee National Wildlife Refuge, Florida, United States - Lox_Sample_2.2 | ecosystem: Environmental > Terrestrial > Soil > Wetlands | place: USA: Florida... | reverse complement strand
CCGATTTTTCACATGCGCACTGCCCACATCGAGTGTAACCAGTGCGCGGTCATCGGGCTTCAGGACAGGATCGAGGCCTCCTGCGCTGCGTCCACTAAAGGAGGGCATGATGCCCAAGTCAGCGGCTATGAGGGGATTAAGATACAAGAGCGTCCCGCCGCCGGTGTCGAGAAGCCACCAAAGCTGCGTACCGCCGTTGACGCGCGCGGGGATCAGTAACCCGTTCTCAGCATTCAGACGGGCCGGCAGTTCAATGTTGAGGGGATTGCCTTGAGCAAGGAACCGAAACCGGGCGGCGCCGCAAAAAGCGGCGAGCGCAGCACGCCGGGTCAGCATAAACGTGCTTTCACTCCAGCACACACCGAGGCCGGGGTCAAGAGAGTGGCCTGGAAGCGGTGGGCAGAAAGAGCTACCACGAGTGTTCCGACACGATCACCCGGCCTATCACACCGCCGAAGAGCCGCGAGCGCAACCGCGCGGTGCCTAAAACCGCGCGCGAAGCTCGATCCAAGCCAGTAACGGCGCGCCCGGCGCGTAGAAAATTACGCTCTGTGCCGGCGAACTCCCCGCGTAAGGACCCGTGGTGTACGCGGGAAAAGGCTGCGTCGACACCGTGCCCTGCGCTGTAAGCCCGGTGCTGGCCAATTGGCCCGCGGTGTAATAATGACGATTCAACAGGTTATCGGCCTCGATGGCCAATTGCAGGTGATTCGTCAGGTCGTACTGCCCGCGGATGTTGGTGATGGCATACCCGGGCACAATTCCAGGTCCCAAATAATAGATTCCGTCGGGCCGATACGCGTTGTTCTCGTTCCCTCGCGCGTATTCGCTCGATGCCGCCACCTCGTCGAGATCGAACAGCAGACGGGAAGTTGCCCGTATATCCACGTACACTTTTCCACTGTGTTTGGGAATCAGCGGGATGCGATTTCCCGGATGGACGTAGATATTCCCGTCCAGCCCGGGATAACCCGAAAGCGCGCTGTCGCTGGTGCTGTTGGCGCCGCCATCAAGGCTGTCGGCGCTTTGAAACGTGGCGCTCAGAAACGTGTAGTCCAGACCCCAGGTGAACCTGCCGGTAACGCCTCCGGCATCGGCGTCGATCCCTTCGCGCCGCGTCTGGCCGAAGTTCTGAAAATATCCGGTCCCCAGCACGGGGGCGGTAACGAACAGAATGTCGTCGTGATTTTCCGCGCGAAACGCGCCCACGTTCCAGTTCAGATTCCGGCCCCACCGGAATTCCGGCTTCCCCCTGAGCCCCGCCTCCCAGGTATCCGCGACCACCTGACGGAGTGGCGGATCGCTGGCCAGTGCATTCGGCAGGCTACACGGGTTCTCGGGGTCGGCGCATCCGAGTTCGATCGATGTAGGTGCGCGGCTGCCCTGGGAGAATCGCGCGTACGCATTCACCGCAGAGGTCGGACTCCAGGTTAGGCCGATTGCGGGATTGAAGCGCTGGAATACATAACCGGCCGTCAGTGAGCCCGGTCCGGGCGCCGGATTGATCATGTCGCGGTTGTCGACATCGTACCGGTTGTATCGGCCCGAGACTGTCAGGTTCCATGTTTTCGCGAACGTAAGCGTATCGGTGAAATACAGGCCGCCATTGGGCGTCACCCCGTGCAGACTCACCCGCGAATCGACTGGATTATTGGTCGATCCGTCCTGCCACGCGGGGACGGGTGTAATCGAGTAATTGGGGTTGAGATAGCCGTATGCGGTGTTCTGCGTATAGTCGATCGTGCCGCGGTCGATCGAGCCGCCCACCGCTAATTGATTGTGGCCGATCGGGAGCGCCGCGGTCAGCGTGAGCTGTCCCGACGCGCCATACTCGGTCTGCACTTCCTTGGAATAGATGATCACGCCGTCGCACGTTTCATCCGGATTGTTTTGTTGGAGAGCATTGGCGATACAGCGCCATTTCGGGAAGGGCGTGTTCGAAGGATCGGCGCCGGCGATCGGAAAACCCGAATAACCGGCGCCTGCCAGCGTCTCCTGTTCATCTGCGGTGGGTTGATATATGTCGCTGCCCAGGGCGTCGGTATTGAAATTGGGGTTGATGCCTTCGGTGCGGATATTCCGAAACCACGCATTGCCGGAGAATGTCAGGGAATTACTAAAGCTGTGCCGCGCAATGAAATCCAGGGCAGGAGAGCGGTTGGCGATGCTGTCGGGAACAGTGTACGAACTGGAATAGCTCTGCTGGAGCAGGCGATAATCCTGGAGGCCGTTGCCTAGCAGCGTGTTGTATGCGAAAGACGCGGTGAGGGCCAGGTCGGTTTTCCCGGTCCGCCAGCCAAAGCGCCCGAAGGCCTGACGCACGTCGGAGGGCGAATCGTAGCGCCATCCGGTTTCGTGAAATCCGGTGCCAGCCAGAAACCAGTTGAAGCCCGTTCCTTTGCCGCCGCCGTATTCCGCCTGCACTTCTTTTCGCCCGCTGCTGCCGTAGGTCAGAACGCCGTCAAGTCCCGGACTGCTTACGCCGTCCTTCGTCTGAACGGAAATCGCTCCTCCGAGAGTATTCAGGCCGAACACGGGGTCCGAGCCGGGCACGAGGGCGAATTCGGAAATGGCGTTCCGGGGGATCAGATCCCAACTCACGACATCGCCGAAAGGCTGATTCTGGCGCACGCCGTCGAGGTAGACGGAAAGGCCTTCGGGCGTTCCCAGCAGGGGCGAAGCCGTATATCCGCGGAAATTCACGTCGGGCTGAAACGGATTGCCCTGCATTTCATTGACGGACACCCCGTTCATCCGGCGATTCAAAAAGTTGGCCAGATCGAGCGATCCGCTGTTGGCGATATCCTCCCCCGTCGCGGTTTGAACCGGAACCGGAATCTGATCTTTCGTGAGATCCACTCCGGCGAGAGGCGTGGCGGCCACCACATCCACGCTGCTGGATGTACTGGCCGGCCCCATCTTTACGATTCGATCCACCACCTTGTCCGCCGTCACAGTCACCGCGATCACCTGAGTTGCGAATCCCGGCTTGGAAACTTCCAGGCGGTGCCGGCCGGCCGCGAGATTCCGGAAATCATACTTGCCCTGCGCATCGGTAACGAAGGCACGATCGTCGATTTTGCCGGAAGCCGGCATCACCGCACCGGAGGAATCCTCTACCGTCAGCCGAAGCTCTCCATTCGGGCGCTGGCCATAAAGAATGCCTGCGGCCACCCACAGAGACAGGAGAACAAAGCGGCGGCCGGATCTTCGGCGGGGATCCATACTGACTAAATTCCTTCGGGCGCCGGTTTGTTCAGCGTTTTTCGCAAGTGGCAGGAGGTGGGTGTCAGCCACAGTCCAAATCGTTGCCAGTCGATCTGAAGCGAGATACCATGAGGCTTCCTCAGGGTCTTCGATTGTCAAACCAGGTGACCAAAATATTCCCCGTCGTCTTGCTTGTCTGCAACGTCGGAGCCGCCATCTGCTGTGCCTTGGCCGGCGACTACCGGCGCTCCGTCTATTGGGCCGCTTCAGCGCTCTGCATTACGGCAATTACGTTCTGAGAGGGATAGCGGGCCTCCGAAAGTTGGCGTTAGTGTCTGGCAGCCGTGATGACCTGCCCCGCGGCGGCAGCCTCGATATCGGTGCCGCGCACCACAATGGCTCGCTCCGCATCGAGAGCCACGACTCTCTGAAGCCGCGCTTTCTGGCGAACGGTACTCACGATCTCGCCGAGATCCTGCACACTGGTTTCCGCGGCAAAATAGAAAACCCGCACGCTGCGGCTCGCCTGCTCTAACTGGTGCGAAATGGGCGCCGTCCAGTTCACCGACGGAGGAGTCGCCAATTGCCGGAGCAGCCACAGGACGAAATCGTTTTGCCAGACCTTGCCGCGCCAGACCAGAACCCCGGTAGGCGCGTAGACCGTAGTTCGCGGGATATCGGCCACTACGTGGATGGCATTGGCGAGGTCTTTCAAGTCCTGGAGAGTGGCCACGTGCGGCGGTCCCGCCGAGATCGGCATGCCCACCTGAATACTGCCGATAGCCAGCGTTACGTCGTCGCTATCCTGGGGCATGATAAATCCGCGCCCATTGGGATTGGCCTGGGGGGCTCCTAACTCGCCAAGCAACCACTCCGCCAGGGCCACCTCTCGCGCGTTACCTTCAACCGTGATCGATTGGTTGGCCTGATCGGGAGAAATCTTCTGAGTTTTCACGATCGCATGCACAGCAGCGACAGCATCCCGCATGTCGCTTCCCGAAAAAGCGATTTCCCGCGCCGACATCCCGCTTCCGGGATCCGAGTTGCGGGTCCAGGAAGCGAGCACCGACTGGGACCATGTAAGAGCAGGCAGGGCCAGGAATAGGGCAACTTTCGAGGTCATGGGCTCTCCTTTCCGAAAGGCAGGTTCCAGCCTTATCGGTACAAGCTAGTTTACGGGCTTTTGTGGAAATAAGCCACACTATCGGTCATAGATTTCGCGGCCTAACTTGCAACCTGATTTTACAGATACCGGGCACTCAATACGAAGTCTTATGCGTGTAAAACCGGAAGCTCCGCCGTGGCGGCTTAGATGTAATCCGAACCAGGCAGTCCCATAACATTAGTAAGTTTGTATATCCAAAGGTAGTGCCGCGGGAACCTTCTGCCCAATTACCCGGGCGGCGATTCAGAGGCAACAGCGGACCTGGATAGGCGCCGGCGCCGCGCCCTTAAACCAGATCGCCTCCCTGGCTGAAGGTTTTCTTTTGCCGGGCCTGGTCGCGGGCAGCGAGTGTCCGGCGTAAGTCTTCCATTATTTCGGGCTGTTCCGGAAAGTCGGCAGCCAGCCGCTCCAGCGCCGTTATCGCACCGTCGAAATCGCCGTTTTGCATCAATTCTTCGAAATCTCTTCGACGCCGCGCATAAGCTTCTTTGCGGGCCGCGCGGTCGCGTGCCTGGCGCGCCCGATCCAGCAGGTCCACCAGTTCCGGTTCCTGGGGGAAGATTGCCAGCAGCTCCTGGGTCTTGTAAACCGCCTGCTCGAACTCGCTGCTTTTCACCAGCCCTTGCAGAGACTCGCGCTCTTTGGCAATCGCCGCCTTGCGTGCCACTTCGTCCCGGTGAGCGATGGCGCGGCGCAAATCGTTCTCCACTTGCGGCACGTCTGGAAAAACGGCGGCCAGCTTCCGCAGCCGCACGATGGCATCGTCGAAGCAATGGTTTTTCATCAGCTCCAGCACTTCGCGGCGGCCCTCCAGATAGGCTTCGGTGCGGCCGGCAGTCAAAGTCTGGGGGTCCTGTTCCCTGGTGAAGCGCGGAGACTGGCGCAGCCGCTCTCCCAACTCGCGAATGATCGCCTGAACGCCGGAGTGATCGGGACTGCGCTTCCAGAGCTCGCGCGCGCGTGTCTCGGCCTGCTCAAACCGGCCTTCGTCCATTAGGCCGCGACACTCCCGGAGCTCACCGTCAATCGAATTGGCCTGCCCGGCGCGCTGCCGGTTCGCGAGAACCGCCTCGTCCCTCTGATTTCGCGCGAAGCTCAACAACTGCACGACCTGTGCGTTCCGCGCGGCTTCCCCCTCCAGCCTCGAGAGAAGCTCGATGGCCTCCTCGATGGCGCCCCTCGACAGGCACTCGCGGCTCTGGGCGAGGGTGGCGGCCACGGTTTTATCCGCGGCGGCTGCCTGCAAACGCTCCGCTTCCGCGATTCGAAGGGCGATTTCGGAGTCGTTGGGAAATTGCCCGTCGAGTCGCTGTAGCGTAAGTACCGCGCCGGCATAGTCCTGAACCAGCAACTGGCCGCGTGCCCGATTCAAACCGGATTCGCGGCGGGCGGCATTCTGTTGGTCGATGGCTGTGCGGACCTGGTTCAGAAACTGCGACGCTTCCGGGTTGGCCGGGTCGTGTTGAGCCGCTTCGCTGGCGCGCGCGAAAGCCGCCGCAAGATTCTGACGCTCCCATTCGGCACGGGCTTCCGCCAGCAGACGTTGCCCCCGAGCCTTCTTCTCGCGCTCCTCGTTGATTTGAGTCAGGCGCGAGCGAGCCGCGCCATTCTCCGGATCGATCTGCAGAATTTCCTGGAGCCGCGACTCGGCGGTTTGAAAATCCTGCATCGTAACCTTCTGGTCGGCTTCCTCGATCAGGGTCTTGATTTGCGATTCCGCCTTTTGGCGGCGCATGAGATTGCGAATTTCGGCGCGCCACTCGCGCGCCCTGGCGTTTCGATGATCGAACTTGAGGATGGCGGCCGCCACCCCCAGGGCTTCGTCGTACCTGCCGGCGGCAATCAGCGACTCGGCATCTCTTTCCATGCCGGCAACCTGGGCTTCCCCGAATTCCTGGATGACCATGCCCAGATCCATCCGCACATCGTCCATGCTCGCGTAGCGGTCGGTTTTTTTCTTGGCGAGAAGGCGCCGCAGAATCGGATCGAGGCTGCGCGGCAAGTCAGGAGCCTGCTCGCAGATGGGCCGGGGATCCTCGTTCGTGACTTTATACATCATGACGCCGAGAGCATCGGCGGCAAATGGGTTCCGGCCCGTCAGCAGCTCGTATAAAACCACGCCGTACGCCCACACGTCGACTTGCAAATCGACAGCGCCGCCCATGAATTGCTCCGGCGCCATGTATTCGGGCGTGCCCACCATGTATCCGACGGCCGTGAGGCTGGTGGTGCGCTGGGTGAGACGGGCGATTCCGAAATCCATGATCTTCACGGACCCGTCGCGCAGCCACATGATGTTGGCCGGCTTGATATCGCGGTGAATCACGCCTTGCTCATGGGCGTAATGCAAGCCTTCGGCGACCTCCGACATGATGCTCAGCCGGTTGATCGCGGGAGCAGCTTCCCGGTTTGCGACCAGCGGTTGCAGGTTCCGGCCGTCGAGGTACTCCATCACCAGATAAGGCACGCCGTTCTGTTGTTCAAAATCGAAAATGGTGACGATGTTCTTATGACGCAGTTTTGCGGAGGTGACGGCTTCGGCGCGAAACCGGCGAAGCATGTTTTCGTCGTTTTGAACATTCAGCACCTTAATCGCGACGATATTGCCGATGGCCGGGTCCTCGGCTTTGTAGACGTGGCCAAAACCGCCTTCACCCAATGCGCCGATAATTCGGTACTTCCCGATTGTTTCCATTTCTCCAGGACTGAAAAACCAGCAATTACGCGAATTATACCGGAGTTTTCGGGTGCACGGAACCCCGCCATTGCCGGCCCGGCGATACCGCGACTTTTCAGTGCGTTCCGGATCCCGGTTCGGCGCTCGCAGACGGGCACCGCAGCCGTGCCGGGTGTTCCCGCGCGTTCCGCCCCTCCGCACTCCGGTGTAAGATGACCCGAGGAGCCGGCGGGGACCGATGCTGACTGGAAGGCGCAGAGCGGGGTGCGGATGTTCTTCACTCGCGGGCATGCTCATGCTGGTGATCGCCGGCATCCTCATCGTCGCCTGGCCGGGCGTCGTCGACAGCATCGGCGCGAGCACGTCGGGCACCATTGTCGAGAAGCACGAGGTGGTGCGCGTCTTCGCCGGCGACTGGTTTCGCCATTTCGAAATCACCGCCTCCTACTCCATTCCCGGCCGCCCGATGGAACATCGCGCGGCGTGCGATGTCACCGAAAGCACCTATGATTCGCTGCGCCAGGGGAACACGGTGACGGTGCATTACATCCCGAATCTGCTGGTCCAGCCGTTCGTCCCCGCCACCCACCTGTCGCCGTGCACCGCCATGGGCGGAATCAGCCTGAACACGCCAGTCCGGCACCTTGGCATCGCATTGCTCGCGCTGCTGCCGATTGTGTTTCTCTGGAGAGTGCTCCACATCCGCAGCGCCGCCTGGTTGTTCCTCGCATGGATCGGCCTGACCTTGGCCTGGGTAGCGATGCCCCGCACGGAGCCCGAGCCGCGGCGCCGCGTTCCGGCCCTTGCGACGGTCCACCACGTCGTGACCGTCACGAAATTGTTCGAGTCGCGCAACAGCAACCGTGACATCCCCCTCCAGCATCCTTATCAGATCGTCGAGTTGCAGTTCGTCCCGCCCGGAATGGATACGCCCGTGATGGCCGTCGACAAGGTGGATCAGAACAGCCTGCCCGGGTTGCAGGAGGGGCAAAGCCTGCCGATCGTCTACGATGCCGGCAATCCGCGCGTCGCGCGCCTGGTGGGCGGTACGCGCTTGTTTCCCGCGCAGGCGCGCCAGACGGTGCTTTCCATCGGGATCGGGTTTGCCATACTGGCGGCTATTGGGATGGCTTTCAGCGCGTTCGCGCGGACGGCGCGGCGAAGAGTCGGAATCTGAGGCGCCGGCCGATGCAAACTTTCTTGTTACGCACGCCTTGGTGTGGCAGCGACGCATTCACCCAGGTGCGCAGTTGGCATCCCTATTCTTTACGTCGAGGCCGCCCCGGTTCCCGCCGGCCTACGCACGAGCGGGAGGCAACCCGCGATGTCCTGGCGTTGTCCGCGAGCGTTGATCTTGTGGTGTTAGCATGGGCCAAGAGGAAGAGCCGGTGACCGGGGCGAGCTTTGCAACCAGGCTGAATCAGGCTGCCGCGATCGGCGGAGCGGCGCTCTCGGACCAATCAATCGGCATTCTCGAAGAGTTCTGCCGGGAGATGGGAGAGCAACCTCCGCATGTTAAGATCGAGCCTCTTCAGCTGAATCTGGATGCCCGCCGCGTCTTATTACAATACTCGACTCGATGCGCTGTCGAGGCCGTTCGAAAGCGCTGTCCCGGTCTGGTGGCCAATGGTCTGGCCGCGGTGCTTATCGAGAACGGCTCATTGGACATCCGGGACACGATTCGGGTTTTAGCTGAACTATTTCACAGTGCATCCGTGCTACAGCTGAATGCCATCGCTCTCTTTGGCCGGTTCGCGGATATCGCCAGAAACGAAGGCCTCGCCTCCAGCATCAGGCGGTTTTCCCTGCCGGCGGGATCACCGTCAGCCGCGCTCAAGCACTTTGGGCTTCGGGTTTCGGGAACGGGCGATACCTTCCGTTACGTGGATGACGACGACTTGATGAGAGCCGTGCGCATGTACCGGAACGCTCCCGGTCTGACCTTCTCTCAGCGGCTCATGTTCATCCGAATGTTGCTGCGGCAGAATCGGGAACAATGGCAGCTCCTGAAACGCGATCGCTGACGGCCGGTAACGCGGTTGCATCCGCCCCAATCCCGGGCCGCGTCACGACGATCGGATGGCAGTCTGGATGCCGGCGTCGATTCAGAACCGCCCGCAGCGCCACGAACCGCTAGCGGTTGTCCCTTCTCTTCGGCACGCCCCTGGTATGACAGTCCCCGCACTTCACCCAGTGGATGTTGTGCTTGCTGGTGCTCGATGCGAAGGTGGTATCCATCTTCTCCACGTCGAGGCCGCAGTTGGACATCTTGGGATGGCAGGTGACGCAGGAAGCCTTGGTGGTTTCGCCGTGCTGGGCGTGGCAGGCGAGGCAACTGATACCTTCGTGGACGCCCATCCCGGTGCGGTCGTCACCGCTGCCGATCTCATCGGTGGAGAGCGGGGCGTGGCATTGGTAGCAGAGCGCCTGCCGGCGGTCGGGGCTCATCTTCACCGCTCGCGCGCCGTCGAACATCTGCGGCAAAGGCAAATCGGCTAGCGGGATGTACTGTTGCGTGCGCCGATCGAAAAACGCCAGCGACGGCCGGACCAATTCCTGCGACGGGCCGGGAACCGCGCCATTGTCGGAAGCCTTGTTCATCGGCTCGCCTTCGCGATGCATTTCATGGCACGTGACGCAGGGCATCGACGGCATGGCAGCGAGCTTCGCATCGAGCAAGCGCCACGGGCCATTGCGTTCGACCGGCGTCACCAGGTCGCGGATGCCGCCCTCAAACTGCATGCCGTGGCAGCGGAGGCAATCGTCCATGAGCATGTTCTGCGCGTTGTATTTCCTGTCGAGAAACATGCGCGCGTAGGTGGCGCTGTGCGGACCGGCCTGCCACGCGGCGTATTCCTGCCGGTGGCAGCTCTGGCATCGGGAGTTCATGGCCAGCGCGTCGCGATTGGGAAACGCGATCTGCTCGGGAAGGTCGTCGCGAAGATGCTGGCGGACACGGGCGAGATTGGTGCGGTGGAAGTCCATGCCGCTGGTCAGCGCATCGCCGTGGCACTTCGCGCAGGCGATTCCGCGATGGCTGGAGTGCGCCCACTCGTCGTAGCTCGGCCGCATTTCGTGGCAGGAGGTGCAGCGGCGGCCGTTGCCGCTTTCGAAATATAGTCCGCCGGCGGGAACCGAAAGCAGCGCGGCGACCGCGACCAGGGCCGTGCCGAGAATCCACTTCATCATGCCGGCACCTTCGATCCCTTCCAGCCGCGGAGCAGGTTGGAAGAAGCGCGATAGGCGTTCGCCAGGATGGTGAGGACGGGGTTGAATCCACCGTTGGTGACGTGGACGCTGGCGTCGATGACATAGACGTTCTCCACATCGTGGATCCGGCAATCGCGATTGACGACGGAAGTCTTCGGGTCGTTGCCCATGCGGCAGGTGCCCGCCTGGTGCTGGCCGCCGCTCAATCCGGGACCGGGAAGGCGCAGCCAGGTACGCGCAGCGCCGGCCTCCTTGAGCCAGGCTTCGGCTTTCCCGCCGAGGAATCGCGCGATTTCGAGGGTGTGCGGATGGCGTCCGCCGGAAAGCCGCGCCACGGGAATGCCCCACGCATCCTTCACTTTGGGATCGGCCTGGACGCGCGCGTCGAAAATCGGAATCTCCTGCACCGGCCCGAAGACCACCACGGTGCGCTTGTAATTCCGGCGAACGAATTCCTTCTGCTCGATGCCCCAGCGCGGCACCCACGGAGGCAGCGACGTGACGTAATGAATCGGAAGACGGATGAATTCGTTGGCCAGCATGCCGCCGCCGGCGAGCCCGGCGTTGCCGTGGTTGTAATCGCAGATGGCGATGGATGCGCCGGGGCCGATATCGTCGAAAGTGTCGAAATCGAAGATGCCGGCAGCACCGGTGTAGGAGTGGCCTTGCAGATTACGGCCCACCCAATCGGAGCGGTTGCCGAGGCCACTGGGGAACAGCCGGTGCTTGGTGTTCAGCAGCAGGCGGGCCGATTCCACCGCCCCGCCGCTGACGACGACGATATCGGCGGTCTGTATCTGGAGCCGATTGTCGCCATCGTAATAAGCCACCCCGGTGGCTTTGCCCGAATTGTCGAGCAGGATCTCGCGCGTCATGCACTCGGTGCGCAGTTCGCAGTTGCCGGTGGCGAGCGCGGTGGGGATCACCGTG
>Ga0335073_10014144_pt1 | contig 11189 bp, 7 predicted proteins | sample Lox_Sample_22_FD_207093 | JGI IMG/M metagenome (GOLD analysis project Ga0335073, IMG submission 207093) | Soil microbial communities from Loxahatchee National Wildlife Refuge, Florida, United States - Lox_Sample_2.2 | ecosystem: Environmental > Terrestrial > Soil > Wetlands | place: USA: Florida... | reverse complement strand
TCCGGGGCGGCCCTCTGTGCTATAAGGGGTCGCGTGGCCGCCCTGGGCAAGATCAAAAAGATCGGGGATAGTAAACGTAGCCAGGGCTACCCGGAATATCCCATGATCTTGCAAATCGGCTGCTTACGGCGGCAGCGAACATGATCGCCGACGACAAGCGGCGCGAATTCGCCACCAGGATCTTCTTACGGCGCGAAACCGTTGGACAAAAGGGGTAAAACAGGCGCAGAATCAACGTTTTCGCGCCCAAAGACGAAAACAGCCGCCACCCAAGCCGCTCCGGGACCCGAGCGCCGACGGCGAGACGATCCAGCGCTGATGGCGATCGGCCCGGCTGGTACACGCAACCAGCCTGTCGATAATCCGGGAGCACCAAGCTCCCTCCCGCGCCCCGCAACGGAACAAATCGGACGGTCACCAACCGGGACCCAGACGACCTAGTCCGTGCGGAATGTCGGGTGTCTACCCGGGAGTTATCAAACGTAAGTAGACTGAGGGCTTGGCAGATGCGAGGAGCGCGAGTGGCCGGTGATGTGATGACTACCGCCACGGCCGGCGCCGAGGCTGCCCGGATCGGGGATACGGCGGAGCTTCCGGAGGAGGCTCGCGGAGACACGGACCAGGCGACGGCGACCGCGCCGCAGCGCGGCACGCCCGCGCGATCCGCTGGGCCCGCGCGAGCCGCCGCCACGTCCGCGCAGCAGCCTGTCCCGCCTGGCGTCGGCGTGCGCCGTCGCCTGGCACGGCTCGGAGCCCAGCGGGGGTCCGGTGTGAACCCTGTACTCGAACCGCTCATCAAGACCATCCGCGCCACGCACCCCAAGGCCGACATCCGCATGGTGGAGCGTGCCTACGACGTGGCGGCTTACTGGCACAGGGACCAGAAGCGTAAGAGCGGCGACCCCTACATCACGCACCCGCTGGCCGTCGCGACGATCCTGGCCGAACTGGGCCTGAACACCGAGACGATCTGTGCGGCCCTTCTGCACGACACCGTCGAGGACACGCCGTACACGCTCGTCGAGCTGCGCGGCGAGTTCGGCGAGGACATCGCCGCGCTGGTCGACGGCGTGACCAAGCTGGACAAGGTCAAGTACGGCGACTCCGCGGAGGCGGAGACCGTGCGCAAGATGGTCGTCGCGATGTCGCGCGACATCCGGGTGCTCGTCATCAAGCTCGCCGACCGGCTGCACAACATGCGCACGCTGCGGTACATGCCGCGAGAGAAGCAGGAGCGCACGTCCCGCGCCACGCTGGAGATCTTCGCTCCGCTCGCGCACCGGCTGGGCATGAACACGATCAAGTGGGAACTCGAGGACCTCGCGTTCGCCACGATGTACCCCAAGCGGTACGACGAGATCGCCAGGCTCGTCTCGCAGCGCACGCCGCGGCGGGACGTGTTCCTGCAGGAGGTCATCGCCGACCTGTACGAGGACCTGCGGGACGCGCGGATCAAGGGCACCGTGACCGGCCGCCCCAAGCACTATTACTCGATCTACCAGAAGATGATCGCCCACGGCGTGGGCTTCGACGAGATCTACGACCTGGTCGGCATCCGGGTCCTCGTCGACACGGTGCGGGACTGCTACGCCACACTCGGCACGATTCACGCGCGCTGGAATCCGGTCCCTGGCCGGTTCAAGGACTACATCGCGATGCCGAAGTTCAACATGTACCAGTCGCTGCACACCACGGTCATCGGTCCCGGCGGCAAGCCGGTCGAGCTGCAGATCCGCACCTGGGACATGCACAAGCGAGCCGAGTACGGTGTGGCGGCACACTGGAAGTACAAGGAGGAGATGCTCGGCCGCGGCCGGGACGGCAAGGACGGCAAGACCGCGAGCGCCACCAAGAAGGCCAAGGACGAGACCACCGAGATGGCCTGGCTGCGCCAGCTCGTCGACTGGCAGCGCGAGACCGAGGACCCCGAGGAGTTCCTCGACTCGCTCCGCTTCGACCTCGCCGGCGCCGAAGTCTACGTGTTCACCCCGCGGGGTGAGGTCATCGCGCTCCCGCAGGACTCCACCCCGGTCGACTTCGCCTACGCGATCCACACCGAAGTCGGGCACCGCACGATCGGCGCCCGGGTCAACGGCCGCCTGGTCGCGCTCGAGTCCACCCTGGACAACGGCGACACCGTGGAGATCTTCACGTCAAAGGCGCAGGAAGCCGGGCCGAACAGGGACTGGCTGAACTTCGTCAAGAGCGCCCGCGCCCGTAACAAGATACGAGCGTGGTTCTCCAAGGAGCGGCGCGAGGCGGCCGTCGAGGCCGGCAAGGACCAGATCGCCAAGGTCATGCGCAAGCAGGGGCTGCCGCTGCAGCGCCTGATGACCGCGGACACGCTGCGGGAGATCGCCAGGGACCTGCGGTACGCGGACCTGTCCGGGCTGTACGCGGCGGTCGGCGAAGGCAGGATCAGCGCCCAGTCGGTGGTCACCAAGCTGGTGCACCTGGTCGGCGGGAACGCCGCGGACGAAGACCTGGCCGAGGCCACGACGCCCGCGCGGGCGGCCCGCACGCCGCGCCCGCACACCGCCACCGACTCCGGTGTCGAAGTCGAGGGTGTCGCGGATGTCTGGGTGCGGCTGTCCAAGTGCTGCACGCCCGTGCCTGGCGATGAGATCCAGGGGTTCGTGACGCACGGCCACGGCGTTTCGGTGCATCGCGTGGACTGCGTGAACCTCGCGCACCTCACCGAGACCCAGAAGGAGCGGATGGTCACCGTGCACTGGGCGCCGTCAGACGCCTCGGTGTTCCTTGTCGCCATCCAGGTCGAGGCGCTCGACAGGACCAGGCTGCTGTCCGACGTGACGCGGGTGCTGTCCGACCAGCACGTCAACATCCTGTCCGCCTCTGTGACGACAAGCAGGGACCGGGTGGCGATCAGCAAGTTCAGCTTCGAGATGGGCGACCCGAAGCACCTGGGCGACGTGTTGCGCGCGGTCCGCGGCGTCGACGGCGTCTACGACGCCTACCGGGTCACTAACTAACCCACACCGCCCACACCGCATCAGATGTATGGCCCACACAGCTGCCTATAGCCAGATGAATGGGACATTCATCTGGCAGTCTGAGCCTCGTTAGCTGGTGAACTCCGCCAGCGTCCGCTCGGCCTCTTCCAGCCATGACCGGCGTGCCGCCAGGGCCTCCGACGCCTTCTTGATCCCCGCCGTGTCGCCGCGCTCCCGCGCCCGGGCCAGCTGGGCCTCCAGTGACTCGATCGCGGAGCGAAGCTGGTTCACCGTCCCCTCCGCCCGCGCCAGCGCCTCGGGGTTGGACCGCCGCCACTGCGATTCCTCGGCCCGCCTGATGGCTTCCTCCACCTTGCGCAGCCCGGACTCAAGCTGTTCGCGGGACTCGCGCGGCACCGATCCAGTCTGCTCCCAGCGCTCCTGAATGGACCGCAGCGCGGACCGCGCGCCGCGCAGGTCGGTGATGGGCAGCAACGCCTGTGCCTCGGCGAGCAGCTGCTCCTTGACCGCGGCGTGCGACCTCAGCTCGGTTTCCTTGGCGGCGAACACCTCGGTCCGCGCCGTGAAGAACTTGTCCTGCGCGTCCCGGAACCGCTTCCACAGCTCGGCCTCAGCCTCGCGCCCGGCGCGGCCTGCTTCCTTCCACTGGCGCATCAGCTCGCGGTAGGCGCTAGTGGTAGGCCCCCAGTCGGTCGAGGACGCAAGCGCCTCGGCCTCTTCGACCAGCTTCTCCTTGCGGGCCCGGACCGACTCCCGTTCGGCCTCGAGCGAGGCGAAGTAGGACTTGCGCCGCTTGGTGAAGGCGTTGCGTGCCGCGGACAGCCGCTTCCACAGCACAGCTTCGATCGTGCGGTCGGCGTGCGGCGCGGCCTTCCACTCCTCGAGGAGCTCGGCCATCCGCTCGCCGCTGGCCTTCCAGTGCGTAGCCTCGGCCGCGATGTGCTCGGCCTCCTCGACGATCCGCTCCTTGACCTCGCGCGCCTCGCTGCGCGCGTGCTCGCGGGCGGCCTTGACTTCCTCACGGCGGTGGTCGACCGCGGTCGTCAGCGCCTCAAGACGCGTGCGCAGCCCGGCAAGGTCGCCGAGCGCGTTGGCCTCAGACACGTTGCGGAGCAGTCGCTGCACGGTCGCCTGCGCCTGGGCGGGAGCGATCTCGGTCGAGGAGATGCGCTGCTCGATCAGCGCGACCTCGGTCTCCAGGGACTCGAACTTGCGCCGGTAAAACGCGAGCGCCTCTTCCGGGCTCCCCGCCGCCCACGAGCCGATCTCCCGCTCGCCATCGGCGGTACGCACGTAGACCGTCCCGTCGGCGTCTACCCGACCCCAGGGATCGTTGGCGGTGGTCACGGGCGAACCTCCTGGTTCATCTGCTGCCCCAGTTTTCGGGGCGATGTGTGTTGCTCTCAGGTCTTCTTGATCGTCACGCTGTCGATGATGACTTTCTCCTTAGGCGCACCATCGCCTGGTCCGGAATACGTGCACGAAGTGCCAGCTTTCGCCACTTTCTGCAGGATATCCAGACCTGAGGTAATTGTCCCGAACGGGGTGTAATCGGCTGGCAGGGTGCTGTTCTTGTACACGAGGAAGAACTGGCTGCCATTGGAGTCCGCCGCGCCCGTGTTCGCCATCGCCACGGTGCCGGCCTTGTACGTCGCCCCCGTCAGGTTCTCGTTGGCGAATTCATACCCAGGCCCGCCCGTGCCAGGCGAGTTCGACCCCTGGGCGCAGGTCAGCTTGGCGTCCGCCTTCGCCAGCGGATCGCCGCACTGCAGAATGTAAAAACCGCCGCTTGTGACCACCCGGTGGCACTGGCTGTTATTCCAGAAGTCTGCCGACGCCAGATGGACGAAGGAGTTAACGGTGCACGTCGCCTTCGAGTTCAGCAGGTTGATGCCGATTTTCCCGAGGTTCGTGTTGATCGTCGCCGTATAGGAGGCGGTGTAGTCCGGCGCGGCGGGCGGCAGCGTCACCGCCTTGGAAGCGGTGCCCGCCTTGGTGTAGGTGCAGTGGTGCGCCGGCTCGGCGATCGTGGAGGCGGTCGGGGTGGCCGACGCCGACGGGGACGCGGTCTTCGACGCCGTGGCCTTAGGCTTCGGCGACGGCGCGGCCTTCGGCGACCCGCCTAGGAAGACCCCGAACGTCAGGCCAAGGACCAGCCCGAGTACCAGGACTACGGCGGACCCGATCGCGGTCCACTGGCGGATCTGCTGCCGCCGCTCAAGGCGCTGCTGACGTGCACGTTCATGGCGCTCGCGCGCGCGCCGACGCTCCCGGTCTTTCCTGCCCGCCAAGGCTCCTGACCTCCTGTATCGCCATACACCGGCAACGCCCGCGTTGGTGACGTAACCGTACGATCGTTCGCGAATCGTACCTGCCTGTAGCGCGTAGCGGTACTGTCGTTATCGGTTCGCTGCACTGCGCGCGGACTCGGTAGCCTGTCTGCGTGCTAGTCACTGGGTTTCCCGCGGGGGTCTTCGCCGCCAACTGCTATTTGGTCGCGCCGGCCCCCGGCGAGGAGTGCGTGATCGTCGACCCGGGGCAGGACGCGCAGCAGGGGATCGAGGAACTCCTCGCCCGCTACCGGCTGAAGCCTATCGCGGTGCTGCTCACGCACGGTCACATAGACCACGTCTGGTCCGTCGCACCGGTCTGCGGCGCCAAGAACATCCCGGCCTACATCCACCCGGACGACCGCGACCTGCTCGCCGACCCAGCCAAGGGCTTCGCGCTGAGCGTGGGGCAGGAACTGTTCGGCGGCCTCACGTTCACAGAACCCGACGACGTCCTCATGCTTGCCGACGGCTGCACGCTGACGCTGGGCGGCCTCGACTTCACCGTAGGCCACGTCCCTGGCCACACCCCCGGCTCCGTGACCTTCCGCACCCCAGCCGAGGCGCTCTCCTCCCGCGCGGCCGCCACCCCAACCGACCTCCGCGGCACCGATGTCCCGCACAGCGCCGCCCCGCACAGCGCCGCCCCGCACAGCGCCGCCCCGCACAGCGCCGCTGATAACAGCAACAGGCCGGGCGACGTGCTCTTCACCGGCGACCTGCTCTTCGCCGGCTCGATCGGGCGCACCGACCTGCCGGGCGGCGACTACCAGGCGATGCTGCGGAGCCTGTCGCTGACGCTCACGCTGCCAGACGACACGCTCGTGCTGCCCGGCCACGGCCCGCAGACGACCATTGGCGCCGAGCGCCGCTCCAATCCTTTCCTCACCGGACTCCAGCCAGCCCAAAGGGGGCTGTAACACCATGACCTTCCAGGCCCCTAAAGGGGTCTCCGAATACGTGCCGCCGCGCAGCGCCCTGTTCGAGGAGGCGCGCGAGGCGTTCGCCAGTTCCGCGCGGCGCGCCTGCTACGCCGCCATGGAGACCGCCGTGTTCGAGGACACCGCCCTGTTCGTCCGCGGCGTCGGCGAGTCAAGCGACGTGGTCCGCAAGGAGATGTATACCTTCGAGGACCGCGGCGGCCGCGAGATCACCCTGCGCCCGGAGTTCACCGCCGGGGTCGTGCGCAGCGTCCTCGAGCACAACCTGCACAAGGGCGCGCTGCCCGTGAAGGTATGGACGTCCGGCGCGGCGTTCCGCTACGAGCGTCCGCAGGCCGGCCGGTTCCGGCAGTTCTACCAGTTCGACCTTGAGGCGATCGGCACCGAAGATCCGGCGGTGGACGCCGAGACGATCGCCGTCGCGTACGACGCCTACACCTCGCTCGGGCTGCGCCAGTTCACGCTGCTACTCAACTCACTCGGCGACAAGACCTGCCGCCCGGTCTACAGGAAGGCGCTGCAGGAATTCCTGCGCGGCCTCGACCTGGACGCCGAAGCCAGGGAACGGATCGAGCTGAACCCGCTGCGCGTCCTCGACGACAAGCGGCCGCAGGTCCGCGAGCAGCTCGCGGGCGCCCCCGTGATGACCGACTACCTGTGCAAGGACTGTGCGGCGCACCACGACGCGGTCCGCGGCATGCTGGAGGGCCTGAGCATTCCCTTCACCAACGCGCCCCGCCTGGTCCGCGGCCTCGACTACTACAACCGCACGACGTACGAGTTCGACCACGCGCTGCTCGGCGCCCAGTCGGGCATCGGCGGCGGCGGCCGGTATGACGGCCTCTCGGAGGACATCGGCGGGCCGCCGCTGCCCGGCATCGGGTTCGCGGTGGGCTTGGACCGTATAGTTCTAGCCATCGAATCCGAACGTTCCGGGGCTCCTGTCCAGCCCGGCGCCCGCTGTCAGGTGTTCGGGGTGCCACTCGGCGAGGACACTCACCGGGACGTGCTGACCCTGGTCACCGCGCTGCGGCGGGCGGGGGTGCGAGCCGACATGGCATTCGGCGCCCGGGGGCTGAAGGGCGCGATGAAGGCAGCGGACCGCTCAGGTGCCGCCTTCGCCGCGCTCATCGGTGACCACGAGAGAAGCGCCGGGACCGTTCGGATGAAGAATCTTGAGAACAGCGAGCAGCACGACGTGCCCGCGACCGAGGCCGCGGCGTGGCTGCTAGAGAGGCTGGCGGCGCGGTGACCGAGCGCCGGGGCACGAGCGAGCCTTGGTTCGCAGTCGAGTGGAGGAGAGCGTGATCAGGACCCACGAGGCCGGGACGCTGCGTGCCGAGCACGCGGGGGAGCGGGTGGTGCTGGCCGGCTGGGTGGCGCGGCGGCGCGACCATGGCGGTGTGGTCTTCATCGACCTGCGCGACGCCAGCGGCGTCGTCCAGGTCGTGTGGCGCGGCGAGGAGGCCGTCGCCCACGAGTTGCGTGCCGAGTTCTGCGTGAAGGTGACCGGCGACGTGCGGGTGCGCCCGGCCGGCAACGAGAACCCGGAGCTGCCGACCGGGGCGATCGAGGTCGTCGCGGAGACCGTCGAGGTGCTCAGCGAGGCGGACCCGCTGCCGTTCCCCGTCGAAGGCGACACCGACATCAGCGAGGACGTCCGGATCAAGTACCGCTACCTGGACATCAGGCGCGCGCAGACCGCGCGGGCGCTGCGCGTCCGCTCGCAGGCCGCGTACCTGCTCGGCGACGTGATGCGCGACCATCGGTTCGTCAACGTGGAGACGCCATACCTGACGCGGTCCACGCCCGAAGGCGCCCGCGACTTCCTCGTCCCCGTCCGCCTGCGCCCGGGCAACTGGTACGCGCTGCCGCAGTCCCCGCAGCTGTTCAAGCAGCTGCTGATGGTGGGCGGCCTCGAGCGCTACTACCAGCTCGCCCGCTGCTTCCGCGACGAGGACTTCCGCAAGGACAGGCAGCCCGAGTTCACCCAGATCGACCTGGAGATGTCGTTCGTGACCCGCGAGGACGTGATCGCGGTCGCCGAGGACATCGTCGCCACGTTGTGGGGACAGCTCACCGGGTACATCGTGCCGCGCCCGCTGCCGCGGATGACCTACGCGGACGCGATGGCGCGCTTCGGCTCGGACAAGCCGGATCTGCGCTTCGGTGTCGAGCTCACCGACCTGTCGGAGTACTTCTCTGGCACCGAGTTCCGCGTCTTCCAGGCGCCCTACGTGGGCGCCGTGGTCATGCCAGGCGGCGCGACGCAGACCCGCCGCGAACTTGACGCATGGCAGGACTGGGCCAAGTCCCGCGGCGCCCGCGGCCTGGCCTACGTTCTCGTCGGCGACCCCACGACCCCCACGACCCCCACCACCCCCGAAACCACTTCCGCCTCTGGCGCTACTCCTGCCCCAGCCATTACCGGGCCGGTGGCCAAGAACCTGTCCGACGCCGAACGAGCCGGACTGGCCGCCGCGGTGGGCGCCAAGCCCGGCGACTGCGTCTTCTTCGCGGCCGGTCCCGCCGCCGCCTCCCAGGAACTGCTCGGCGCGGCCCGCCTGGAGATCGGACGCCGCTGCGAGCTGATCGACGAGTCAGCGTGGTCGTTCCTCTGGGTGGTCGACGCCCCGATGTTCGAAGAGGACGGGCAAGGCGGCTGGACGTCAGTGCACCACCCCTTCACCGCTCCCCTTCCTGAGTGGGCCGACAAGTTCACCCTTGAGCCGGGCGACGCCCTCGCCGACGCCTACGACATCGTCTGCAACGGCTACGAGATCGGCGGCGGCTCGATCCGTATCCACCGCTCCTCGATGCAGCAGGCCGTCTTCGACGTGATCGGCCTGTCGCCCGAGGAAGCGCGGTCGCAGTTCGGCTTCCTGCTCGACGCGTTCAAATACGGCCCGCCCCCGCACGGCGGCATCGCCTTCGGCTGGGACCGCGTCATCATGCTCCTCGCCGGAGCCGAGACGATCCGCGACGTCATCGCCTTCCCCAAGGCCGCGAGCGGCGCCGACCCGCTAACAGGCGCCCCGACCCCAATCACGAGCGCCCAGCGCAAGGAAGCCGGCATAGACGCCACCCCCACCCCCCCGAAGCCAGCCTGACGCAGCCCCTAGTCACCCCGGCCGCCCCAGCGACGCCCGCACCGCGCCGCCGCGACCGAGCGATGCGTCCCCACCAGCCACATGCGACGCTCGGCACCCCGTCCAAGTACCCGCGGACTCCCGCGAGCGGCTCCGGCGTGGCCCCCACTCGCACACCTCGCCAGGGCCCACCTGCCGCACGGCCCCACGGGCCACACCACCCCCACCCGCCCCGCGCCAGTGGCTCCGCCCCGACAACGGGAAGGGTTATCGGACCTGGGGGTCGGATAACCCTTCCCGTTAATCACTGGAGCCGGTTTGTCGGTGCCGGCGCCCATGCTGAGAGGCGTGGACATGCTCTTCGAGACACTTGTGCGGTACCACGCAGGGGTCGTGACGTGCGCCCAGGCCCGCAGGTCTGGTCTGTCGGCCGGTGCGATCGATCACCGGGTTGCGACTGGCCGATGGCAGCGTATCCACCGAGGCGTCTACGCCGCCTTCAGTGGCCCGCTGTCCCGTGAGGTCCGATTGTGGGCTGCGGTGCTCTATTCCGGCCCGGGAGGGGTGCTCAGCCACGAGACAGCGGCCGAATTTCAGCGGCTCCTAGATAAGCCCACGCCACTCATTCACTTGACGGTGCCGCGCGCGCGGCGAGTGGACCCCCAAGATGGCCTGAAGATACACATTTCGCGGCGCACCCTAGTCGATCGGCCTTTCCCCCCAGGCGTTCTCCCGCAGACCCTCGTCGACGACACGCTCCTGGACCTCATCGACCAAGCCGATACGTTCGACGAGGTGTGCGCGCTGGTGACCCGCGCGTTCGGCAGGCGGCTGACCAGTGAAGGCAGGCTCCGCGCGACCGCGCAAAGACGCAAGCGCTTGCGCTGGCGGGCCGACGTGGACGCGCTCATCACGGAGGCCGTCCACGGCACGCACTCGCTCCTCGAATACCGCTACGACCGCGACGTCGAGAGAGCCCACGGCCTCCCCGCCTCAGCGCCGCAGACTCCCTACATCAAGCTCGACGGCAGCAAAGGCTTCCGTGACCGCGACTACCAGGAATACGGCGTGCTCGTCGAACTGGACGGCGTGACCGCCCATCCGGAAGAGGACCGGTGGACCGACCGAGAGCGGGACAACCACGCGGCCGTGCTGCGACAGCAGACCCTCCGGTTCGCCTGGAAGCACGTACGGCACCAGACGTGCCAGACGGCGGAGATGACCGCGACCGTGCTGACAAACCACGGCTGGCAGGGACACCCGAAGCCGTGCTCACCCGAGTGCCCACTCACGCAAAGCTAACTCACCCAAAGCTAAGCGGTGCAAGCTCGGTGTGGCTATCGAGGGCTCCCCGCGCAGTAGGCTCAACTCGTGGACAGTTTGTTCGATGAGGCGGAAGAACGCGCGACCATGGAGGCCGCGCCGCTCGCCGTCCGGATGCGCCCGAAGACGCTCGACGAGGTGATCGGCCAAAAGCACCTCACCCAAGAAGGCACCCCGTTCCGCAAGCTCATCGACAACGACGCGCCCATGAGCCTGGTGCTCTGGGGCCCGCCGGGCACCGGCAAGACCACGCTGGCCTACGTGGTCAGCCAGGTGACGAGCAGGAGGTTCACCGAGCTCTCCGCCGTCACCGCGGGCGTCAAGGACGTCCGGGCTGCAGTCGACCAGGCGCGCCGCGAACTCGGCATGTCAGGTCGGCAGACGCTCCTGTTCATCGACGAGGTGCACCGCTTCAGCAAGACACAGCAAGACGCCCTGCTGCCCGCCGTCGAGAACCGCTGGGTGAGCTTCATCGGCGCCACCACCGAGAACCCCTCGTTCTCGGTCGTCTCCCCGCTGCTGTCCAGGTCC
>Ga0335073_10014143_pt1 | contig 11191 bp, 9 predicted proteins | sample Lox_Sample_22_FD_207093 | JGI IMG/M metagenome (GOLD analysis project Ga0335073, IMG submission 207093) | Soil microbial communities from Loxahatchee National Wildlife Refuge, Florida, United States - Lox_Sample_2.2 | ecosystem: Environmental > Terrestrial > Soil > Wetlands | place: USA: Florida... | reverse complement strand
GTCGGTGCATACCGCGGCCTGCATCGAGCCGCTCTCTACTGCGCGTCCGTGCACGCTCGACTGATAACTGATGAACGGCTGCGCGCTCACGCCGTTCGATTCCATCAGAAACTTCTGCCCGTGGCATTGGCCGCAGGTGGCGGGGATATTCGCATGGTAAACAGGCGAGCTTGGCCCGCCCGGGCCAACAATCTCATGCGCGCTGCCGTGACAGTTCCCGCAAGTGGCTGCGGGTGTCTTCCCCGGCCCCGTGTTCCGTGCGTGCACACTGTGCGCGTAGGCCCGCTCTGCATCGGCATGGCATTGCGCGCAGTCGATCTTCGCAGGCGGCGTCTCGTGCGCCAGGCTTTTCACGTCGCTGTGGCAGTCGACGCAGTGAAACATGCGGCCGTGAACCGAATGTTTGAACTTGTCCTGGCTCACATACAGGCTGACGCTCTTGCCGTTCTCTTCGCTGGTCAGCGAGGAGTCGCCGTGGCAAGCCAGGCAGTCCGCGTCTTTGAGCTTTTGCGCTGGGAGAACGGTTGAGGCCCAGGAAAGCAGAAGGAGAACAAGCGTGGGTACAAACAACTTTCGAGCGGAGTCCACACGTTAAGGAGAGCCCTCGGCGCATTTTCCCGCCGTGACACGAGTCACAAAGGCAGCTATCGGCTGTCAGCGGTTCGTGCTGGCGCGGAAAGTTTGGATGAATCAGACAGGCGCTTCGAGGCCTTGGCTGTGATTGATCATGCGGCAGCGTCGCGGGCAGAGCCTGGCAGCAAAATCCGCTCGACTTTGGGGCGCCTTACCCGCGACGCGCGCCAAAGATCATACTGCTGCTGCAGGTCTAGCCAAACCTCCGGCTCTGTGCCTAGCGCATCGGCGAGCCGGAGCGCCATTGGGGCCGTAAACGATGCACGGCCGTTCAGGAGCCGCGATAGCGTGGATCGAGCCACGCGGAGTCGCTTCGCCGCTTCGCCAACTTTCATACCGCTGAGATACTCGCGCAGCAATTCGCCGGGATGGGGAGGGTTATACATCCTTGCCATAACAAATCGCCTCCGATTAGTGATAGTCCTGGTAATCCACGAGAATAGCGTCTTCGCCTTCGAACTTGAACGTCAACCGCCAATTGGCGTTGACCTTGACCGACCACTGCCCAGCCAGGTCGCCCTTCAGAGCATGAAGATCCCAGCCAGGTACATTCATTCGATCTGCGTTCTTGGCGGTCTGCAGCACGCCGAGCTGAATGCGCAGTTTCTTCTCGTGTGCGGGTTGAATTCCGGCCTTGCTGCCATTAAGGAAGAATTTCTCCAGGCCGGCGTGCCGGAATGACTTGATCACTTCGCTAATGTAGCGTGAGGCGCGCCGCGCGTCAAGGCTAATCTAACGTTGGCCGCCGTGCCTGTCCCGCCGGATTAACATGGCCTATGCGCCGCCTGGTTCTGATATTCGTTGTGTGCCTTTGGTGTGCTCCCTCGGTTTCGCAGTCTCCAGAATCGGACGAGGCACTACTTAAGCGCACTCGCGCCCTTTATGACGCGCCGTTTACGCGGAACCTGGTTTCCTTCGATTGCGCAATTCAGTTTGATTGGAAGAGGCACTTTATCGACGCGTTAGGATCACTCCCGCCAGCTGCCCTACCAACAGCAGAGCGTTTGCAGGGTGTTCCACATCGCATATTCGTCGACCGTTCGGGCGCTACCCTTTCAGCTCAGCCCAAGGCACCCGACTTTGCGGACGATCAACGCGCGGCGCAATTGGAGCAAGCTTTCAACGCGATTGCCGCGCAGGGGCTAGATGCCTGGCTGCCGTTCAGCACAAACGTGATCCTACCGCTGGGAACTACGAAATACGCCTTCGAGAAGCTGGCTTCCGGCTACAAGCTTTCGATGAACGGTCCCGGCGTCGCTGCCACGCTTTTACTGGATGTGGACCTGCATGTTACCAGCGGCGTCGTTCAACTGCCACAAGATTACCGCTTTGCTACGGACTTCGAGCCGGGTCCGGATGGGTACCTCCTTAAATCAGTGAAGACAGGTTCGACAAGCGGGGATACGAACGGAGAGGCTACGTTTGCTTACAGTTATCAGCCGGTAGACGGATTCCAGCTTCCCTTGGAGGTGACAGTGTCTCCGTCGAGGAACGAGCCTTGGCACTTTTCTCTCGGGGACTGCAAGGTCATAAGCGGCATTACGGTTCACGTTGCGCCACCGCCGGTCGCGCATTAGAGGTTCGACGGAGTCTCGCCGAATGCCGTTGAAAAGCAACCGCAGATCCTTCGACTCCGGTCGCCACGGCGACCTCGCTCAGGATGACACTGCTTAGGTTTCGCGGTTCGTGCGATCCCACGTCTCACAATGGAGACGTGGGACACCCGATCGAAGCTGAGAACCAACAGCTACCGGCTACTGGCTACCGGCTAGAGACTCTACCTGAAGTACGCGCTCAGCGTCAGCGCCAGCAGCAGCAGCCCGATAAAAATCGCCGTGAATCCGGCGACACGCGAGAAATTGGTGAGCCACACCGGCGGTGCGATGCCGAGGCGCGATTCCAGCTTGCCGTCAGCTTTCAGTCGCTGGTATTCGAGCGGCCGCTTGTGCTCGAACTCTTCTTCGCTCTCCATGCCGGTAAAGATCACCATGTCCATGGGAAAGCTGTCGGGCCTGAGGTGCGTATTCACAAAATGGATGGCAAAGATAAACAGAATCGCCAGCAAGCCTTCTTCGCTGTGGATGATGAGCACCGCGTTCAGCGCCCAGCCCGGCAAAAAGTGCGCAAAGAACGGCGCGAACCACATCGCGTACCCGGAGAAACCGATGACGATCATTCCCCAGAACACCGCCCAGTAGTCGAACTTCTCCCAGTAGGCGTAGCGCTCGAACTGCGGCTTCTTCCCGAGTCCGAGAAACCACCGCATATGACCGAGCACATCCTTCACGTCCTTCCAGTTGCCCACCATTGACGTCGGCCCCCAGAAGATCCCCTTCTCGCGGTTGAAGAGGCCGCGCTGAAAGACTTCCTTCACGTGAATGAGAAACGCAATCGTCAGCACCAGTGCGCACAGCTTGTGGAAGAAAAGAATCGCGCCGAATCCGCCCACCCCCGCGGCAAACTTGCGCGCCCAGAAGCTCTCGCTGAAGCGCATCGGCAGCCCGGTCGCGGCCAGTCCGAGAAAGGTGGTGAAAAGTACGGCGTGCATGGAACGCTGCGCCCGCGTGAAGCGCACAAAGTACCTGCCTGAAGCGCCGGCTGCCGTCTTCGTCTCTGTTGCTTGCAATGCCTCAGGCATGTTTTTCTCCTTCGCCGTTCTTCTGCTTGATCTGGTTGTAGCGCGAGCGCACCAGCCACAGGATGGTGTGAATCATGAAGAAAGTGAGTACGCTGACCAGCAGCAGATTCATGAACAGCCGAATGAAATAGAGGGCCGGATTCAGCTTTCGATCGCGTGCGTTGGCGTGCGGCTGGTACTGCACAAAACTTAAATTCGCGCCCGAGTGGCAGCGCCCGCAGGTGGCAATCAGGTTGGCTTTGTTGATCGGCGAACCCGGATCGCTCGCCGGCCGCACATCGTGCGCCTGGTGGCAGTCCCAGCAGCGTGCCGTCTCCACGTAGCCGCCGAGCGAGCCGAGCTGCGAGTGGAACGTGTCGCGATAAGTTGAGAATTTGTCTTTATGGCAGCTGCCGCAGATCGGTGTCGACTGCATGCGAAACGCCGAGTCGGTCGGCCGCGCAATATCGTGCGCCGTGTGGCAATCCGTGCAGACCGGCGCGCTCATATTGCCGGCTGCGATTGCCTTGCCGTGCACGCCCTGCTGGTAATCGGCGTTGATCTTCGCGTGGCAGTTGCCGCAGGTCTGCGGAATGTTGGCCTTGAACGTGGGGCTCTGCGGGTTGGTGTGGCTCAGGATCTTGTGCGAGCCGTGGCAGCTCTGACAGTTGGCCGCCACCAGCAGTCCCTCCTTGCTCAGCGCGAACCCGTGAATTGAGTCGATGTAGCTCGGATAAATGCTGGGCAATCCATGCTTGCCCGCCATGCCGTTGTTGTTATGGCACTGGCCGCAGGTCTTGGGTACGTTAAGCGGATACACAGCCGAGCGCGCGTCGGTCTTCGGAAAGATCTCGTGCGCGTTGCCGTGGCAGCTCGTGCAGGGATGTTCCTTGCTGTCCGCATGTACGCTGCTTCCCAGATCCTTTGCCTGGTCGGCGTGGCAGGTCTTGCAGTCCACCGCGGCGATCTTGTCAGGATGCGGATACCCCTTGATGTCGGCGTGGCAATTCGAGCACTGCAGGCTGCCGTGAATGCTGGCCGAAAACTTCTGGCCGTCGACCGCGATGCTGTGACCGTTGCTGTCGGTCATGCTGGCGTCGCCGTGACAGGTCAGGCAATCCTGCGCGCGCAATCCCCGCGGAGCAACCGCAAAAGCAACTAGGCCCAGAACAAACAGCGCAACCAGGGCGGTGCTTCTGACCACTGACCACTGATCACTGTCCACTGCCTTTACTGCGGCATCTTCCATTTCTGCCGTCTTCCTTCCCCAGGCAAACCGGGATGTCCTTCATCTGCCCGGCCATCCTTACGAAGTTTGCAGATCGTTTACAACACTTCTTGTCGCTGGGGATCGCACTTCAAGCTTGGTTCTTTTGGCCATTCGCTATCAGTGATAGGTGTCACAAGTCCAATGACCCAGATCACACAAATGGGCGCCAAGGACGGGCCGTCGGAGGCCAGGATGGGTGGCTAAGATCACAGAAGACAGAAAAACTCTGCGTCCAGACTTCCGGCCTCTCACATCCGTCATCTAAAGAGTCAAACAATCCTTACGCTTGAGGTGAACGATGAGACAGCTTCTTGTTGCTTTGTTTCTGCTCGCGTGTTCAGCCCCTCTCCCAGCGCAAAAGATCCGGTACGGCCAGGAACTGCCGAAGGCGAAACCGGGTGTCGGCTACCCCCTCCAGATGCATGTTTCCGGTATCCATCTCCGGCAACTGTGCAAGACGGGGGAAAACGGGCACTTCGTTGGGTGCCACGACGTTGTCGACGCCGATGCAACTCAGAACGGGAGGAAGATTGAGCTCACCGGCGATTGGATCTGGTTTCATAAGTTCTCTGCGCTTGCCATCACCCCGGGCAATTACGAAGCGCGGGTCCTAAAGAATGGGAGTAGTGGCGCTTCCCTTGGGGAGGAATACGAGCTCGTCTTGAAGGAAAACACGCTCTGGCGCTGCACTGTTACCGGAGTGTTCGAGTAGCGCGACGCGGCTCTCGGCTTCCGGCTCCAGGCTGAAGGCTGATGGCTGAGAGCTGCTTTTCGTGACCCGTGTCACTTCCCGCGGCGTGACGTCTCGCCGACAATGAGGGCGCTGCTCGAGGTGTCATCCTATGAGTTCCGTTGCGATTCCCGAAATCAAAGCAATGTTGGCGCTGCCCGGCGACTCGGTGCGCCAGATTCAATGGCGATTTGCCGACCGGTTCGACCTGCAGATGCTGGTGCAATCGGCGCGTGGCGTGGCGCGCGGAACCGTCGCCCGCCTCGTCGCCGCCGGCGAACGCAACACCCATGAGTGGACGGCCGCGAAAGATGCCATGCTCGACGCCTTCGATCGCGCCGGAATCACAGCAGCCTTCATGGAGCCGGAAGAAGGCGGCTTCATCGCCGGCCCCAAAAATCTCGCCCTCGGTCTGGCTGCGTTTGAGCTGGCTTGGGTCGATGGCGGCGCGGCCACGGCAAGTCTTGCCGGATTCCTGGCCCTCTCGCCCATCCACGAGCGCGGAACTCCGGAGCAGGCCGCTCGCTACAAAAAGCTCGCCGCTCCTCCGCAACCAGGTGAAAATCGCAAGCCCTGGCGCGGAGCCTTCGCGCTCACTGAGCCAATCCCTTATGTCGGCGTCGATACCGGCATGTTGAGCGGCAAGCTGCGCATCGTTGAGTGGAAAGACGGCGAAGAACCCATTCTCCAGGTGGACAAGCGCGGCCGCTTCATCACCGGCATCGCCTTCGCCAACTTCGTCACCGCCGCCGTCAATTCTGACGACGATCGCATCAAGGGCAGTTGCGTGGTGATCCTCGAAGAAACCGACGAAGGCTCCTTCGATCGCGGAACGGCAACGAAAAAGCTCGTCCACCAGCTCTCTTCTACCGGCGATCCGGTCTTCAACCTCAAAGTCCCCGCCAGCCGCATTGTCGGCGGCTACACCGTGAAAGACGGCGTAATTGTTCCCAACTTCAATCACTCAGAGGTGATCGACGCGGTCTTTCGCCGCACTCGCGTGCCGGTCGGTCTGATGACCGCGGCTAAACTTCTCTCCGCCGTCGAGCCCGTCATTCGCTATCAGCGCCAGCGCTTCCGCGGCGCCGAAGGCGCCAAGCCTGGCTCGGTGCGCTACGAGCAGGGCATCCAGCAACGTGAAGACGCGCTGCATCGGCTCGTCGATGTGTGGGCCGCGGGCGAAGCCGCCGCATCGCTCGGCTTTGCCGCCGCGCGCCTGTTCGATGCCCTCGATCCGCTCGAAAAGCAGAAGACGGCAATCCTCGAAGAGCGCGGCGTCCACGGCGGACGCGCGGAGATGAAGGCGCTCAAGGAAAGCGAGCAGCGCGCCATCGAGCTGCTGCGGCTGGCTGACCTGGCGTCGAAGGACGGTCCCGAAGCGGCGGCTCGCCGCAACGAATTGCTCGCCGATTCGCTCGTGCACTTTGTACTCGCCGACTCCGAGGCCAACGTGCTCTGCCCTGCCACTAAGCTCTGGAATACCGGCCACGGCGCCAATATGATGCGCGAGGCTGTCAGCCTGATGGGCGGCTACGGAATCACCGAAGATTGCCCCGGTTTCCTGGCCAACAAATGGATGGACGCACAGCTCGAGGCCACTTACGAGGGACCGGAAGCCGTGCAGCGCCGCCAGCTCACCGTGACCATGACCTCCGAAGTCTTCCTCGCGCAGTTCCGCATGTGGTCGCGCGAGATGCGCCACATCGCCAGCGATCATCCCGGCACCGGAGCGTGCACGCTGGCCTCCGCCATGAATCTCTGGTCGTGGTCGCTGAACTTCCTGCAGCACGCCACCGATCCGGTTGGAGGTAAGCTCTACCACGGGCAGCGCCAGGGCGTCACTTTCGCGCTCGCCGATGCGCTCAGTTGGCTGCTCGCTTCACGCTGCCAGATTCTCGATGTCCTCGAGCTCGAGCGCCGCGGCGCAGAAGATGCCGTCGCCGCCGAAGGTTTGGACGGCACGGTGCAATTCCTCAGCGACCTCTGCCACGTGCAGGCCGCAAAGGCCGCCGGCGAAGTCTCCCGCATCTGCGCCGAGTTGGTCTTCGGCTACACGCGTCATCCCTCGTGGGACGAGCAGGAACATCGCAGCTGCTTCCTCGCCAGTGAGCTCGAAGAACTGGAAGAGACCATGCCGGGCATCTCCGCGATGGCAGTGGATGTCATCGGCATCGACGGAAGCCATCCGCAAAAAGCCGGCCCCTGCGCGGGTTGCGCGGGGTCGAACGAGTTCCTTCGCCTGCAGAGCAAACTCACCACCTGCCTCACCGGCGCGCGCCTCGCCAAGGATCGCGCCGCCGACACTGTGAGCAAAGTGATGATTCCTGAAGCGCTCGATTACCCCGCAGCAGGGCCCGCATGAGCGCGCCCTCTAGCTCGGGTGCCCCAGGTCCCGATTCCGGGACGTGGGAGACGAGCGCAGCTCAACGGGAAACGATGGCCTCCGACCGTCCTTCAATCGACGTCGACATCGCCTGCGCCGGCTTCGGCCCGGCGATGGGCGGATTCCTGACCACCCTCACCCAGGGCTGGACCGAGAATCCCGCCGATCCTGCCTTTGAAAGCCGCGTCGCGCCCGGCATGCCGCTCCAGGTGCTCTGTTACGAGCGCGCCGATGATCTCGCTGCCGGCGTCAGCGGCGTCGTCACTCGCGCCGATGGAATCCGCACGAGTTTTCCCTCGCTCGATCCTGCAACCATTCCCATGGCCGCTCCGGTGGCTCACGAGCGAGTCTTCTATCTCCTCGATCCCATCGGCGCCAGCCGGCGCTCCGCGCTTTTGCGTTTCGCAGATGGTCTGCTTCGCCTTGGCGGAAAGTGGACCCTCAAAGACGCCGCCTTCGAGCTCCCCTGGACGCCTGCGTTTCTCCACAAGCGCGGCGGCCTTGTCTTTTCCATTGGCCAATTCAACCAGTGGGTCGCCTCGCAAATCATGGCCGCCGGCGTGGTGCAGATCTGGCCGTCAACTCCAGTCAGCGGCCCCATCTTCGCCGGCGACAACGGCCGCAACCGCCGCTCAGTTCTCGGCCTCCATCTCGCCGACCAGGGCGTCGACAAGCACGGCGCGCCCGCTGACGGTTACATGCCTGGCATCGACGTCCACGCGAGGCTCACCGTCGTCGGCGACGGCCCCGTCGGTGCTGTCGGCCAAAAGCTCGATGAGCGCTTCGGCCTGCCCCCAGGCCATGCGCGCCGCGAGTGGGCGCTGGGTATGAAGATGGTGATTGAGCTTCCCGAAAACTCCACGCTCGCTCCCGGCACCGTCTGGCATACCTTCGGCTATCCCGAGCCGGAGATCTTCGGCTTTCTCTACGTCCATCCCGATCGCCTTGCCTCGGTCGGCATCTTCATCCCGTCCTGGCTCGGCAATCCGCAGCGCACAGCCTACCGCTATCTTCAGCACTACATCCAGCACCCCGCGCTTTGGCGCCACCTCAGTGGCGGCACACTGCGGTCGTGGGGCGCCAAGTCGCTTGAGGAGTCGGGCAAACTCGGCGAGCCGTTCCTTGTCGGCGACGGATTCGCGCGCATCGGCGAGGGCTCCGGCTCGACCAACATGCTTACCGGCTCCGGCGTCGACGAAGCCTGGACCACAGGCGCGCAGCTCGCCGAAGCCGTTCTCGAACTGCTCCGCGCGGGCAAGCCATTCACGCAGGAGCATCTCTCCGAATCGTACGAAAAACGCCGCCGCGCCAGCGCGGTCGAGCGTGGCGCACTGCAAGCCGCGCACGCCCGCAACGGCTTCCATCGCGGATTTGTGCGCGGCCTCATCGGCATGGCGCTCGCCGGATTCACCGGCGGCCGGCTCGCCCTGCGCGGCCAGATTCCCCCTGCGCCCAAACAGATTCTCCCGTTCGCGTCCTATATCGCCGACGGTCTCAAGTTCGACCAGGCTGTCGCCGTCGCCCTCGACACCGGCCGCCCCCTGCACGACGCGCTCATGTCGGCGCGCGGCTGGCCTGAAATTCCCTTCGACGGCCGCCTGCTCGTCACCCACCAGGACGCACTGCTGCTCGGCGGCAAGGTGCAGGCCATGCCGGGCTTCGCTGACCACGTCGTCTTCCTCGATAAGCGTCGCTGTATCGCGTGCAGCGACAAGACCTGCGTCGCCATGTGCTCCGGCCAGGCGCTCACGCTCGGTGACGACGGCGCGCCGGCCTTCGAGCGCGAGAAGTGCGTTCACTGCGGCGCCTGCCTGTGGAACTGCGCCCACTCGCCCGACGGCGAGCGCAGCAACATCGAGTTCAACGCCGGCGCCGGCGGCCTGCACAGCGTGGAGAACTGAAATGCTGCCGTCAGCCCTCAGCTTTCAGCGATCAGCCGCTTGTCGAGGCCCCGTGCCCTTTCAACCTGAGCGAGTCGCAGTCGCCGCGCCCTCCGCCGCTGTCATTCTCAGCGAGTCGCCTTGGCGACGAGTCGAAGGATCTGCGGTTGCTTTTCAGCGAATTACGGAAACACCCCTCGAGCCTCCGGTTCGCTTGAGTTCCTGAAAAATCGGGTTTGTATCAGGACACGACTTGAGACGTGCCGAATGAAAGCAAAAAACGAGTGGGCTTTAGCCCCTGAAGGAATTTTGGAGAAGATCGTAATGGCAGTTTCCTACCACGTTGTCGTTTGTGCAAGCGTTGTCCCCGACCCTCTGCAAACATTGGAGCCAACAAACGGGCCCAATGGACCAGGGCTCAAGAACGAGATGGTGCTGCCTGCGGTGCTCGATCCGTGGGCGGCGAGCGCTCTTTACGAAGCCGCTGTGCTCGTGGCCAAACATCCGGGCAGCAAGCTCTTCCTCGTCTCGCTCGGGCCCAAAGCCAAGCTGCAACAGGTTATGATGACCGTCGCTCAGAAAGTCGCCTTCGAACTGGTGCCCGTCGACGGCCCCATCGGCGGATTCGCTGATGCGCACGCAACCGCCGCAGCTCTCGCCCAGGCCATCGTGGCAATTCCCGGGATTGACCTCGCCAAGCTACTCCTCTTCGGAGGCTGGGAATCGGCGACGCGCGGCGCCGGCGTCACGCTCGCGCTCATCGGCGAGCGGCTCGGCATCACCGACCAGTTTCAGGGTGTCGACCAGATCGCCGTGCGCGACGACGGCAGCTTCGAAGTGCTCGAACGCGTCGAAGGCGGAAAGCACCAGGTCTCTGTTTGCGCGGGCGCGCCTGCGGTTCTCGGTTGGGCAACGGGCAATCTTGCCGAGCCGCGCAACAATCCGCAAATCGGCATGAGCAATATGCGGACAATTATGCCGGCGCTGCAGAAGGCGCGCGCCGCAACCCTCGACGCAAACACGCTGCGCTACATCGCAGTCAACCTGTCCAGGCAGCAGCGGACAACACGCGTGGTCAAAGACATGAATGCCGACGAGATCGCGAAGGAGATTATCGCGTGGATTGGGAATGACAGCTAGCAGCCATCGAATATCAGCTTTCTGTTGTCAGCCAAAAACCCCAGGACAAAGCTGAGGCCTGAGGGCTGACGGCTGAGAGCTCGGAGAGAAAGAATGGAATCACTTCTCGTACTCACCCATGCCGACGAATCCGGCGCCGCACTCGCCAAGGGCTCGCTCGAAGCCATCACCGCGGGCAAGGCGTTGGCCGGGCGCCTCAATGCGCCGTTGGCCATCGGCATCATCGCAGCCAATCCGCAACCCTTGTCCAAAGGGCTGCCGCCCGCAGGGCCGAAACTGTTTGCCGTCCAAGGCGATGCGTTTGCGCAGCCGCGCTACGCTTCCGACGCTGCAGCCTGCGAGGCGCTCTGCCGCGCGGCGAACGCGACCATCGTGCTTGCTCCGCACAGTTCGCGCTTCGCGCGCGTCATGGCCGGCGTCGCGCATCGGCTCTCGGGAGTGATCGATACGCACGTCGCCGCGATCAATTTGCCACCCGGCGGAGCCGAATTCATCGAAGTCACGCGCTGGTTTTACCGGCAGCGCATCGAAGCGGTGA
>Ga0335073_10014142_pt1 | contig 11191 bp, 16 predicted proteins | sample Lox_Sample_22_FD_207093 | JGI IMG/M metagenome (GOLD analysis project Ga0335073, IMG submission 207093) | Soil microbial communities from Loxahatchee National Wildlife Refuge, Florida, United States - Lox_Sample_2.2 | ecosystem: Environmental > Terrestrial > Soil > Wetlands | place: USA... | reverse complement strand
TAAGTTGCGTGTAATTCAGCGAGAAGAGCTTGGTGAGAAAGGCAGGCTTTAAAACAGCTTCGACTAATAGAGGGAAAGGTGCAGTTGCTCCGCAGGTTACGAGGCACATTCTTGCTGATAGGGCGGCATTTTCACTCTCGTCGGTCTGCTTTGTGGAGGTGTCCATTGCAGAACAGGTGCATTCGATAAAAAAAAAAAAAAAGAGAGATGATGTGGAATGGAAGTTACATGTTGCTTAGAGGAAGATTTATAAAGTTTACCAGTGTTGCAGCTTCGAGCTCGACAAGGCTTAAACGGAAAGTTGAGCCGACATGTGTGTTCCGCGTCGCGTGGCTCGAGCTTCTGAAAATTAATGGCCGACTGAGCAAACTGAAGATTCGAGCTTCATCGGCATCTCTATGATGCGTAGCCATCGATATACTGATCAATTATTATACTGTTTACCTTAAACGCGATGGAACCATAAGAATTGGTATCTTATTTATCTCGTATTTTGCTGGTATATCCAGCGCATCGACAGGCAAATCAACCCTCCTTAATCCATCCTTCGCCATGACGCTCCGACGTCTTCTCCTACGCTCACGTACTCTCAACCGTACTTTATATCCCATAGTCCGTCCACAATGGGCTCCTCGAACCGCAATCCCGACGTACCGCCGACAATTTCACCTCTCCCATCCATTACCAGCCACACGCAAGATTAACGCAAAGGTCGTCGACGAAGCGGACGGCGTTCGCGTCTTCCAGGAATCCTCGGATGGAACGACTGAGTTCACCGTAGAGACACCAGTGGGCGATGGCGACGTCGAGATAACGGCCGCTGATGAAGCAAGGATCCAGGCGTGGCAGAAAGAGTTTGACATTTCAGACGAGATGCTGGCATACCTGGTGACTCGCTATCCCGGCATCGAGCAGGAGCACATTGAGAAGATTAAGCTTGGGACATTGACAGAGGAGCAGCTGCCAAAGCTGCTGTATCCCGACGGCGAAATCCCTCCTCAAGTACCCCAATTCGATGAGTTAGGCGAGGGCGCTACTGAAGAGGAAAAGGAGCTCGCGAAGTCTTTGGTTGAGCATAGAGACACCGAGGAGGATCGAGAGGCGAAGAAAATAGCCAAAGCCATGGCCGAAGACGAGAGGTTCGAAAAGATGTTTTTGATGGGCCTCAGCGAGGAGGAGAGGAAGGAATTTGACAAGATGATGAATGATCCTGAGCTGAGGAGTATACTCAAAGGAATGAATGGGATGACCCAGGAAGATGAAGAAGAGGAAGATGAGGAGGACGACGAAGAAGGGGGCGAAGATGACGAAGATGACGAAGATGATAGCTATCATGGTAGCGGAGGCGACAACAGGAAAGACATTGCCAAGTTGATGGGAGAATTGGAAAGAGAACTTGAGAATCCACGACTTGTTAGACAGCTGAAAAAGCTAGCGAAACGTGATCCAGGAGCTAGGGCGGACTCGGAGAGATTACTCGAACAACTGAAGGAAGAGAAACGGTTGAAGCTATCAAATGACGGTCTAGAAGAACTAGAAAGTGGAGAAGTCCCGGCGAACACTGAGATCGATTCGGAAGGCTCATCGCGACTGCTTGACAAGTTGCTAGCAAGAATCCCTTCTCGTGCTAAGGCCGAAGTGGATGACCAGCCAGATCTCAATCTCGATTCGCTGATGAAAACAGAAGTGGATGAACTCCCAGACGATCTCAGGATGACCGTACAACGAATGGAAAGGGAAGAGCTCACCAAAAAAGTGCGTGAAAAACGCGGATTCTGGAACGAAGGCGAACCGAATATGGGCGAAGACGAGGTTTTCCAGGGCGACGACTTATCCTCCATGGGACATGGCGAACTTGAGCAGCACCGTGAGATTCGCGAGTACGCACGATATGCGGCGTGGGAGATGCCTCTACTTACGAAGCTCTGGAAACCGTTTGAGCTACCCAAGGACACACATCCGTTGAGGTTCAGATACACGACGTACATGGGCGAACACCATCCCGCGGAGAAAAAGGTGGTGCTCAAGTTTGTACCCAAAGATCTACAGAAGCTGGCTGGCTTGACGGATCAGCAGATTATCAAGCTGATCAAGCTTTGTGGCTCGCGCTACGATCCTGAAACTCAAATTGTGAAGACGAGCTGTGAGAGTTTTGAAACTCAGGCACAGAATAAGCGCTACCTTGGTGATCTAGTCGACAAGCTCATTGCGGAAGCCAAGGATACACACGACATGTTCGAGGATGTGCCTCTTGACGTCCGGCATCACAAGAAGAAACCTTGGTTTGAGTTTCCAGAAGAATGGTTGATGACGCCGAAGAGGAAACTGGAACTGGAAGAGAATAGGAGTGCAACGTTGCAAGCGGAAGAACAGAGACAGCTTCAAGGTCGTATTGTGGATGGGTTGGACACCATTGCAAAAGCATTAGGAGGTAGCCGAAATGAATCGCAACCTGTGATGGTTGGAGCACAGCTACCAAGAGGGCGACTTGCTTGAAACCATGTAACATACAGCATGAGTCGCATTCGAGGAGTAAGGAATGGGTTACAAGGACGCATGGAAAGCGGCGAATTGAAGCGACATAAATCGAACTGAGCCGATTACTGTATTCTCAAATCTGATCATACAATGTATAGCACACCCAAGGCCACTCAGCCAGATGCAATAAACGTTTACTCTGTTCAGAGTCTGTGTAACGAGCGCTTTCAACGCTCCAAATGATGCATAACGAAACCATACACCAACGCTGTGCCAGGAAAATATTTTAGCTTGAAACATGGTGAGCTGCTGATACCGATGGCCTCTTGAAAATCCTATTCGCCGCAAGTTTCGTCACTGGTGTAATTGAGGAGCATGCTCCGTAGATGGTGAGGGAAGGACGCTGCCTGGTCTGCTGTGGATGCTTGTGGGAGTCAGGCTGTCATGTATGGACTCCTCATAGCCAGGTGGTCTTATCCGAAGGCGATCTCGGTCGTCTCTAGGGAGAATTCGCAAGGGTATCGCAGGCTGTAAAAGAGGGTCTGTACCTCCGATCAGAGTGCTCGTACCAGGCACCCTCCGCTCGGTAGCACCCATATCTTTGCTATACGCAGGAGGTGCTTCACCCAACTCATTGAGTCCTTCATCCCGTCCCACGTCCATACCCTCCGTCCTCCACGGTGCAACGCCGTGCATCCATCTCCGGGGCTGAGTCCAGCCGTTGAGGTCTCTTGCTAGGGCATTTTGGCCGCTGTTCCGCAATTGAGCTTTTCTTTGCTTCTTCCGACGATGTATGTACCAGATGCCGAGAAGAAGAAGGACAACCAGCAATGCGAGGAAAATGAAGTAGTAGTTTAACAACCCGTCATCATCATCTTGTGAAGCGCTGTTAGGAGGAGATGAGGTGAGAGGAGTCGTAAGCGGCGCATCGTCGGTCGGTATTGGGACTGTAGCGGTTGAATTTGTACTTGAGGAGATTAGAGCAAAGGAGGCGGCCCCAGAAGCGGTAGTGGAGAGGGTTGTTTGGGGCGATGGTGGATGCGAGTGTGCTGACTGCACCGAGGATGTGCTCGGTGGCACTGTGGTGCTTTGAGTAGCGGCCATAGGGGCGAAGCCAAGAAAGAAGGCGAGGTTAGAAAGCAATCGAAGTCGATGCGAATATTTGTGGCAGGGACCGCGTTGCGGAGAAGTTCTCATGGCCAAAGGTAGAATGTGGAGTAGCTGGCTGAAGATAAACCAGAAAGAAGGTGGAGGAGAAGGTCTAGACGCAGAAGGTACGATTGCGGAGACCGATTAGAGAAGCACGGTCGAATAGAGGTATGTTCGGACGCGGAGTTGACGTGGATTGATATGCAATCGGATTGGGGCGGATAAGGTGCTGATGAGGCCGACAGCGACAGCGAAGTGCGAGCTACTCCAGCATCCTCGAGGTAGGTGAGAATAAGCAGCCGACTAGGGTTGATGTGCGCGAGAAGAAGACAGTCGACGTCTTAATGAGGCAGATTAAGTTTGTTTGATGACGGGAGCGCGCTTACTATTTCGAATCTGTAGTTAGATCTTATCATTGCGGCATCATTTAAAACCCTCGAATGTGGTACGACCGTGCTCCATTTGGAATCGAACCCATCGTATTCTCCCTTTTCCCTTTCTGTAGTGCCAACATCTCATCCGTCCGACTCATCGTCTCTCCTTCACTGTCCTCCATTCACCCTCCAAGTTCACCGGGAGCAAGTCGAGTTCTCAACTGTGCTCGTAGAAAATTTCTGATCAATAAGAAGCAAAATGGTCAAGGCTACCAAGGGTAAGCCATCACATCTGATATGATTGCTATCTCCGTTGAAACTGTCACTGTTCGCGTGGCTTACGCTCCCTGATCGCTGTCTGTGCGGCGGTTATCCATCGTCTATGAGACGCCCAAAGCAAACAGAGAGCGTTTCTGCAAGGCCTTCCTTCATATACGAGAATGTTTCATATTCAGCCCTTTTCCATTTCGGTGGCGGCAATTTTGATAGCCTTTGTTCAGTAATACTCATGCTTCTCAGCCACATGCTGGCAGTGCTGGCAGAAGTTTTAGTTTAATCTCGTCCATGAAGGCATCTTTTGACGTTCATTATGTTGACTGTTGAAAGTATTCTCTTTTGCTCCGTTGGCTAACTAGAAGATCGTAATAGGCACCCTCGTCCAAGTCGACGAGTCCATTATGGCCATCATTAAGAATATTGACAACGACACCAAGAATCAAATCATCATCCAAGACCTGGACAGCGAGACATGTCTAATCAACGATGACAAGCTTCCAGAACTGCAAAGGAAACTCAAGGAGGCATGTTGATTGTACTTGTTCGTTGGAAGGCCCTATTACTTATATTCACAGGTTTTGAGAGGCACCGTTAAAGAGCCCGAAGAGTCCGGATCGGACTAGACCCTGGTCATGCGATACATTGCTATGAAGCTGTAATCCAAAAGCTCGGGTAATCCAAGGGCTGCAGGTGTACTGGAACCGAAAGAACATGAACAAATTCGCAGTTGTCACCTTTCGTCCGATCATGGCATTCCAGGCTTCTGATCAGTGCCTTCTATCTCCGAAACCCAAGGAACTCGACCGCCAACATACAATTCGACACCAGGCTTGGCGTCACTGAGAGCATTCGGGTCGTCGATGACTCCAACTTTGACAACTTTGTTCAGCCCGAATGTCCTACCATCTCTCCAGAGCGTAGATCCACAGTCACCGCAGAAGTGGCTAGTAATTGTATTACCACTGTCGGCCACTTTCGAGATCTCTTTTGGAGAGCCTTCTACGAGCTGGAAGCCATCTCCAGGTACGACGATGTTTGTCGAATACGTGGACCCAGTTATCTTCTGGCAATCCTTACAGTGACAGAGAGCCTGTCTATGAGTTAGCTTCAGGCAAATTCCAAGCCTAGTCAATCAGCCGCTATTTCCGTTCTAATCTTCTACCTACCTTGGCGAGAGGTTCACCTTCATAAGAGATCCTCACCTTGCCACAAAAACAACTTCCAGCGGGCATAATGTAGAAGAAGGCTGAGCGGTTTGGCTTCTGATTGGGTGGCGAGGATGCAGTGACGTAGGGTATATTAGTTGACGATAGAACAGACCAAGACTGTGACTTCTACTTGGTCGTCAAGGTTGCTTAGCAAAGAACTTATATATCCAAAAGCCGTTCTTAACGTTGCCATTCTACGTGCAATCAGAGTTCATTGCTTCCGCATCAACGGTGGAGCTTTGTGTTGGGTGCTGTAAACGGCGATTCGGATAGAAAGTCTCACAGCTTGATATCAAGATTTGGAATTAGGTAAAAATGCATGAACTGTATGGTCTCACGGTATTTGAAAAGCTGCCGCGGAGTTGATGCGTTGTGGGTAGCTCCCCGGTCACTGAAAGAATGCAAATCTACGAAATGAACTTGAATCACCACGCGATAAATTGTGCTCCTGCCATACGTACTTGCGACAGAACACTCATGCGAACCAATAGCCAGTCGACTCGCAATTTGAAGTGTCGCCGTGCTTGCGCACGTATGTAAGTTCAATGCTCGGGACCATTTCGCGGCATATCGACAATACCTACCTTCTTTAACTGAGATCCATAGACTTTGTACAAGCGATGTACGAGTTCCAGCGCTCAACTGGGGCTTCAACACCAATATTGATTGACCTGCCATGTTACTCCACAGCGAAGTGAAGTGGTGAACATGTATCGAAGAGACGGCGAGCAAGGTAGGTTTCCGTAAACGGTCTAGCGTTTTCGCTTCCACGGATTGCAAAATCCACAGATAGAACCTTCAGAAATTCCAACGACGAAACATCGACACCTAGAGGCCCCTTCAGATCTGAGTATCTCACAAAGCTCGTATCGTCTCAGAGTGCTATTCACAGGACTTACGCAGCATGGCTGAACAATTGGTGCTGAGAGGCACCCTCGAAGGTCACTCTGGATGGGTTACAGCTCTGGCTACTTCTCTCGAAAAGTACGCACTGAGTTCAAGCACTACATTATGGCGTCTGAATGCTGACTCTTGACCAGCCCGAACATGCTTCTCTCAGCTAGCCGTGACAAAACTTTGATCATCTGGAATCTGACGCGCGACGAAACTTCGTACGGTTATCCCAAGCGCAGCCTCCACGGTCACTCTCACATCGTTTCTGACTGCGTATGTGTATAATATGAACTTTTGAACAGAGCAGAAGAGCTTACAATTGACTGTAGGTGATCTCATCCGACGGCGCATATGCTCTGTCCTCATCGTGGGACAAGACTCTCCGCCTATGGGAACTTTCCACTGGCGTTACTACTCGTCGATTTGTCGGCCACACCAACGATGTCCTCTCGGTTTCTTTCTCAGCTGATAACCGTCAAATTGTCTCTGGCTCGCGCGACCGAACTATCAAGCTGTGGAACACTCTCGGAGACTGCAAATACACTATCACGGAGAAGGGACATACTGAATGGGTGTCGTGTGTGAGGTTCAGTCCAAACCCACAGAACCCAGTCATTGTCAGCGCTGGTTGGGACAAGACGGTTAAGGTACGTACCTTTTCGCTCCAGCCGATACTCTGCACAGCATCAAATGATGTATTTTCGTTTCTTAATGTATTTGCTACTTCAGAGCCTTCGGGCCGTGAGACCAATATTCACCGGCGAACTGATACACTGCGCGTACATCCGTTCTGGATTAGAAATGAACTCGCTGTTGGTATGAGTCGTCGCTGACAACTTCCAGGTTTGGGAACTCGCGACTTGCAAAATTCAAACCGACCATATCGGACATACTGGCTACATTAACACCGTTACCATCTCTCCCGATGGCTCTCTGTGCGCATCTGGTGGTAAGGATGGTACCACTATGCTTTGGGACCTGAACGAGTCTAAGCATCTCTACTCTCTTACTGCTGGTGACGAGATCCATGCCCTCGTTTTCTCGCCAAACCGTTACTGGCTTTGCGCTGCAACTGCCAGCAGCATCATCATCTTTGATTTGGAGAAGAAGAGCAAAGTTGACGAGCTGAAGCCCGAGTACGTGGAAGTTGGAAAGAAGAGCCGGGAGCCAGAGTGCGTCAGTCTGGCGTGGAGCGCAGACGGTCAAACTTTGTTCGCTGGATACACCGACAACAAGATTCGGGCATGGGGTGTCATGTCAAGGCAGTAGAAGGTGAAACTGCGATCACGGAGGTGGGTTCCAATCAATGTAACACGATGAAAAGGGTAGGCGTCGCTCTATCTTGCAGAAATGCAACGGCTCGGGTCATATAGTCTGGCGCTTTAGGCACTTTACAAGAATAGCATTGTGATGACTTGAAGTAACTTGTGTCCTTCGAGAAGGTGAAAACATGCGATGAGTCTAGAATTCCGGCTGAAGCTATAACCTCGATGCTGCGTTTAACAAATTCCCGCAAACTATAGCTTGGAAAATGTGGGCTTCTTTTTCTGAAGGCCACTAAGCATTGCACTCTTCACGTCTTCCGTCTGAACCATGCCTGAATTCCAAATAGCCGTGTACCTCAATCCAGAGTCGATTGTATGGTCCCTAGAATAGTTGATGATCTCCTTAGTTCCCAGAACCGCAACCGGCGACTTCTCCGCAATCTTCTTGCAGATACCTAGGGCCAACTTCTTGCCTTCTTCCTTGTTGGCGGCCACGCCGCTTACGAAGCCCACCCGCAGCGCCTCATCCGCACCGAAGTCCCGCGCTGTGTACGCCACCTCCTTCACCCAGCTGATGTTGCCGACGACTTTAGGCAGGCGCGTGAGCGTGCCGATGTCAGCGGCGAGTCCGATGTCGACCTCCTTGACCGCCAAGCGCACATCCTTTGTGCACAGCCGAACGTCGCACGCCGATGACATGTCGAGGGCCAGGCCGTACGAAATGCCATGCAGCAGGATCACTACCGGCTTCTCGCACTTCTCCAGAGCCGTGATGCAATCTTGGAATTCGAGGATGTGCCGCCGTAGTGGGATGGCTATGCGTGCTGCGTCGCTCCCGCGACGAGTAACTTGGCCTTGAGAGGCAGCCTACATGGCGACGGGTTAGAATACTGAATACATACAGATGCTGGGTTTGGTGTTGGATCACGAACTTGGACATCGAGGCCGGCAGTGAAAGCTTTGTCTCCCACAGCAGTGATGAAGATTGCACGGATGTCCGGATCATCGGATAGTCGTTTGATCATCTTTGACAGATTCACCCACATTCTAAGGAGTAACAGTTAGCATCGAGTGTCTGCTTTCGCCGGCAATTCTCGGCATAATGTGAAGACCGCATTGGAGAATGGAGAAAGCAGTTCCAACACTTCCAGCTTGACAAGGGAAGGAAATGGTGATGAATCAACAGAGTACGAAATATTTAAGTGGAAATCGTCATACATCTCTATGAAAGCATTCAGCTTCTGCGGTCGGTTGACCTCAAGTTGCGCGACATGGGCATGTGGAAATGTAACGTTCCAATATTCGTAATTCCAATCTTCTGACGCCATTCTACCGTCCTAGGATTGAAGATACCGGTAGGAAACAATAGAGAGCGAATAAGTTTGAAAAGAAATCCAATCACATCTGCGTAAGTTGTAGAAGAGGAGATTCCTCTTAACCTAGGTTGAAATCACCTCGATGCGTTAGATGGTCAGGCCGAAGTTCCACCGAAATTCGAGCCTCGGAAGGCGTCCATAAGGCTGAATTTCAACCCGATGCTGAGCAGATTAGATTCGGGTGAGCGGCAATATGCAGCTATAGAAAGCCAAATGGTACTTCAAGTTCACACATCGATCTTCAAAAGCCAGACCAAAAGGGTTTATGCCTTGACAAATGAGCCAATATGGTTGAAACAAAGAAGAAGCCGCAAATGTACAGAGGTGGGATTGTCAGCACGCACGACGACTAAATTATCGTACATGGTTATATCCTTTCGCTGACCCAGATTGCTCCTCGACAACCTCCTCGAATTATATTCGTGAGAAGTTCGTATGGCTTTGCCTCCTTGGCATCGTTGGCAACTGCATGGTCGAGATGCTCTAACTCCTCATCCCGTATCCGTCGTAGCGTAACAAGAAGCTCCTGCATCTCGTCTCCAAGAACCTCTCCTTTGGTTTCAAGATCTTTGGCCCATTCCAGCAGTACACACACTTGGTTGTTGTAATGCTCGCCTATCTCTGTCTCCACTGCTTCCGTACATGCCATTGCAGCCTCACGGCCCATCATCGCAGTCGACCAACCAAGTGCAGAGGCGGCTATTGTCCAGATGGGCTGCATAGCTGTTGGCCGGATTCTGTGCTTAGCAAGGAGCTCATTGAATGTTTTGAAATGTCCCGCCTCTTGATCACACATATGCTGCATGAGGGATTTCAAATCTGGGTGTTGACGGACGAGGATGGGATTTTGAGCGGCGTAAATCAAGACAGCGGCTAGCTCTCCGGCCTGGTTGACTCGAAGCTGTATTACAGTTAGTTCTGTTAACCATACATTGTTTCCGTTCACGTACCGCGCTGTCGAGGAACCGGCGCTTTTCCGTACTGAGTGACCATTTACCGGAGGTGTCTTTAGGCGACTCGGGATGCGTATCTGCCTCATATTCGGGTGTTGGAGTTTGAGAGGTAGTTGAATTAGTCGCATATCGTCTATTATCACATCGCGAACAAACTGGTGTGTAGTGTGGATAGAACGCGCTGTATCTCGATCTTTTGACGGGAAGATGGAGAGACTGTCGAGCAGCCGAAGCGTATGCAAGGATCTCCTGCATCGTGATTCAAATTGTTAAAACAGATGAATGAGCGATAGGAAGGGAAGGATCGTGATGTATTGGTTCCAGTAGCACCATGATTCAATGCCGGGCTCATTGGCGTCGAGCTCTCGAATCAGTTAATTCTTTGATCAGAAAGAAGCCTTCAACCAGATTTCACGTGCCCCAATCCCTGCGAACGGAAGGCTTGGGACGCTTTGGGTTCTCGACACTCAACTTCTGTGTTGCGCCGCTTAAAGGGCCTTCATTCTATTCAACGAAATCCAACAATAAGAAACGTCGCCTATTGTTCCTTTCAATAGGCCTTTTCCTTACTTATAACCTGCCTATCCATGGCTTTTCTCTGAATTTCTCATCCAAACTGTCGCCCGCTTTCCGACACCTTTGTGCACTGGTTGCCTTTGGCCAAAGCAAAAGCAACCCCTGAACAAGAAGGAAGGACATTCTCGCTCTCACTGTTCCGACGATTTGCGAAGCGACGCGAACCTCTACTACCCGCGGCAGCAAACGCCTGAATTACCGCTCTCGTTGCCTCACACAACATGGACGACCTGGAGGCAGAGCTCCTTGCTTTGGCTGGAGATGACTCTGGCGACCAAGAAGAACTTCCACAATCGCCACCTGCGAGAAGTCCAACGCCACTATCTCCAGCCGACTCACCAGTACCCACAACTGAAAAACCTACTTCGCCTTCACCAGTGCGACGAGGTACAGCACAGAAGAAGATGAACAAAGCCAAGGCTGGCGCGAAGAAGCGCACGCAGGATGATTCAGAAGAAGAAGGAGAAGCGTAAGTCTTCCCATTATGGTTTCGAAGTTCTATCTTTTTTTGGCAAGATGTTGACTACTTTATCAGTTCTCCGGCTCCTTCCACTCCTCGGTCACTGGGATCTGATGCCATGGACGAGTCCTCAGCTGAGAGTGAAGCTGAGCCTGATGCCCCCGCCGACGAAGAAGATGATG
>Ga0335073_10014141_pt1 | contig 11191 bp, 13 predicted proteins | sample Lox_Sample_22_FD_207093 | JGI IMG/M metagenome (GOLD analysis project Ga0335073, IMG submission 207093) | Soil microbial communities from Loxahatchee National Wildlife Refuge, Florida, United States - Lox_Sample_2.2 | ecosystem: Environmental > Terrestrial > Soil > Wetlands | place: USA... | reverse complement strand
AAGCGTATGGCATCGCTGGATGACACCGGCTGCATGACTTCAATTTGTTCGCCGCTTAGAACAGAAACGTCCGCGCCGCCGTTTTGGGTGGGAACCGGAGTGCGCGTGGCCGTGACCTGCACGGTTTCCGCGGTCACAGCCAATTTCAGGTTGACGGTGATTTCGGCGCTCGATGTAGAAACGTCCTCGGTTTCGACGGCGAACCCGGCGGCAAGGACTTTCAGTTGATAGCTTCCCTCAGCCAAGTCTCGAAAAATGGCGAGCCCTTCGGAGCTGGTCGTCTGAACCGCGACGGGGGTAGAACTCCCCCGTGCAGTCAATTGCACTTGGGCGCCGCTGACCGCGGCGGATTGAGGATCGATAACGCGAATCTTGATATCGGTGGCGGAAGCTGCCGCCAGCAGAACGGCGAGGCAAGCAAGAACCTGGAAGAACCGCATACACTTCTCCTTTGTCACGCGAAAGGGTTGTGTGTTGACGGTTCGCGCCGTTCTCCTGGCTTAGCAAGTTAGAGTGGCTTGATGTTTTTCGTGGCAGCCACCCGGTGTTCGCCACCGGCCTTCCCAGGAATAAAATTCCCAGTGACCGGAAGCAATTTCCTCGCTTACAGTTGCGCGGCAGCGCGGGATTCTCACCCGCTTCTCTCTCGTTCAAGACGAGGTTGCGCGAACCAAGTGATTAAGAAAGAGCAAAAACTCCGATGGCGTCAAAATCTACTAGGGTGGGAGACGAAAGTCAATTTGGCGGTGAAGTCAAAATTTCGAAACGTGATCCATCCTCTGACTCGAGGCGTAGAATGTTGTTGTCATGATTCCCCAAGACCTGCTTGAAATTCTGGTTTGTCCGGTTTGCAAGAAGCCGCTGGCGCAGAAGGACAATGGCGAAAGCCTGAAGTGCGGACAATGTCACCGGGTTTATCCGGTTCGGGATAACATTCCGATCCTGTTGGTGGATGAAGCGGTGACGGAAAAGTCGTGAGCACGTCGATCCGCCGACTTGCCCTGTCAATCTGGGACACTTGGGCCATTGTTGTGTACCAAAACGACACAAGTTGTCAGCCGGCCCGTTTGCATTCGCGCCAAGAGTAACTTGCCTGGTTACCGCCCTAGCCCACCAAAGGTGCGCAACTTCTCATCCAAAAAGGGGTTAAAGCTACTGTGGGGTTTTACCGAAAGTAAGGTCAGCTGCGGGCAAATTTGCGGCAGGCAAATTGCAACGTAAGCAGCGTTGACGGAGTCTAATGCTTAGAAGCGGTGGGGGGTCGGAGGTGACGACCATGAAAGACAGGTTTTCGGTGATGGAGTTAAGCGCTTTGCGAAACGATTTATTGCAGGGTGGCCAAATCGACTCGCGCGAGGCGGCAGAGCTGTTGCAGGTTTTTCTAATGGGCCGGGGCTACGGGGTTTCGCCTCAGGCGGCGTTCGATGCTGCTGGCCGGGTGGAAATGTCCGGTTGCTCCATGCCGGTCCTGCAGTCGGAGTTGGAAAACCTGGCAATGGTGATGTAACGGAACTTCACAAATTCGCAGGGATGTTCTCCTGAGGAACCAGACGGCGCGCCGGGCCAACCAGCCCGGCCGTCGTGTTTTTGCAAGCTCTTAGCGTTTAGTTCTCGGCCTTTAGTCCAACCGTTTCGGGTGTTAAGTCAGAGCCGAGAAGTAGTCGAACTACTCATAACGTAGGCTTTCCACTGGATCCAGCTTTGCGGCGCGGGCGGCAGGGACCGTACCGAAGAGAATGCCTACGAGGGACGAAACTAGGATTGCCACGATTGCAGAGAGTCCCGAAATCGGCAAACGATATTCCGTGAAAAAACGAACGGAATAGGGCAAGGCAAGTCCCAGAATCACGCCCATCAATCCGCCGATCAGAGAGATCAGGATGGCTTCCGACAAGAACTGAAACCGGATTTCGCTATTGGTCGCTCCAATCGCCTTGCGGATGCCGATCTCACGAATACGCGAACTGACGGTTGCCAGCATGATGTTCATGATTCCTATGCCGCTTACCAGCAGGGTTACCGTTGCGATGAGCAGCAACACCATGGTCAGAGCGTTGGCCGTGCGGTCGGCGACCGCGACCAACTCCGTGAGATTCTGCACAAAATAAACTGATTCCGACCGATGCCGCGACTGAATGACCTTCTTTACCTGTTCAGTGACCGGAACCACCATCGAGGGCTCGGCCGCGGAGAAATAAATCTGATTCACGTCGGCCGTATCGGTAAAGAAACGTGACACAGAATACGGAATCAGCATGGAGTTGTCGGTCACTTCCGACTGGCCGAAAGTATTGACCCGTTCCCGGAAGGTCCCGATGATGGTGAACGGCAACCCCATCACTTTGACCTGTTTGCCCACCGCATTGTCGACCGAACCGTAAATCTGCTCCGCCAGCTTTTGCTGCATCACGCCGACTTTGTTTCGAGCCATTTCGTCTTCATTGTCGAAAGAGCGTCCGGACAGAACAACCAGGTTGCGAACCACGCTGTAATCGGGCAGAACCCCGAGGACGCGCAGATCTCTTTGCTTGCCGCCGCCAATGGAAATACGGTCGTCGAGCGGCACGACCGGCGAGGCGGCGACAATACCCGGCACCTGCAACAGCACCGCCTTCATGTCGTCAATGGTGAGCGGATCGCGGTTGGCATTGGGTTGGGCGCCACTCTGATATTCGGCGTCAATCATGTTGGCGCCGATGGATTGGATTTGATTGAGGACGTACTGCTTGCCGGTCATTCCGATCGTTACCACGAGAATGAGCGAGGCGGTGCCGATGACCATCCCCAAGGCAGTCAGCCCGAAGCGCAGCTTGTTGCTGCAAAACGTATCGTAGGCAAAGCTGATGATCTCGCTAAATACCAGTTTTGGCTTGACCCGGTTGGGCGCAGTTGTGACGGCCGTCGCCATACTGGTTAGATGCTACGCGGTCAGGGGAGGAGGCGCAATGCAGACAGGGATACGGATAATGACAGTGTGCAATTAAATTTGTGTCATGGGCCTGGCACCAGCATGATGGAGAATTCTACCTGTAATTCGTCTTTGACTTTGACGGTTCCACCAGCGACAGTGATGGGTTTAATGCCGAAGTCGGTTTGCTTGATCTGACAGCGTCCGACATAAGCATTTTGTGACTTGTGCACGACGGCGCTAACTGAGTGAGTCTGTCCGTGGAGAGTCAGATCGCCTTGAACCAGCCAGCCGTCCTTGTTTTTCTCGATGGAAGTTGAACGAAAACTGATCTCTGGATAATCGCCGCTGTACAGCACTTTCGTTTGCATCGTCTCCTGGACTTGTGCCTGATCGGCAGGGCTCACTTTTGGATCGTCCTCAACATTCATCTTGCCGGCCTCGACGCGAAACCAAATGTGTTGCGGCTCCGTTTCGGCAATATTTCCCTCGACGATTGGCGCGGCAACCCAGTGCTCATGACCGGCAGCAGAAAAAAGGCCCGATTTCCCTACATGAATGCGCACCATACTGTGGGCAACGTCGATCGGTCGATCCGCGCCCAAGGCGAGACAACTCAACATGACAACGATGCCGAGCGCACGCAGGTGTGTTTTGATCAAAGATTTCATGATACTGGCGCAGGCGCGCTGATGAACGGGCCTTACTCGAACTCGAGCGTTACGTACTTTGCCGGTCCTTGCCCGACGTTGGTGACGGTGTGAGTAAACCCGCCTTCCATCCATTTCACCTCGCCAGCCTTCATTTCCAGATTAGAGGCGCCTTTGCCAACTACATCGCTGCGCAACACAAGATCAGTGAGAGCGATCATGAGTTCCTTGTTGGCATGGTGATGTTTCGGCTCAACTCCGGCGATTTGCAACTCGATTTCCGATACTTTGACGCCGTCCTTTACGAAGAGAACTTGCTCCGTGCCACCTTTCAGTACTTGCAAGCCGCGCGTGTCGTCTGAAGGAAGGGGAACACTGCCGGTTTTCTCGTCTTGCAGCAATTCAATCGCGATATTGCGGAACGACTGGTTGGAGGTATTCCGCACCAAGTGGGTAAAGTTGCCCTGGGTGAAGCGGGCTTCTCCATCCGCGAGTTTTATCTCGGCCGGCGGCTTACCTTCGACTTCGTTGGAAATCTGCGCCGGGCCGAGCGAAACGAAAATGTAATCGTGCCGGTGGCGATGCAGCAACGTGGCCGAACGCGCCGCCACTTCGACAGAGAAGACGCGAACATAGTGATTTTCGAGCACCAAGTGGTGGGACGGTTCGGATGTAATCTCGACCGGTTGGGACGTTTTTGGTTGTGAAGAAGACAAGAATACCGCCATTACGAGCACAGGGAGCACGCTCATGCGGAAAATTTTATCAGGAGAGGCCGGATTTGTGCGGGCATTATTAGGTCAAGACGTTGCTATCGATAATGCACCAGGTAGTAATAGTGCTCGAGGTAATAGAGCGCCGCGAAGGCAACGATCAGCGTTGCCGCGGGAAAAACCAGGACCCGCACATTTCGCCTGGGCCGTCCAATCCGCAGCCGAGAGAAAGATCAGAATCATCGGCGCCAGGAGCACGACCGAAAGCTGGAAAATATGCGCCGACGAACGTTCGTCAGGTTGAGGCGCCTGGAAGTAGCCGCTCACAACTGCCAGCAGGGCGATAAGAGATAGAACAATCACGGCCCCGCTATCGCGGTGAATTTGCCGGCCATCGATAGTCATCGTGTTATCTCCTTCGAATGGCTACAACGCCAGATAGGTTTTCTTATGCAGCCAACTATTCTCATCGCCGATGACAAGCAAGTCCGGCCATTGCGGCGTCGTCGTAATGAACAGCTTCAGTCCCTTAGCCTGCGATGGCACGGAAAAACTGACTTGAGTAAGGTAGGACTCGCCCGGAATCAAACTTGTGGTCAAAGCGGTGCCGGCCAATGCCTCCAGAGGGTATTTGGCGCCGTTCGCATCGATCAAATCGACCGTTCGGGGTGAAGGCATTAACGGCGCATCGATCGGGCGATTGCTGGAGATGGTCTTCTCATCGAAGCGAGTCTTGATTTCCAGAATATAGCGATTGACGGACGCTTTCGACTCCCGTTTCACGTCAACAATGGAGTACGCCAGATGACAATCAATTTCGCAGAAGTATTTTTCCTGGCCACGGGCCAGAATGGTTTCATGACTGGCCAATGAAAAAAATAGCAACAGCGCGAGATAGATCGCAGCGCCGCCGGCGAGCAAACTCAAGGCAATTCGAGCGATTTTCAGCTTGCCCACAAAGGCCGCCGCGATTAATGCGCATCCGCTCAACACGGTGCCAGCGCACGCTGCCAGGAAACCCATTGCAGCCAGCGGAGCGGGAAAATTTATATTGCTGTTGATGCCTGGATGGCACATAGGCAATCACCTTATAGTGAGCTTTGCACTGCAAAGTCGGCCGACACAAAAAAATTAACGCTCGTCTCGAGTAGTAGCGATAAAATCCGCCATCTGATTCAGATATTGTTCAAATGCCCTGCGGCCTCCAGGCAGCAGACGATACTCCGTGCGCGGAATGCGGCCATCAAAAAACTTGCTGCAGCGCACGTAACCGGCTTCTTCCAATTTCCTGGCATGCACGCTGAGGTTTCCGTCGGTTGTCTTCAGCACTCGCTTGAGATCGTTGAAACTGAGAGAATCGTTGACCGCGAGGGCGCTTACGATCCCCAAACGAATGCGCTCGTGAATCAAGCGGTCGAATTCAGGCACTTCGAGGTGTTCTGGCGACGGCCTCCGCGAATGAACCGGGACTGGCGCCTCACCATCCGATCGAGTCCGCAACTTCGGCTTACCCACCGTACCTCCTCGCAATCAAGAATCCGAAAATTATGTGAAGCCCTCCAAAGCCGGCAGCCATAAACAGGTTGCCCCAACCGAACAGCAAGCAACCAATGCCAGCGGCGATGAAGCCAACACCCATCAAGGGAATAATCGCCACAGAAAACGCACCGCCGCTCACCACTCCCGCGCCGTAGAGAAGCAACCAGGCGCCGGGAAGCACTCGTGCCAGACCGGCCTGGTAAAGCACTGGGGTCAGAATTGCCGCAGCACCGATCGGTGGCAAGAAACTAAGTGCAAACTTTCTAGCCGGGCCACTGGTCAGGGGAACACCCGCACGTTGAGCTTTGTTCTGCGTAGCCACGAGCGCGATGGAGGCAGCGAGAATCGCGTCGCCGATCCATACGGTGAGCCACATGGCGGCGCTGGATTGCCGGGAAGCAACCACGGCCGCCAGCAAAGCCGTCGCGCCCATCGCAACCTGCCCCCATCCGGGAAGGGCAGTGAAGGAGGCCGACTGCTCCATGGTCTCGCGGATAAAGCGCAGATCGTCGACAGCACGCCCGGCAGCGGGATGCAGGGAAAATCTACGTGGCCGACGAATGCGGTGCTCCGCCATGCACTTCATCTTAACGGTTCAGATTCGATTGTCAAGTACTTTATGATGCAAAGCACAATGCAGGTTTCGGCTCTCTGCGGGCGAGCTAAAATCTAAGACGTGGCAGATCTCGGGAAATTGTTGATTTTTCTCGGCGCGCTCTTAGCACTTGTGGGCATCGCGTTAACTCTCGCGGGACGCGCGAATCTCCCCGTGGGGCGACTTCCGGGGGACATCGTTTATCGCGGGCGGAACACCACGTTCTATTTTCCTATCGTGACATGTATCGTGCTCAGCGTCGTGATTTCGGCGCTTATGTATTTAATCGGGCGGCTGAGACACTAGGCCCGGCAGTTAGCAATTAGCATTCGGCCAGCAAGGGGACGCGCCACTACCCCGAAAACACGTCAAACTCAGATCTGAATGCGAACTACCAAATGCCAGATGCTAGCTCTCCCTGCGGTAAACTTCTCTCTGTGTCGGCTTCCGATCAACTCGGATTAAGCTTTGTGCCTGCGGGCCACCGCACCTGGACGGTCCGGGCTCTCGTTGCTGCGATTCGCACGCACGTTGAGCGCGAGTACACCGATATCTGGGTGGAAGGCGAAATCTCTAATTTTCGCGCGCACGAGTCCGGGCATCTTTATTTCACCCTGAAAGACGAGAATGCCCAGATTCGAGTGGTGATGTTTCGCTCCGCCGCGAAGCTGTTGCGTTTCCGGCCGGAAAATGGCATGCAAATCATCACGCGTGGACGAGTCACGATTTATGACGATCGCGGCGAGTTGCAGATTTCTGCCGAATATCTGGAGCCGAAGGGCGCGGGGGCGTTGCAGGTTGCCTTCGAGCAACTCAAAGCGAAACTGGAAGCTGAGGGGCTTTTCGATTCGTCCCGCAAAAAGCCAATTCCCATCTTGCCGCGATGCATCGGAATCGTAACTTCGCCGCAGGGTGCGGCCCTACGGGACATCCTGAATATTTTGCGCAGACGGCATCAGAGTGCGGGTGTGCTGATTTTTCCTGCACAGGTGCAAGGAGATATGGCGGCTCTCGAGGTCACGGCGGCGGTTCGGTATTTCAATAAAGCGCGCACTGTCGATGTGATCATTGTGGCGCGCGGCGGCGGATCGGCGGAGGATCTGGCGGCATTCAATCACGAAGGACTGGCTCGCGCCATTGCGATGTCAGAAATTCCGGTGATCTCCGCCATCGGGCATGAAACCGACTTCACCATCATCGATTTTGTGGCCGATTTGCGTGCGCCCACGCCTTCGGCGGCGGCTGAGATGGTCATCCGCTCGCGGCAGGAACTCGAGGAGCGGATGGGCGGTCTGAGAACCCGGTTGGCGCAGGCAACGCGTTTCCGTTTGCTGGATGCACGGCAGCGATTGACCGCGTTGGCGCAGCATGGCGCGTTCGGGCGGATGGCGGATTTTATCTACCGCCGCGAACAGCGCCTAGATGATCTGGTGCACCGTATGACGCAGGCCGAGCGGGGAATTCTTGAAACTCAGCGGAGGCAATTTGAAACGCTTTCGGCGGCGGTACGGCATTACGACGTCCGGCGGGTGCTGGCAGGAATGAAGAGAGATTTGGAAGTCCACACAGCGGGGTTGCTGGCTGCTGCCCGCAATTACCTGCTGGAACGCCGGGTGCATTTGGATCGCATAGATACCGCCGTGCAGGCCCTGTCACCGGTGGCGATTTTGGAGCGGGGATATGCATTGGTGTTCGACGCTTCGGGCAAGCTGCTGAAAGATGCGGCGAGCGTCAAGCCGGGCGATGAGATTACGGCGCGGTTGGCAAAGGGGACGGTAAAGGCTACGGTGAAGAACAAGCAAAGGTGATCACCGCGAAAGGCTCTTCATCCTATTACAATGGCATGACTTACCCGCGCTGAATCCTCCGCTTCGGCGTACCATCTATATGACTGGAAAACTACTATGGGAAACACATTCAAAACGGCGTTCTTTCTGACGCTGTTGACGCTACTTCTGATGTTCATTGGCCGGGCATTTGGCGGGCAGAACGGCATGATTCTGGCACTGGGTCTCGCCGTGGTGATGAACTTCGTCTCGTACTTCTATTCCGACAAGATCGCCCTGGCGATGTATCGGGCGCAGCCGGTTACGCGGGAAGAACTGCCGCGAGCCTACGAGATTGTGGAGCGGCTGACGCAAAAGATCGGCATTCCAATGCCGAAGATTTACGTCATCCCGAACGACTCGCCGAATGCATTTGCCACCGGTCGCAATCCGAGCCACGCTTCGGTTGCGGTGACCCAAGGTATTTTGAATTTGCTCAATGATGAAGAGATGGAAGGCGTGCTGGCGCACGAATTGGGGCATGTCAACAACCGTGACATCCTGATCAGTTCCGTGGCGGCGACGATCGCCGGCGCGATTACGATGCTTGCCAGCATGGGACGCTGGGCGATGATTTTCGGCGGCATGGGTGGAGATCGGGAAGAGCGCGGAGGAGGCGGAGGGCTGGCGGCGCTGTTTATGCTGATCCTGGCTCCGATTGCGGCGACCTTGATCCAGCTTGCGGTTTCGCGCTCGCGGGAATATCAAGCCGATGCCAGCGGTGCGCATTACACCGGGAATCCATACGCGTTGGCCAGTGCGCTTTCGAAGCTCGACGCTTATTCGCGCCGTCTGCCGATGCAGGCTACGCCTTCCACTGCGCATCTATTTATCATCCAGCCGTTGTTGGGAATGAACTTTGGCAATCTTTTCTCGACTCATCCACCGATTGCCAAGCGGATCGAGCGCCTGACCGGCAGGCCGGCGGAGTTTATGCAGTAAAACAGCAGTTAGCACTTAGCACTTGGCCGGCAGAGGCTTGGAATCTGCAGCCGAGTGTCTTTGCTAAATGCTAAGTTCCAACTGCTAAGTGCTCAAAACCTCCGTAACCGCCTTCCCTTCTTCTGCGCATAGTAAAATTCACCTAGTGTCTCCGGAAACCGCCAGCGCCGTCTCGCATCGAGCCGCACAACTAGAAACTGCGCTGCGCAAGGTGATTCGCGGCAAAGACGACATCGTACGGCTGGCCGTCGTTTCTCTTCTCGCACGCGGGCATCTGCTGATCGAAGGCGTTCCTGGCGTGGGCAAGACGACACTTGGTCAGGCGATCGCGCGATCGTTAGATTGCAGCTTTCAACGCGTGCAGTTCACCAGCGACATGCTGCCTTCCGACGTGCTGGGAATTTCTGTCTACTCCGCCATTGAGCAACAGTTTGAATTTAAGCGTGGGCCAGTTTTTACCAATGTGCTGCTCGCCGATGAGATCAACCGCACCACGCCCAAGACGCAATCGGCGCTGCTTGAGGCCATGAATGAAGGCCAAGTCACGGTCGATGCACATTCGTATCCGCTGCCGCAGCCGTTTCTGGTGATCGCGACGCAAAATCCGGTGGAGCATCATGGGACGTATCCGCTACCGGAGTCGCAATTGGACCGATTTCTGATGCGGGTACGGATGGGTTATCCCGACAGCAATGCGGAGCGCGAAATTTTGCGCTCCGAGGCTGGAGCTGCAAAATTAGAACAGATGCAAGCTGCGCTGAGTGGCGCGGATTTGCTGGAGATGCAAAACGCGCTCGTACAAGTACGCGTCGACGATGCTCTGGTCACCTATACGCTGGCGGTGGTAAAGAAGACGCGTGAGTCGGAACATTTTTCCTTGGGAGTGTCGCCGCGCGGTTCGCAAATGCTCTATCGTGCGGCGCAGGCAATGGCGTTTCTTGATGGGCGCAACTTCTGCACGCCGGAAGATTTCAAGCCGCTGATGGTCCCGGTGTTTGCACACAGAGTAGTCGTCAGCGGAAGTTACGCCTCGACACTGAAGAGGTCCGAACAAGCCGAGCAGGTCATGCGGGAAATCGTGGAAAGCACGCCAGTGCCAATGTAGCTCTGCGGGCTTTCACTCAGCAATCAGTATTCAGCCAGCAAGGGCCCGTGACGTCCAGAAAATTAGCAGGCTGAATGCTAAGCGCTAACTGTTGCACTGGCATTTGCCGCCTTCACGGCTGATAATATTTCGCCATGTCCTTTCTTCGTTATCTCATGCTTCTGGCACTCGTTGTGTGGTTGGGCGGATTGATCTTCTTTGCTTTCGTACTGGCGCCGACTGTCTTCAGCGTGTTGCCAACGCGACATCTGGCGGGGAACGTGGTTGCGCGTTCGCTGAGCAGCCTGCACTGGATTGGAATCGTCTCGGGCATTGTTTTCCTTGCCGGTTCGATCATTTACAGCCAAATTTCAAAAGGCACGCCTCGCCTATTCGCAGCCAAGCACGTGCTAATCGTGCTCATGCTCGTGCTCACGCTCGTCTCGCAATTCAGCATCATGCCGCGCATGGATGTGCTGCGAGCGTCGATTGGAGAAATCGACTCGGTTCCCATCGATAATCCGGTCCGCATGCAGTTCGATGCTTTGCACGTCTGGTCCACGCGTGTCGAAGGCGGAGTCCTGCTGCTAGGACTAGTCGTCGTTTACCTGACAGCGAGCAGCTTCTAGCTCCCAGGTGCGTGCTACCCGGTCGGCCAGTGCGCGGCCCTCGCCACAAAAGAACTGCCAATCATTTATTCTTAAAGCTCGCATTCATCACTGCTAGAAACTAGGAGCTAGAAGCTAGTCGCTTTCTATGAAAACCGGCATCATTGGCCTGCCACAGGTGGGCAAGACATCGCTGTTTCGCATTTTGACTAAGGCGCATCTTTCCGAGCAGGCTTACTCGAATCCTCGCGAGGCGCATGTGGGCGTTGCCAAAGTTCCCGACGACCGGCTTGACCGCCTAGCTGCGCTCTACAATCCCAAGAAAC
>Ga0335073_10014140_pt1 | contig 11191 bp, 10 predicted proteins | sample Lox_Sample_22_FD_207093 | JGI IMG/M metagenome (GOLD analysis project Ga0335073, IMG submission 207093) | Soil microbial communities from Loxahatchee National Wildlife Refuge, Florida, United States - Lox_Sample_2.2 | ecosystem: Environmental > Terrestrial > Soil > Wetlands | place: USA... | reverse complement strand
GCGTAGGTCTCGAAGTCGGGCAGCTCGAGCGGGCGCGTCAGCAGGCCGCCGTTGGTGTGCGGGTTGGCGCTCATGCGCAGATCGCCCTCCGGCGCGAGCGCCGTGATCTCCGGGACGACCGCGCCAGCTTCGTCGAACAGCTCCTCGGGCCGATACGACCGCATCCACTCCTCGAGCTGGGCGAGGTGCTGCGGGTTGGTCCGGACCTCGGCGAGCGGTACCTGATGCGCGCGCCAGGTGCCCTCGACCGGAAGGCCGTCGACGACTTTCGGCCCGGTCCATCCCTTGGGCGTCTTGAGCACGATCATCGGCCAGCGCGGCCGCGTCAGGTCGTGGTCCTCGCGGGCGCGCCGCTGAATCGCCTCAATCTCATCGAGCACGTCGTCGAGTGTCGCCGCCATCAGCCCGTGCATCTCCTCGGGATCCGAGCCCTCGACGAATCGGGGCGCGTAGCCGTAGCCTTCGAGCAGGCCCTGGAGCTCTTCGCCGGAGATTCGCGCGAGCACCGTCGGGTTGGCGATCTTGTAGCCGTTCAGGTGGAGCACCGGTAGTACCGCGCCGTCGCTCGCCGGGTTCAGGAACTTGTTCGAGTGCCAGCTCGCAGCCAGCGGACCGGTTTCCGCCTCCCCGTCGCCGACCACGCATAGCGCCAACAGGTCCGGATTGTCGAAGACCGCCCCGTACGCGTGGAGCAGCGAGTATCCAAGCTCACCGCCCTCGTGGATCGAACCCGGCGTCTCCGGAGCGACGTGGCTGGGGATTCCGCCCGGGAATGAGAACTGCCGGAACAGCCGGCGCAATCCCTCCTCATCGCGCGCGATATGCGGGTAGACCTCGCTGTAGGTGCCCTCGAGGTACGTATTCGCGACGATGCCGGGACCGCCGTGACCGGGCCCGGTCACGTAGATCGCGTTTAGCCCGCGCGAACGGATCGCCCGGTTCATGTGGACGTAGAGGAAGTTCAGCCCAGGGGTTGTGCCCCAGTGGCCGAGGAGGCGCGGCTTTATGTGCTCGGGGCGAAGCGGTTCGCGGAGCAGGGGATTCGCGAGCAGGTAGATCTGCCCCACCGACAGATAGTTTGCGGCGCGCCACCACGCGTTCATCGCCACGACCTCGTCGGCAGAAAGGGGGTTCGGGCTGGGTCCGGTCTGAATAGTCATATGCGAGGCCTACCAGATCGGCGCAGCCACGATGTAGTCATCGCTGAAGCATTCGCCCGGAACGACTACATTGCGAGTCGCGCATCCGGTCGCCTGACCGGCGCCCGTCCGGCAAGTGAAGGTGAGCAAATGGCAGCGATGAAGTGGTGGGGGTGGGGTCAGGAGGGAATCGAGTTCACCCATGATGACAAGCCCGCCCTGGCGGCGTTCATCCTCGAGGCGATCGACGTCGACGTCCGTCGGAAGGGGGCCCGGCCGCTGCGGTTCGATCAGCTCGAGGTCCCGGATCCGTCCCTCCCGGATGAGCTCTGGGAGGCGCTCGAGCAGGCCGTCTCCCGCAAGTTCGTCTCGCTCGACCCGCTCGACCGGGTGGTCCACGCCCGCGGGAAGTCGCTCCGAGATCTGGTCTGGCAGCGCGTCGGCGAGCTGCCGCGGGTGCCCGATGTGGTCGTGCGCCCGGGCGGCGAGGATGAGGTGTCCGCGATCCTCGACGCGGCCATGCGGTTCGACGCCGTCGTGATTCCGTTCGGTGGGGGCTCGTCGATTTCCGGCTCGCTCGAGGCGCCGGCGGCCGAGACCCGGCCGGTGATCTCGGTCGACCTCGAGCGCTTGAACAGCGTGCTCGAGATCGACGCCGACTCTCGGCTGGCGCGCGTACAGGCCGGGGTGTTCGGCCCACACCTCGAGGAGCAGCTGACCGCGCGGGGGTACACCTTTGGACACTTCCCCGACTCGTTCATGCAGTCGACACTCGGTGGATGGATCGCCACAAGATCCTCGGGCATGCAATCCGACCGCTACGGAGACATCGCCGACATGACCAAGGGGCTGCGCGTGGTCACGCCGTCGGGAACGCTCGTCACCCGGCCGGTGCCGGCCACGTCGACGGGGCCGAGCGTCCGCGAGATGGTGCTCGGGAGCGAGGGTCGGCTCGGGATCATCACCGAGGCGACGGTCCACGTGCGGCGGATCCCGGAGAAGCGCGTGATCCTGGGTTACCTGTTCCCGACTTTTCCAGAGGCCCTGGCGGCGATGCAGGAGCTCGCCGCGAGCGAGCACTCGGTGTCGGTCACGCGGGTCTCGGACGCCAACGAGACGCAGTTCTCGTTCGCGATGCGGGTCCGGCCGACGTTGCTCGACAAGCTCCAGTCGCGCGCGCTCCAGACGTTCCTCCGCCGTCGGCTCGTTTGGGATCTGAACCAGATGTGCCTGTCGTTCGTCGGCTACGAGGGCAGCGAACACCATGTCGCCGCGCAGCGGCGCGCGGTTGGGAAGCTCGTCAAGCGCCACCGAGGTCTGTGCATCGGCGCCGGCCCGGGCGCCCTGTACGACCAGAAGAAGTTCGACATCCCATATATCCGGGATTTCCTACTCGACCGCGGCGCGCCGGGCGATGTGTCGGAGACCGCGACGACCTGGAGCAACCTGCTGCCGCTGTACGACGCGGTGACTGCGGCGGCGAACGACGCGTTCGCTCAGATCGGGGTCAAGGGATACCTCATGTGTCACCTGTCGCACAGCTATCACGCCGGCGCGTGCCTGTACTTCACGTTCGCGTTCAAGGGGACCTCGCCGGCGAGCATGGCCCAGGAATACGAGGTCGTCAAATCGGCGATCCAGCAGGCGTTCGTCGACAACGGCGGCACGCTCTCGCACCACCATGCGGTCGGCACCGAGCACGCCCAGTGGCTCGAGCAGGACATCTCCGCTCCGGGCGTCGCGATGCTCGAGGCGCTGTTCGCCGGAACTGACCCCGGGCATCACCTGAACCCCGGAAAGATCGTAGGCGACGATCATCGACCCGTACTCGATCCTGGAAGTCTCGAAGCGCGCGACTGACGCGGAGATCGAGCGCGCCTACGAGCGCATGCTCGAACTGTTTGATCCCGAGCGTTATCCGGGTTCGACCGAGGACGCATACCGACGCCTCGAGCAGGTGAACGCGGCCTACGCGCAGATCCGCGGAGGGGTCGCGCAAGCGCCCCCAGGGCCGGAGGGCCCCGCGGAGCCGGATGGGTCGACAGACGCGAGCGACGCCGATGGCCGCATGGCCGAGGTTGCCGACAACCTCGTGCGGATCGGGTTCATCTCCGGCGGCGCCCGGCAGCCACGCAACCCGGCGGTAGACGTCCTCGCGTCGCTGCTTCCAGAGGGCTCGCAAATAGAAGTCTGCCTCACGTGCCTTGGTGTCAAGTCGAACGGTAAGTACAAATGCCAGGAGCGGAGCGGCAGCTTCAGTGCCACGACGGTCATAAGGCAGGATTGGCCGTACGCGGTTGGTGACTCCGTCCATGCGATCGCGCGGACAGAGATCGTTTTGTGCACCGATGACGAGCTCTTGTGGACGGCCTCGAAATACGCGGGGCATCGCATGGACACGGTGACGCTCTACTCCATTCCTTTCACCGACATCCTCGGGGCGGAAGTCACCAAGCGCAAGCGCGACGTCGTCGACGTTTGGATCGCCGACGGGCCGACTATCTCGATCCAGACTCGAACTCGCGAAGCCGATGCCCTGCGCGAGTGCATCGAGCGCGCCGCCGCCGCCGAGTGATCGCGCTCACCCTGGGCGCAGCCGCTTCGCTGCGGCCTGGGCGCGCCGGTTCAGCCGGCCGAGCGTCTCGCCCGCGACCTCGGCAGAGATCGAGCGCAGCTCGTCGCGCAAGCTGCCGACGAACGGCTCACCCGGCGCGGCCGCGGCACCATCACCGCCGCCGAGCAGATCGACGAGCAATGTAGACCAGCCGAACCGGCGCGCGGCCAATCCCTCGCCGCTCAGTGGGTTGTAGTACTCGCGGAACCCGTGGCGCTCGACGAGCTTCACGCATGAGCCGACGATGCGCTCAGCCTCGGTCTCGTACCCGAACCGCGCCAGCGCCGGCGCGAGCAGCCACACGGTGTTGATCCACGACGGGCCGCGCCAGCATCGAAACAGGTGCCAGCCGGCCTGGAAGCTCGGCTCCTCCATCGACACCGACGGGATTCCGTACGGCGCCCGGTAGCGCCGCGGGTGGAGGAGATGCTCCTCGATCAGCCGCCGTGCGATCTCCTCTGGGATCGAGGGCAGTGCCAGCGGCGCGAGCGATGACCACGTCGATACGCGCAACGGCATGTGGCCGGATCCGGCGAGGTCCCAGAACAGGCCGCGCTCCTCGTCCCAGCAGAGCTCGACCAGCGCCTCCTCCGTACGCTCGGCCCGGACGCGGTAGGCGTCGTCGCCGGTCAGCCGCGCGAGCGCCCGGAGAGACAGTGCGTAAAACACGTTGACCATGACGTCCTCGATGTGCTCGTCGTACCGAGCGATGATCGCCCGCGAGTCGTAGCGCAGACGGCGCGAGCGCTCGACCAGCCAGAAATAGCCCGGGAGGTAGTGGCTCATCCACCCGAACACGGCGTCGTACTTGGGCGAATCGTCGAGGCCGGACTCGTCAGGGTGGATGATCGAGATGAGGCCGTCGCCATCGGGATCGCGGTGGCGCCCGAGCCAGTCGTAGTGCAGACGCAGCGCATCCAGCGCCTCGGTGCGGAAGCCGGGATCGTCGGATGAGCGGGAGGCGACGAGCTCCCATGCGAGCGCGAGCAGCGGGGTCTGGATGTGCGCGGTACCGCGGTTGCCGCGGAGCGAGTGGGTGGCGTAGAAGGGCGCCCGCCGCCAGCCGGCGTTGTCGTGCCAGAAGATCGTGTGGGGGATGAAGCCGTCCAGGCGCCCGCCGCGGAGTAGCGTGCGCAACTCCTCGCGCGCGCGCGCCGGCTCGAAGTGGCGCCACACGATCGCGTGAAAGCACGAGTCCCAGTACCACTGGTGCCGGTAGCGCGGGGGCGCCGGACAGGTGAATCCGTACGTGGTGCCGTCCGCGAGGCTTCCCTCGCGCCAATTCCCGGCGAGCACCCGATACGCCTCGTCGCGCAACAACGCCAGCTGCCCTCGATCGACAACTACCGGCAAAGCCGCTTCAGATCGCCAAGCTCGGCTTCGAACACGCGCTCCCAGCTCATCGACGTTCCCAGCGCCGCCGCGGCGGCGGGATCGAGCGGCGCGGCGAGAGCGCGCTCGATTGCGCGCGCCAGGTCCACCGGATCCTTGGGCGTGAATGTTTGAACGAGCGGGCTCGCCAGCGCCGCGGCCGGCGTCGACGAGCACGCCACCACGCGCGCGCCGCTCGCGGCCGCCTCGAGCACGGCGAGGCCGAACGTCTCATGCGGACCGGGGGCGACGACGCAGGCAGCCTCCCGGTAAAGCCGAGCGAGCGCCCGGCGGTCGGCCACAAACGGTCGCATCTGGACGAGGCCGGCGACGCCGAGTCGGCGTGCCCGCGCCTCGAGCACCGGTCGCGCTGGGCCGTCGCCGACGATCCACAGTGGTCGCGCCGTTGCGCCGACCCCCATCGCCAGCACCTCCAGAATGTCTCCGATCCGCTTCTCCAGCGACACCCGTCCGACGAACAGCAGGTGATCTCCCCGTACCGCGGGACCGGGACGGAACGCCGGATGGAGCCCGAACTGGAGCTTGATCGCCGCCGACCGGCCGGAGTCGGGCTCGGGATCGACGATCGACATAACGGCATCGACGTGCTCGTACGCGTGCTGGTAGATCCGGCGGAGGGCGGGCAGATAGATCGCGTCCGGGCCGGGGATCCCGGCGGCGTGGAGTGCCGGCGAAGCGTGATGTACGGCGACGACGGCGGCGCCAAGTCGGTGCGCCTCACGGGTCACGCTCAGCGGTCGCCAGAACGGGTCGTGCAGGATCACGACATCCGGGCGCACCGCTCGGAGCGTTTCCCGCAGCGCGCGGCCGCCGAGCGGGAGCCGGTAACCATTCGAGGCGGCAAGCTGGAGCGAGGGGAGCTCGTGGCGTCCGCCGGCATCGAGCCGGCGCCGCCCCGGTATCACCAGATGGTGCTCGAATGCGCCCGTGATCCGCGCGTACCTGGCCTTCTCGTTCAGGTAGGTGCGGATGCCGCCGCTCCGCTCGGCGTAGAACAGGGCCACGTCGCACACCACGAGCCTGGCGCCGTGGGGCTTGCGCGCGGCGAGTGCGGTCACGCTGAATATTGTGTGTTGCGCCGGAGCTACATCTTGTTACTTACCAGTGAAGGGTCCGGTTGAGAGACGATGATCGCGATCGACCAGGCCGGGCAGGGGCGCCCGCTCGTCCTCCTACACGGCGTCGGAGCGAGCCGGGGGGTGTGGCGCCGTGTAACTCCCGCGCTCGCGGAGGATCGCCACGTGATCGCGCCCGACCTGCCCGGTTTCGGCGAATCGACACCGGCGGCAGAGGGATTCGAGCTCGATGTAGTTGCCGCGGCGCTGGCGGATTCCCTGGCCGACTGTGCGGGCGAGCCGTTCGATCTGCTCGGGAACTCGCTTGGTGGTGCGGTAGCGGTCGCGCTCGCGTCCGAACGCCCGGAACTGGTTCGCCGTCTCGTGCTCGCCGCCCCGGCCGGCTTCGCATCGCGGTCGGCGCCGATCGCTGCCGCCGCCGGCGCGCTTGCCGATCGAGCGATCGCGGCGAGGCGCGTCATCGGGGCCCCGGCAGCGCGAAGCGCGACGGCGCGGCGCGCCCTGCTGTGGGGAGCGATCGCCGAGGCGGAGCGGCTGTCGGCCGATGACGCACGCATGATGGTCCGCGCGTCGGTCGGGTCGACGCGTATCGGCGCGTCGGTGACCGCGGTGCTCCGCGCCGATCTGCGAGGAGAGCTCGCCCGAGTCGAGGCGCCGCTCGGCCTGATCTGGGGCTGGCGCGACCGGATCGTCCCGATCGCGACGCTGCGCACGATCCGCGCGGTCCGTCCGGATGCCGTCGTCGCGACGATCCCGCGTGCTGCCCATGTTCCTCAGGTCGAGTGCCCGCACGAGTTCGTGACCGCGTTGAAACACGTGCTCAACCGGCTTTCAAAGTAGAAACCGTTTCGTCACAACTCTCTCCCCGAGCTGGCTTAGGGTGTTTTCCAGGGAAATTGAGCCAGATGACGACCGTGAACATCGGGAGTGCTGGTGTCGTCCGCCTGCGGGACGGGCGCAGGGTCACGTTCGTGGCCGCGGGTCCGGAGGACGGCTTCCCCGTGGTCTATTGCCACGGCGCGATCGGCTCGCCCCGATGGCACACCCCAGGGCTGGACGAGGTGATCGAACGGCTTGGGATCCGCTACCTGGTGGTTAACCGTCCCGGGTTCGCCGGGTCTGATCCGTCCCGGGACCGCATGGTCGCCGACCACGCCCGGGACCTCGACGAACTCATGAGCATCCTCGGCTACGGCCGCTTCTCCGTCGTCGGGGTGTCTGCAGGCGCCCCCTATGCGCTCGCCTGCGGCTGGGCGCTCGCTCGCCGGCTGGTCGGCCTCGCTGCCGTCAGCCCGCTCGGCCCTCCCGATGGTCCAGGCGCGAGCCCGAGCCTCAGGTACAAAGTGCCGCTCGTTCCGTTCGGCTCGCCGCGACTCGGCCCCCCGCTCGCCCACCTGGGCCTCGGCGCGCTCGGCCTCCGGCGCCAGACGTGCGCACAGGCGATGATCGATGACTACCTCGTCTGCCGGCGCCCGTGGGGCTTCGATCCGTGTGAGCTCGAGATCCCGGTGGCGCTCTGGCACGGACGTGGTGACCGTCTCGTTCCGCTCGCTCACACGCTGGCGCTCGCCGCGGCGATCCCGGGTTGCGAGGCCCACGTCGACCAGCACGGAGGCCACTTCTTCTACAGCCGCAGGCTGGCCGAGATCCTCGGTCCGCTGCTCCCAGCCGGCGCCGATTCTACGTCCGCGGCTGCGCTTCTCCGCGCGGCATGACGCGGCTGCCACGATACGCATGTGAGATCGAAGTTGATCGCCGCGATGCTCGCGGCGTTCGCGCTCGCCGGGTGCGCCAGTAACGCCGAGTGCAACGGGCACGCCTGCACCGGGGACTGGAAGCGAGACATGGCGCTTGGCGGCACCGTGGTCCACTGCCCCGACGGTTCCTGGTCGCACGCCGGCGGCCTCGGGGACGCATGCGCCGGGCACGAACGTAAGAAGTGAACTCGACCGGCGAGTCAGGCCAGCGACGCCAGCGCGTCGCACAGCCGATCGGCCTCGTCGGCCGTGGTGTAGTGCAGGTAGCCGGCTCGGACCGCGCCGCCCGACCCCTCGAGACCGAGCGCCATCGTGACGCCGAGCGCGTAGTAGTTCCCGTGGTAGGTGAATAGCCCGAGCCTGCCGAGCTCGACGCTCAGGGCCTCGGGATTCCAGCCGTCGAGGTTGAAGCAGAACGTTGGTGTGCGCTCGACGACGCGCGCGGGATCCGGGATCCCGTACAGCGTCAGCTCGGGAATATCGGCGAGTCGCTCGAGCGTGCGCCGGGTCAATTCGCCCTCGTGGGCGGAGATCCGCCCGTAGGCGAGGTCGAGACGGGCCGAGCGGTCCTCAGCCTCGGACCCCAGCGATTCGAGGTACTCGATCGCGGCGATGAATCCGGCGAGCGCCTCGTGGGACAGCGTGCCGGTCTCGAACCGGTGGCCCGCCGGGGTTTCGAGCGCGGGGCGGACGCGATCGGCGGGCAGCGAGCGCGCGAGGTCGCCGCGGACCGAGGCGACGCCCAGATGCGGCCCGAAGTACTTGTAGGCGGACGTCAGCAGCACGTCGGCGTCGATGGCCGCGCGATCGATGCGGCGGTGCGGGGCGAGGTGGACGCCGTCGACCCACACGAGGGCGCCAACCTCGTGCGCGGCCGCGGACAGGCTCGAGGCGTCGGGGATCGAACCGAGCGCGTTCGACGCGAGTGTGAACGCGACCACGCGCGTGCGCTCGCCGATCAGCGACGCCACTGCATCCACCTCCAACATTCCCTCTCGCGGATCGAGCGGCGCCGTGCGGACGATCAGACCGCGGTCGGCGGCGACGAGCAGCCATGGCGAGACGTTGGCATCGTGGTCGAGCTCGGTGACGACGATCTCATCGCCCGGTTCGAGCGTCCGGGCGACGGCGTGCGCGAGCAGGAAGTTGATCGTGGTCGTGTTCGCGCCGAACACGATCTCCTCCGCGGTGCACCCGAGGAAATCTGCCGCGGCGAGGTGCGCGTCGTCGACCAGTTCGTCGCTGGCGACCGAGGTCACGAATGGACCGCCGAGATTCGCGTTCGCGCTCACGAGATAGTCGGCCACCGCGCGAGCGACGGAGTCGGGCGTCTGCGAACCACCGGGACCGTCGAGGTAGACCGCCGAGTGGCCGTTCACCCGACGGTCGAGCGCCGAGAAGCGCGACCTGATCGCGGCCATGTCGAGTGCCTCGAGCACGGCGACAGCCTCTCATACGGCGGGCTAAGGCATGGCCACGCGGCGCGTAAGGGGTGGCCGCGATCAGCTCGCTCCGTTTGCCCGATGTGCGGCGGCCTTCTCAGCTCCATCATCCTGGATAACGAAACAGGAGGAACTGAAATGGCCGCTACACCGCTCCACAGATGGTCGCCCGACTCGGACTCGCTCACGGTCGCGATACGGCTCGCCGAGAGGGACGAGGCCGCCGCGCTCCGACGACTGGCCGCACTGGACGACCAGCGCCCGCTCGACGGGCCGGTTCTGGTTGCGCTGGTCGACGGCGAACCAGAGGCCGCGATCTCGCTGGACAGCAGGCGCGTGATCGCCAATCCGTTCCTGGCGACGCGCGACCTCGTGCAGCTTCTGCGGGTGCGCGCCGAGCACCTCGCGGGACCGGATCCGCGCCGGGGGCGCCACACGCTGCTCCGCCGCGCGGCCTGATCGCCGAGCGGCCTGATCGCCGCGCGGCCTGTGATCGCCGCGCGGCATGGCCACCGCCCCGGGGCGTACGCTCCGGGTGTGCCCCAAATCTTCAACGTTCACGGCGACGACTGGGACGCGACCGAGGATCGTCCGGGGTGGCGCAGCAAGGGCGTACGGGTGGGGGCGCGGATTGGCGCCGAGTCGATCGGCGGCGGCCTCTACGAACTCGAGCCTGGCGACCGCCTGTTTCCGTACCACACCCACCATGCCAATGAGGAGTGGCTGCTGGTGGTGCGAGGCCGGCCGACGCTACGCACGCCTGACGGCGAACGCGACCTGACCGAAGGCGACATCGTCGCGTTCCCCCGTGGCGAGGCCGGGCTGCATCAGGTGCGCAACGGCACCGAGGAGCCGATCCGCGTACTGATGCTCTCGACCCTGATCATGCCCGAGGTGGTCGAGTACGCGGACAGCGGGAAGCTTGGGGTGCGCAACGCGAAGGGCGAGCGCATCGTCATGACTCGGCCCGGTACCGCCCTCGACTACTGGGACGGCGAGGACTGAGGCCTGGCGACGCCAGCTTGACCTCGCCACCCGCGCGCCGGTAGACCACGGACACCCACCAAACCCAGGAGGTGTCATCCATGGCCCGCACCATCACGATCCGGCGCGAGAAAACCGCCCCGGCAGAGGTCACCGGGGCAAGCATCACGGGCAGCATGCTGATCGGGTCGCGCCTGCTCGGACCGTCGGTGATGGCGCCGGTCGCGATCGCGGCCTGCGCCATCGGGGCACTTGCGATCGGGCGGCTGGCGATCGCCGAAGCCGTAATCCGCAAGCTCAAAGCCGAGGAGATCGAGATCGGCTCTCTCAAGGTCCGCGAGCTGGAGGTCGCCGGCCGTCGCTGGCCGGAGCCGGCCTCAACGAGCGCCTAATAGGCGCGTCAGCTGACGCGGAGTACGTCCGCGCGCATCGGGGTGAGGAAGCGGCGCTCCCCTGGGCGCTCACCCGGCTTCCCGAGGCGCTCGAAGCCGGTACTCAGCTCGTCGGACAGCTCGTCGAAGCGGCTCGCGCGAGCGGGATCCGCCGCGACGATGCGCTCCCGGAGCGCCGGCATGCCGACCAGGCTCAGCGGCACGTCGTAGTCAACGGTGGTCGCTCGCTCAAGACCGGCGCGCGAGGCCTCCGCGAGCGCGGCCTGAGCCGCGGCGCGGACCTCGGTCTCGTCGTCGACGACGCGCGTGAGCTCGAAGAACTCGCCCTCGGCGAGGGGCTCCGCGACATACACCGCGCCCCCGAGCCGGATCACCCGGCGCGCCTCGGCCAACGC
>Ga0335073_10014139_pt1 | contig 11191 bp, 10 predicted proteins | sample Lox_Sample_22_FD_207093 | JGI IMG/M metagenome (GOLD analysis project Ga0335073, IMG submission 207093) | Soil microbial communities from Loxahatchee National Wildlife Refuge, Florida, United States - Lox_Sample_2.2 | ecosystem: Environmental > Terrestrial > Soil > Wetlands | place: USA... | reverse complement strand
TGTTGCCCGGCCGTGAGCGATCGCGCGCGATGCGCCGTTCGATCCGGTTCACGGCAGCCGCGATCATAGCCATCCCCGTTCTTGCCGTCGTGGCGATGTGGGTCTTCGCCGGCGCCACGATCAGCGATGCGATCGCGAACCACGGCCAGGTCGCTCAGCACGGGACGGTCCTGGTCAGAATCGCGCTCGCCGACGCGGTGGGCCTGGCAGCGGCGCTGATCGCTGCCGTCGCCATGGCATGGTTCGCCCGCCGTCTCTCCCGTGAGATCTCGAGCGTCGAGGTGACCGCCCGGCGCTTTGCCGACCAGGAGCTCCCCGAACTCGTGGAGCGGCTGCGGCGCGGTGATCAGATCGACTCCGGCGGCGAGCTGGCCGTTGCCGCTGCGGTGAAGACCACTGAGGTCGCCCGGGTAGCAGCGGCCGTTGCCAGCATCGAGCGCACCGCGATGACCGCGGCCGCCACCGAGACCAGCCTGCGCACGGGCATCAGTCAGGTCTTCGTGAGCCTGGCGCGCCGCAACCTGTCGCTGCTGCAGCGGCAGCTGCGGCTGCTCGACGACCTAGAAGAGAAGGCCGCCCATCCCGCAGCGCTCGCCGACCTCTTCCCGCTCGACCACCTCACCACGCGGATGCGCCGGCACGCCGAGGGCCTGATCATCCTGTCCGGATCCGTCCCGGGGCGGGGGTGGACCAGCCCTGTGCCGGTGATCGACGTCATCCGCGGCGCGGTCGCCGAGGTGGAGGACTACAAGCGGGTGACGGTCCTGACCGATTCCGAGGACATGGTGGCGGGCTCGGTCGTCGCCGACATGATTCACCTGCTGGCCGAGCTGGTTGAAAACGCGGCGCTGTTCTCGCCATCGGGCACCCGGGTAGAGGTCAGGGCGGAGCGGGTGGGCAACGGGTTTGCGTTCGAGATCGAGGACCGCGGCCTCGGCATCAAGCCCGACGAGCTCGATGAGATCAATAAGCGGCTCGGCAGCCCGGCGGATTTCGATCTTGCCAACGCCGATCAGCTCGGCTTGTTCGTGGTCGGCAAGCTGGCCGCCAGGCACGGCGTTCGCGTCTACCTGCGCCCCTCCCCGTACGGCGGAACCACGGCGATCGTGCTGATGCCCAACACGATGATCACCTCAGCAGCCGAGACGCCAGAGCCAGAGCAGCCGTCGCGCGCCGACACACCGGCGGTTCGCGGCCGGGGCCTGCAGCTCGCCCTGACCGGCCGGACGGGGCGGCCGGCGAAAGGGCCGGCCGACGCGGTGCGCGACAGCCAGGTCTTCCCTGCCCTGCCATCCCGGCGCGAGCCCACGATCCCGCTGCCCGTCGGGCCGGATACCGCTCCCGGGCAGCCGGCCATCGCCGCGGGCGCGCCGGGCGCCAGCCCGGCCGGGTCGGCTTTCCCGCTGAGCCAGCCGACCTTCCTCGGCCAGAGAGTCCTCCCGAGCCAGGCCGCGGCCGCCGGAAGCAGCCCGCCAGGCGTCACGGCCGGCCGGCCTGCCATACCTCAGCCGGCCGGGGGTGGCGCCGAAGCTGGCACACACCGGGGCCTGCCGCGCCGGGTTCGCCAGGCGAACCTGTCTCCGCATCTGCGCGCCAGGTCTTCGGCCGCGCCGGCTGCGCCGTCCCGGGGGCCCGATCTGCGGTCGCCGGAACAGGCACAGCGGCTGCTCGCGTCGCTGCAGAGCGGATGGGAACGCGGCCGCAAGGCCGAGGAAGGGCCGCAGGCGCAGGACACGGCCGCCGGGCGGGGTTCGGCCGACGGCTCGCGCGAGGCACCGCAGGAGGATTCGTGATGGGTTCATACGGCATGACTTCGACGGGCCAGGAATTGAGCTGGCTGCTTGACGACCTCGCCTCCCGGGTCGAGGACATCCAGCACGCCGTGATCCTGTCTCGCGACGGCCTGGCCATCGCAGCCTCCCAGGGCCTGGGCCGCGAGCACGCCGAGCACCTGGCTGCGCTGGCGGCCGGCGTCCAGAGTCTGGCCAGGGGCGCGGGCGAGCACTTCAGCCTCGGCGAGGTACGGCAGACGATCATCGAGCTTGAGCACGCGTTCCTGTTCGTCACCGCTGCCGGTTACGGAAGCTGCCTGGCGGTACTGTGCCCGGCGAACGCCGACGCCGGCCTCATCGCGTATGAGATGGCAATGCTGGTCAAGCGCGCGGGCCCGCACCTCGTCGCGCAGCCCAGGCTCGCCCCCCACCAGACACCAGACGAGTGAGAACCCGTGGCCGAGTACGACAGATGGGTCGACCGGGAAGCCGGCCGTGTCGTCCGGCCGTACGCGCTGACCGGAGGCCGGACCGATCCGGTGGGCGGCACGGTGCTCGACCTGATCTCCGTGATCGTGGCCAACGGGCCGCCGCCGGCTCCCGCCAAGTCACGCGGGCTCGGCCCTGAGCACCGTAAGCTCATCGGCCTGTGCCAGGAACCGATGACCGTCGCTGACGTCGCGGCGGACATGGCGCTGCCGCTGGGCGTCGTCCGGGTCCTGCTCGCCGACCTGGTCCAGCAGAAGTACATCGCCGTACAGGCGCGGCAGGCCATGCGCGCACAAGCAAGCCCAGACCTGCTCAGGGAGGTGCTCGATGGGCTCCGCTCCCTCTGACGCCCGCGGCACCCCGGGCGACAGCTCGCTTACGCCCTTCAAGATCCTCGTCGCCGGGGGGTTCGGCGTGGGGAAGACGACGCTCGTCGGCTCGATAAGCGAAATCCGCCCGCTGCGCACCGAGGAAGTGCTCACCCAGGTGGGCGAGGGCGTGGACGACCTCAGCGGCGTAGGCGAGAAGACCACCACGACGGTGGCGATGGACTTCGGCCGGATCACGATGGGCAAACGGCTCGCCCTGTACCTGTTCGGCACCCCGGGCCAGGACCGCTTCTGGTTCATGTGGGACGACCTGGCGTACGGTGCGCTCGGCGCGGTGATCCTGGCCGACACCCGCCGCCTCGTCGACTGCTTTCCGTCGGTCGACTACTTCGAGCGGCGGGGGCTGCCGTTCGTCGTGGCGGTCAACGTCTTCGACGGCTCGCCTCACTACGATCCCGATGACGTCCGCATCGCGCTCGACCTCGATTCGCACGTCCCCATGGTGCTCTGCGACGCCCGGGAGCGTTCCTCGGTCAAGCAGGTCCTGATCACGCTCGTCGAGCACGTCCTCATCGGCGAGACGAGCGACGCGGGGCGGGCTCACGCGGAGCTGTCACCGGCGGAGGCCGGCGCGGAGGGATCGTAGGCCTCGGTGGGCTGCGAGAAGTACGCAGACCGGGCGATGAACCTGGCCGCGAGCAGGAACACAACCCCCAGGCCGAGCATGATGTACATGTAGTGCATCACCGAGCCGTTCCAGCCGCCCAGCCCGGGGACCGACTTGAACGCGACCCAGATGAGGAAGGCGGCCGAGACCAGCGGGACGATCGTCAGCTGGAGAAACGCCCCGACGCCGCGCACGGCGAGCTTGCGGTAGTACACGGCCATCGCGATGCCCGTCGCGGCGTAGAAGAGCGCGAACATGAGCCCAACGGAGTCGACGACGTTGGTGAAGGCGCCCTCCACACTCGCCGAGCTCAGCGTGTACACCCAGGTGACGGCCAGGGTGAGCAGCGCGAAGACGACGGTCGCCGCGGCCGGCGTGCGGTGCACGGGGTGCGACCTGCCGAGGGCCGACGGCAGCACCCTGTCCTGGCCCATCGCGAACGCGATCCTGGACCCGGCCACCAGCGCGGTCTGGGTTGCGCCCACGATCGACAGCAGCACAGCCGCGATCATCACCTTGTCCCACGGGGAGCCCGCCACCGAGTGGACGATGTAGGCCAGCGCGTCGGCGCCGTTGGCGGCGAGCGCCTTCTGGCTGACGCCGCCCTCGAACGCGAACGTGTAGAACGCGTACATCACGCCGAGCGTGATCACGCCGACAACGACGGCGCGCCCGGGGTTGACGCGGGACCGCTGCGTCTCCTCGTTCACATACACCGAGGTGTCCCAGCCGCTGAACATGTACACGGCGATGAGGATCCCGCCAACCAGGCCCGAGGTCCCGCCCAGGCTGTGCCAGGACAGCCAGCTCCAGTGGAGCGCCGACGTGCCGTGGTGATGGCCGAGCACCGCCACGAGAGTCACCACCGCGAACACCGTGATGATCAGGTATTCGACGGTCGCGAGCAGCCACTGGAACCGCGCCGTGAGCTGGATTCCTATGTAGGCGATGACCGTCACGATCACGAGCCAGACCGATGCGGATATCGCCGCCGCGAGGCTGGAGTTCACCTCCCCCGGGGCCACGATCTGCAGGACGTAGGGCCCGACCGGCAGGATGTCCGAGATCGTGCCGAGGAAGTACCCGAGCAGCATGATCCAGCCGACGATGAAGCCGAGGTATGGCGTGATCGCGCGCCCAACCCAGACATAGGACGCGCCGCAGTCAACCCGCCATTGGTTCAGGCGCCGGTAGGCAAGCGCGATGCCGAGCATGGGCAGGAAGCAGACGGCAATGGCGACGGGCCCGGCATAGGAACACGCGGCGACGATGGCGGCGAGCGTCACGGCAAGCGAGGCGGTCGGGCCCGAGGACGCCATTCCGACGATGATCGCGTCGGCAAGGCCGATCGCGTTTTGCTTTAGCCCCGGATGGCCGAGGACGGCGGGCTCGGAGGTTTTCGCGGCAGGGCTGACGTCAGCCATGGTGTCCTGCTTCCTGATCGAAGTGACCGGTCCGCTTCGCATTCGGCTGCTCAGGTCCGGCACTGTCTGTAGAGAAATTGGTCCCAGGCCGCTCGTCCAGCTCGAGGGTAACCCCGTCAGGGGCCAAGAAATAGATGCATTTGTAGCCTTTGTACGCGCCGCGGGGAATGGTGACCAGCTCCCTGGACCGGGCCCGGTAGCCTGCCGCCTGCAGCCGCTCGGCCACGCGCTCGATCTCGTCGACCTCCAGGCAGATGTGGGTCATTCCGGGCCGGTTTATGCCGCCGGCGGGCAGCGGGTCACCGGCCGGCCGGCGGTACCTGAAGAGCTCGAGGATCGCCCCGCCGGGAAACTCCAGCTCGGCCCATTCGATTGCGGTGCCGTCGAGCCCGACGATCCGGTCCAGGTGCTCCCATTCCACAACGCCGCGGCCAAGCTCGCGCAGACCGACAGCGTCACGCCAGAACGCGAGTGACGCATCGAGGTCCGCGGCGGTCAGGCCAATATGGTTCAGCCGCTGCACCTGCGCCATCTAAGCTGGCCAATCCGTACGGTGAGCGCTCGTCAGAGCGGAACAACGTGTGCCTCCGGTCGTGGTGTTCGAGCTGAGCGCTGTTCCTGCACCTACTAATCAGTTGTCGCAACGGGAATCAATCGTGTCAAGAGTCTCTTGTGTTCGCTTGACGTACCCGTGCCGCATAAGTTCTGCTACGCGACATGAACGGTAAGCCGTGGACCCTTTGCCGATGACGGGACAGCCATTCGACCTCACCGGCCGCGCGGTGGTCGTGACCGGGGCCGCGGGCGCGATCGGCGCGGCGGTGACCAGGCGCTTCGCCGCGGCTGGGGCGCGCGTGACCGGCCTCGATGTCAGGCCGGGAGACGGCATCATCGGCTGCGACATCCTGGACGAGGCGGCCACCGCGCGGGTTCTGGCTGACGTCAGCGCCCGGGACGGCCTGACCGACCTCGTGCACTGCGCGGGCGTGCTGTCCGTCGGCGACGTGCTCGCCGTGCCAGCCTCGCAGCTGCGCCGGGTGCTGGATATCAACCTGACGGGCGCGTTCATGATCGCGCGGGCCGTCGGGCCGCTGCTGGGCCGGGGCGCTGCCATGACCTTCCTCGGCTCGCAAGCCGCCGCGCACGGCGCCCCGGGCTGGGCGGCGTACTGTGCGGCCAAGGCGGGAGTTGCCCGGCTGGTGGAAGCGCTGGCCAAAGAACTGGGCCCGAGCGGCATCCGGGTGAACGCGGTGTGCCCGGGGACCGTCGACAGCCCGATGACCCGCCAGGCCGCAGACCTGATCGCGGCCGGTCAGGGCGCCGACGCCGATGCGGTCAGGCGGCGATACGAGCGTGAGAACCCGCTCGGGCGGATGGCGACCACCGATGAGATCGCCGGTGTCTGCCTGTTCCTCTCGTCACCGCTGGCCAGCTACATCAACGGGGCCTCGATCATGGTGGATGGAGGCGACCGGCCCGGATGAGCGCCACCACCGTGCCTCCGGACACCCTGCCCCCGGACCTCGAGTCCATCAGCATCTGCGTACCCGATCACTACGGCCGGCTCGCCGGGAAGCGGATCGCCGCTGGCCGGCTGGAGGCGGTCCTGGCCCACGGGCTCGACATGCCCGATTTCCACCTGGTCACCGGCCCAGACATCCAGCCATCCGCCGGAGTCGCCGCCACCGGCGGCCACACCGGCTTTCCCAACGACGTGCTGTGGCCGGATATGCAGACCTTCCGGCGGCTGCCCTGGGATCCGGCCAGCGGCATCGTCCTCGCGGACGCCCGCCGCAGGGACGGCGCGGCCATACCCGAGACACCGCGGGCCATCCTGCAGCGGCAGACCGAACGGCTGGCCCGCCGCGGGCTGTCCGCATGGGTCGCCACCGAGCTGGAGTTCTACGTGTACGAGGACTCCTACCCCGTCTCGTTCCGGAAGGGGTACCGGGGCCTGAGCCCGCTCTATCACCGATGCGGCGACAACGACGTGCTCGTCACCGAGTTCCTCGATCAGTACCTGCGGCCACTGCGCCAGACGATGGCAGGGCTTGGCCTGCCGGCCGAGACCACGCAGGGTGAGGGCGGGGCGGGCCAGGCGGAGATCAACTTCCCGGCCAGCGCCCCGATGGCGGCCGCCGACGGCCATGCCCTCTTCAAGCACGCCGCAAAGGCGATCGCGTATCAGCGTTCCTGCGCGGTGACGTTCATGGCCATGCCCGACCAGTTCCAGGCGGGCTCAGGATGCCACCTGCACCTTTCGCTGCGCGATGAGGCCGGCAACCCGTGCACGGCCGCGCCTGATGGCGGGCGGGCGGGCACCGCGCTGAGCGACCGGGCCCGGGGGTTCCTGGCGGGCCTGCTCGCGTTCTCGCCAGAGCTCACGCTCATGCATGCCCCGGTCGTGAACTCCTATCGCAGGCTCCAGCCCGGCGGATGGGCCCCATCGTCCGCTAACTGGGGGTACGACAACCGGGCGGTGATGGTTCGGGTGGTGGGCAGCGGCCCCTCGCTGCGGATGGAACTCCGGCTCCCGGGGGCGGACGCCAACCCGTACCTCACGATCGCGGCAGCGCTGGCGGCGGGCATCGGCGGCCTGGATGAGCAGACCGAGCTGCCCGCGGCAACGCTGCCCACCGACATGCCGCCGACGGCCAGCGGGGCCGGCCGCGACGTCTCCGGCCCCGGCGCGGGGATGGTTCCCATGGACCTCACCGAGGCCATTCAGAGATTTGCGGGCTCGAAGCTGGCCGGCCGGGCGTTCGGCGAGGGCATCAGGCAGCACGTGGCCTCGATGGCCAGCCACCAGCTCACGCTGGCCCGCCGCGCGGTCACCGACTGGGAGCTCGGCCTGGGCTTCGAGACCGCCTGAAAGGCCCTGGAATGAACGCGCGTGCCCGCGCCCAGCGGCCGGACGGCGAGCCTGAAGTCCGATTTGAATGTGATTCAAATGATTTAAAGCGTATTATATATAATTATGCATAACCCAGCCGGCGATCTGCGGGCCTTAGCAAATTGCGGAACGGGAAATGCACCGCTGTAGGCCATTATCGGACAAAGATGTCTGGTTCTGCTAGTGATCTTCGTAACAGGCTGTTATGATCACAAATCTTCCAAGCGGAGTCGCCCGACAACAGCAGAGTTCGCTGGTCACTTCTCACTCCGAGGCCACATCCATGCGTTTGCGCAGCCTGTCCATACGCCTGAGGATCCTTCTCCTCGTGGCCATACCGATCCTTTCCCTGATCGGGGTCTACGCCTTCGCGGCAACGACCACCGCCAGCGATGCCATCAACCTGTCCAGGTCAAGGACGCTGAAGGACACCATCGGCACGCCGACAGGCAACTTCGAATCCGCGATCGACACCGAGCGCCTGCTCGCGGTCGCGTACCTGGCCGCCCCCATACCGTCCAACCTGGCTACGCTGCGTGCACAGGAGACCAAGTCCGAGGCCGCCGAGAACGCGTTCATGCAGGCCTCCGGGAGCGCCACCGGCGACGCCTCCGCTGCCGACAGGCGGGCAATTGCCAGCCTGCTCAAGGTTTCCGCCGGCCTGCCGTCACTGCGCTCGCAGATCGCCTCCGTCACCATCAGCAGGCCCCAGGCGATCAGCGCGTACGACGCCGTCATCAACGCCGCCGACACGGTGCTGAACCAGACGATCCTGGAGGAGAACAACGTCCCGGTGGCGACCCAGAGCCTGACGCTGGTCAGGGTCGCCCGGGCCGAGGACATCCTCCTGGATGAGGACGCGCTCATCAACGGCGACACGATCGCGCGGACGTTCTCCGTCGCCGGTCGCCAGCAATTCGCCCAGCTCGTCGGCGCCCGCCGCGCGCTGTACGCGGAGAACCTGCAGGACCTGGAGCCGATTTACCGTGCGTACTACACCAAGGACGTGAATCCGCAGGCGCTGGCCTCCCTGACCGCGCTCGAGAACAAGATCATCGGTGACAACCACCCCGGCCACGTCCCGCCGGTGCCGCTCGCCGACTGGAACCTCGCGGTCGGCGCGGTCTCCGTCGGGATGTCCAACGCAGCCGAGCAGGCGGCGACCGAGCTGACGGTGCGCGCGCAGCCGGTCGCCAACGCGACCTTTCTCCGGCTCTACCTGGTCGGCGGGCTCGGGCTGCTGGCCGTGATCCTCTCCATCGGCGTGTCGGTCTTTATGGGCCGTGGCCTGGTGCGGCAGCTGGCCGCGCTGCGGCGGTCCGCCCTCGACCTGGCCAACAACCGGCTGCCCAGCGTCATGGAGCGGCTTCGCGCAGGCCAGGACGTCGACGTATCCGCCGAGGCACCTCCGCTGGAATCGAGCCCTGACGAGATCGGCCAGGTCAGAGACGCCTTCAACGCGGTACAGCGGACGGCCGTGGCAGCCGCCGTCGACGAGGCCAGGCTGCGCCGCGGCGTCAGCGACGTCTTCCGCAACCTGGCCCGGCGCAGCCAGTCGCTGCTGCACCGCCAGCTGGCACTGCTCGATGCCATGGAACGCCGGGCCAGCGAGCCCGAGGAACTCGAGGACCTGTTCCGCATCGACCACCTCACCACCCGGATGCGCAGGCATTCCGAAGGCCTGATCATCTTGTCCGGTGAGTCGCCGGGCCGCGGCTGGCGCAACCCCGTGCCATTCATCGACGTGCTTCGCGCGGCGGTATCCGAGGTCGAGGACTACACCCGCATCAGAGTCACCGTCGGGACACCCGCGGCCCTGGTCGGCCCGGCGGTGGCGGACGTCATTCACATGGTTGCCGAGCTCGCCGAGAACGCCACGATCTACTCGCCGCCCAACACCCCCGTCCGGGTTCATGGGGACGTGGTGGGCCGCGGGTTCGCCGTCGAGATCGAAGACCGCGGGCTCGGCATCAGCGACGAGAAGCTGACAGAGATCAACAACGACCTCGCCAACCCGCCGCAGTTCGACCTGTCCGGCAGCGAGCAGCTGGGCCTGTTTGTCGCCGGGCAGCTTGCGAAGCGGCACGACATCAGGATTACCCTGCAGGGCTCGCCGTTCGGCGGCACCACGGCGGTCGTGCTGATCCCGAAGGCCCTGGTCGTTGACGAGGGCGCGGAGGATGGCGGGGTGCCGGCGCTGCCGACCACGGCCGAGCGCCCGATCCGCCTCGCCAGCAGGCAGCCGGGACGGAACAACGGCATGATCGCTGAGCCTGCCGCGTTCACCCGGCCGAACGCGCTGATGCCACCGGCCGAATCGGTGCCCGGCGGGGCCGCCGACGTGCCCGCGGCCAGTCTCCCGGCAGCCGACCTGCCACCGGCCGACTTCCATGCGGCCGACTTCCCGCCGGATGGCCTGCCAGCCGAGGACGTACCCGCCGCAGACCAGCCCTTCGCCGAGGAACCGCCGGCCGAGCGGCTGCCCAGCCTCGACACGAGGCCATTCGCCGTGCCGAGCATGCCGAGTGCCGCCGGTGACGGCGATGGTCCCGGCGCCATGCCGGTGCCCGCGCCGCCGTTCGGCGCCGCCCCGCCCCCGCCCCCGCCGGCCGCCCCGGCCCCACCGTTCTCTCCGGCGGGCGAGGAGGAAAGCGTGTTCACGCCGCGCCGCCCTCGCCAGACGCCGGCGACGACCAGCAGCAGCAGCAGCAGCAGCAGCAGCAGCAGCAGTGTGTTCTCGTCCGACGGCGAGGACTCCCGGGTCGACACCGCCGAGCTGGCCAAGCTCGGCCTGCCGGTCCGCGTGCGCCAGGCCAGCCTCGCGCCGCAGCTGCGCGAGCGCGGCCCCGGGACGGACGGGGAAGACAAGGTGGCGAGCGCGCCGTCGCCAGAGGCCGCGCGGAGCATCATGACGGCGCTGCAGCGGGGCTGGGAGCGCGGCCGATACATATCCGGGTCCGTTCAGCCGCCCTCCGACAGCAGCACCGAATCCAGCGGCAACGGAGCCGAGCAAAGCAGCGACTAGTGACGCAGCGAGCCGGTCGCGGCGTCGGGAGCACCAAAGGGGGACACGTGGGCCAGGCCAGCGAGCTTGACTGGCTCCTCGATGATCTGGTCGCCAGGGTCGTCTACATCAGCAGGGCCGTCATCCTCTCCAGGGACGGCCTCACGATCGGGGCCTCGGCCAGGCTGAGCAAGGAGGATGCCGACCACCTCTCGGCGGCCGCAGCTGGCTTCCAGAGCCTGGCCAGGGGCGTCGGACGGCATTTCGGAGGCGGCCCGGCGCGCCAGATCATCATCGAGATGGAGTCCGAGTTCCTGTTCGTGACCGCCGCTGGCGAGGGCTCGTGCCTCGCGGTCCTGGCGGCCTCGTCCGCCGACGTGGGCCTCGTCGCCTACGAGATGGCGGTTCTCGTCAAGCGGGTCGGGGAGCATCTCGCCGTCACCCCCCGGCCCATCGGCTACATATCAGAGACGAAGTGACCTGGAGTGCCCCCCGCAGACGACAGGTGGCTTGACCATGAAGCCGGCCCGCTCGTCCGTCCCTACGCGCTGACCGGCGGCCGGACCCGGCCGGCCGGCGAAGAGGCCTTCGACCTGATGGCGATGGTCACCGC
>Ga0335073_10014138_pt1 | contig 11192 bp, 14 predicted proteins | sample Lox_Sample_22_FD_207093 | JGI IMG/M metagenome (GOLD analysis project Ga0335073, IMG submission 207093) | Soil microbial communities from Loxahatchee National Wildlife Refuge, Florida, United States - Lox_Sample_2.2 | ecosystem: Environmental > Terrestrial > Soil > Wetlands | place: USA... | reverse complement strand
GGGCGGATCCAAGCAAATTCTTCCAACAGCAACGATCTCATTCTAACTATTACCACAAGGAGAAAAGAGTGCGTACTGGTGACGCGTAGGCAGGATTTGTGAAATCTTCTATCGGAATAGAGTACTGCTCCTGGAGGATCTCGGCGAGGGAATCGATCCGGTCGTCAAGAACTATGTTGTTAGTGGATTGCTTTTTGAGTTGGTGTGGATGCCTTCTGACATACTCATCAGAGACTGATGCATTGTTCTGAATCCAAACTTTTTGATGTCCACGTTGATTGTAAGAGGGATTTGTCCAACTGCCTCTATTGTATGAAGCCCTGGTAACTCGATCTGTTGATTTAAGGTTTGGAGAAGAGCACCTGGTTGTCGTCGTTGGGCAAACGGAGTTTCCCTGTCATCAGCGCTGATTTGTATTACTCATACCCGGAAGACTTGGCAGCTAATGGACTCGACACAGTCGGTGTACTGTTCGAGATATCAACCAGCCGTGATTTGGGCAAAGGTGTCGTCGTGGCTGGTATCGGTACTTTACGTTTAGCCGGAGTCTGTGGACTAATCGCGGCAAAACTACCAGGATTTAGCCGCATAACAGAAGGAAGAAGAACATGTCATCAGCCATGCCCATTTTCCCGCTTCTTGCAATAGGCGTGCCCATTACGCTTCCCATACTCCCTCTCTTTGCGCGTGTCTCGCGTTCCAAATTCTCCTGGATGTGTTTTTTCAACTCGCGCACATTTTCCAATTGAAAGGGATTTCCATCTTCTACTTCGGCAAGGAGATGCTTCTTGTTGAGGCAGAAAGATTCCCATTTATCGGCGAGGTCTGAGGGGGAAAGGTTGTAGATTCGGAGGATGGAAAGGACTTCGGTGAGAAGAGGTGCAGAGTCGGGAGTCAAGAGGGACGCAGGGAATGATTCTAGAAGAGCAGTGCGGAGAGACGGATCCAGTGAGTCCGCAGGTAGGGTAGAAGTTGCCATGGCCATTCTCGTGGATATTGCAGAGGATGAACAGTCTCCCTACTCACGATGGTCGGCAATTTCGTTGCCCAAAGGTGACGCCTTCAGGACGCGTGCGGCGTCGTGCAATTTGGGTCGAAAACAGAAACGCGATTGGCTGACTAATTTTGGCAGAAAAAGCAACTTCAGATATCGAGGCCGAAGTGTAGTTGCTCGTATGGCTTGGAGCGAGCGCACCAGAAAGGAAGAATTCCATTACCTCAAGAACCATTCTAAGGCTTTTCAACATTCTAATCTCGCTGTGATACAGACGAATCCTAACTAAAAGTATTAACCCTTACATCTCAACAATTAAACGAATGCCCATCAGACCAAAGTGAGTTTTCCCACGTCCTACAAGCTTGCTTGGAGAATCTGTCATCAGCTAAAAGCATATCAAGGTTCATTACGCGGAGAGTGTTAGAATGTCCTAGTCCGCCAGTCCACCCTTGAACCGCAATGACGGCATCTCCAATACCGATCAAACCAAGATCAATCGCTTGCCTCATTCCCCACTTGAGCCGAGCGTCGACATCTTCTTGCCAATGTGCAGGATCGGAAGGTTTCGCTCTAGGATAAAGACATGGATAAACGCCACGGTACAAGTGGCAGGAGCGACAAGTCGTTGCGTTTCTCGTGACGGTGATAATGGGAACGGAAGGACGGTATTTGGAGCATAGCCTAGCAGTATCACCACTAGTTGTCAGTTAATGGTAAGCGTGGACGAACCTGGTAGTGATGACAATAATCGCTTTGGCGTCTTGTTCGAGCGAGGCAGAGACGGCTGCGCAGCAGACTGTTTCGGTGGTCTCAGTGGGAGTAGGAGTGAGTGTGCGCAATTCGTTGAAGAGTGCAGGGTAAAAGATCGCAGTCTCAGCGAGAAGGGCGGTCTCATGCATCATATAAACCGACTCAAGCGGATACGCTCCCTTTGCCGTCTCACCGGACAACATGATACAATCCGCGCCATCGAGGACAGCATTCCCGACATCAGAGATTTCCGCACGCGTCGCGCGAGGATTGTATGTCATCGACTCGAGCATTTGAGTTGCACTTATATTAACTTGTCTGGTTTCAATTTGACAATGTACCAGATGACGGGCTTCCCCGCAAGATTGCATCGGGCAATCATGCTTTTCTGCGCAATAAACACTTGCGAAGCAGGAATTTCAATTCCCAAGTCTCCTCGCGCAACCATAATCCCGTCCGTCTCTTTGAGAATCTCATCAAAGTTATTGACGCCCTGTTGATTCTCAATCTTGGAGATGATTTTGATTTCTTTGCCTTCCTCCCCCAAAACCTCACGAATAGCAACGACGTCCGACCCACGTCGGATGAAACTCGCAAATACCATGTGCACGCCATTTTTGACTCCAAATTTCAGATCCTCAATATCCTTTTCCGAAAGAGGTGGCAAATCAACATCCGTCTTTGGCAGATTGACGCCCTTTTTAGAAGAGATTTTCCCGTTGTTGAGACATTTGACTTTGACGTTTTGAGCATCAGGAATGTCGATGACTTCAAATGACAAGACACCATCGTCGACGTAGATAACACGGCCTTTTTCGATGACTTTAGGGAGATTCTTGTAGTCGATGTACATGATTTTATCGTCACATTTGGTGGCGTATTCTTCATTCGTGGTGATTGTCATCTCTGTGCCTGCCGAGATGGGGATGTCGACGTCTCCGACTGTGTTGCCGGTACGGATTTCGGGACCTTTGGTGTCGAGGGCAATTGCGAGGGGTCGGCCTGGTTCAGCTTTTTCTGCGGCACGAGTATTGTTGATAACACTTTGATGGTACTAGAGTCAACTTTCGCTCTAATAGGGGAGTATCCACCTCGTAGCTGCCATGACTGAAGTTCATGCGGACGATGTTCATACCCGCTTTCCGCAGCTTGCCAATCATTTCAGCGGAATTGGTTTTCGGACCTTTACTTAGACTGGAGATATAAAGGATATAGCACCAATAGTTGCAATGATGCTAGTACGACGGTAATTCCGCTGAGGACGATGCTCAATGTCCAACTAGAGCCATCAGTAGTTGCCCAAAACTTTTGTTGCGAAGTCTTTGCGCGCGTGGCAACAAGAACAAATTTAGATGAACTTGTCGCAAAAGGGCGTCTTGCAGCTCGCAAGCCATCCTCAAGCAACACAGATTGCTTTGGTTCGGAAGGTACCTGAGAAAGCGTGCCTCACGGTCAGCATGACTGAACTAACAAGGAGCAGGTTTAAGGGGACATATCATTCAAGAGAAGTTTTGACGTCGTTTGCCTGGTATATCATGATTGCCAAATATGCGTTTAATGAAATCAAACAATTCCAAAAACTTTTGAAGGGATGGAAAAGGGCGACGTGAAGAGGGACGCAAATATTCGACCCTTTCTTTTTTTTCCTTTGCTTGTTGGGGTGACACCGGCGGACTACTACTTTTTTTTCTTGATTAAGAGGCGCACTGACCACCTCCAAACACGTGAGTCACTGATTAATTTCGAAGTATATTTCTGTGAATCCATCGTATTGTTCTGGGATTATGGTCTTGGGGGTTATCCCGACCAATTAGGGCGCGATTAGCCACATGCTTTTCGTCTGAATTATTCAAAGCTAAAATCTGTGAAACTCGCTCACAACGTTAAATATAACCAAAACCGGATTAATACGGGAATTCCGAGGGTATTATTCAGCCACTGATTTCCGTCATCCTCAAATCGATCGAAACCAGCCTTCCTCCATTTCCCCTTTTCTCTACCCTACCATCTCTATCAATCCCATCTCTCCTCCCGGTCCTCAATAATGTCCTACAGAATCGGTACTTTTATTTTGAAAGCACATCTGACCTGCAGAATATGCCAAGGGTGGCCGCGCTCAATGTAACGGCCCTACATGCTCCAAAGAAGGTACAAAAATCCAAAAGGGGGAACTTCGATTGGGCACCTGGCTCGACACGGGGGCCTTTGCTAGTTTCAAATGGAGACATTGGTATCCGTCTAAGCTTTTGCATTGAGATTGATTGGGGACTAGGCGTGAAGGGTGTACGACGGATAAAGTCCTTGAGAATATCAAAATAAAGGTGGGGAGCGGTGATGAATTGGACGGATTCGAGGAACTTACGTACCTAAAGCCCCCTCCTCTTTAATTGAGAGGGTAATATTGGTAGTGAGGAAGACCAAAATGTCGTGAGAGAAGCGATTGAACGTGGATCTAGTATTTCCTCCACATAAGTACGAAAGGGTAACAAGAAGTCGATGAAAGTGGTCCCAAACCGAAAGAGTCTCCGAAAAAGAAGACCCCAAGGAAGAAGAAGTCTGCAGAAGAAGATGACCCTGGTGAGGAAGAATTTCAAGACCCCGCTCCTACGAAACCTGTCAAGAAACGAAAGTCCACTGCTGCCCTCGCAGAGGAGCAGGAGACACCGGCAAAAACTCCCGCAAAAAGGGCACGTGCCAAAAAGTCTGAAACAGGAGATGAGGGGGGGAAACGAACTACATCATCTGGCAAGAACGCCGCCAAGAAATCGACTGCGAGGATGGAGGAAGTTGAACCTGATACAGAGCCTGAAACAGAGGTGACGGAAGATAAACCAGCTGCCAAGAAGCCCAGAAAAAGGTCTTCCTCTAAGAAGGAAAGTGAGGGTACTCTATATTGTTGATAGGACATTGACGGTAGATAACGGGGAGGAGAAACCTGCTCCAGCAAAGAATCCGGCAAAGAAAGCTTCAAAACCCACCACCGAAAACAACGTCGCCAAAAAAGCAGAAAAGTCTTCCAAAAAAGAAATCCCGTCTGAAACCATCGACCCTGCTCCCGCCGAAGCACAACAAGAGCCCTCTGTTCCTGCTGATGAAGAGACTGCAGCGAAACCCGCAAAAGCGCGAGGCAGGCCGAAAAAACCAGTTCCAGAAGGTGGGAAATTGCTTGGAAGACCAAAAAAAAAGCTAAACCAGTAGGAAAACATGGTAAATTTGCCAAGGGAGCAAAACAAAGGAAGGCTGTTGAGGAGGAGGATTGAAAAGGTTGCTGTGACTTGGAAGAGGGTTTTGTGATCATGGGCGACGGGAGTTGTGTCTGAAAGGTTTTGCTGTGGATTCCGTCTTAGTGTATAGATACCAATATACTCGCCTCTTTCTATGCAGTTCATAATTGTGGGAAACATGTCCATATGAAAATAGTATGATGCCATGCTGCAACTTATTTTAGGGCATGTAAAATCAACTTTTTGTAGCCTTCCACTGCCTCTGAAAGATCTGTCTTAGTGACGTGTTCGTTTGGACCATGGGGAGATGTAATACTGTGACATATCAGCGTTTCTGCTCTCAGATAGGTCTTTAGTACCTCCCGGGTCCATAGAGATATCGTTTAAAGTCACCGCGTAGATGGGGGACATCCTACACATCAGCAAGCTCGGGCATACAAGAGATACAGTGAAGTAGGAGACGACGATGGTCTGAAATCCACCAACATCCGAATCGAGCGGTACAGCTGGGAGTGACACATCGATAGACAGTTTGATGCCTTGGTGTTTTCCCACAATAGACTTGACGAGCTCTATTGTATCATCGAGATCGGCAGCGACCCGGATTGAGAGTACGGCGGTCGCATTAGCTGTGTGTTAGGAGTGACATGCGGTGAAAATACCGGGAACGATATTGGCGGCAGCGCCACCAGAGATAGTGCCGACGTTGAGCGTTGTCTTCCCAAACTTGGGGGATGATGGCCATTCTGTTTCACGAAGGGAGTTGAGACATGAGATGAGATGTTCGATTGCTGAATCTCCAAGTTCAGGATATCCACTAAGCCCCTCAGATTATGAATTCGTGGGGACGTACGAATGAGAGGCCTTCCCCTCATAACTCAATCGAAACAGGATAATTCCCTGCCATAAGTGGTGCACAAGGTTGTCTCGACCTTTTGAGATACGGCCAGTTTAAGTTCAGTAGGTTCGCCAAAAATGACCGTTTTAGGAAGCTTGATGCCCAAGTCATTGGCCTTTTCCATTCCCACACCGTTGACTTCTTCGCCGACAACGTACAGCAGCCCAATATCTCCATCTTCAAGTTTTCCGGCTTTTCGAAGTTCCTCGACCGCTTGTACTTGTGTTGCTACGGATCCCTTGGCATCGTTACTGCCTCGGCCGTAGATTGTGTTTCCGGAAATGGAGTACGGGATATGAGGTGGGACCACGTCGATATGTGACGTAACGATCGTTCTGAAGCTTCAGCCTCAGCGGCTGCAGAAATTACCTTGGATTTCTATCCTTTCCTAGGTATGCATAGACATTTTCCCGTAATGATCCATCGGCGACTACCATTAGAACTTTTTGTGTGGAGGATTCACTGGGTATTCGTTCCACAGTGTAATTGCGTCTTTTAAGGTAGTCGGCAATATAGACTCCAACATCATGCTCATTACCTGTGATGGATGGAATCTCGATAATGGCTTTGTGAAAGGCAAATAAATCTGCCTTGTCGATTCCCCCGCCGAGCGGGATATACTGAGAGAGACCAAATGGAAGTTGGAACGGGATCTCAAAGGCGGCCAATGTCCGGGCAAGCAACAGCACTGCAACAATTGAGTAATTCATCTTGCACAGAACAGCAAAAGTTGATGAGTTGGGAGCTATAAGAGATCAACCGACGCTGTGGGGTCCTTGTTTTCGAGTTGCGGCTGCAGTTTCGCAAGTAATTTTCCGTGTCGAACATGATTGGATAAATACAGTAAGTAAACAAGATCACGGCAAATCGGCGATCTCTCTCAGATGCAATGATACTCTCGCGAGCATATGGATGAACCGGATATTGAATCTCAAAATCCTTTCTTACAGAGAACACTAACTAGCCACACCTATAGACATCCAAGGAAAAGAGATATTATGAAACCCATTTTAAATCCTTCACTCTACTGACTTTCCATCGACACCTGCAAACCCGGATCGACGTTATGCCCAACACGACTAAAATCCTGTCCCACTTGCCCTTGCGCGGCGTCAGAGTCCTTGTCTTCAATAATTGAACTGTAGAGCTGTATTGCGAAACTCTCGCAATTAAGCGGCTCGGGTTTGTGTCAAATCATTTCAGAGATACCATCCGAAAATTATTCCATCCGTTCCACGGATTAGCCGCTCGACTACCTCCAGAATATTTACCCCTCCCCATTGCACCTTCCTCCCTTCCTTAAGTCTTCCGGGGTCAAAATTGCATCATCTTCCATCGTCCATGTCTTCAAACTCGGAGTTGATTCTCTACACATATTACCGATCATCTTGTTCTGCCTGTGTGAGGTTCTCTCCAGTCCATGGGCATGGCACACTCTATCTAGACATGCTCTACTCCATAAAGAGATCCCCATGAGTTATAAGTACATTGATCTGACAAGGAAAACCCAACATGCACCAGACTATGTAGCGTTGAACCCGAGTCAAGTCATTCCGATGCTAATCGCTGAAAACGGTACCCTGAAATTGACACAATCCCTTGCTATCCTCGAATACCTCAAAGAAAAGTCCCGGCAGAAACCATTGCTACCCAAAGACCTCAACAAACGAGCTATCGTCAGGAACCTCATCGTTATCAGCGTGCTAGACCTTCAGTCTGTCACGAATCTTAGAATACTCATTCAAGTTGAAAAGGTTGGAGGAAGTCAAACCAAATGGGCGAAACAGTACATCCAGGATGGACTTGATGGTACATCGACGACGTCATGGTAGTTTTCACGATAGCGTATCGTTGAAGGACAGTGCAGGATTGTATTCGGTGGGGGATGAGGTAACGATGGCGGATGTTTGCCTTGCACCAGCGATTGAGGTGGAGTTGAGATGGGGAGTGGATTTTACGATTTTGCTGACTGTGTGGGGGATATATGGACGGTTGAAGGGGTTGCCTGCTTTTGAAAAGGGAGATTGGCCACATCAAGAGGATACATCAGAAGAACTTCGCCCAAAGGAATGAATCAAAGTTTATTGTATTGTGTAATTATTTCTGCTGGTAATCACTATATCTGTGTGTTCAAATCCTACTGCTTCTGCCGCTTTTGAGGTTGAGGATCTTATATTATTTCCTCCTCTTCGCTATCGTCGACTTGATCTCCTGTATCCAAGGACTCCTCATTATCACTCTCAACATCAATACCCTCCCAACCCTCATCTTCCGGGACATCTTCATGATCACTTATATCCTCTTCGTTCCCTTCAGACTCTTCATCTCAGAAACCTGCGAGCACGGGCCAAGGGGTTTGAGCCCGTTGGAGCCCGTCTCGTACATTGTGAATGGGGTGGATCGGCCCATGAAGTACTACGGGCATTCAAAAAGATTGAGAGTGAGGAAACGCCTTTTCTCCTCGAAGGAGTGCATAACGGTAACGTAGTCAATGCCACACTCAATTTCCAAAATGCTATAATATCTAAAACCGCCGTGTCTCCAAAACCCTAGTGTACGTGTCTTTTTGTAATGATTATTCTTGCTCTGCATCTTGGATTATTTGGCGGACTGCGCTGGCCACCATGATGAGGATCTCTCGTCTCGTTTCCGGGGACAACGCCTTCTCGGCTTCTGGTTTGACTGCTTCAGACAAGGTACTGAAGGTCATGGTGTTCACACTTCGTAAATGACCTGAGGCGTCAGCACTGAAAACGAAAATGGGGCTTACGATTCACAATCGATCGGATGTTGTCCGTCCAGCCGATATCATCAAATTTCCGCTTTGCTGATTTAGCCAGGCTACGACATTAGCAACATAAGGGGAGGCTGTACCGATCGTACTCCCCTGATTCAAGTAGTCGTCTGTTTATTTGTGAACGTATTGATGGAGCACTCTGTCTTGCTGGCGAGGATGTTGAAGGCGTCGACATCCTGTCGCAGTGATGAAGAGGGCGGATGTCGGATTTCACGTTAAAACGTTGGGTTATTTGTCTTGCAGATCGTGGTGAGACAGTTGCCGTGCCTATTTGAATCCTTAATGAATATTGCAGTATGAAGGACTGGCTGGGTCGCCTTAAAGAGGGTTCGAACGAAACACTTGCTCCGTTGTTCGGCCTTAGGTGAGTGGTAAGTCGAGCATTGAGCTGTGGGGGGTGGAGCATAGGATCATCGTAAAATCGAGGTGCCTGAACAGGACGCTCGGAGCCCCCGGGGAGATCGAGTTCAGCCAGATCAACTCTTTTGTCGAGACCCAACTTGGGGTTATATCGAGTTCTCAAACCAGGATCTGGATGGGTAGTGTTCCTCGAGGTAGGAAACCAGTTCCACAGCGATGACATGTCTCTTCCTAAAATTCTGCCTCACTTAAGGTATCGATCTCAACCATTGAGGCTAATATACCAGTGGTTACGGTATGTGAAGGATGTTACGGCAAAAATGGGCATCGATTTGGATATTGGAACTCGGCTTGGAGATATTGTAAAGCCGCAGAATTTGTGGACATCCACGTCGAAGTGGTCAAGATGCCTGGTGACGGAGCTTGGCCACAAGGCATTGCTTCTCAATTTGGTTCATGGCCATCTTGAGATGAAAAGGGTAGAAGGGTTGGCGCATTTAGCCAACGGATGTGGATGGGAGCCAAGCAATCGGGTGACCGATTGCTCTCGGAGACTATTCCAGACGCTGAGCAGCGGACGAAATTCATCAAAGAAGTCCAAAGGGAGCTACTGAACCCTGAATATCACATTTACTATCCTTGGTAACATCACCTTACTTCAGAGTTGACATCGAAGGCATCTCGTTGGCAAAAAATCTGAAATCAAATAACCTTAATCGAGATGACTTTCCCGAGATCGGAAACTCGTTTTACTCATTTCCATTACCGTACTTGGCCGTTCATTTTAGCGGATGCCTTAAACCTCGTAAACCCGTATTGTATACAGATGGTTTCAGAAAGATGATTATTCAATGAAAGAGTTCTATCAGCATGTACTCCACCATTCTTTGACCACTTCCAACATCGCTTTCTCTCCCAGGTATCTCATTGCACTACGACAAAATTTGCGCCTTCCATCATCTGAACCTCTCACGACATATTTTTCCAACAAATCGAGCCACATTCGCGGATACACCGGTTTTGTCCTCAACAACAGCCTCAGCAACTCCGAAAGACCCGGCAGAGCGACACTCGGAGCAGGCAACGAAATCGTCTATGGTTAAATCAACAACTCATCGGTCCGTACCGTTATGACTTGCGCAAATATGCCTTCCCGATAAAAGTCAAAAACAGAAACCACAATCTCAGATGGCTTTCGAGAAGACGTCTCGACGATTGTAGTCTAGAATCAGTGACACTTTATGACCGGATTAACGAGAAGATTTATTGCTCCTGGGAAGGCCATGCCGCCTTCCGGATTTCCTAGGCTGATGAGGGTACAAAACATCCACCTTTGTAGACTCTCGCGTTTCCATGTCCCAGAGTACCTTTGGAGTGTGCGGCCCAGGAACCCGAAGTATTCAAAGTAAAGTTCTGGGTTGGATGTCGCTGCGTCGCGAAAAGGTGTCATGAGCGGTGAGAACAGGATCTCAGGAGGAAACGTTTCTAAATCCGGAAGGATTATTCGCGGGAGAATCGCGTTGCTCGAACGGTCCAAGAGATCTGAGATCTGAGGGCTGATATCTGGTCGATTGGGATTCGCGTATAACTTCGTCAATGACTGGGCGAGAGATAATAAAAGCGTTGACGTGTTTGACTCCGATGGGTTGCCTCGGTCCAATTGTGTAATGATCAATTCGGTACAGTCTTTTGGTGAAAACAATAGAATCCCTCCCTCTTTAAGAAGTGAGAACTCGACGATATTCGTAATCACCTGTCATCAGCAAATGTAGAGCCAAAGATTACCTCCATGATTTCAAAATCCTCCGGGAATCGGTTTGCAAAAGCTGCAACTACTTCTCTCACCCAATCTGCCATTCCCCGACCTATCCCTCCTTTCCAGGCATTCGAAGTCAATTTCGCGGGCGAAGTAGTATATAACGTTTTGCCCACACCATAGATAGTCTTTAATAGTTCCAATGCCATGGGACCCTCAGAGGAACCGAGATCGAGCGGTCGAAATGGAGAGAAAATAACCGAAATATGTTGAGGGAGATCATCTTTATCAACACTCCGAGCAACAAGAAATGTGTATCCTTCAACGACATACATCTTGTTGACGATATCGACCGTTGTAGACAGCAGGTGCTTAACAGCTTGAGCAACTTCAGAGATATGCAGCCCGAT
>Ga0335073_10014137_pt1 | contig 11192 bp, 14 predicted proteins | sample Lox_Sample_22_FD_207093 | JGI IMG/M metagenome (GOLD analysis project Ga0335073, IMG submission 207093) | Soil microbial communities from Loxahatchee National Wildlife Refuge, Florida, United States - Lox_Sample_2.2 | ecosystem: Environmental > Terrestrial > Soil > Wetlands | place: USA... | reverse complement strand
GAGGCGGCAGTCGCTCGCGGCCAGGGCCTCGATCGTGACCTCGACCAGCGAGCTCACCCCAGCGCGGAATGTCTCGCTTCCGTTCATCTGGATGTGCTCGCCGCGGGCAAGCCTGATCAGGTCCGAACCGGAATGGTCGGCGCGCAGCACGACCGGACCGACGCGCTCCTCCTCGGAGTCGGTCGCGGAGACGACCGCGGCGCCGGCCCCATCGGCGAACAGCGGCGCGGTGTCGCGGTCGGACTCGTCGAGGAAGCGCGAGAGGAAGTCGGCACCCACCACGAGCGCATGTCGCGCGCGAGACGACTCGATTTGCCCGCACGCGAGCGACAGCGCCGACAGCCACCCGGTGCAGGCGGCGCCCACGTCGAGCGCCCCCGCACGGTCCGCGCCGATCAGGCCCGCCACGAGGGGACCGGCGTTAGGAGTGATCTCGTCCGCGGTCGACGTCGCCACCAGCACCAGGTCGAGCTCGTGCGGTTCGACTTCGGCCAGCTCGAGGGCACCCAGGCCGGCATCGGCGGCGAGCCGGCTCAGGCGCTCGTCGGCCGCGGCCCAGGGGCGCTCGCGCGTGCCCGTGCGTCTGGTGATCCAGTCCGCGTCGACGCCGAGCCTAGCCGCGATCTGCTGGTTCGAGACGCGCCGTTCGGGAAGGGCCATCGCCACCGCGGCGATCGCCGCCCCGACTCCCATGGACCGTCCTTGCGCCGCCGCTAGCGCGTCTTCTTCGGGGCGGTCCCGAACACGTGATCCCAGAACGGCGCGCTGACGCCGTAGCCGCGCTCGTGGTTCTGGAAGTGGTGCCGCATGTGCAGCTCGCGCAGCCGCTTGCCGAGCGCGGTCTTGGGCCGGTGATGGTGCACGTGGTAATGGAGCATGTCGTAGGCCAGGTAGCCGGCGAGGAAGGCCGCGCCAAACGGGAGGAATCCCGGGCTACCGATCACCAGGTAGAAGCCGTACACGAACAGCGCGGCCAGCGGAACGCTGAGCGCCGGCGGCATCACGAGCCGCAGAGGGTCGTTCGGGTGATCGTGATGGACGCCGTGGATGATCCAGTGAAGGCGGGCGCCGATCCCTTTCTCGGGTTCGAAGTGGAACACCACCCGATGCAGCCAGTACTCCGTCAGCGTCCAGAACAGATAACCGGCGGGGAGCCAGTAGACGGCGGACCAGCCGACGCCATGGACGAAGCCCTCAATCAGCAGGACCGCGATGACGGGCACGAAGATGATCGGGGGGACGCTCCAGTGGACCCGGGAGAACTTCTCGAACAGGCCCGAGTCGAACATCCGCGGCGAGGCGCGAAGGATCTCGCTGCGGCTCAGGCCCTCCAGATCGTCTGCGCGGCGCGTGGCCATACCAAAACGATACCTCGCAGCTGCCGTGAGGTAACACGCGGATCCTGGCTGGTGGAGGGCCGGCGGCCCCGGCCCAGCGCGGGATTCAGTCCGCGGGCTCGCCGTCGGGCATCACCAGCACCACGTGGTTGAGCGACACCGCCATGAACGGCCGGCGCTGGGGCTCACCGCCGTTGACCGGGACGAGCTCGACGTCGGTCAGAGCCACGAACACGCGTTCGGAGGAGTTGAGATAGTCGGTGAGCCGGCTGCGATAGCCATCGCGCGGCAGCCGCAGAACCCCGGAGATCCGGTACCGGTCGGTCTCGACCACGATCCGCTCGTCACGATGCTCCATCCGCCTTCGAAGATACCCACCGGGGCGGCCACTCGATGCAATCCTTGGACGCATGGCCGACCGCCCGAAACCTCGCTGGTGGGCCGTTCGCCGCGCCCAGAACCTCAAGCCCGCCACCTACCGGTGCCCGCTGTGCGGACGCCATCTGCCGGCGCTCAGCGAGCACATGCTGATGTTCCCCGAGGGCGACCACGGCCGGCGCAGACACGCCCACACCGAATGCGTCATGGCCGCCCGGCAGACCGGCAAGCTCCCGACCAGGGAGGAGTGGCTGAAAACCCAGCCGCGCGAGCCGAGCGCCTGGCAGCGGCTGGTGGCGCGCGTCTCTCGCAGCCGCGACCGACCTGCATAACACGACACGCGAACAACTTCGCCGAATCCGTGTCGTCCTACGCAGCTCCCGCACGCCTAAGTCGTCACGCCCCCGGCCGGCGGGCTTTCGTGACGACTCATACAGGTCCCAACGCCCAGGGAGGCGGGCCGGAGCTCCCAGCTTTCAATAGCACGGGGCCGGAGCTCCCAGCTTTCACCCACGCGGAGCCGGACCGCGGCCGCATCCCCAGAGAGCCGTGCGGCGGCACGACGTCCAGCACGACGAAGGGGTCGTCAGCGCCCGTCGCCCGCCCTCGCGCCGATCCCGCACGCCAGCCAACACGATTGGCCGGCGCACGGGCGGGCGAGGGGCACCGACGACCCCAATAACCGAAAACGACCTAAGCGTCGTGATACAGCGCGAACTCCCACGGATGCGGCCGCATCCGGATCGCGTCCACCTCTTCCTCGCGCTTGTACCGCACGTACGCCTCGATCAGCCCCGGGGTGAACACGTCGCCCGCGAGCAGGAAGGTGTTGTCGGCCTCGAGCGCATCCAGCGACTCCTCCAAGGAAGACGGCACCGTGGCGATCTCCGCCAGCCTTTCCGCCGGCAGCTCGTACAGGTCGGCGTCGAGCGGGTCCCCCGGGTCGAGCTGGCGGTTAATGCCGTCGAGCCCCGCCAGCATCAATGCCGAGAACGCCAGGTACGGGTTCGCCGTCGGGTCGGGCGAGCGGAACTCGATCCGCTTGGACTTGGGCGCCTCGTGATACATCGGCACGCGCACGCACGCCGAGCGATTCCGCGCCGAGTACACGAGATTCACCGGCGCCTCGTAGCCCGGCACCAGGCGGCGATACGAATTCGTCGTCGGTGCACAGAAGGCCAACAAAGCCGGCGCGTGGGTCAAAAGACCCGCGATGTAGTGCTTGGCCAGGTCGCTCAGGTGCGCGTAGCCGTCGGCGCCGTACATGAGCGGGTCGTCGTCCTTCCACAGCGACTGGTGCACGTGCATGCCCGACCCGTTCTCCTGGAAGATCGGCTTGGGCATGAAGGTCGCTGTCTTGCCGGCGGCATGGGCCGCGTTCTTGACCACGTACTTGTAGATCATCATCTGGTCGGCCATCCGCAGGAGCGGCTGGAAGCGCATGTCGATCTCGCCCTGGCCGCCCGAGGACACCTCGTGGTGGTGGAACTCACACCGGATCCCGAGGGACTCCATCGTCGCCACCATCTCCGAGCGGAGATTGGCCAGCGAGTCGGCCGGCGGCACCGGGAAGTAGCCCTCCTTCTGGCGCAGCTTGTAGGCCAGGTTGGGCTTCGAGCTCGTCGGAGCCCCGGTGTTCCAGAAGCCCTCGCCCGAGTCGACCTCGTAGAAGGCCCGCTGCTCGACCTGCTCATAGGCGATGTGGTCGAACACGAAGAACTCGGCCTCGGGGCCGAAGTAGGCCACGTCCGCGATCCCGCTGGCGACCAGATGCTGCTCGGCCTTGTGGGCCACGAACCGCGGATCGCGGGCGTAGGGCTCCCCCAGCACCGGATCGGCGACGGAGCAGATCAGCGACAGCGTGGCACGCGTGTAATACGGATCGATGAACGCCGTCCCGGGGTCGGGGATCAGGAGCATGTCGGACTCGTGGATCTCCTGAAAGCCGCGGATCGAAGAGCCGTCGAAGCCCAGGCCGGATTCGAAGTCGCCGGCGTCGATGGCGCCGATCGGCAACGTCATGTGCTGCCAGGTCCCCGGCAGATCCACGAACTTCAAATCCACCATCTCGACTCCACGTTCGCTCGCGAACTCGAGCACGTCGGCCGGGCTGGTGGCACCCGCCGCCATCGCCGTGTGTTCGCTCTCTGTGGTGGCCACGGTTTCCTCCTTCATTGAGTCTCGATAGGCGCGAGCCTATCCGGGTTGTGACAGTCGTTCTTCCGCCGCCAATATCTGGGCGGCCTTTAGTCCGAGGCTGAGCCGCTCGCGGCCGTCGGACTCGTACGGCGAGAGCCCCGAGACCTCCTGGACGCGCGAGAGGCGATAGCCGACCGTGTGGCGGTGCAGGCGCATCGCCTCGGCGGTCTCGGTGGTCGAGCCGTCGTGGGCCAGGAACGTCGCGAGCGTGATGAGTAACTCGGTGTCGTGCTCGGCGTCGTAGGCCGCCAGCGGCGAGATCGTGCGCGTGCGCAGCAACTCGACCTCCTCGGGGTCCCGGAGCAGCACCCCGATCAACAAGCGATACGTCTCCTCCTGGCCGGCGAACGCCGCCTCCGGCGCGCCGGCGAGCTCGGCCAGCAGCATCGCCTCGCGAAGCGCCTCGTGGAGCAGCGCGGGCTGCCGGCGCGGGGCCGAGATCCCGACGGCCACGCCGGCCGCCGACAGCCGCTCGGCGAGGGCGGCGGCGCGGCGCTCGGCGGTCCGTTCCTCGGTGAGCGGCACGAGACCGACCGTCCGCCCGGTCCCGAGCTCGGCGACGAGCGTCCCTTCGGCCTCGAACTCATCGTCCGCGACGCGTCCGTGGGCACAGATCCCGATTGCGCCGGCGCTCAGGTCGACGCCCAGCCGGTGCCCGTCGGCGAGCACCGCCTGGATGTCGGCGGGTGGCGCGGCGACGAGCGCGCCGAGCAGCGCGCCCGCCAGGTCGGTCTCGTCGCCGTCCGGCCCGTCGTGCATGAGGCGGGTGACCGCGGCCGCCGCCGCCGTCGCCTCGAGCCAGTCGGCCTGGCCCTCGCCGTCCCCGTTGGCCGGCAAGCCGGCGGTGGTGGCCACGATCCCGATGACCTCGCGCCCGATCCGGATCGGCTCGACGTGGGCCACCGCCATCGGCGCCCCGCCCCCCGCCTCACCGGCCGCGAGCGCCACGGCGTGGTTGACGAGCTCCCGGAGCACCTCCGACGCGAGCGCGCCCGCCGGCCATACGACGGGCGCGCCCACGGAGGGGAGGATGATCGCCACGGGATGTCCCAGCGCCTCGGACGCGGTACGGGCGACGCGTTCGATCCCGTCGCCCGCGACTGCGCTTGAGACGATGGCCAACGGAGTGGATTGGGAGGCGCCAGCCGGCGCCTCCCAACTCACGTCAGGCGGTCGTCGGCGTGGCGTGGCCCGCTCCAGTGGCGATGCCGGGGATGCCGCCGGGGTACCCGAGCGACGGAACGTCGGACGGATAGACCTCGTGTCCGTGCTCGGCAACGTCGCCGATCTCCATGTTCTTCTCGGACATCCGCAACGGGATGAACAAGCCGACCAGCTTGAGCAGGACGTACGTGCAGAACGCCGTCCAGCAGATCACGAACAGCGCGGCGAAGAACTGCCACTTCAGCAGCGTCCAGTTGCCGTGGACCACGCCGGCGACGCCGCCGGTCGCGATCAGTCCGTGGCTGCTGGTCTTGTAGCCGAGCGCCATCTGCGGGTCGGCGAAGATCCCGACCAACAGGCCGCCGCACAGTCCGGCGATCCCGTGGGTGTAGATCACGCCGAGCGTGTCGTCGACGACTCGGAACGGCCGCACCCGGCTCAGATAGTTGAGCGACATGTAGACGATCGTCGAGCCGATGATCCCGAGCGCGATCGCCCCCCAGCCGTTCACGTACCCGGCCGCGGGGGTGATCACCACCAGGCCGGTGATGCATCCGTTGACGCCACCGAGCAGCGAGGGCTTGCGGCCGGTGAGGTAGTCCCACGCGACCCAGACCAGGAACGCGACCGCGGTACACAGGTTGGTGTTGAGCACCGCTGCCGCCGCCGACATGTTCGACGCGTACGGGTCACCGCCGTTGAAGCCGTTCCAACCGAGCCACAGAAGGCCCGCCCCGACCGCGACCATCGCGACGTTGTTCGGCGCGTCTATCTCGCGGTCGCGTTGCAATCGTGGCCCGATCACCGCCGCGGCGACGAATCCGGCCACGCCGGCGGAGAGATGGATCACGTAGCCGCCGGAGAAGTCGACGGCGCCCTTCTGGGCGAACCAGCCGCCGCCCCACAGCAGGAACGCGTCGACCGCGTACACGCACGTGATCCACAGGACGCAGAACGGGACCCACGCCTTGAAGTTCACGCGCCCGAGCACCGACCCAAGGGCCAGGATCGGTGTGATCGCCGCGAACACGAACTGGAAGTAGACGAGCGCCGACTTCGGGAACGACTGCGTGCCGATTAACGGGATGCTCGACTGGTGCTGCAGCTCTGTGTGCGACAACACCGGACCTGGCTTGCCGATGAAGTTCCCGAAAAAGCCGCTGTGCGAGAGGCCGTGGAACGGGGTCCCAAACCCCATCTTGAAGGCCCACAGGACCCACACGACGAGCACGATCGAGAACGTGGCGAACGTCAGCATCATGCTGTTGATCGACCAGCGCTTCTGCATCACGCCGCCGTAGAGCACTGCCAGGCCAGGCACGCTCATCAGGCCGACGAGCGTCGCGGCGGTGATCTGCCATGACGTGTCGCCCGAGTTGAGCCAGCTTGGTGCTTCGAGTGGCAACTGGATCTCCTTGTGCTTGGGTACGCCGCGCGGCAGGGGCCTGGCGACGCCGATTTGCACCCGCGAGTCTCGTTTCGGGGCCATCGAGCAGCCATGTCCTCACGTCCAGCAAATGGAGGGAGGGTCTGGACATTGGGATAAGCCAACCCCGCAATCTGCACGATTTCCGGGGTTTTTGGGCCGCCTACGGCGGCATCCATGGGGCCACTAAGGCGCCGCGGTTACGCGCCGGCGACCCATCCGGATTACCCCGTCCGGACCCTGCGCGCTACCCCTGCGAGCCGACGGGCAGCCCGGCCTTGCGGCACTCCGCCGCGATCACGCCGGCCGCCTGCTGCGTGTACGCGCCGGGGGCGTAGACCGACTGGCAGGTGTCGCGCGCCTGGGTCCCGCACTGGTTGATCTGCTGGGCACCGACGTCGCCGGCAATCGTGGCGTAGATACAGCCGTGGGTCGAGCTGGGGCCGCCGCTGGAGAGCGAGATCACGAGCACGAGCGCGATCGCGACCAGCGTGCCCAGCACGCCGCCGAGGATCCACCTCTCGCGAGAAGAGAGGCGCCGGTGGGCGCTGACGGCCTCAGCGTGGCCGGGGGGCAGGATCAGCACGTGGCGAGTGTAAATCCAATGGTCGGCGTTAGCCGGTCGCTATGCCAGGATCGAAGAACTTGACTTTCCTCGCGATCCACCTGCACCTCCACCTCATTCGCCACGGCGTTCCGACGCCTTCGATCGACTATGCGGCGCTGGCAATTGCCGCGTTCGCCAGCTGGGCGGGATTGCCGGGACCCGGGGAGCCGTTGCTGATCGCCGCCGCGATCATCGCCTCCAAGCACAAGCTCGACATCAAGCCGGTCCTGGCCTGGGCGTTCTTGGGCGCCAGCCTGGGCGGGATCGCGGGCTGGCTCGCCGGGCTGTTTGCCGGGCGCGCCGTGTTGACCGCCCCCGGTCCGCTGCTCAAGCTGCGCCTGAGGGCGGTCGAGCGCGGCGAGGAGGTGTTCGAGCGCTGGACGATTATCGCGATCCTGCTCACGCCGGCATGGGTCGCGGGCATCAATCGCGTAGGCACCGTCATTTATCTCGTTGTCAACGAGGTGACCGCGCTCATCTGGGCGGTCGGGATTGGGCTCGGCGCCTACTACGCCGGTCCGCCGGTGCTCGACATCTTCGCGGACATCGGTTGGGTGAGCGTGGTCGGTCTCGTCCTTCTCGTCGCCGCCGGCGTCGCGCTCGAGGTGGCCCGCCGGCGCCGGCGCGGCAGCCGCGAGCCCGCCTGAGCCGTTACAGGCTGGTGCCCGCCCAGGCGATCACCTTGGGCGGTTGGACCGGCGCGCCGACGTCGAGGTCGATCGAGCTGTGGGCGATCAGCGGTGGTGGTAACTTGGCCGCCGATGAGTGAATCCACACCCACTGCCGAACTCCCGATGACCACGGCACTCGAAATCTCGGGCCTGCGGATCACCGGGAACCTCGGCGTCTGCTACGGCCTGGTAGTCAGGAGCATGGGAGCGATCGGCGGCATCACGGCCGGTATCAAGGCGCTTCGCCGCGGCGAGATCTCCGAATACACGCAGCTGCTCGAGGACTCACGCCGCCACGCGATCGACCGCATGGTCGACAACGCCCGCCTGCTCGGAGCCGACGCGATCATCGGCGTCCGCTTCGACTCCTCGGAGATCGGCAATCAGTTCACCGAGATCGTGGCCTACGGAACGGCCGTCACGGCCGACCGGATGTAGTTGCTGCTGAGCGACGCGGATCGCGAGCTCTTCTACGAGACGCTCAAGCGCCACGCCGCCGAAGGACGGCTCGACGTCGCCGAGCTCGAGCGGCGCGTGGGAATCGTGGCCGAGGCCTCAACGCGCGAGGCCGCGGCGGAGGCGCTGACCGGCCTTCCGCCACTCGATCCCGCGCCGGCGCCGGCGCGCCGCCCGGGGTGGGGCCGCGGCCACGGCGAGGTCGACACGCCGGGAGCCGACTGGCAGCCGACCGGCGAGCGGTTCCGGGACCCGCGCACGCGCAAGGTGATGCGCGTGTGGGTGGATCCCGCCGGCGAGCGCCACTACGTCGCCGAGTAGGCGCCCCCGGCGGGTCCTCAGCGCGTCGACTTCTTGGCCGCGCTGCGGGCCTTGCCGACCGCGTTCTTGGCCTTGCCCTTGAGCTCCTCGCCGGCGCCGCGGGCCTCGGTCCCCGGCCGCCCGGTCGCCGCGCCGGTCTCGCGCTTGAGGCGTCCCTTGGTCTCTTCGGCCTTGCCCTTGAGTCGCTGTGTCCTGTCGCCCATCGGTTCTCCCTGGTTCGGGGGTCTTTACCGATGGCTACCCGCGCTCACCCGCCGCGACGCACTCGAGTGCTTGGCAACCTCGGCCAGCACCCGCGGCCAGTGCTCGCGGAGCGCCTCGTGTCCCATGAACAGGCCGAGGTGCCCGCCGCTGGAGACGTGGCGCGTGGTGAGCTCGGCCGGAGTCGAGGCGTAGCCGGCGAGCGCGAACACCTGGTCCGGCGGGGTGATGTGGTCGGTGGCGCCGGCCATCAGGTTGAGCGGCATGTTGATCCGGGCCAGGTCGACCTTCTCGCCGCCGACCTCGAGCGCGCCGGTGATCAGCGCGTTGTCGCGGAACAGGTGGCGGACGATCCACAGGTAGAAGGCGCCGGGCACGTCCTGGGTGTGCTTGAACCAGTCCTCGAACTCGCGGTAGCGGGCCACGTGCGCTTCGTCGTCGAGGTGCAGCAGCAGGTCGATCTGGCGCGAGATCTCGGCCGCCGGCTGGATCATGATGAAGCCGGCGAGCATGTGGCGGCCGGCGAGCACGCCGCCGTCCATCGCCACCAGCGCCTCGTAGAAGCGCAGGTCGCCGTCCGGTGATACGCGCCGCATGATCTCGTGGATGACGGGCTCGCCGGCATGGAAGTCAATGGGCGCCCCCGCGATGGTCAACGTGTTGACCCGCGCCGGGCGAAGCGCCGCGTACATCGTGGCCAGCCAGCCACCCTGACAGTCGCCGATCAGGTTGACGCGACCGCCGCAGTGCTCGACCGCTCGGTCGACCACGTCGACGTAGTCCTCGATCGAGGCGTCCTTGGTCTGGCCAGTGGCGCCGATCCAGTCGAGCGAGAAGGCCCGCTCGAGCCCGGCCTCGACGATCGTCCGCATCTGGCTCTGCTCGGCCGAGTAGTCGACGATGCACGAGTCGTGACCCGCCTGGGGCGGAAGCACGAGCGTAGGGGTGATACGGCGCCTCGAGGTCGAGAAGTCACGCAGGCGCGCCAGCGGCGCCTCGAACACGATCTCGTGCGGCGTCGTCCACGCGGGCGCGCGCCGGTCGGTGGCGGTGGCCATCCACCGGGGCAGGTTGAACACCCCGGGACCCCGCTCGAACGCGGTCGTCCAGATCCGGCCCATTCCCTCCAGCGCACTGGTGTACCCCTCGAGCCAGCTGTCGAAGAGGCCCGAGCCTAGGCCGGGAGCCGGGACCGGGGGGCATTGCTGGACAGCGCTCATGTGCGACCTCCTTGCGACGTAACCCAAAGCACCTTAAAAACGGCGAAGCACCGGCGGTATTCCCACCGGTGCTTCTACCAGTCATGGATGTCGGAGAACCCTACTTGAGCAGGCTGCGCGCGGTCGTGGTGTACGAGCCGGCGAGCTCACGAGTGATGTCGACCTGGGCCTCGATCAGGCTCTTCAGCCACTCCTGCTGGGTCAGCCCAGCCAGCTTCAGCTGCAGGTCGGTCGTGCGATCGACCGTCTTCTCGTAGGTGTCGAGATACAGGTTGCTGGCCTTGCGGGCGGCCGACAGGACCTGCTCGCTGCTCTCGCGGACCTGCTCGAAAGCGGTGTCGAAGGAGGGGATCCCGTTCTTGGTCTGAGTGGTGGTTGCCATGTTTGTCTCCAGGAGGTTGAGATATCGGATTCGGTGTGCTTGCAAAATTAGCAGATCCTGAGCAAGCGTGCAAGCACTATCCGGATCGGTGCGCGTTTGCTGCGCTTGCAGTCTAGCCGCAAACAGCAAGCGCTGGTAGGCTGCCCCGGCCGAGTCTGGGTAGGTGGGTTTTCCCAATCAAAGAAGGAGGCCAAGTGTCCGATCACGTCTATTCGGTCAGCGAGATCGTCGGGTCCGCTCCCGGCACGATCGACGATGCCATCCGCAACGCGCTCGATCGCGCCGGCAAGACCCTGCGCCACCTCGACTGGTTCCAGGTCACCGAGATCCGCGGTCAGCTCAACGAGGACGGCTCGGTCGCCTACTACCAGGTGATGCTCAAGGTTGGGTTCCGGCTGGAGAGCTAGGTCGGACTCGAGGTCGCGGTCTCGCCGGCCTGTTCGCGGCGCCGGCGCCCCGGCGCCCTCGCCCCGGCGCCGGCGCCTCGGCCCGATCATCAGCACCGAGAACGTGCATAACCCGCCATAGAACGTGCATAACCCGCCATAGAACGTGCATAACCCGCCATAGAACGTGCATAACCCTCCATTTAGCCGCGCCCCGGCGGGCCTTGGCAGCGTTTGCATGCCCCGGGGTTGTCACGCAGAGCCATCACACCGGAAATTAATTGTGAGCCGGTAACAACTGCCCTCCGGGCCTAGGCCGCGGGCCCGGCGAACTTTGGCGCTCAGCCTACGTATATGTCAGGTGAATCGCCAAAGTTCCGCCTCGACCGTTCGAGTAACTGTGTGCCGCTCACAATGGCGCTCGTTTGTGCACCGGTCCCCACG
>Ga0335073_10014136_pt1 | contig 11193 bp, 5 predicted proteins | sample Lox_Sample_22_FD_207093 | JGI IMG/M metagenome (GOLD analysis project Ga0335073, IMG submission 207093) | Soil microbial communities from Loxahatchee National Wildlife Refuge, Florida, United States - Lox_Sample_2.2 | ecosystem: Environmental > Terrestrial > Soil > Wetlands | place: USA: Florida... | reverse complement strand
CTGGTCGCCGTCCAGTTGGTGATCCGCGGGGTGCTGGCGTTCCGGGGCTATTTCTACTGGGACGACCTGATCCTGGTCGGCAAGGCCGGCACCCAGGGTCTGTTGTCGCCGTCGTACCTGTTCGACGACCATGACGGGCACGTGATGCCGGCCGCCTTCCTGGTCGCGGGGGCGATCACCCGGTTGGCGCCGCTGGTGTGGACAGGTCCGGCCATCAGCCTGGTGGTGCTGCAGCTACTGGCGTCGCTGTCGCTGCTGCGGGCGCTGTACGTCATCCTCGGCTGGCGTCCGGTGCTGCTGATCCCGCTGACATTCGCGCTGTTCACACCTTTGGGCGTGCCTGGTTTCGCTTGGTGGGCGGCAGCGTTGAATTCGTTGCCGATGCTGGCCGCGCTGGCGTGGGTCTGCGCCGACGCGATCCTGCTGGTGCGGACCGGCAACCAGCGCTATGCGGTGACCGGTGTGCTGGCCTACCTCGGCGGGCTGTTGTTCTTCGAAAAGGCCGCCATGATCCCTTTCGTGGCGTTCGCTGTGGCGGCGTTGCTGTGCCACGTCCAGGGACACGGACAGCCGCTGCGCACGGCGTGGCGCGGCGGTGCGCGGCTGTGGATCGCGTCGCTGGTGCTGACCGCCGGCTGGGTGACGCTGTACCTGGCCGTGGTCAATCAGCGACGGTGGAGTACCGACCTGGCGATGACGGGGGATCTGCTGTCGCGATCGATCACCCACGGCATCGTGCCGGGCCTGGCCGGCGGGCCGTGGCACTGGGCTCGCTGGGCCCCGGCCTCGCCCTGGGCCACGCCCCCGCCGCTGGCGATGGCGCTCGGCTGGCTGGTGCTGGCGGTCGTGCTGGCGCTGTCGTTGAAGCGCAAACAACGCATCGGCCCGGTGTGGCTGACCGCCGTCGGCTACGTGGCCGCCTGTCAGGTGCCGATCTATCTGATGCGGTCGTCGCGGTTCACCGCACTCGAATTGGCCCAAACTCTAAGGTATTTCCCCGATCTCGTCGTGGTGCTCGCCTTATTGGCCGCCGTCGGCCTCACCGCGCCCAACCGGCCGTCGTCCGCTGCGCTGGACGCGTCGCCGCGACGCGCCGTGGCAACGGGGTGTTTGGCCGCGTTGTTCCTGGGGAGCAGCCTGTATTCGACGGCGACGGTCCTGACCAGCTGGCGCGACAACCCCGCCCAGCCCTATCTGCAGAATGCTCGCGCCAGTTTAGCTGCGGCACATACCAATTCGGATGCTTCGCTGCTGGATCAAGAAGTCGATCCGTTCGTGCTGCAACGGGTGGCCTGGCCGGAAAACCTCGCCAGCCACATGTTCGCCCTGCTGCGCGATCGCCCCGAATTCGACACGGCGACAACGCAATTGCGGATGCTGGACAGCTCAGGGCATCTGGTAAACGCCCGGGTCACCTGGACGCGAACCATCCTGCCCGGGAGGATGCCGCACTGCGGCTATTTCGCCCAGCCCGACCAGCCCGCACGCATGGCCTTGGACGGCCCACTGCTACCGGCGGACTGGACCGTCGAACTCAACTACCTGGCCAATAGCGACGGCTCGATGACGTTGTCGCTGTCCGAAGGCCCAGCGCAAAAGGTTTTAGTGCATCCGGGTCTGAACCGAGTGTATGTGCGGCTACCGGGCGCCGGCGACGCGATCACCGTGCGGGCCAACACCACTGCGCTCGCGCTTTGCCTCGCGTCCGGTCCAGTGGGATTCCTCGCGCCGGCCTGACGCGTCGGCGACATCCTTCACTGTCCTTCGTGGGGACGGCGGGTGGATCATCGGCAACCGCGGCAACCGTGGCCCGGGCGTGGTCGTCGGTAACGGCGGGCCGGCGGGAAAGCGGAGCTGATCGGCAATGGCGGCTCGGGTGACGCCGGCAGCGCCGCGAATGATGGCGGCGACAGCGGCGACGGCGGGACCGGTGGTCGATTCACCGGCAACGGCGGCAACGCCCGGGGCCGGCACATCGCACGGCACCCCGGCCCGGGGGCAAAGGCGGCCCCAACGGCGGTAAGAACGGAAAAGCCGGAGCGGCATAGCGTCGCTGTTTGATGGAGCCGCTGTTTGATGGAGCCGCCTAGGAGAATCGAACTCCTGACCTATTCATTACGAGTGAATCGCTCTACCGACTGAGCTAAGGCGGCGTGCCCGCGGGCGGCACGAGTCTACGGCAGGCGGGCGGGCGCCCCCAACTCTGGGGAAATCAGTCCCGCAATTCCTGGCCGATGGTGGCGACCATGGCGTCGACGGCGAACTTGGGTTTGACGTTGACGGCCAGCGCTTCCCGGCACTCGAGCACCGCCTCGATGCACCGCAGCAGCCGCGCGGGCGCGGCGTGGGCGGCCAGCGCGGCCACCCGCTCGGACATGTCCGGATGATTGGCCTGCACCCCGCCCGCGTGCGCCGAGACCACCAGCGCATCCCGGAAGTAGGTCGCCAGGTCGATCAGCGCCCGGTCCAGCGCGTCACGCGAGGCCCGGGTCTGGCGAGATTTCTGCCGCCGCTCCAGATCTTTGATCGCACCGGTGGCGCCGCGCATCGCCGAAGCCGTGCCCTTCCCGGTACCACCGGCCCCCAAAGCCGTTCGCAGCTCTTCGGTTTCGGCCTCGGCACGCCCGGCGGTCAGTACCAGCGCCTCGGCCTCGGCGGCGGCCACCAGCTCCTCGGCCGCGGCGTAGGCCCGCGACGGGGTGGCGGCGTCGCGCACCAATCCCAGCGCCCGCTCACGCCGCTCGGCGGCCTCAGAGTCGGTCGCCAGCCGGCGCGCCCGGCCCACATGACCGCCGCTGACCGACGCAGCCCAGTTCGCTGTGTCGACGGCCAGGCCGTCGCTGTCGATCAGCACCTGCGCGATGGCCTCGGTCGACGGGGTCACCAGCGCGACATGCCGGCACCGGGATCGCAGCGTGATCGCGATGTCTTCGGGATCCACCGACGGCGCGCACAGCAGGAACACCGTCGACCGCGGCGGCTCTTCGACCACCTTGAGCAGCGCGTTCGCCGCACCTTCGGTCAACCGGTCGGCGTCTTCGATCACCACGATCTGCCAATGCCCGGTGGTGGGACGGCGCGACGCGATCTGCACGATCGCGCGCATGTCGTCCACGCCGATGGACAGGCCCTCGGGAATTACCCGCCGCACGTCGGCATGGGTGCCGGCCATCGTCGTCGTGCACGCCCGGCAGCTGCCACACCCCGGCTCGCCATCCGAAGTGCACTGCAGTGCGGCGGCAAAGCACACCGCCGCCACCGAGCGGCCGGACCCCGGCGGACCGGTGATGAGCCATGCATGTGTCATAGTCCCGTCGGCCGTGGGGTTGTGAGCCGAGTCACGGCGGGCGGCGCGGGCGGCAGCCAATAGCGCGGCCTCTACGGCTTCCTGGCCTACCAGCCGCGTAAACACTCCGGACATCATCGGCAACCCTAGTGACACCTGGCGACAGACACCGAATGGCCACCATTCCGCGACAGTCCCGTTATATTTCGGCCTCTTTCGCCAGCATCCGACGACTTGCCGAGCCGGTTGTAAGTTACCGACAAGTCCCCGGCGCCCGATACGGTGACTAGGTGGCAACCCCGGCGGCAGCATTGCCCGGGCGGATCAGCGCGTTCGTCCGGTGGGTGGTGCGCACCCCGTGGCCGGTGTTCGTGCTCAGCATGCTGCAGGCCGACATCATCGGCGCCCTGTTTGTGCTCGGGTTCCTGCGCTATGGCTTGCCTCCCCAGGACCGCATTCAACTACAGGACCTGCCGGCCCTCAACTTGGCGGCCTTCTCGGTCTCGCTGATCGTCGTGTTCCTCGCCAACGCCTTAGTGAACCTGAGGATGCTGATGCCGGTGTTCCGGTGGCAGCGGCACGATAACTTGCTGGCCGAGACGGACCCGGCCACCACCGAACTGGCCCGCAGCCGCGCATTGCGGATGCCGTACTACCGCACGGTGATCAGCATGGCGTCCTGGTGCATCGGCGGGGCGGTCTTCATCCTCGCCAGCTGGTCGGTGGCCAGGCACGCGGCGCCGGTCGCCACGGTCGCCGTGGCGCTGGGTGCCACCGCCACCGCCATCATCGGTTACCTGCAGTCTGAGCGGGTATTGCGGCCGGTTGCAGTCGCCGCGCTGCGCAGCGGCCTGCCGGAGAACGTGCAGGCGCCCGGGGTCATCTTGCGACAGATGCTGACCTGGATACTGTCCACGGCCGTGCCGGTGCTGGCCATCGTGCTGGCCGTGGTGGCCGACAAGGTTTCGTTGCTGCACACGGCGCCCGAGAGCCTGTTCACGCCGATCCTGTTGCTGGCGTTGGCGGCGTTGGGCATCGGGCTGGTGAGCACCCTGCTGGTCGCCATGTCGATCGCCGACCCGCTGCGCCAGCTGCGCTGGGCGCTCTCGGAGGTGCAGCGCGGTAACTACAACGCGCACATGCAGATCTACGACGCCAGCGAACTCGGCCTGCTGCAAGCCGGATTCAACGACATGGTGCGTGATCTGTCCGAGCGGCAGCGGTTGCGCGACCTGTTCGGCCGCTACGTCGGCGAGGACGTCGCGCGCCGGGCCCTGGAGCGCGGCACGGAGCTGGGCGGCCAGGAGCGTGATGTGGCGGTGCTGTTCGTGGACCTGGTCGGCTCGACGCAGCTGGCCGCCACCCGACCGCCCGTCGAGGTGGTCCATCTGCTCAACGAGTTCTTCCGGGTCGTGGTCGACACGGTCGGCCGCCACGGCGGTTTCGTGAACAAATTCCAGGGCGACGCCGCGCTGGCCATCTTCGGCGCCCCGATCGAACACCCGGACGCGTCCGGCGGCGCACTGGCGGCTGCCCGCGAGCTGCACGACGAACTCCTGCCGGTGATCGGTTCCGCGGACTTCGGCATCGGGGTGTCGTCCGGGCGGGCCATCGCCGGCCACATCGGCGCGCAGGCCCGCTTCGAGTACACGGTGATCGGCGACCCGGTCAACGAGGCCGCCCGGCTCACCGAGCTGGCCAAACTCGAGATGGGCCATGTGCTGGCGTCGGCGATCGCCGTCAGCGGCGCGCTCGATGCCGAAGCCTTGTGCTGGGACGTAGGCGAGGTCGTCGAACTGCGTGGGCGTTCCGCGCCCACTCAGCTGGCCCGGCCGCTGAATCTCGCCGTCCAGGAGGGCTCACTAGGGCCACACGCTGAAGAGGTATCCAGCGAGATCATGTAGATCTAGGAGCGATCGCAAGCGCGGCGAAGCCGGGCGCAGCGGGTCGCGACCGTCGTCTAGCGCTTGGTGGCCTTCTTCGCCGGCGCTTTGCGTGTGGTCTTTTTCGCGGTCCGCTTGACCGGGCCGCGGGCCCGCCGGTCGGCCAGCAGTTCGGCGGCGCGCACGTCGCTGATCGACGCGACGTCGTCGCCCTTGCGCAGACTGGCGTTGGTCTCACCGTCGGTGACGTAGGGACCGAATCGGCCGTCCTTGATCACCATCGGCTTGCCGGTGGCCGGGTCAGCCCCGAGCTCGCGCAGCGGCAGCGCCGAAGCGCTTTGCCGCCCAGGGCGTTTCGGTTGCGCGTAGATCTGCAACGCCTCGTCGAGCGTGATCGTGAACAGCTGGTCCTCGGTGGCGAGCGAGCGAGATTCGTTGCCGCGCTTGAGGTATGGCCCATAGCGGCCATTTTGCGCGGTAATCTCCTCGTTCGAACCGGGGTCCACGCCGACTACCCGTGGCAACGACAGCAGCTTCAGCGCGTCCTCGAGCGTGACGGTCTGCAGGTCCATGCTGCGCAGCAGCGAGCCGGTCCGCGGTTTGGGCCCGGTGGGCTTCTTGCCCTTCTTGGCCGGGGCACCGCCGTCGTCTTCGGCGGGCGGCTCCGGCTCGGGCAGGATCTCGGTCACGTACGGCCCATAGCGGCCGTCCTTGGCCACGATTTCGTGGCCGGTGTCCGGGTCCACACCCAGGACACGACCTTCTTGCGGGGTGGCGAAGAGCTCTTCGGCCACTTCGAGCGTCAGCTCGTCGGGGGTGAGGGCGCCGTTGAGGTTGGCCCGCTGGGGCGTGAGTTCGCCGTCATCGCCGGCGATTTGGCGTTCCAGGTACGGTCCGTTCTTGCCGACCCGGACATACACCGGACGACCCTGCTCATCGTCAAATAGCTTGATGGAGTTGACTTCTCGAGCGTCGATGCCTTCGAGGTTGACGCCGACCAGGCGCTTCAGGCCACCGGAGCGGGCGATCGAATCAGCCACACCGTGGTCGCCGCCGAAGTAGAAGTTGCTCAGCCAGTTGGTGCGTTGCTCGTTTCCGGAAGCGATCTCGTCCAGCTCGTCTTCCATCGCCGCGGTGAAGTTGTAGTCGACGAGCCGGCCGAAATGCTGCTCGAGCAGACCGGTGACGGCGAACGCCACCCAGGACGGCACCAGGGCGCTGCCCTTCTTGTGCACGTAACCGCGGTCCTGGATGGTCTTGATGATCGACGAGTAGGTCGAGGGACGCCCGATTCCCAGTTCCTCGAGCGCCTTGACCAACGACGCCTCGGTGTAGCGCGCCGGCGGGTTGGTGCTGTGGCCGTCCGGGCTCAGCTCGATAGCGTCCAGCCGTTGACCCTCGGTGAGCTGCGGCAGCCGGCTTTCGGCGTCGTCGGCCTCGCCGCCGGCCAGCTCGTCGACCGTCTCCACGTAGGCCTTCAAAAAGCCCGCGAAGGTCAGCGTGCGCCCAGTCGCCGAGAACACGACCGGTCGGCCGTCGGATTCACCGTTGATCCGCAGGCTCAGCGTCGTGCCGCGCGCGTCGGCCATCTGCGAGGCCACCGTGCGCTGCCAAATCAGTTCGTAGAGCCGGAATTCGTCGCCGCCGAGTTCGTGTCGCACCGCGTCCGGAGTGGCGAACGTCTCACCCGCGGGCCGGATCGCCTCGTGCGCCTCCTGCGCGTTCTTCACCTTGCGGGTGTACTGACGCGGCGACGCGGCGACGTACTCCGCGCCGTAGAGCTGGCGCGCCTGTGTGCGCGCCGCCTCGATGGCCGACTCCGACAGCGTCGTGGAATCGGTTCGCATATAAGTGATGTAGCCGTTTTCGTAGAGCCGCTGCGCGATGCTCATCGTGCGCTCCGAGGAGAACCGCAACTTGCGGCCGGCCTCCTGCTGCAGCGTCGACGTCATGAACGGTGCGTACGGGCGCCGCGTGTACGGCTTCTCCTCCGCCGACGCCACCGTCAGCTGCGCGCCCTGCAATCCCGTCGCCAACGCGGTCACCCGGGCCTCGTCGAGAACCACGACCTCGTCGGCCTTGCGTAGCGTTCCCAGTGAGTCGAAGTCGCGGCCGGTCGCCACGCGCAGCCCGTCGACGCTCGTCAGCCGGGCGGTGAACGTCGGCGGCTGGGCCTGCGGGTCGGACACGCTGGCGTCCAGCTTGGCGACGATGTCCCAGTAAGACGCGCTGCGGAACGCCATCCGGTCGCGTTCCCGCTGCACGATGATGCGGGTGGCCACCGACTGCACCCGGCCCGCCGACAGCTTGGGCGCGACCTTCTTCCACAGCACCGGACTGACCTCATAGCCATACAGCCGGTCCAGGATGCGGCGCGTCTCCTGCGCGTCGACCAGGTCGATGTCCAGATCGCGGGGATTTTCTGCTGCCTCGAGGATCGCCGGCCTGGTGATCTCGTGGAACACCATCCGCTTGACCGGGATGCGTGGCTTGAGGGTTTCCAGCAGGTGCCAGGCGATCGCCTCGCCCTCTCGGTCACCATCCGTGGCCAGATAGAGCTCATCGACGTCCTTCAGCAGCCCCTTCAGCTCACTGACAGTGCTCTTCTTCTCGGGGCTGATGATGTAGAGCGGTTCGAAGTCGGCGTCGACGTTGACGCCGAGTCGCGCCCACGGCTCCGACTTGAACTTCGCGGGCACGTCGGCAGCGGCGCGCGGCAGGTCGCGAATGTGTCCCCGGGAGGATTCGACGATGTAGTTGGAGCCCAGATAACCAGCCAACTTACGTGCCTTGGTGGGCGACTCGACTATGACCAGTCGCCGGCTGCTTCCATTTCCGTCAGCCAACTGCGCCTACGCTCCATCTCCTATGCCGATCCCCTGGCGGGATCGCCCCGCAGGAAGAATGACAGGTCGGCCTCCGAAAGTCCGGGCAATTACCTCGGAAATTCCGGTACGCCACCGTACCGCCCGCCTGTGGGCATCTGACAATTTCGCACCAATCGGTGCGCTTTCGCAAACCGGGTCTCCGGTGTGGACACTCAGCTGGCGCGGTCAACCCGAGGCCAGAGCGACAACGCCTCGGGGTCGGCGGGGGGTTCCCCGACGTTCTCTACCAGGCGCGATAACCTCCGACGGCCACTGATCCGGAGGGCGGGGTGACCACCGCGGGTGCCGATCAGGGTGGGTGCAATCCCGACCCGCATCAGGGCCGACGCCAGCGGTGAATGGGTGTCCGGTGCGTGCGGGTCCAGACCGAGCAGATAGCGATCGGCCTCCGGCGAGCCGGACGCCAGGGTCCACGCCCGCAGCTCGCGCGGTCCGGGCAGCCATCGCGGCGGCACCGTCTTGACCGCGCCGCGCGTCCACTCGGCGGCAATCGGGCACAACAGGTTGCTGACTTCCGTGCGCACCAATGGGGTGTCTTCGTCGGTTCTGGCGATCTCGGGTTCCAAACCGGCCTCGTAGATCATCTCGGCCAGAGCCGAAGCGCGCCATGGCTGATCCACCACCACCGAGAGCCGGGCCCCCTTTGCTTCGGGGCCTTCGTGCGCGCCCACCATCACGATCTGACCGGACGCAGCCAGCACACCGGAAAGATCGGCGACCGCGGGCGGTACCGACTCAGCGGTGAAGAAAGAAAGCTGGCTCACCTCAACGACAGTAGGCCAGCTTGCCGATTCGCGGCTTGCATCCGGCGCGTCGCCACCCCGGCCGTGTCGCGGCCGTGCCGACGAAAACTCGGCCAGATAAACGAGAACCCCCCGGGCGGCCCGCTAAGCGGGACTGCACGAGGGGTTTCGTCGGACTGCGCTCCTTCTTCTGGGCTCCTGCCCTCTAGACGGAGCGGACTCCGGTGGCCTGGGGGCCCTTAGGGCTGTGGCCGATCTCGAACTCGACCTTCTGGTTTTCTTCAAGGGTGCGGAAGCCCGAACCCTGGATTTCCGTGTAGTGGACAAACACATCTGCGGAACCATCCTCGGGGGCGATGAAGCCAAACCCCTTCTCCGCGTTGAACCACTTCACAGTTCCCTGTGGCATCTCTCGATCTTTCCTTTTCTACATGGGTGCGATGCACCGCCTTCCGGCGCACCGGGCCCGCCGCGACCGCAATACCATGCGTTGTCGCCGGAATCTCCCCCGACCGATAACCTCGCAGGAACCGCGGCCGCAACGTCGATCCTGCGAAAGCTTTGACACGAACACAGAAGCTGCGACCGCTGATTAGTCAACCATGTTCAGCGCTTTCGCAACAGATTTCCGATAACGACGATCCCGAAAGCTTGGTCTCGTAACCCGCTCGTCATCTAGACGATGGGTTTCCGCCAAGGCAATAAAAGATCGGAAAGGTTTGGGATGGTGAGTTTCGGCAGCGAGTTGCTCGCCGCCGCCCTCGCCGGCACCGCGCCGGATGAGCGTCCGCTGCGGCACGTGGCCGAGCTGCCGTCGCGCGCCGGACAGCCGCATTCATGGCCGGCGTGGGCCGAGCCCGACGTCGTCCAGGCGTTCACCGACCGCGGCATCGCCTCGCCGTGGTCGCATCAGGTGCAGGCCGCGGAGTTCGCGCACGCCGGCCGCCACGTGGTGGTCAGCACCGGCACCGCGTCGGGAAAATCGCTGGCCTACCAACTCCCCGTCCTCAACGAGCTCGCGACGGACCCGCGGGCACGGGTGTTGTACCTGTCGCCCACCAAGGCGCTCGGTCACGACCAGTTGCGTACCGCGCACGCGTTGACCGCGGCCATTCCCCGCCTGCGCAACCCTAGTTTTTCGGTCGCGCCCACGGCCTACGACGGCGACACTCCCGCCGAAGTGCGCCGCTTCGCGCGCGAGCGGTCGCGTTGGCTGTTCTCCAATCCCGACATGATGCACCTGTCGATACTGCGCAACCATGCGCGCTGGGGTGTCTTGTTGCGCGGCCTTCGCTTCGTAATCGTGGACGAATGTCATTACTACCGAGGCGTTTTCGGCTCGAACGTGGCAATGGTGCTGCGCCGGCTGTTACGACTGTGCGCCCGTTATTCGGCAAGTCCGACGGTGATCTTCGCCAGTGCGACGACCGCTTCACCGGGCGCGACGGCTACCGAGCTGATCGGTCAGTCGGTCGAGGAGGTCGTCGACGACGGCTCGCCGCAGGGGGCGCGCACGGTGGCGTTGTGGGAGCCGGCGTTGCGCGCCGACCTGACCGGTGAGCACGGCGCTCCGGTGCGTCGGTCCGCGGGCGGGGAGGCGGCGCGGGTGATGGCCGACCTGATTGCGCAGGGAGCACAGACGCTGACGTTCGTGCGGTCGCGACGGGCCGCCGAGCTGACCGCGCTGGGCGCGCAGGCCCGGCTGGCCGACATCGCACCGGAGCTGACCGATAAGGTGGCGTCGTATCGGGCCGGCTATCTCTCCGAAGACCGCAACGCCTTGGAACATGCCCTGGCCGAGGGCCAATTACGCGGTCTGGCCAGTACGAATGCGCTGGAACTGGGAATCGACATCGCCGGACTCGACGCGGTGGTCCTGGCCGGCTTCCCCGGTACGGTCGCCTCCTTCTGGCAGCAGGCGGGCCGTTCGGGACGGCGTGGCCAGGGCGCTCTGGTCGTGTTGATCGCCCGCGACGACCCGCTGGACACGTATTTGGTGCACCACCCCGGCGCGCTGTTGGACAAACCGGTCGAGCGGGTGGTGATCGACCCTGCCAACCCCTACCTGCTCGGCCCCCAACTGCTGTGCGCCGCAACAGAACTACCCCTGGACGAGGCCGAAGTCCGGTCGTTGGGCGCGGAGCAGGTAACTGCGGCGCTCGTCGACGACGGGCTGCTGCGCCGCCGCAACGGCCGGTATTTTCCGGCGCCGGGCGTCGAACCGCATGCCGCGGTGGACATCAGGGGCTCGGCAGGCGGCGAGATCGTCATCGTCGAGGCGGACACCGGTCGGCTGCTGGGCAGCGTCGGCGCAGGTCAGGCCCCTGCCACGGTGCATCCCGGGGCGGTTTACCTGCACCGGGGCGAGAGCTACGTCGTCGATTCGCTCGATC
>Ga0335073_10014135_pt1 | contig 11193 bp, 8 predicted proteins | sample Lox_Sample_22_FD_207093 | JGI IMG/M metagenome (GOLD analysis project Ga0335073, IMG submission 207093) | Soil microbial communities from Loxahatchee National Wildlife Refuge, Florida, United States - Lox_Sample_2.2 | ecosystem: Environmental > Terrestrial > Soil > Wetlands | place: USA: Florida... | reverse complement strand
GATTTCTTTGCCATCCCCGCGCCAGCCTGGCGCTGTGTCAGAGAATCATCCCCTTAATTGCTCATACGCGCGAGGCCCGCGCGCAGTTGTATCGAGCCACTCCGTTTTGCTAGTTTGGCGTAAATGCCCCAGCCTATGCCCGAAGCACTCGGCAAAACCATCGAAACTCTTTACCGCTTCGAGTCGGGCAGGATTTTGGCGACGCTCGTGCGCCTCCTCGGAGATCTGGATCTCGCCGAAGAGGCGATGCATGAGGCCTTTGCCGCCGCTCTGGAGTCCTGGCCCCACACTGGTATTCCCGACAACCCGCGTCCATGGCTGATTTCAACGGGACGCTTCAAGGCCATCGACGGGATACGCCGGCGCGCGCGCTTCGATGGAGCACAGAGAGATCTTGTTGCCCACATGGAATCGCGCGTCCACGACGTTCCCCTCAGAGATGAAGAGGTCGAGGACGACCGCCTTCGTCTGATCTTCACCTGCTGCCATCCCGCTCTGCCCCCGGAAGCGCAGGTTGCGCTCACCCTGCGCGAAGTCTGCGGGCTGACCACCGAGGAGATTGCCCGGGCATTTCTCATTGCGCCGGCGACCCTCGCCCAACGCATCGTGCGCGCCAAAGCGAAGATTCGAGAGACGCCGATTCCTTATGAGGTGCCGACGCCGCAGGATTTGCCGGAGCGGCTGGACGCGGTGCTTCAGGTCGTCTATCTCGTCTTTAACGAGGGCTACTCGGCTGCGGCGGGAACCGAGGTAACACGCGCCGAGCTAACCGGCGAAGCGATTCGACTGGGACGGCTGCTGACCGAACTCCAGCCGGCGCCGGAAGCCGGTCACCCGGGGGAAATCATTGATCCGGAAATTTTGGGTCTGCTTGCCCTCATGTTGTTGCAGGAATCCCGCCGGGCCGCGAGAAGCTCGCCGGCCGGAGAGTTGATTTTGCTGGAAAAGCAAGACCGCTCGCTCTGGAATCGGGCGCAGATCGCTGAGGGAGTGGCGTTGCTGGAAAAAGCCCTGGGGCATCGTGGGAAATCCCATCGCTTCGGGCCTTATACCCTGCAGGCTGCGATTGCGGCGGTTCATGCCGAGGCGGAATCGTCCGCCGCGACCGACTGGCGGCAGATTGTGGCGCTTTACAACCAATTGTTAAGAATTCAGCCTTCACCAGTTGTGCATCTCAATCGTGCCGTGGCAATTGCCATGCGCGATGGTCCAGAGGCTGGCCTGGCGCAGATCGACGCGGTGTTGGAACATGGCGACTTGGCGAACTATTACCTGGCGCATTCAGCGCGCGCTGAGATGTACCGCAGGCTCGGCAGGACTACTGAGGCCCGTGCTTCGTATGAAAAGGCGCTGGCGCTGACCCAACAGGAACCGGAGCGGCAATTCCTGCAAGAGCGGATTCGGCAGTTGAAATAAGAAAACTCAAACGTCCTCGAACATGGGTCTCGTCCCTAAAACGTTTAGGACAAGACCCGAACATGGGCTTCAAGTCGCGTGCTGACTTGGGCGCTTAAAATTTGGGAGGAAGTCAGAATCCCCACCCGCCGCACAAAACGCGGAGGCTGGGGCAACCTCAGTTGAAATAAAAGATGAAGCAGCCGTCGATTTCTCGTCTCCCCAACGACTATAGGACAAAAGAACGATGAGCTGCGGCTACTGATCATAGAAGGCGATTGAACAGGAACCGAGTCATCGGAATCAAACCACAAAAAGCAAGGAGAAGCGCTCATGGCCCAGTTTTTGGTTGCAGGTTACCTTCCCGACGACTACGACCCGTCCGGTGAAAGCGAAGAGATGGTAGAGAAGATCCACGCGCTCAACCGCGAAATGATTGCCGCCGGCAAGAGGAAGTTCGCCTGCGGGATTGCCCCGGTCGGCAAGGCAAAGACGCTGCGGGCACAACCCAGTGGCAAGCTGCTCGTCACCGACGGGCCGTACACCGAGACCAAGGAGCACATGGGCGGCTTCTGGATACTGGAAGCCGCTGATATGGACGAGGCGCTGGCGTGGGCGCGTAAGGGCGCCATCGCCTGCCGCACGGCGATCGAGGTGCGCGAGCTGCTTTTCTTCCCGGCTCCGGAACAAGAACCCGGCGGAAGCACGTAAACAAGTTGCACACTGCAGGCTCGGAGCACGCGCCGTGGTGACGATAGCGGTTCAGAAGGCGCTGAAGGGCCATACTCGACGGCTCCCAGTAACCTGAAGTAAAAGAGCTCGCCTCTACTGTCGATTTCCCCCGTGCTCGACGACTATAAGGCAGAAGCAAGTCCAAATGCCGAGGAAATCATGTTGCTTAGAAAGCATGCAAGCATAGCCGCCGTGCTCGTCGGCCTGATGGCAGCGACCCTCACATGCGCCCAATCGAGCCAACAGCCACAATCGCCCAAATATCAAGATATGGCGCCTATCGACCAATACCTGATGGAAAAAAACGCTGAGATTCAATTGGCGCGAAGTGCCGCTCCCGATTCCATATCCCGCGACGCGACCATACTGGTTCTGGGACGGCAAGGCTACGAGACAGAGGTTGAAGGCAAGAATGGGTTTGTCTGCATGGTGGGAAGAAGTTGGATGGGTGCGTTCGACTGGCCTGAATTCTGGAACCCGAAGGTAAGAGCCGGGGATTGTCTCAACCCCCAGGCGGCACGTTCGATCGTGCCGATCGCTCTTCTGCGCAGCAGGATGGTGATGGCCGGTCGTTCCAAGGCGGAGATCGTATCGGCTCTCAAAACGGCGTTCGAGAAGAAACAACTGCCCGACCTCGAGAGCGGCGCGATGGACTACATGATGTCGAAATCGTCCTATCTGACCGACGCGGACGGCCACAACCTGCCCCATTTGATGTTCTATACCGCGCTTAAGGATGGTAAAGATTGGGGTTCTGGCGCGGCGGGTTCGCCGGTCATGTCGGCCCCGTATTGGTTCTTCTCGTCGCGGGACGAATCGCAAATGAAAGGGCTGCCACCGATTCTTGTGTTCTTAGTCGGGGTGGCGGATTGGTCCGACGGAACGCCAGTGGGCATGCATAATGACTGATCAAGGGACCATTCGCGAAAAGCCGGGGACAGATAAAACCAGGGACTGACGGAACATTCCCCAATTTTTGGACGAATGGAAATGGGTGAACATCACGTCTGCCAAAGGTTCTCAGAAAGGAGATGAAAAATGAGAAAGATCATGACCACCGCCCTGGTTTCGCTCGACGGCGTCATGCAGGGCCCGGGAGGCCCGGAAGAGGACACCAGCGATGGGTTCGATCTCGGGGGATGGAGCACGCAATTTCGCGCTCCTGAGTCTGGCGCCGCAATCATGAGCATGGTGGGCACCCTCGACAAACCCCACGACCTGCTGCTGGGGCGCAAGACCTACGACAATTTCGCACGCTTTTGGCCCTATGTTCCGGCAGGTAACCCCATCGGTCCGGTCTTCACAAAAGCGAACAAATACGTACTGACCGGTCGCTCGGGAAATTCAGTCCCGGCGAAACTCGATTGGGCCAACAGCCACAGGATGCGCAACCTGGATGATTTGCGGAAGGTTAAGGCGGGCGAAGGTCCGGACATTGTGCTGTGGGGCAGTTCAACCCTCTATCCGCAGTTGTTGGAAGCGAATCTCATCGACCGGCTTCAACTGCTCATCTGTCCGATCGTTCTTGGAAAAGGCAAAAGGATCTTTGACAGTGTCTGGGGCAGCATCTCGCACCCCATGAACCTGAAACTGGTCGGCAATGGCACATCTTCGACCGGCGTCATCATGGCGACTTACGAGCGCAAAGGCTAACCCGCAGTCTGGATGAAATTTGAAGGGGGGCAGGACAATCCAATGAGAAAGTTAATCTACGCAATCAACCTCACCATAGATGGCTGCTTCGACCACAGCAGCTTTACCCCTGATGAAGAAACATTTGATTTTTTTATAAACCTTGTACGCGATGCCGGCCTGCTTGCCTACGGGCGCATCACGTACCAGTTGATGGTTCCCTATTGGCCCGATATCTTGAAAAACCCTTCCCGCGAGACAAAGGCCGATGTCGATTTTGCCCAGGCATTCGACTCCGCCGAGAAAGTCGTTTTCTCAAAATCGCTAAAAAAGGTGGAAGACAGGAACTCGAGGATTGTTCGCACCAAGCCCGAGGATGAAATACGTAAATTGAAACAGGAAAAAGGCAAAAATATTTTGCTGGGTGGCGTAGCTCTTCCTTCGTACCTTATAAAGCTCGGCCTGGTCGACGAATATATTTTTGTCGTTGCGCCAGTCATTGCGGGAAAAGGAAAACGGCTGACGGATGGCGTCAGCCTGCCGGAGAAGTTGCGGTTAAAACTTGCCGAGTCAAAGATTTTTAAGTCAGGAACTGTTGCGCTTCATTACGTGAAACCGTGACGGGAATATGCGACGGCTGGGCTGTGGGTTCACTTTGCGTGGGGCGCTGAGATGCTCCGCGCCAGATCCCTCGCCCCGCTGGTGAGAACGCGGGGCCACCGCGATGACGCACCATTGGGAGTTTTGACGTGGCAGCTACGCATCCTTTCTTATGGAGATCTTTCGCTCTGCGTGAAAGGCGGCTGCGGCGCGCAGAGCCGCCCTGAGCCGGCCGGAGGGATGACGCCGCTGGGAAAAATTCAGACCGAACCGGACCAATTGCGAACGAATGAGGAGAGAAAATGAAATACATCTGTCTTGGTTACTACGACAAAGCCAAATTCGACGCCATGCCCGAGGCCGATCGACACGTCATGTTCGACTCATGCTTTGATTACGACGACCATCTTCGCGCCGACGGCCACTGGGCCGGTGGCGAAGCGCTTCAGGGTCCGGAAACCGCGTTGACCGTTTCCTGGAAGAACGGCAAAGTGGGGACCACCGACGGTCCCTACGCGGAGACCAAGGAACAGATTGGCGGCATACTCATCCTTGAGGCGCGGGACATGAATCACGCGCAACAGCTCATGGCGCAACATCCGGCCCTGAAATTCGGCAGCATTTTCGAGATTCGGCCGGTGGGCGACATGAGCGAAATCCGGCAGGCAAGCGAGCAGCGCCGGCGACAGACCACTGCGCGCTGAGGACGGCTTGACAGAAAAGGGATCGCCTTCGTGATCTCGTGAGATGGCTTCTAGACCGTTCCGGCCTTCTCTTCGTCCTTCATCTTCGACAACATCTGGTAGATGGTGGCGCGGCCAATGCCGAGGATTTCGGCCGCCCGCGTTTTTTGCCCACCCACGGCCTCGAGCACGCGGGCCACATGCCGTTTCTGCACTTCGTCGAGGGGCAAGAAGGTTTCGTCAGTGGCGAGATCGTACTGGAACGGCCCACGCAGGCTTTCGGGAAGATCATCGATGTCAATTAGATTGCCTTCCACCATCATGCAGGCATTGCCGATCACATTTTCCAGTTCGCGGATGTTGCCCGGCCAGGGATAGGCCGATATCCGCGTCTGCGCCCGGCGGGTGATGCCCGCAATCGACTTGTTGTACTCGGCAGCGAATTTCTCGATGAAGTACCTTTGCAACAGCGGCAAGTCTTCGCGCCGGCTCGCCAGACTGGGCAGCCTGATTTCCACCACTGCCAGCCGGTAGTAGAGATCCTCACGAAATTGGCCCTCGCTGACCATCGCTTTCAGGTCGCGATGGGTAGCGGCAATCACTCGAACATCGATATTGCGAAGACTGAGAGAACCGACTCTCTGCACCTGACGGTTCTGCAGAACCCGCAGCAACTTAGCCTGAGCCGCCGGGGAAAGCTCTCCGACCTCATCCAGGAAGATGGTCCCGCCATCCGCGTATTCGAACAACCCGGGTTTGTCCTGAGTTGCGCCAGTAAAGGCGCCGCGGACGTGGCCGAACAATTCGCTTTCCAGCAGATTTTCCACCAGGGCCGAGCAATTGCAGACCGCAAACCTCCCTCGAACCGGGCTGAGGCGGTGCAGGGCCTGGGCAACAAGTTCCTTTCCCGTCCCAGTTGCGCCGGTCACCAGCACGGTTCTGAAGTGGGGGGCAACCCGCCGGATGCGGGCAAAGACCTCGAGCATCACGGGGCTGCGGCCCACCATGCCTTCGAAGGTACAGGCGTCCACCAGTTCACGATCGAGGCGCAGAGTGTGCCGGCGGGTTTCGGCATCCGCGAGGAAGCCCTCAATCCGGCGGCGCAGCTTTTCCCCGTCGATGGGCGCGCTCCAGTAGTCGGAAGCGCCTTTTTGGATGGCCTCGACAGCCAGATCGGGAGAATAATCGCTCGTAACCAGAATCACGTCGGTTCCCGGATCAAGCGCCAGAATCCGTTCCAATAGCTGCGTGTGGTTCATTCCGGCCATGGCCAGGTTCAGCAGCACAATCCGGGGCCGGACTCTCTGAAACATTTCGAAGCCGGTTTCGGGGTCTTCCGCACTCAGGATCTCTACCGGATATTGAGCCAGAGAAGCACGAATGAGTTGAAGGTTCTCGGAACAGTCGTCGATGGCGAGCAGCGCGAGGCGTCTGCCTTCGCTCATGCGACACTCTCCCAGGAGATTCGAATTTGCCAGGCAGGAGGGATTAGGGAACGTCGGCAAAAACTCGCACACGATGAGCTAAAGTGCGAAAGAAGACAAACCACCGGGAGGGGATCACCTCCATTACTCGACATCACTACTTTCCTTCCCCGCCCTACCAGAGCCAGAGCGCGCCATCCGCGGAAAGCCGATCCGACTCGTACACGTTCCAGTGAACCTGGAGACAACCCGCACAACAATCAGCCCTAAAACGACACTTATATCTCGCTTATCGCAAAAAGGCCGGGTTGTGTCAAGGAGGAATGTCCCGTTTGAGGTGCCGGGAAGTGACTGAAGTTATTCATGCTCATCTCTCGGAAGGCGAATGGGCAGCCCGGATGCAAGCGCGCCAGCCTCGTCTAATAACCAGACAGAATCCAGAAACTGAACAGTCTTTTCTCGGCGGGTACCATAGCGCTCGCCTCATCCCTCCTTGCAAGTACAAGCCAATGCTGAGGTTATGGTCCGCCTGCTTTTGCCAAAGATGTTTGGCACGAGCCCTGCACCTCAGGTTCTGTTCCAGGCAGCCTTCCCTCACTGGATTCCCGAACAGAAGGACTTATATGCGATTCAAGATTCTTGCTGGGGTTCTTGCGGTCCTGGTTGTTAGTGCACCGTTGGCAGCGCAGCAAGCGAGCGCAGCAAAGACTCTGCCGCCGCTCCAGCGCAACTCAAACTACGGGCAATTACCGCTCACGTTCGAGGTAAATCAGGGCCAAACTGCGAGTCAGGTCAAGTTTCTATCCCGGGGCAAAGGATATAGCGCGTTTTTGACCGCCGGTGGCATGGTTCTTGGTCTGCGCCCGTCGACCTCCTACGCCTTGCCGAGCCCTGGGAAGAATGGTGGGGGAGTTCAACAGCCACTTGGCGCGACACTGCAGTTCCAGTTAACAGGAGCCAATCTCGACGCCGCGGTTGTAGGGGAAGATCCCCAGCCAGGAAGGGTCAATTACTTTCTCGGAAATAATCCGGCGAAGTGGCGCACGAATGTTCCTACTTATGCCCAGGTTCGCTACAAGAACATTTATCCCGGAATTGATCTGATTTACTACGGCAATCATCAGCAACTGGAGTATGACTTCTCTTTAGCCCCGGGAGCCGATCCAGGCAAAATTCAATTTCACATTCAGGGCGCCAGTCAAGTTTCACTGGACGCTGCAGGCAACCTGGTTCTGGACGTAAAAGGTGGCCAACTCCACTTCCAAAGCCCGGTCGTTTATCAGCAATCGAACGGGCAGCGCGTTCCAGTGAAGGGCCAATATGTAGTGAGAGACTCTTCCCACGTTGCTTTTCAAGTTGCGGACTACGACTCGAGCAAACCACTGGTGATCGATCCGGTGCTGGAGTACTCGACCTATCTTGGCGGCAGCGGCACGGACCAACTCACCGGCATTGCGGTGGACGCAACGGGAAACGTTTATCTGGCGGGGTATACCGACTCAGCAGATTTCCCGCTGGCTACGCTGGGCTCGCTCCCCAGCGGCGCCAACCATGTGTTTGTGGCCAAACTCGACGCCAGCGGATCGAATCTGGTCTATGCCGACTACATCGGCGGCAGCAGCCAGGATTATGGCATCGCGCTGGTGCTGGACGCCTCGAACAATGTTTACGTGACCGGCAGCACGCAATCGAGTGATTTTCCCGTCGTGAACGCTTATCAGGCTTCGCAGCCCGGGCCTTACAGTGGGTTCGTGACCAAGGTCTCGGCCGACGGATCGTCCCTGCTGTATTCGACCTACCTCGGCGGCAATACCTTCGATCAGCCTACCAGCGTTGCCATCGATAGTTTGAACGAAGTCCACGTGGCGGGCTACACCTTGTCGCAAAACTTTCCCGTGGCCAATGCTTACCAGAGCAGCGCGTCGGCCAATGAGGATGGCCTTTACGGCGAGTACGGCTTCCTGACAAAGTTGAGCGCGAACGGAGGGTCGCTGGTTTACTCGACCTATGTGGCCGGCAACTCAAACGTCGTGCAGGATTGTGGCTCGCCTTGCTGGCCTGCCCCCTACAACGTGGTGAGCACGGTCGCCGTGGATGCCAACGGAAACGCCTACGTCAGCGGAACGACCAACACCTACAACTTTCCCGCGACCACGGGCGCATATCTCACGACGAACTCGACCCAGCAGGATGCCACTGTGGGCTTTGTAAGCAAATTCGACAGCACAGGGAGCCTCGATTACTCCACCTACCTTTACGGATCGAGCGGCGCTCCCGTGGGAATCAGCGCCATCGCCGTCGATGGTTCTGGCTCAGCCTTCATCACGGGCACAGTCGCCAGCGACGGCACATTCCCCGTCACCTCTACTAGCATTTGCGACCCCGGCACGGATGGTTTTGCCTGCAGTTATGCCTTCGTGACCAAGTTCGATTCTGCCGGCGCGACCTTGCTCTACTCAACCTTTCTCGGCCCGAACAATTATTCCAGCCCGCAATCGCTGGCGCTGGACTCCAGCGGCGATGCCTGGGTGCTGGCCTCGACCTCGAGCGGCCTGCTTGAGACCAACAACGCCATCGAGTCCTACAGCAGCGGCGCCGACTTGCAACTGGTCGAGATCGACCCGGCGGCGACGACGCAATTGTTCTCCACCTACCTTGGCGGCAGCGGAGATGACAACCCGAGCGGTATCGCGCTCGACTCCACGGGCAATATCTACGTTGCTGGAACTACCGATTCGTCCGATCTTCCGCTGACTGAGGGAGCCTTCCAGACCGTGCTCGGCGGCGGCAGCGATGCTTTCGTCATGAAGATCGGAGCGGCCTCGGCTCCATCCGTGTCGGTAAGTCCCGCCGCTTTGCAGTTTGCTCCACTGCCGTTGGGTTCTACCAGCCAGGCGCAGACCGTTCTGCTGCGCAACATGGGCAGCGCATCTCTCTCAATTTCCTCCATCGCCACCACCGGCGACTTCGCGGAAACGAATACCTGCGATACGAGTGTGCCCTCGGCAGCCAGCTGCACCCTTTCCGTGACCTTTACCCCAACCGCGGCCGGTTCCCGCTCCGGTTCCATCGTCATTCAGGACAATGCCAGCGGCGCTCCGCACTCCATTCCGTTGAATGGCGTGGGTGCTGCGGCCAACGTCATGTTGAGTCCAGGCAGCCTTACGTTCTCGAGTGAGGCGGTGGGCGCCTCCAGTGCGTCCCAGCCCGTCACCCTGACCAACTCGGGGAACGCTTCGTTGAACATTAGCAATGTGCAAGTCACGGGTGACTTCAGCCAAACCAATAATTGTCCCGGTACGCTGAACCAGGGATCCAGCTGCACGATCAACGTCGTATTCACGCCGACGGCAACAGGAAGCCGCAGCGGCAACCTCACGGTGACTGACGACGCTCAGGGCAGCCCGCAGAGCATGACCCTGAGCGGTACGGGAGCGGACTTCAGCCTGGCCAGTTCTACCAGCCAGCAGACAGTGCAGCCCGGGGGCTCGGGCACCTACGCTCTGACCGTCGACCCGGTCGGCGGATCGTTCACCCAGGCCGTGAGCCTGAGCTGCAGCGGATTGCCGGCGAACACCACTTGCAGCTTTTCGCCGGGCACGGTGACTCCGGGTGCGAACAACACGCCTGATTCGCTCACCATTACCGCATCGGCCTCCGCTGCGCTGGCCTATCCGAATCTGCCGGGCCGTCATCATCCCATCTACGCAGTCCTGCTTCAGCTTCAGGGTCTGGGAATTTTCGGGATCGTGGTGGCAGGCTCCCGGAAACGTTCGCAACGTTCCAACCGGCTGGTGTTCTTCGCGGTGTTGTCGCTGTTGATCTTCGGGACCCTCTTTCTGTCTGGCTGCGCCGGCGGCACAGGAATCGCACCGCAAAATCAGCAGGGGAACACTTCCCATAGCTATACGATCACTGTCACGGGCACGTCCGGCACTCTGCAACACTCGGTGCCTGTGAGTTTAACCATCCAGTAAGGCTCGCGCCGGCCTGGGCGAATGTTTGCAAGGCTCAGACCGGCGCGCTTCGCTCACCTTCGCGGCGGTAGGCCGTCTACCGGAACATCACAGCGATTCGCGCGGAAGTGTGCTCGGGCCGATCCCCATCAGCGTGAATCTGCTGTCTGACTTTCTGCGAAGGAGCTTCCCATGCCCAGGTTCTTGCTGCCCCGATTCCGTTCGCTCGTACTCTTGTCAGCGCTGTTTTCCATCGCCAGCTTCGGCCATGCCCAGACGGCCACGAGCGAGACGCTGATGCTTAACCTTCCCCGGCAAAGCCAGCACGCTGTGGTCACGCAGCGCATCGGCATCACCGACATCACCGTGAATTATCATCGGCCACTGGTGAATGGCCGGCGAATCTGGGGCAAAGTAGTGCCTTATGGACAAGTGTGGCGTGCCGGAGCCAACGAGAACACCACGATCACCTTCACCGATCCAGTCAGCGTCGAAGGGCAGCCGCTCGACAAGGGCATCTACGGCCTGCACATGATTCCGGGTGAAAGTCAGTGGATCGTGATCTTCTCGAAGAATTCCACGTCCTGGGGAAGTTTTTCCTACAAGCAGGAGGAAGACGCGTTGCGGGTCACCGTGAAGCCGCAAGCCGCGGAATTTCACAATGCGCTGGCTTATGATTTTGATGAGGTCACGCCGGATTCCACCGTGGTCACGCTGCGCTGGGAAAAGATCGCAGTGCCCTTCAAAGTTGCCGTCAATGTCAATGCCATC
>Ga0335073_10014134_pt1 | contig 11194 bp, 14 predicted proteins | sample Lox_Sample_22_FD_207093 | JGI IMG/M metagenome (GOLD analysis project Ga0335073, IMG submission 207093) | Soil microbial communities from Loxahatchee National Wildlife Refuge, Florida, United States - Lox_Sample_2.2 | ecosystem: Environmental > Terrestrial > Soil > Wetlands | place: USA... | reverse complement strand
GAGATCATCTGCGCGTTCGCCTGGAAGGCGCGCTGGGCGGTGATCATGTCGACCAGCTGCGAGGTGATGTCGACGTTCGAGTCCTCGAGGGCGCCGGACTGGAGGGTGCCGAAGCCGCTGCCGCCCGCCACGCCTTCCACAGGCGCACCGGAGGCATAGCTCTGCGTCCACTGGGTATTGCCGATCTGCTGCAGGCCCTGCGGGTCGGCGAAATTCGCCAGCGCCAGCTGCCCGAGAGTCGTCGACTGGCCGTTGGTGAAGTTGGCCTGCACGACGCCCGTGGAGCTGATGTTGATTCCGGTCAGACTACCGGTCGTGTATCCGTTCTGCGAGAGGGAGTTGACACCGAAGCTGTCGCCGTACTGGGTCGAGCCGCTGAAGTTGAACGTCATGTTCATCGCCGCCGCGCCCGTGGCCGGTGTGTAGCCGTCGAAATCGAGCTGACCGCTGGTCGGCGAGGTCAATGTGCCGGCATCCGAGAAGGTGAGGGTCTGGGCCGCGCCGACCGCCGTGCCGTCCACATAGAGCTGGGCGTTCCACGTATTGGCGGGCCCGGAGGTCGGTCCCTTGATGAAGTAGAGCTGCGCGGTATGCGCGGCGCCGAGGGAATCGTATACGGTGAGTGAGGTGCTGTCGGTGTAGCTGTTCGCGTCCGACGGGCTGAATGTCGTGTCGGTCGGCGGGCTGGCGTTCGACGGCAGGTTGAGATTGATGGTGGCCGTCGTCGTCGCCTGCGGCTGGCTTTCGGCGGTCGTGAGCTGCATGTCCGAGAGCTGGCCGGTGTTGAAGCCGCCGGTCGACAGGGGCCCATAACCCTGCACGAGGTCGCCCGAGCTGTCGACCAGGTAGCCGTCCTGGTTGACCTGGAAGGCGCCGTTGCGGGTGTAGGAAGTGGAGCCGTTGTTGCTCAGGATGAAGAAGCCGTTACCGCTCAGGGCGAGGTCGAGGTTGTTCGACGTCGTCGTGATGTTTCCCTGGGCGAACTGCTGGGCGACGTCGGCGACCGCGACGCCGTTGCCGGTGGCCGTCGATGCGACCCCCTGCTGCGTCTGGGCGTAGACATCGGCGAACTGCGTCTCCGACTCCTTGAATCCGGTGGTGTCGACGTTCGCGATGTTGTTCGAGATGGCGTTGAGGTCGGTATTGGCGGCGTCGACGCCGGACAGGGCAATATCAAATGACATTGATGCGGTCTCCTTACTTGACCGAGACGACCGAGCTCAGGGGTACGGAGCCGGAGTCAGTGTTGACAGAGAGGGTCTGGGAGCTGGGATCCACCGAGATGCTCTGCACCGTGCTTGCGAACATGGGCGTGAGCGTCGTCGACGTGCCGCCTCCGGCGGCCGTGACGTTGAACGTATAGATGCCGGTGGGCGCGGGGGCGCCGGAGGTGGTGAGGCCGTTCCAGCTGAAGGTGGCGTCGCCGCCGCCGGACGGCGGAGTTACGGAGAAGTTCGACACGACGTTGCCGTTCGCGTCCGCAACCTGCACCTGCACGCTGGTGGCCGTCGAAGGGACGGCCAGCATGCCGGTGACGGAGCCTCCCGTGGTCAGACTGGCGGAATCCGTCGAAGCGATGACCTGCTGACCGATGAGGCTGGTGCCGCTCGCGACCTGGGAGGCGAGCATGGAGTTCGTGAGGTTGCTCATCGAGGTCTGCATGCTGTCCATGCCGCTGACTTCGCTGAAGCTGGCGAGCTGGTTGACGAACGCGGTTGGGTCGCTGGGCTGCGTCGGATCCTGGTCCTGCATCTGCGCGACCAGCAGCGACAGAAAGTCGCTTTCACTCAGCTGCGGTCCCGCGACCCCGGTGGCCTCGGAGGCCGCCAGGCTCGAGGCGGTATTGGCCGCGGCTGTCTGGGTTTCCTGAGAGTAGGCGCCGATTGAATTGACGGACGACATGGATATTGATCCTGGCTGTTGCGGTGACTCAGCTCTGTCCGAGCTTGAGGGTGTCCAGCATCAGCTGCTTGGACGTGTTGAGGACGTCCGCGTCGTTCTGGTACGAGCGGGACGCGGAGATCATGTCGGCCATCTGCTCCACGGTATTGACGTTCGAGGAATAGACGTAGCCGTTGGCATCGGCGAGCGGATTGCCCGGGTCGTAGCTCGCAGTGCCGGGGGTCGTGCTCTGGACGATGCCGTCCACCTTGACGGAGGCGTCGGCGGCCCCGGTGGGGCCGGTACCGGCGAGCGCGTCCTGCACCGCCTGAAAGACCGGATAGCGCGCTTTGTAGGCGGTCTGCGGGCTGTTGCTGACGCTGTCGGCGTTCGCCAGGTTGCTCGCCACGGTATTGAGGCGGACCGACTCGGCCGACATGCCGGAGCCGGCGATATCGAAGATATTGGTGATTGCCATGAGTGGACCTGCTAGTCGCTGATCACGGTGTTGAGATTGCTGAAGTCGCTCTCGATGAAGGTGAGGGCGGCCTCGTAGCGCACGTTGTTCTCCGCGAATGCGCTCTCTTCCATCTGCGAGTCGACGGTGTTGCCGTCGAGAGACGGGGCGAGGGGCACGCGGTATTTCAGGAATTGCTCGGTCGACAGGCCGCCTTGCGACGAGCTCGCGCCGAGGTCGTCCGGGCTCGTGATCCGCGGCTGCAGGGAGCCGCCGCCGGCGGGGCCGGACGCTCCCTGGCCTTCGCCGCCCTGGCCGGCGGCCGAAAGCGCCGCGCGGAAGTCGATGTCCTTGGCGAGATAACCCGGGGTGTCGGCGTTGGCGATGTTCGCCGCCAGCACGTCGGCACGCTGCGAGTAAACCTCGAGGGCATCGGGCTGGATGCCGAGATAGGAATCGAGGTTGAACGACATGTCGGATTTCCGGCGGTCAGGAAGTCTGCCGGACAACGAGCAAGACGCATGCCAATCGGCTGTCGCTGCGGCTGGAGGGCCGCGGCGCTGGGCAGGGGCTGCCGGAGTGTGAGTTGGTTCACACTTGGGCGGCAACAGGTCGCCGCTGGCGGGCGAGGCGGTGCCATGGATGGCGGGTGCGCGCGCTTCCTCTCATCGGCACGCCGAACTCCTACTTGAGTCTCTCACGACGTGACAGTCGCTGGCGCGGCGCTTGCAAGCGTATCCGCGCATGAATGAGCTTGCGTCGAAAATCCGTCGCCGCCGCGCGCACCGCGCCGCGGGCGCGTTGTTGTGCGGCGGCCTGTGGGCCGCGGCGGCCGCCGGCGCAGGAACCGCCATCCAGCCGCTGGACTCCATCAGGAACGCGGCGCAGGACTTCGTGCGCTCACAGATGCCCCCCGGGCAGAGCGGCATCGTGATAACGGTGTCCCGGCTCGATCCGCGCCTGCGCCTCGCCCCCTGTGGCGGACGACTCGAGGCCTCTCTTCTCTCCGGCATGCGCCTGCAGTCGCAGGCGTCGGTTGCCGTCGGCTGTCATCGGGGAGCCAATTGGACGATCTACGTGCCGGTGAGCGTGCAATCGCGGGTCCGGGTTTGGGCCTTGCGCACGCCTGAGATCCAGGGCGCTCGGCTCACCACCGGGGATGTCGCGCCCGAGGTGCGCCTGGTGGGCGGAATGCCGGTCGGATACCTGACCGATCCCACCCAACTCGCTCGCGCTACACTGCGTCATTCCCTGCCCGCGGGGGCCGTTCTCACGGCCGACGACCTGCTGCCCGATTTCATGGTGCGCCAGGGCGAGCAGGTGACGATGGTCGCCGCCGTTGGTGGCATCGAGGTCCGCGCCGCCGGACTCGCCCTGCAGAACGGGCGCCAGGGGGCACTGATCCGGGTGCAGAACGCCACCTCTTCCAAAGTGGTTCAGGGAGTCGTCGAGAGCGATCGTGTCGTCGATGTCACGCCCTAAAGTATTCCACCCTGCGGCCGATACCCGGCTGAAGGACCTCGTGGAGATCCGATATGCCTACTAAAATCAGCGGTTTGAGTGGAAGCCTAGGGGCTTCCGCCCTCGATGCGGGCCGTCCGGCCGCGAATGCCCGTGACGCTACGACGGGTGGCGGCTCGTCCACGCCCGATGGCTCGTCCTCGGGCGCCAGCGATGTGCATATCACGGACTCCGCCAGCCAGTTGGCGACTCTCGAGCAAACCCTGCGCAGTCTGCCGGCGGTGGACAGCGCGCGCGTATCGCAGCTCCAGACAGCCATCGAGCAGGGTACGTATACCGTGCAGCCGCAGCTCGTCGCGGACCAGCTCATCCAGCTCGAGCAGTCGCTCGGCGAGCTTCCCGGAGGCTAAGGCGTGGATCCGGGCGTCTGCCGCGAGCATCTGACGACATTGTTGCGTGAGGAGACCGCGCTGCTCGCCGAGCTCGAAGAGCTCCTGCAGCGTGAGTCCGGAATTCTCGAGACCTCCGACATCCAGGCCCTGGAGGCGACGACCCGCGCCCGGCAGGAGCGGGTGGGTGCGCTCGCCCGAATCGAGGAGCAGCGCCGCTCCCTGTGCGCGCTGCATGGCTTCACCGCGGATCGCGCCGGCCTGGAAGGTCTGATGGCGTGGTGCGACATCGAGGGTACGCTCCTGCCGCGTCTGCGCGAATGCGCCGAGCGAGCGGTGCGCTGCCGCGATCTCAACGATCGCAACGGCATCGTCGTCGGGGCGAAGCTGAAGCGCGTCGAAGGAATGCTCGGGGCGTTGACCGGGCGGCCTACGCGGTTCGAAACCTATGGTCCGCGCGGCTATGGCAACAAGCCCGGCGGCCGTCCGGGTAGAGTGCTCGGCGCGGCATAACTCAGGTGCCACTGGCCGTCATGGCGGCCGAGCTCATCCCAACGCTTCTCTGAGCGTTTCGACTTCCAGTGCGGATTCCGAGAGGAACCGCTCGCAGGCGTCTTTGTCGAGCCGCAGGCGCTGAAGTGGCTTGGCACATTCCACCTGAGCGGCGAGGGCGGTCGCGTCGCCGTTGAGGTCCGTCAACAGCGTTCCGACTACCAGCACATCCGTCAGGGCAGGCGTGCCGCGGGCGTCGCGCTCGAGGCTCTCCGACTCGTGCACTGCCTGCACGATCTCATCCGCGATGCCCCAGTTCTCGAGCAGCGCCGCGGCGATGCTGAGATGCCAGTCCTGCTCGATGGCCTGGTAGGCGGTCGCATCGCAGAAGAGGGAGCGATGACGGCTGGCCCGAGTCAGGATGTAGAGGCGGCCGATGCCCTGCAGCAGACCTGCGAGAAGGGCCGTGTCCGGATTGACGTTCGTCAGGCGGCGGGCGACGACGCAGCAGAGACTGGCTACCTGCACGCTGCGGCGCCAGAGTACGCCGAGCTGCATCTCCAGGCCGCGCAGCGCAGGGGCGTCGCGCAGCTGCTGGATGGCGAAAGCGATGGTCGCCGTGCGCACCGTGTCAACGCCTACGCGGGTGACTGCAGCGCGCAGGTCGGTGACGGCCGCGCCGCCAGGGTTCAGGGCCGCGGAGTTCGCCATGCGAATGAGCTGGGTGGCCAGCACCGGGTCGCTGCCGATGACTCGTACGATCTTGGTGGCGTCCGCTTTCTCGTCACTCAGCACGCGCTGCACGCGCATGACGATGTGCGGGAATCCGGGCAGCTCCACCTTGCCGCCGGAAAGCTCCGCGGCGAGAGCCTGCACGAAGGTGAAGGCGACGTCCTGCTCGGCACCTTCCTGGCCGGTGTGGGCGCCGGGAGAAGGGGGGGTACGCTGGGCCTGCATGATGGTTGCGCGCTCGGGCGGCTCAGACGCCGAGCGCCTGACGCAGGGCCTCGATCTCGCTCTCCGATTCGTCGATCAGCTTCTCGTAGCTCGCGCGGTCGATGTGCATCCTCTTGCAGGCAGCGACATCGTGCATGTTGAGCTCCAGGCTGTCGGGGTGTTCCTTGAAGGCCGCGAGCAGGTAGCCGACGGTCAACACATCGGTGAGGTCCGGGGCACCGTCGTGGTCACGCGAGAAGTCCTCGTATTCGCTGACGGCCGCGATGATCTCCTCGGCCATGTCCCAGTTCTCGAGCAGCGCCTTGGCAACAGGCGCGTGCCAGTCGCGCACGATGGCGTTGTACGCGGCCTGGTTCGCGAACAGCGCGGGGTGTCTGCTCGAGCGCGTGAGAATGTAGAGCCTGCCGATGCCGTGCAGCAGCCCTGCGAGCATGGCGGTGTCCGGATTGACGCGGGTGAAGCGGCGCGCCACGGCATGCGACATCGCCGCGACGGCGGCACTGCGCTGCCAGAGCTCATCGAGCGGCTCCTCCAGCCCCTTCAGCGAGTCGACCTTCTTCAGCTGCGACATCGCGAATGCGATGGCGGCGCTGCGCACCATGTTGAAGCCCATGCGGGCGATGGCGCTGCGCAGCTCGGTGATCGGCTTGCCGGTGAAATTGATGGCCGCGGAATTGGCGATCTGCATGAGGCGGGCGGCGAGCGCGGGCTCCGAGCCCACCACGCGTACCACCTTCTCCTGGGAGACTTCCTCGTCGGCGAGCACCCGGCGCACGCGCAGGGCGATGTCCGGAAAGCTGGGCAGGTCGACCTTGCCCTTGGACAGCTCGGCCGCCAGCGCCTGCACGAAGGCGAAGGCCTCGGGATCACCGACGCCCTGGGAATTCTCTGCAGCGGAGCTCGTCATTACATCGCCCTCTTCCTGTGGTATCGGCGGATCGTGCCCGCAATTGAGACCTGCGTCGTCATATTGGTTCACGGATCGTCGGCGCCGCCGAGCACCTTCGTCTCACGTGTGATGTCCATCGCGTCGGCCAGCGCGAGCACCTTGGCCGCCACACCCTCCAGGCCGACGATGTGCTCGGCCGCGCCGAGCGCGACGGCCTCTCCCGGCATGCCCCAGACGACGCTGGATGCCTCATCCTGGGCAATCGTGTGGCTGCCGCTGTCGAGCATCTCCCTGAGTCCGCGCGAGCCGTCCTTGCCCATCCCGGTGAGGAGCACACCGATGGCATTGCGGCCCGCGTTCTGCGCGACCGAGCGGAACAAAACATCGACCGACGGTTTGTGTCGGTTCACCGGCACGCCGTCATCCAGGCGGCAGACATAGCGGGTGCCATCGCGCTCCAGCATCAGATGGCGATCGCCGGGGGCGATGTACGCATGGCCCGGCAGCAGCTGCTGCCCGTCCTGCGCCTCGCAAACCGACACCGGACAGCAATCGTTCAGGCGCCGCGCGAACGGCGTGCTGAAGGCCTTGGGGATGTGCTGTGCGATGACGACGCCGGGCGAATCCGGCGGCAGCCGCATGAGCACTTCCTTGATCGCCTCCGTGCCGCCGGTGGAGGCCCCGATCGCAATGACACGCTCGGTCGTACGCAGCGGCCGCGTGCGCGGCGGCGCCTTCGGCAGCACGGCATCGGCGCTGTGGGACGGCCCGACCGCGCCCGGCGCACGCGGGTGTCGCGGATCGAGCGCTCGCACGCTGGCGCGGGCGGCAATGCGGACCTTCTCGACGAGCTCGTCGGCGTAGTCCTTCAGTGTCGCGGCGAGATCGATCTTGGGCTTGGAGAGGTAGTCGACCGCGCCGAGCGCCAGCGCATCGAGCGTCACGTCGGCGCCGCGCTCGGTGAGCGAGGAGACCATCACTACCGGCATCGGCCGCAGGCGCATGAGGTTGCGCAGAAAGGTGATGCCGTCCATCTTCGGCATCTCGACGTCCAGCGTGAGCACGTCCGGGTTGAGCAACTTGATCTTCTCGCGCGCGACATGCGCGTCGGCCGCGACTCCGACGACCTCGATGCCCGCGGCCGCGTTGAGGATGTCTGTCAGGAGACTGCGTACCAGCGCCGAGTCGTCCACGATGAGCACGCGGATCGGACGCTTCGCAGCGGCGGCGGCCTTGGATTGCGCCGTGGGAATCATGCTCCTGACTCTTGATCGAAGAGCTCGACGTCGCCGCCGGCGGCCTGCCGGCCGAGGCTGGCGAGATAGAGCTGCTCGTGATGACTGATGATCCGGTTCTCGACCGGGCGCAGCTTGCGCAGGCGCGCACGGCCGCTCGCCGGGAAGTAGACGACCTTGCGCGGCTGGGTGCCACCGAGATCCTCGGCCGCGACCCGATAGCCTTCCAGGGACATGTAGTTGCGGATGAAGTCGACGTTGCGGCCACCGACGTCCGTCATGGCGGCGAGGATGCGGCCGCCGCCGAAGAGCTTGATCTCCAGGCGCTCGCGCGCCGCGCCGAGCTTGAGGAGGTCGTTGATCAGGCTTTCCATGGCGTAGGAGCCATAGCGTGTGGCGAGGCCGACCGCCGGATCGAGCCAGTCGTTCGGGCCCACGGCGGCATCCTCCGGCAACATGAAGTGATTCATGCCGCCGAGGCCGCGCACCGGATCGCGCACACAGGCGGACACACACGAGCCGAGCACGGTGGAGATCGCCTCGTCGCTGCGGCTCACGTAGTACTCGCCCGGGAGGATCTTGACCATCCAGCAGGCGTTCTCGCGATCCCAGAAGCGCTGGAAGTGCTCGAAGCCGCGCAGCAGCGGCGGCAGCTCGCCGCCCACGTCGACTGCGACGTCAGCTGCCGGCTCGGCGTCAGACGCGCCGGTGAATGGTTCTTCCGATGAGGGCATAGCTGTCGCAGACCTTGAAGAGACTTTCGGAATGTCCGAGGAAGAGCAGGTCACCGGGCCGCTGCAGCCGCGCAACGCGCGCGAACAGCTCCCGTTGGGTCTCCTTGTCAAAATAGATCACCACGTTGCGGCAGAAAATCGCATCCAGCGGCCCTTTCATCGGTAGCGCATGGATGAGATTGAGCTGCTTGAAGGTGACCAGTGCCGCGACTTCGGGCGCGACCTGGCCGTAGATGCCGCCCGCTTCCCGGCGCTCGATGAAGAAGCGCTGCATGCGCTCGGGTGAGACCGTGCTCATCCGCTCGGGGGGATAGATGCCGCGGCGCGCACGCGCGAGGACTTCCGAGTCGAGGTCGGTGGCGAGAATCCGCACGTCCCAGTTGGCAGGGTCGGGCAGTGCCTCGAGCACCGTCATGGCGATGGAGTAGGGCTCCTCGCCCGTGGAGCAGCCCGCCGACCAGATGCGCACCCGCCGCCGGCCGCGCGGATCGGCGATCAGCGGCGTGAGGACGTGCTCGCGCAGGTAGTGGAAGTGGTGCGGCTCGCGAAAGAAGGAAGTCAGGTTGGTCGTGATGGCGTTGCAGAGCTCGGCCAGCTCCTGCACGTTTCCGGTCAGCTGTTCGCGATACTCGGCGAAAGTGCGCAGCTGCAGCGCGCGCAGGCGGCGCGTCAGCCGGCCATAAACCAGCTCCCGCTTCTGCTCCGAGAGGTGGATGCCGGTGAGCGACTTGACGAGCGCGCGCAGCGCCTGGAAGTCCTCCTCGCCGAAGGCGAACTCCCGCATCCGCATGGTGGTGGTGGCGCCGGTGTCGCGCGCCGGGTTGGTTTGGGCGGGCGTGGTCAAAAGAGCTCCACGCTGCCCTCGCTGGCGTGGAGGGAAGGCACGTGACTGTGACCGTCCGCATCCGGCATCAGCAGGTTGAAGAGAATGCGGTGCGACTCGGAGGTGAAGCGGGCGCGCAGATTCTCCATCAGCACCGGCCAGCTCTGCCGGGCGCCCGCAGCGGAGTCGCCGGACCCGCCGGCCGCCACCGCGGCCAGGAGATCGCGCACCTGCGAGAGTTGCTGCACCATCCGGTCGTGAAACTGCAGGCATTCGACGCACACGCCGAGATCGGCTGCCGCGGGCGGGGTGCCGGCGGACAGTGCTGCGCTGACGCGCGACAGCGCCTCGCCGAGCGCCCCGACGGGCCGTTGCGACTCACTGAGCGCGAGCTCGATCAGCGCCGCGGCGGTAGCCGCCGCGCACGCCAGGTCGTACGCGGAATTGGCGGGGCTCCCGGCGCGCGAGCCCCGTGCCGGCAGTGACACTTGCTCCTCAGCCGTGCTTCGATTTGAAGGTTTTGACCTGCTCGTTGAACTCGTCGGCGACATGGGTGAGCTGTTCGACGGCCGAGTTGTGCAGCGCCGTCTGGTCGCTGGGGCTCAACTGATTCTGACGGGTCTCGAAGTCGAGACACTTGAGATACGTCTGCACGTCGTTGTTGTACTGCTTGATGGTCTCCATGGCCGTGACCATTTCCTGCTGGCTGGCCGTGCTGCCGTCGGGAATCTTGCTCGGCGCCGGCGGCAGCCTGCATTGGTCGGCGTGGGCCTGGAGGCTCACGACGCAGGCGGCCGAGAGAGCGGCCAGAGCCAGGATTCGCTGCGGGGACTTCATGGGTATGTTCCTCATCTTCGAAATAATGAATCGGAGAATCAGCCGAGCACCTTGGCGATGGTCGCGAGCAGCCTCTCGGGGTTGAAGGGCTTGACCAGCCAGCCGGTGGCGCCGGCGGCCTTGCCCTGCTGCTTGCGCTCCAGCGTCGCTTCCGTGGTGAGCACGAGCAGCGGCACGTAACGGTAGTTGGCGCGGCTGCGCAGCTCGCGCACCAGCGTGATGCCGTCCATCTTCGGCATGTTGACGTCGGTGATGACGAGATCGAACTTATGTCGCTCGGCGATCGCGAGCGCTTCGGCGCCGTCGGCGGCCTGCTGCACGTCATGGCCGGCGCCCGTGAGGGTGATGCCCACCATCTGGCGCATCGCCGCCGAGTCGTCTACTGCGAGTATGCGGGCCATTACGGCGCTCCGGGAGTTGGGGTGGATGTCGACATGATCTAGAACTCCTGCCACTCGGAATCACCGGTATCGCCGGTTCCGACGCTGCCGCCGCCGCGGGCGACCGCGGCCGCGCGCGCGGGCTCTGCTGTTGATTTCTGCTGGACGGCCTTGCCGGCGCCGCCGCGCCCGGACCAGGGCCTGTTGGGCCGGCGGCGCTCGCCGCGGGACTGGGCCTGGACTTCGGTCCCTCTGGACGGCTGGCTCGCCGGCACGAAACCAGGCGTGGCGAGCTCCGCCACTCCGACCTGGAAGCGCGCCAGCATTTCGTTGAGCCCCCGCACCTGCTCCACCATGGCCTGGGAGGCCGCGGTGGCCTCCTCGACCAGGGCCGCGTTCTGCTGCGTAAGCTCGTCCATCTGCATGACGGCGCGGTTGACCTGCTCGATGCCGGACGACTGCTCGCGCGAGGCGGCGGCGATCTCGGCGACGATGTCGGAGACCTTCTTCACCGAGGCGACGATCTTCTCCAGCGTCTGTCCGGACTGGGTGACCAGCACCGACCCGTCCTCGACCTTGCGCACCGAGTCCTGGATCAGCTCCTTGATCTCCTTGGCGGCCGTGGCGGAGCGGCCGGCGAGGCTGCGTACCTCGCTCGC